>Ga0179591_1208377_pt1 | contig 14339 bp, 20 predicted proteins | sample CZOMad2_1_08_16f_FD_182891 | JGI IMG/M metagenome (GOLD analysis project Ga0179591, IMG submission 182891) | Vadose zone soil fungal communities from Angelo Coast Range Reserve, California, USA - CZOMad2_1_08_16fungal (PacBio error correction) | ecosystem: Environmental > Terrestrial > Soil >...
GGAGAAAAAGATAAGCAACAATTAACGGTGGGGATTAAAAACTTCTGGAGAAGAGTTGGCGGAGTGGGGACTTGTGTATTTCGTTAAGAGACAAAGAAACGATCTGAGGCCGGGTGGGGAAGATGTTGGATTGGGGTGATTGGCTGGACGACACGGAGGGGGAGGAAGCTTCGGATGAATCGTAACGCAAGAGGAAGGACTGATGGAAACTTGTGAGGAAAACCTCTAGAATGGCCCTGGGAGAAGGAGAGCGAACCCTCAAGAAACCGCAAGAAGACTTTATGTCCTTGCTTCACATGAAAACGTGGACAAAAAGAGGGGAGCGGTCTCCTGCAATTTAAGAGGGGTGGGGAAAGGACTCCGCAGGGGTAGATGGTCCTGGAGCAATTTGTGATAAGAGGACAGCCGGGTCTGGTTTGGCCCAAAGGAAGTTGGTTCAATTCCTTGAACGAGAAGAAAAACAAGAAAGAAATCAGAGAGAAGTACATACAAAAGAGGCCGGGCTATGAAAGGAACGGGGGTCGCCGGCTTTTGCAGGAAGGGAAAGTGCCGCAGGTAGGGGGGGGAGGGGAAAGACTTCGGGCCTTTTATAATGATCGATGATACGGGGAAGGTCAAATATCTGGGGAAAGGAAAAAAATCCCGTGAATTGACCGATTGTGTGGATAAATAAAGAAAAAAAAAAAAAAGAGAGACGAGTCAAGACTCTAGCGGCACTATAAAACAACACCGACACAAAGAGACAACACGGGGAAGAGGAAAAGGGGAAAAATTTTGAATTCCAGGACAGGCATCAGCATAATGATCAATTAGGAAGGGGTTGATGGGTAAAAGGGAAAACGTGTCTGCACCTACGGAGAGGCCAGGCGGAAGGGGTTGCAGTCGTAAAACACCCAGGAAGGACGGTGTGAAAAAATCCGGGTTCGCAAAAAAAAAAAACAAACTAATCAAGCAAGATAAAAACACAGAGGAAAGTCTATTCAAGGAAGAATTCAAAGAGCACAGGCACAAAAGACACATCAGCTCACGCCAAGGAAGCAACCAACTGACAAAAAAACGGGAAGGAGGAACTGTGAACACAGATAATGTCCCCTAACAGCGCAAAAAAAACAAAAAAGAAAAGAGGGAGGGCAAGGCACATAACTAATCACAACGAACAATATCCCAGGCGATCGCGGACACTAGGAGGACAGCAAGTGTTGGGGAGAGTGGGGGGGTAAGTGAAATGGTGTACGACAGCACACGGACAGGGATTCAGAAAAGACAGGGAAGGTGAGAGGGGAGGGGGAAAACCGCGACAAGGGGGAAGAAGAGGACACTGAGTCATAAAAGGGGTGACTATCCACCGATCATACACTCGGCTGAGGTGCAAAAAAAAACAAAATACTGGACTTAGCAGGGACGCCAACAAATAAAGAAACAGCGGCCGTGACAAAAAAAGTAAAAGTGTAAAAAGAAGCTGATATATGGGGGTCAAAGCAAAGAATAAAGGGGGAGGCGAGGACATGTCCGTGGGAGAGGACCATCGAAGGGGGTAAAAAAGAAAGAAGGAAAAGTAGGTAAGGGAACACAATCCAAAGGGAAAAAGAAATCCCTGGTCGAAGTAAGTTGACAAAGAGGAGAAAGAGTTGAGTGTTCAATGTAAAGAAGGGACGAAGAAGGAAGGAAGACAAGAGAAGAATAAACAACAAACACATCCTGTAACTAGGGGAGTGGCAGGGAGGCAGGGTGGGGCAAGGTAGGGAGAAGAAATGGCGTCGTGCATCCCAGGCTTGGGGGGTGAAAGGTGTGGTTCTTGAACCGGAAAAAAACAAAACACATTATGGGGTCGAAAAAAAATGGACATTCAATCACGGTGGAATTCACATACGCGGCGAGAATTTCTTAAAAAAGCAGGAAGGTTGCACTGGGAAAGGGCAAGGGGGGGACAGCATCGAGCAGAGCGAAAAGGAGCCTTTCATGTGGCTGGCGGAGGTCCAAGCAAAATCCGGGTGACGAAAGAAACTTGGTCCGGGGGCGAGGTAAGGGGGTCTGGTGTGCCAAAGCCAGAAACACTACTAAAAAATCGAGAGTCAAAAGGTCAGTGAAGGTGTAGGGAAGTAAAAAACGGAGCAAGGAACAAACCCCACCTCAATAGTAAACAAATCAACACCCTCCGTGGCATGTAATCGGGTTGAGGGAAAGTTCATGGGAGAGGCGGAGACGACGGAAATAGGAAAAAAAATCGGGAAGTAGACAATCAAGGATCAGTTCTGAAATAACAACAGGAGTCACCGCGCGCACGAAGCACGGCAAGAATCTAAGAAGAAAGAACCACTCGCAAGACGAGAGGCGAAATGAACACCAAGAAAGACGAAGGAAATAAAACACGAGAGGACATAATTTGAACGACAGCACGCAGGAGAAAAATGCATGCGGGCGAGGACCGATGAGGATTGCAGGGGAACTTCAGCTTAATCTAACCATGCCAGGGCACACGCGCGCAGCAAGTGTGGGAGAGTTGAAAAGACAAGGACAAAGAGTTGGGTTGTAGGTAAGAGTATGGACAGGGGCAGAGCGGAACTATTCCAATTCGCCTAACAAAGGGGCGGGCGGGTCAATCAAAAAAATGTGGTTAACAGCGAATAGTTGAAAGAAAGGCCTACACCGCAAACGAAAGTGCAGTAGGATTATCAGAAAAACCATACTCGGAACACTGACGGCGCCCCACGAGAAATAAGCCTTTGCTAACTCTGCCTGCGAACCACCGGCGAAGCGGGGCTGTCGGGAAAAATCAAATTTTGGGGAGGGCGGATATAGCAAAAAGCAAAGTCTGACCGGACGGGGCAAAAAAAACAGGCGAGGGAAGGTCCACTTTGTGGAAACAAGAAAAAAAGAAAAAAAATTCACAAAATAAAATAATTCGGACGTCAGGCGAAGGTGCAATCAATGGCCAGATAAATCTGAGAAAGAAACACCACAGTAGGAATAGAGGAAAAGAAAGATGAGGGAATTGGCAATGACGTTGACGTAAAGAGTGTTGCACAAGAAGGGGATGTTTACACGCTTCAGCAAATTGGCCGCGCACGGCCGGGCGTGGCGACGGAGGCGTGTTAAGGACGAAAAGAGGGGGGTTTACGCCCTAGAAGGGATGTGTCCGACGAGAAAAAGGAGCTCGCTTTGCCACCATAGTCAGGTGAGGTTGCTCAGGTAGAAAGAGGGAAGTTTGACGACGGCTGTCTGGGCTGTTCGAATAATGGAACTATGGGAAAAAAGTTGAGGAACCAAGCAGACGGCTTTGCGATAGGAAAATGAGCGAAGGGCCCATAAAAGGGAATCCGGCCACCAAAAAAAAAGAAAAAAAAAAAAAAAAAAAAAAAAAAAAAAAAAAAAAAAAAAAAAAAAAAAAAAAAAAAAAAACAACTGCCGTTCAAATCACCAAAGGGTAATATGGCTGTCCGACCGGCGGGTGGAGGAAGGGAGGGATGTCTAAAGACCTGGCAAGGAAATGCATTACAGAGGTGGGGGAAAAAAAGGATGGGGACATAGAAAGCGACCTGAAATGGGAACGCTTGGCACGATATGTGATGTGATGTAGAGGAAAAGTGGGGGGAAGGGGGACTAAACCGTGACACTTTGGCGGGGTGCGGTGGAAAAAATGAGGCAGGGTCGTCACAACGCAGGAAAAGGGATCAAGATGGATTGTGCGGGCATGGAGAAGGTAAGAGAAGAGAGAGGACGAGTGGAACTGGTTGTGCAATCAGGAGCATTTATACAGAACGCATCAAGGCATCGGGATATGGACTGGGTAGAGATGTCCAGACAGTGGAGGGAAAGTGAAGATCGAGTAGGGGGGGGGGGGTAGAATGGATTCCAGCGTAAGTGGGGGGATAGTTCCCAAAGGGAAGAGACAGGGGGAATCGAAAGGGAACCCTGTGAAACAACATTAGTTGTATGGTGACTAAAAGGAATTGGTGGGAAGAGGTGCAAGAACTCACAGAACAATCAAGGACGAGAAAGGAGCGTAAAAAATCAAAATAGGTCAAAGGAGGTGCGGTCTATGGGAAGCAAAAAGTGTGGCAGAACCCTGGGGTGCGATCAATCAGCAAACGGAGCACAAGGAATCGACGTAGAGAGTGGTCAGAGAAAGATAAGCTCGCCTCGCAGGTATTTGTAAGGAAGGCAACCCGGGAAATAAGTAGGTGACAGCGGAAAAAATTGGAGGGGTGCGAGGCAGAGAGGGACAGAAGGAGGGGGGGGTCACAAACTTGAACCGATGCCAGGCTGGCCATAAGGAAAGCAAGGTTGGGGGAAATAAGAACACACAACAGGTACCAACGCCGGGACCAGAGGAAACAGGCTGAAAAGGCTGACCGGGGGGAGAGGTGTAAATGTGGGACAGCGAATTGGAGAGTCAAAAAAAGGTCCCTGCCGACCACCAAAGGAAGGGAAAGAGGAAATGGCCGATGTGATCAAAAGGTGTGTGTCAGAGCGATATTCCCAAAGAAAAACAAGCCATTCCCAGAAGTGAAGCAATAAAGAAGGAAATTAATAGTTGTAAGCGCAGGGGCAAAGTGAAAAAAAAAAAAAGGAGAAAAGTAGGAGCCAGGAATAAAAACACAATAAAACCAGTGGTACACACGGAGAAGTAACAAATCTACTCATTTGTATGGAAGGCATGTAGTAAAGATGTTGCAGGAAAAGAATGGAGGAAGAGGAAAAGGGAAGGGAAAGGGGGTGACGGATGGGGTGGCCAAAGGGGGGGTTGACCTTTTTTGGGTGGGAAAAAAGGGTTTGAAGGATGGGGCCAGAAGCCGGCCAGCGGGAAAAGACTTGAGGTAGACAGAATTCTGTAAAGAGGATGAGGGCTGGTAACGGAAAGGGGGGACGCTGCGTAGGGTGACCAGGGGGAATTGGAGGGACAAGGGGGGAGGAAGTTGTTGTCAAAAGAGGGTAGCAAAAAAGTTAGGTGTGTTAACGAACGGGTGGGGTTCCAGAGGGGTGGTGAGCACGGCAAAAAAGCAACAAGCCAGAAGTAGCTCTTTTTTACAAACGAGGGTGAACCAAATGAAGAGAATGCAAGTGGCACAAATGAAGGCGATGAAGAAGCGAAGAATTGCAAAGTGGTGAAGTGAACAACGCAATAACCCAACGCTAGAGATACATGCAAATGTGCATTCAGGGAAAAAAATGGAAATAGGGGGCGAACGCGTAAACAGGGGGGTTCTGCCGATCGGAGTAAGTTGTGAAACGAGCGAACCAGCCATGCACAAAGAAAGGGATAACGGGAATGAGTCGAGTGATGGTTCTTTGGTGATGGTAGGTCAGGACAAAGAAGGACGGGGAAGCAGACAGGGCTTGGGGTAAGGAAGCAAAGTACTGTAGAATCTCGACTTCTAGAAGAAGGAGGGGGCCTGCAGAAAATAATCGCCGAACGGCCAAAAGTAAAAAAGCAAGTCATAGGACGAAGAACTAGAGACTCAGGGTCGGGGAAGGGGAGCTTTTTGTATTGTTCAACCAACAAGCGGACAAATATGAAACTGGGTCAAAAAACCCGAAAAGGACGAACGCTTGGGCCCCCGTGGGGGGGGGCAAAGAAGAACGAGCCAGCCGAGTCAAAATTGATCAAAAAAACCAGACCTGGGAGGCGAAAGAGCTTAGCAGAACCGGCCTCCCACCGGGGAAGGGGAAAAGACTGAAATACATTGAATAAAGGTCATGTCGAACTGGTGTACGGATGGAGAGCCTTAAAACAGCGCGGGAAAAGAAATCTGTATAGGGCCGGTTGGGAAGGAGTTGTGAAGTTACTCAGAGAAACTTCAAAAGAGGGAGAGGACACGAAAGGAAATAAGCCGGCCGGCGCGTACATTTAAAAGGGGGTGATCACCGGAAAGGGAACAAAAGGCACCCGAATGTACGACGAATGTTCACGACGCCGTACGTTTTGCCAAGGAGGTTGAGGAAGCTACTTGTAGAAAATTCTTCAAGGGGAAAGGAAGCGAATTCCCCAAAGGGTCATCTAAAACAAGACACACCAGCGCGTATGGGAGGGGGAGGAAAAAGGAAACTCAAGACATTTTCAGTTGAAGGGGGGAAATCCCCTACTGTAAACACGTCAGCTGGTACTCACGGGAAGACGTATGGTGAAGAAAAGGGAGAAAGAGCAACAAAGGACTGTCGGGACATGGCGTGGGATGACTGTCACATTGGCGTTTCAATCAACACGCAAAGCAACGTATGTTAGGTCGAAGAAAGTTGCAGATGCTGGGGAAAGCGGCGAACTGAAAATAGAAACGGGAAGACAGTACGGTTAGCGCAATAAAAAAAGGCGGCGTAAAACAACGCGCCATCCCTCATCGAATGATGGTGATCTTCTTCCAGCCTCGGAAAAGGCTGGAGGAAGGGTGACTTCAATTGAAATGTGGCGACTCAGAATGGGATGCAAATGCGGATTTGACGGTAGGCAATTTTATAAAATGGATCGGTGGGAACACGGGGCAAGGACGTTGCGGGAAAGTTGTATCAGTCAGAGCGGGGCAAGGGAGGGGAGGGAGGGAGGTGACGAAAAGAAAAAACGCGGAGACGGGGAACTAAATCGGGGGAAGCCGTGGGGACGAAAGTCAAGGTCAGATATCGTGCCGGACTTCTGTGGAAGGGCGCTGTGGTTGGAAGGCTTCTCCCTCTATAATGGGAGAAAGGAGTCGTTCTAGAGCAAAAAAAAGATCTTTTAATTACAGCACGGGGTCCTAAAGGGGGTATCAGGAAAGAGGGGGGGGTCCAGGCGAACCACAACAGTGAGAGTGTGAAGAGGAGACCAGAACGTGCGAGAGGGAACGGTATAACACACATACCATGAAGAAACTTTTGACTGCGATTCGAAGCTCTTGAATGACTGACGACGAAAAAGTGCGGAAAAGCAGCAACTTATTTGAAGTAGGAGTTGGTTGTCACGGGTTCCACAGTGAGGACCTAAAATGAAATTGCCAGCGAAGTTTTTGGAAGGCCGCGGTACCAACGTAAGGCGGTGCTGAAAGTAGATCCAGGGGAAAGAAAACCCACTGACACAGAGAAAATACCAAATAAAAAAGGAGGAACGAAATTTCTAAATTAACATTAAGGGATGGAAAAAAGGGGGTAATCACAAGGGGGAAGGGAACAGAGGGGGGAACACGGCAACAATCGAAAAGCGCAGTCAGTGTTCACAGAAACACTCACTTATCACAACAACAGAAAATGGAAACTCGCAACGACTCTGAAAGACCAGAAGGCCAATAATGAAAAGAAAATGACAAACACCCTAAACAGGCAAACGCACAAAGGCCGAAAAGGACAAATATCGAACGTTACTGAAACAATATCTAGTGAGGAATGGTCAGTAGGGGGGGGGGAAAAAAAAAATTTCATGAAAGAATGGGGTGTGACGAGTGACAAAACGTATCAAGGAAGAAAGAGGGGGGGTAAAAACAAAGTTGGGGGTGTGACACTGTACAAAAACCACACCCAAGGCAGACCAGGTCACACGTGGCCAACAAAACATTTGCAAATAAAGGGCGCCTTAAAATGGGAAATTTGACAAAAAAAGGGCAATTGGCAGGGGGAGACGGCGGAAGCTGACGGTGGGGGGAGGGTTGGAAGGCAGAAGAGTAAAAGGGGGGAACAGGGACGGTCAATCATTTAGGGGGGACAGGAATGCGGACCAGCAAAAACAGGGAGAGGCTGGGAAAAAGTTCTCGCGGGGGTCACATTTGTTGGGGACGTGTGGGCAGTAAAGAGTTTATAATGAAAGGCATGGGGGCCGGGCTCGTGGGGTGAAGTTTTTGGAGGGCCCGGGATTGAAAGTGGTCTAACTCCACAAAGGTTGTGGTAGAAAGAAAGAAGTGGGGTCAAGGAAAGGTTCACTTAGCTGCAGTGGGGGCGAATGGGACGACAACATATCGATACAAAGTCAGGATAAAGGCCGGAAGGGGAATGATCAAAACATGAGCATAGGGACAGACGAGAGACACGACAGTTATGACAGGGTCGTGAAATGAAAGAGGAAGCGGGTCGACAGATCTTTTGCGCATAAGAAGTCAACTCGAAAGAGCGTGGGGTGCCAGGGGAAAGAAGTGGCTGCGGTGGGGCTGACTGAGGTAAATTGGCTGTCAGGGGTGCCACACACAAACTACGGACACCAAGGAACATTTCTGATACAAGCCGCAACGCCAAAGAAGAAGAAAAAGAAGAGGAATGGAAATACATGGGAAAGGGAGAAAGCAACGGGGTCTCAAAACGGAAGAGGGCAATACGCATCCTTACTAGCAACCGGCCGTAAAGGAAAAAAGCGGGAATAAGCTGAAAACAACGAATGGCAACTAGCGTCCGGGTGGGGCGAGGCGGGAAAAGACCAAGTGTCGGGGGAAAGAAGTCAGGACGTGAAACAAGGTGGCGGGGTAATCAAGAGGGGCCGCAACGCCTTCAAAAAAAATAGGCCGGAAATGAGGCATTTGCCGGGAGGGCTTAGAACCATGCCGGGACCGCAAAAAAAGGAACAGGGGGACGGAAAATGTCCAAGGTTGGGGTGTGAAGGAAAGGGGCAGGTTTGGCAGAGCAAATGCACCTCCATTAACATCCGATCACACCGGTGCGGGGGGAAAGGGGTGGAAAAAATCAAACGGGGGGTGCGCAAGGGACCATCTAGGCATAAAAATCGAACAGAAAAACAAGAGGGTTCGAAACTACAAGGGAGAGAGGGGCGGCGGGCACACCATCACAAGGGTCGGGGGTGGAATGAATAAAAGTTCTATTGAAGGCTGAAAAGAATTGTGTTTGCGGCGATACGAAATGGTGAAAAAAGGAAGGGGAGGGTTCATATTGCGGGATCAAGAAACATATGTGGCCCGTCAAAAAGTGAACCGGGGGAAGAGCACTATGGAAGAAGTGGGGGAGACAGCCAACGGCGCACCGGGCTTAAATGGAAAAAAGAAAACCGGAGCATGCCAAAAAGCGGTGGAAAAGAGGGGGTAATCAATAAAGGGGAGAGTCAACAAAAGCAAAAACATTAAGTGGATAGGTGAAGGGGAAAAGGAATCAGAGAAACATGGAAGCAGTTCATTTAATCGGCTTACTGGAAATCCTTGTGGGAAATTCTTTGGATGATACCAAAGTTGGGGTAGGGGGGAGAAGCGCGTGGGCTATTCGACAATTGTGAGGGACTGAAATAATGGTATATTGAGAAAGGAAAGGAAAAACAATGGGAGGTATGGAAGGGATAAAAACGAGGTCAGATTCAAGCAGACACTGTGGTGGAAAGGGCTGTGCATGGGGATGGAAACGAATATTTGACGCTCAGAGTAAAGGGGGTCTAAAAAGAGGGGGTGAGGGAAAGATATGAACGGCATTTTCCCGGAGTGTGGAAAGGGAGAAAGAGGCACGAGCGACAGACAAAAAAACACACTGGGGAAAAGGGGTCTTAGCCCGCTGAGAGAGAGGGCAGGGGTGAAGGGCGCATGTGGACAAAAAAGTGCACAAGAGCGCGCAAAAAGGCACAATGGGGAATGCGGAAAGAAAACATGGGAAATAGTTTGGAATGAAGCCGGCCTAACAGTGGGGGTTGTACGCGTGCAGGTAGAGTGGTATGAGTATGGTCTCAGAGGAGTGAGGGGGAAAGAGAAGGGAGTAAAGATAGCAGTGCGGAGGGGGGCTAGACGAGGGCAGAAGGTCGTGGAGAGGGGAATTGAATGGGGAGGAAAAAAGAGTGTGGGAAGACAAAGAAATGGAAGGCGCTATAAATATGGCAGAGAGGGTGTTGTGCGCAAAGGGGGGGGGAAGAACGCACGACGAGATGCCATTAATAGGGATAATGGGGGCAAGGTGAAGAAAGGTGAAGGGAATAAAAGCATGTCGTGCGGGACGGGGTCAAAAAAAAAGTGGGGGGGTTGGATGGTAGAAAAAATGGGAAAGAACGAATGGGGGGTAGGGAAAAGAAAAAGAAACTCGTAGAGGCAGAACGCCCGAGGAAGTCAAAAGGTAAAAAATGGTGGGTGCCAGGGAAGGGATCCCGCAAAAATGTAGTCGACAAAATCAGAAAGGTGGAGCGGGAGATAGAGAGGTGTTGCGCATGATACTGAGGTGGCCTAAAGGACAACAGAGGACTTTTGGAGGAGAAAGGGAGGTATTGGGTAAAAAAGCGGAGAGCCTCTGACACACGGAAATAAACAGCGCGGCAAAAGAAGTTAAAATTGTGAAGGGTGTGGGAGGAGGGAAAACGTTTTGCGGAAAAGAAAGGACAACACAGACTCAGAAAAGTACAATACTAAAACGCTATCTCATAAAACTCTATGGCAAGGGGGCAGTGGTCGAGGGGGAAAAGGGCAGCCGCCGGCCTTATGGGGAAAGAATGAAATTCAGAAGACGTCGCGACGGGCGCGGGGGGGGCAGGGGGTGGTGAAACGTGACGGGCGGGGACGGTAGGGCTCAAGAAGTAGACATGGTTTGTACCGAAACAGGGGGAAAAAAAGAAAAGTTCCGCAAAATCAGGAGGGTGGAAAAAATAGACGGATGGAGAGACGACGGCCACACTGTACTGACAAAGCTACTGGTTTGCCTTTTAGGGGACAAAGAGCGCAAAATGATAAAACATGCGTACACAAGAAAAGGTTAGCCAGAACACAGAAACTTGGGGAAAGAACGGGATGGTGGAAAAACAACCATGGGGGGGGGCTAAAAAAAAGCATGGGGGACAGCTCATGGGGCCATAGGAATGCAGCCAAGTAAAAGGGGAAAAGACCGAGACAGGCTGAAAACGAGACATGGTCGAAAGCGCGAATTACAAACGGGTCCTGGGCGCGGAAAAAAACATGACGTTTGTAAACGGGCGGCAGAAGATGAGCATCATAGGATGTAACTTGTATGTTAAGTTAGGCGGAATATTGAAATGGGTGGTGTGCGAGATGGACATATGGGTGCAAGGTGGAGTGAGGATAATAGGGGGAACCAGAGGGAACGCCGGAACGAAGGCATGGCAGTCAGTGTTGGAGAGAGTTGAAGGAGGGGGGAGGGGGTAGTAGAGGGGTGAGCTTCCTAGGGGTGCTTTTGTTACGGGAATAAGGGAAGAAAGCTGTAGGGCCGGTGGTTGGGAAGGCAGGAATAGGGTGTGGAATTTGCACTTGTTGGACACTTCCTCACATTCCTTACTTTTTGAAACAGAACTATCCTGGGGACTCTGAATTCGGGCATCCAGGCTGGAAACCGTAACCCAGGGAAAACCAATAAAAGGGGATAATGTGGGGGCTGAATTAATAAAAAGAAGAATAATATAGTCGCAATAAAAAACGGGGGGGAAAAGATCGCTCAGGTCGGGGGGGTGGATAAGTTAAGGGGGAGGAAAAAGATCCAATGCCAGAGGAAAAGGGACGGAGAAAACAGGGGAAGCAGGGGAAAGAGAAGAAACAGGCATCTGAAAGAATGGAACGTTTAAAATACTGATACACAGTACCAGACCTCATCATTAATAGGGTTAATAAGCAAACGTGCTACAGGAAAGATCGCCGCCATCTAACTTATACTTAAATCTATAAACTATGCGGAGGAGTCAGCGAGTTGATCGTCACCCCTCCTTGGAAAAGCAGAAAAGATGGATGAAGGACACTAGGTGTGTAGACTCCACTAGGGCCAAAAGGGGACTGATCCTAGCACGGCAGTCTTGGGCTTATCACACAGGAGCAGGGAGAATCCAAATGAAAAAAGGGAGGAAAGAAGAAAGGGTCACTTAAAGGGAAATGCTAAGAATGGAAAGAGCCACTCAGGGGATCACGCCGACAAGAAGGTCGCGCATGGAAAAAAGATGAACAAAAAAAATCTGAAAAGGGATCGTATCACTAAGGGGAAACATAAATCAAGGAGGGAAACGGGAAAAACTGGTTTTTGTTTTTCCCCGAAGCGAAATTCATTAAAAAACGGTGGAAAACCAACGCGGCCCCGCTGGACCACCAAAAAAGGGAAAAGGCCCAGAGAGGGAAGGGGGAGGATTACTGAAAAACGAAACGTGGAAATAAAAAAAGAAAGAGTCCATCCCATGCTACACAGCATAAAATCCAAGACGACTGCCGAAAGAGAGCTTTGTGCATAACCGCTCCCCTTTATGGGAAATACAAAAGGGGTAGAAGTCAACTGAAAGAGTAGGAAAAAAAAACATATGGGTAGGGAGGGCAACATAGGTAGGGGGACATCCTGAAACTGAAAGAAAGAATGGGCCCTGTAGCGGCGCAACGTGTGGGGAGGAATGGGTAGAGGGTACTTAAAAGGGGGGTCGGGTTTAGGGTAGCTGGGGAAACAGAAGAGTCTAGCCATGCCCAGGCACAAGTAGGCGGATCAGAATGGGCAAAGAAGATATGAAAGGTGTGTATTGTATAGAAGGAAAAAGACAAAGAAGGTACCACTCCCCGGCGGAGGGGTAACGACGTCTGTAATTGTGGTAAAAAGAGCCTGATTCCAGGAATGAGAGGAACAGGATTGAGAGGAGCAAGACTCCGGTCGTGAAGTAATCAAAGGTATTACATCCTGTAATTGCCAAAAAAATCCATCTGAGAAAAGGACACATAACAAACAAAGGAGTGGGAGCAAAATGGGAGTGGGGGAAGGTGTGATCAAAGGGTTGGAAGGTAAGGAGATATCAATTTGACAAACGATATTCGCGGTCGGAAAGGGGAGATTGCTAGTGAGGAAAGTGGAGGGGGGCGGGGTACCATACAAGGGTGTCTGGTAAAAAAGAGGGGGGAAAGGGAGAGAAAGGGCAATAAAACACGAGAGCCGTGTGTGGAACATAAATTATTAAATTTTCGCCTAGGGGCAGGACTGTGCAATCGGGGAAGAAGACAACACTAAAGGGAAGTAAAAAAACCAAACGTGAATCCGCACGTCTAGTGTCGTCGACGGGGCGGAGGAACCAGAACCTGAAGTACCCAGAAATAAAAATGGTAGAAGATGAGGGCGGAAGCCAGAAAAATCTAGGAATAATCCGAGTGTCTAGCATTGAGAAGATTAGGGAAGATACAGGTAAGCGGAAATTTCGGTGAGCAATGTTGTGTCGGGAAAAAAGGAGGGAGAGGAGGTCGGACGGGGCCCAGATCAGCGGGGGAGCGAAAGTAAGAAGTCATGGAATTTGGAAGTGATGAAAACAAAAAACTTCGGATAAATAATGAAACAACAGGGGAATAAGTGACGACAGTAAAAAAAAAAAAAGAAAAAATCACACGTCCCGGATCGTGTGAAGAAAAGGCCGGGAAGGACTCGGGACGGGGGCCTTTGGGCCCTCTGGGAGAATATGTTGTCGACGGGAAGCCTGGCCCAATTTCAGTGAAATGTGGGGGTAGAAGGAAGGGGAGGTGCTATATGGATGAGGAAAAGAAAAGCACCTAAACGAAGTCATTAAATGAATGCAAAAAACGCCCAAGAAGGAACGAAATCTTTGGTTTTAGAACATCACATACACAACGAAAACACTCTCGGCTCTTATTAGGGAAAGAGGGCTTCTGAACGATGAACGGAACACCGACACAGTGGGCAGAGTCCCAAACAAGGAGTTTTCCTTGTCAGATATAAGCGCATTGATCCATGCCGAAAGGAAAAGAATGGGTAGTCTTAGTTATTGGTTGGGGGGGGCAAAAACGGCTTGGTTCAACGGGAAAACAAGTGGTAATGGAAGGGGGACAAAGCTCGGCGAAAAAATGAAGAGGGAAAGAGGAAGTTGGTGCGAGAAGGCATGGTCGGCAACCAAAGAAGGAAAAGTGATGAGTCCGTGAGAAGAGTGTTCATAAATTAACTAAAGGGACAACCCGGAACAACTAAAAATGGCGGCGAAAAAAAGAGAAAGCCAAAACGACATTAGGTGGCGACAGAAAAACTATCACAGCGAAGAGCGAGAGTCCATAAGGCAACGGCCAAAGAGATTAGTAAAAATCGGGAACTACAACCGTAATGGCCGGGGCAGGGAAAAGGGCCAAAGTTAAGGACACAACCCCCGTGCCACGCGAAAAAGAGTCACCGTAAACAACGGAATTCAAAGGAGTATTAAAAGACACCACAAGCGTCTTATGGGGACTTCGCGAGAAGGGTTTCGAACCAACCAGTCAGGTGAGGAAAGAAAAAGGAGAGGTGGGTGAGGGAAAAGGGTTGTCAAGGGAGCAAGACGGAAGCAAGTGGTGAGGGGAGGGAAAGTGAGTGAAGGGAAACGGACGAGGTGGCCGGTGTGGCAGGCAAGGGAAGAAAGGATACAGACTTAGGGCCAGCAAAAAGGTGGGGATAATAGCGGTGAGTGGACACCGGTCTCATGGGCCCTTGGGTCAGGCGGGTGGGGCGCTCAGGCAAAAGGGGGGGTATTA
>Ga0179591_1383156_pt1 | contig 14339 bp, 16 predicted proteins | sample CZOMad2_1_08_16f_FD_182891 | JGI IMG/M metagenome (GOLD analysis project Ga0179591, IMG submission 182891) | Vadose zone soil fungal communities from Angelo Coast Range Reserve, California, USA - CZOMad2_1_08_16fungal (PacBio error correction) | ecosystem: Environmental > Terrestrial > Soil >...
CGGGACGAAGGGAAAAGAGTTTTGGTGGTTATTACGATTTTTAGGGTTCGGCCAATGACCGGGCACTGGAGGAAAATCGTAAAGTACCAAGGCGAGACCTTGGGGGAAAAAAGGGACGAACCGCGCAAGGGAAGGGAAAAACTAATTGTGGCCGGGCTCCCTTTCCGGTGCCAATGGGGGTAGCTGTTGAACCAGATTATATGTTTTTGGTCAAAGGGAATGAACGAAAAAAAAGGCGGGGCGTCAACGAGCTGTCTGTTGGGAAACAAGGGGGTGCACTCGGGACCGGGGGGCAAAAAAGGAACTCGCCAGGTTGAAATTTTTCACAGCCGCCTGGGGAGATGTGTCAATACATAAAAAGTCAGCCGGGGGGGGGGGGGGGAGAGCGCAGAGGAAGAGCATCGCTGGACAGAGGAAATTTGGAGAACTAGTTCGTGTGCGACTCGCATTAGTGCAGAACGTGCGACCAGCACGTCAGGACTAAAAAGTTGCCGGAGCGATAGGGTTTTTCTGCCAAATGAAGCGGTAGTGCAAGGGAACAGGCATGGGGTGTATGAGAACTGGGGGACTAGTGGAAGCGGCGGCCAAACAGGTTGGAATGTTTGGGAACAAAAAAACCGGGAAACACGCGGGGATTTCCCACTGAGGGGGTGGGAAATTCGACTGAGAACGGGCGGTGAAAGGGGGGTGAGCGGGAAGAGTCGCGAAGTGGTAATCAGAAAAGAAAAAATCTAAAAACGTCACGCGGCCCACGAGGAAGAAGGGTCCGTGTCAGCGTAACTTACCTGGTATAATACGCGACTGGTGCTTGGGAATGAGGAAAATGCAGATGGGGCGCACCCCGAATAACCGTAACCCAGCACAAATACAAAATGTCCGAGGTGGAAAAAAGAAGGTCTCCGGGCGATGACAGCGGGGCACCGGCAGTGCAAAAAAAAAAGGAAAGCAACGATAAGAGCCCCGCGCCGCGAAAGCACCGAAAAAAACGAATGTGGGGGCGGGGGCCACGACTGGTTTTCTAGAGTGGGGGGAAAACTTTTTAAGTCAAAAAGGAAAAGGGGCCGGGCACGGGGAAACTCATTCTGGAAAAAAAGACTACTCTAACACAGGGAGAAACCAAACATCCAAAATCACAATTTTGGGGGGGAAAAAAAGAAACTCAAGATTGGGCATCCCCTCAGCCTACATTGGGTAAGGGAAAATCAACCTGGCTCACGTGGACACCGCGCAATCCTAAACTGGGTTGTGAGAGAGGGTGCTTACTCTCAGTTTGTGTGGGTTCATGCCGGAGGGGGAAAGGCCAATCGGGGTGTGGTTTATAACCCCAAAATGGGCCTAAAGCGGGTCGGAAGCAGGGGGAACGGAGTCGCTCTTGGTCCAGGACAGCCGCCGTGGGGGGACACATCGATAGCCAGGGCCGATCCCAAAAAGACGGGAAAAAGCCTCTCGGGTTGTCACAACTATGGTTGTGTGTTTGGTCAGGTTCCTTTGTAGCACCGGGGAGGGAATCTCCACCGAACCGAAACGTGAGACAGTCCCCATAAAGGCAAGATAGCGAGGACACCCAAGATTGGCCCAGGTTCGTATAGGACTTGCCCTGGGGCCGCAGGTAAAGACATGTAAAATGTCTGAAGAGCGCGGAATAACACGCCAGGGCCTCTGGGATAGGGGGGGCAAGTTGCGGCCAAGTTTGGATTATGACACCTGTCCGGGTCTAAAAACATCAAGGGTCCCGTTAGTTGGAATGCAATTAAAGCTATACCGTAGTGTGGATCAACAGTTGTGTTGCCAGAACCGTTCCAATTGAGTATAAGCACGACTGTCAGGGGGGGGGAAGAGGCCTACATGGCTAGGGGGTTGTGTTGAACCTAAAGGCAGCCGAAGGCAAGCCCTCGATATATGTGAAAAAGGGAAAAAAAAGAAGTGGTGAAAACCGAAACCGGCAGAGGCGTTGTTTTTGGGGTCATATGGGCCATGAGAACCCGCCAAGGGGGGAGGAAGAAACCAGGGGTACAAACCTCTTCGCCGGAGGGGTGGTGGAACACATGGGTGAGTAGAATAAAGGGAAAACAAACAACACGGGAAAAAAACCTGGAACCAAGAAGAAAAAAATGGGAATAAACAGAGGACCATCGTCCAAGGGCAACCCGACCGATATCATTGGGGGGGGGGGGAAAGCAATAGGAGATCCGGGCCTCAGAGGCGTGGCACCGAAAACCACCTGCAAAGCTCTTTTGCCGGTGGGAGGAAAAGCGGTTGTGGAAAATGATGTCAAAGGCGGAAGGAGGAATAAATGAGAGGGGGGAATAGGGTAACCTCCCACCTGGCTTGCAAAACCGGAGACAGATCAAGGGTCGGACTCAGCGCAACAAAAATTGGGGCCGCATAATCATGAGGTCGCCCATCTGCCCTATGTGCCAATAAAAAAAAAAGGGGGGGCACAGGAAAAAAAAAAATGCAAAAACGATTGAGGTCCAAGGAATGTTCATAATACCCCTGGAAATTGAGGGGGATCGTGCTCCTAAAATCTCATCATTAGACAACCGAGACAGTGAACCTGGTCGAAAAGGAGAGGGGGGGGAAGTCTTGATTTGACATCCCGCCGGGGAGAGGCGCAAGCCGCAATGGCATGACATCAAACGTGGAACTGAGGGGGCCTACTAGTGCAGGACCACAAACAAAAATAGAGGAGGAAAAAGGACTTCTCGCCGAAGCAGGGGGTAAGAAAAAAGCAAGTTCTTGGGGATCATGTGGCGTTGCCCGAGACCCGCAAAAAAAACTCCGCGGGTGATCGAGAGGAGTGGGAAGGGGGCAAAGTTCCGCGTATGCGGAGATAAAAAAAAGAGCCAGGGCAAAAGAAGCATCGACGGAAAAATGGCCGTCAATGCACAGGAAAGGGGCCAGCAACCTTTTCGAGGAAGTCAAGGGTCGCCGCCAGAACGAAAGCGCAAGAAAGACATGGCTTCGGACGAGACTTTAATGTCTCACGTGTGCAAAGCATGACTTGCCTGGGGAGGGAACCTAAACAAAACCAGAGAGGCGGACAAAACCAGATCCACAAGCAAATGTTGCGAAGCCAGGCAACCAAACTCAAGGAAAGAGGGTGGAAACGGGGGAAGTTCTGTTGCACTTCAGCAGCCAAAAAAAAAAACCTGTTAATGCTCATGGGGTTTCTCTTCTCCAAGCTGGAGTTGAAGGAAAGGAAAACAATAAGGTTGGAACGGGGGATTGGGATTGGTCTCTCTGGTCAGTTTGGTGGAGGGGGGGGTGTGGATAGGGTAAGACAACTCCATGGGTCACACACAACCGGCGGAGTGCATGGGGTCGCAGGGGGGGAGAAGAGGGTTGGGGAATATGATATCCAGAATTCCATACAAGTTAATTAAAGGGTAGTAGTGATTTAAACTATATCGGACGGAGGGAAAACGGGGACGGCAGGGGATGGGGGGGCCGTCGCAAACAAAGGGAGTGCCGATCCCCTCCAAGCGGGAGGAACACTCAGGGGAGGGCAGGGAACAATTTCAACTTTCTGGTTGGAAAAATTCCGGTCGGCTAATATCTTCTAGGAATAAAACGACCAATAGGATTTTTGTACGTACAAAGGACCGAGCACGTTCCCTAAAAGGAAGGGGCTAACGAACGGAAAACCCAAAGTAAATGATCGGCATGCATACCAGTCAAAAAAACAGTTTCCATGCGCGAACTTGAAGAAAAAAAGGGGGGGGGGATCATCTGAATACACCGTCCCTGGGGCTATGGGACGTAAGGATGCCGGTGGTTGTCGCGACATAAGATAAAAAACTGGGGGGGGGGAGAAAACGAGAAAATCGCAAAACTGCCGTAGTTGGCGTATCGAGTCTCTGCTGTCCTAAGTCAGTAGGGGTAAGGACGGAGAAAGCTAGACATGGGTGATGACAGATCCGAGGTAAAGAAGAAGGAAAAACGTCTCCGGGACATACCTATTTTCCAAGTCCCAAAAAAAAGAGGATTAACGGAGGGGCAGGGGGGGGTAAAACCACAAAATACAGCCTCGGCAATACAATCAAAAAGCGCACGGGTTCCGGCCCGCAAGATCTCTTTAAAAACCAACTTTGGAAGATCAAAGAAATTCATCTATCATTCTGAGAAATAAACCCTTAAAAATCAAAACGGCGAATACGAGGGGAAAGCAACAAAGTCGTTTTATCCGGAGCGGGGAGCTTTCGGGGGGTAATTGCTGAACCCAAGACAAATAGGGGGGGAAAAACAAATGGGAGGGGTCAAAAAAAAAAAGAAGGGCTTAGAGGGTGGGATGGGGGCCCGGGGCGTTCGCAATTCTGGGGGAAGAAAAAGAAAGAGAAACCAAGGAAACGGGTAAGCACGGGGTAGTACTCTAAAAAAAAAACTAAAAAAGAACCCTTTGCCGCGAGCCGCGCCAATGTGTCGATGAAGCAAGGGAAAAAAAACGCTCGGGAAGGCGAAACAGGGACCGCCTGTCCAAACGACGCAAATCGGCAAGGATTCACTGAAAGCGGGGAAACGCGCAAAAAAAAAAAGAAACCAATGGGGAAATGGACACTTCCGAAAAGGTGAAACCGGAACCCTGCATAGGACAGGGGGAACCTACCGTCATCGCAGGTCATTTGCAGCCAAACTTCGCAAAAAAAGGAGGGAGAACCATCAAGGGTCCAACGGACTGACCGGATGATCGCAAAACGAAATCTCCTCCAAAAAAAGCCGAAAAGGAAAAAGAAGGGGGCTCCTTGCAAAACGATGCTATAGCAAAGGGGGGAAAAGGACGGAACATAAGTCGGCTAAAAAAGTACAAAGTTCTAGTAATTGCCCGGAAAAATTTCAAAAGGCGACGACGCCTCGGATCAGGAGGAAAGACCGGGCGGCAAAAAGAAAAGCACCACATCTTCAAAAGCCAGGTAGAACCGAGGAAAACAGTGGGGAACCTCAGGCACGACCCACCAACACAAGTTTCGACGAGCGGTGCGCCCGGGAGAGGGCCCACGGAACTGCGCAGGGGGAGAGGGGAGACCTGACGGTGAAGACTCAAGAAAACATCAGGGGGGATTAAAAATAAAAAATGGTATAAAAAAAAAATTTCTGACTCTCAAACAACAAAAAGGGGTATACTGGGTTCTATCAGTTTCCGGGAGGTTGTATTTTAACCCCGATGTGATGAGGCAACCTAGGCGTCGTCAGGCAAAAGGAGGAGGGGAAAAAAGTACCGCAAAAAAACACATGTATGACCACAGGTGTCCTTCGCGTGCGGTTGTTTTACTTGGAAGAAAAAACCCGCGGGAAGATGGGTGGTGGAATTTCGCCCGCAAAGTGTCGAAGCGAGGGGCGTGAGGAGAAAAAAGAGGGAAGGCACTCAGGACTGGGTAAAAGTTTGGTGCCGACGCCTTCCTGGGGTTCATAAGAACCGAGGTGCGGATAGGACATATGGCCCGCAAAAGAGCGACCAACTAAGGGAGGGTGGAAGAGAAAAGAAGTCGTGCAATCATAGGGCTTCGATTGTTTTTGCGGAGCGGCGAACGGGGCGGAAACGAAAAAGGTTTACCAAAAATTGGGGCAGGCGGACGGACGGGGGAAAGAAAGGGCAAGGGGGAAGCCGAACTTGTCCGAGGGTGAAGGCCTTCCATGAAGGGGGGGGGGGAATGTGGGCATAACACTGGGGTAAAAATCTGTGGTATCAAAAAGGAAGATGAAAGGGGGTAGAGCTTGCTGCCATGGTGAGACGGGCGCGGCTGCCGGGGGAAGTGGCCGAAAAAGGAAACAAGGCAATCGGGCAAGGAGGGAGGTCCAAAAGGGAATTAAGTCGGGGGAACCATCAGTACCAACTAATAAACCTTGGTAGGGACTCCAGCGGCTGGAAAGAGTGGTACTTCCAACGGGGAGGCCCTAAACCACATGGGGCCGAAGACAACACTTCGGGGGAAGTTCCGAGTGGTTCTCAGGTCCGGAAAAAAGGGAATTCGTTTGTGTGAAAAAGCAACGTGAAAAACCGACCAGGATCGAGAAATCGACCCAACCCGCTCAAAGGGGGAAAGAAAAAACTTCGCAGGTTAAGCGGGCTCGAGGGGCCAAAAAACCGGTGGGGTCGGTAATGCCCGACCGCGCAGGGGGACGTGGGGGGGGGAACGTGAAGGGTTGGAATCTAACGATACGGGGGTTGTTGTTCGATTTTGGGACACCAAAAGGAACTTGAGAGGCCGCGGGAAAAAGAACAATAAAACGTGCCGAGCTGAGGGTTTTGACAGGTGGGGAAAATAGCTGACGACTTCTGTGATAAGGGTATTGCCGTGCAATTTTTGATCCCATGTAAAGACACACTTTTCGCCGAAAGCAAGAATGGTAAAAACCACAGCTGAGCCCCCACGAGATACAAGAAACTCCGAAAAAAAAGGCCCTTTTAAAGGACGCGGGGTGGCAGACCCATTAGGGTCAGGCCCATGGAAGATCACCTCATGACGATCCCAGGAACCCCAGCCGGTGAGCAAAAGAAGAAGGGGGGGAGGAAATTGGGGGAGGGAAAAAATCAGGGGGGGAGGGGGAGGAAAATTGTTCAATCAAAAGGTGAGTTGTTGAATGTACCCGCCGACAACTGTGGGGGGGCCTTGGGGTAAAAAACACAAGTGGAGAGGGTAACCGTCTTCAAAGGGGGGCCCACGGGTCCCTCGGGTAATCGAAAAAAAATCCAAGTACAATCAGGGGGATTTGAAGGGGGGGAAATAGAGAATTGTAATACCGACCTAATGTGGGAAGATGAAAAGGTGGAAAGGGCCTCCTAAACTCATGAACAAGGCGCTTTTTTGTGAATCAGCCCAGAAAGGGGACGGGGGGGAAGAACGATCAAGCCGGCCGGTCAGGGAGACCCTCAGAGTTCAGAAAAAAAAAAGAAGAATGGCACAACTCAAAAGCCTTTTGGGGAAGTAAAGCCCCGGGCAGTTGCGTTGGGTGTGCTTATGGAATAGACCCCCGCAAACTAGGGGTTAAAAAACACCTGAAAAATATCTTGGGGGGGACGAAAGGGGTGGGCACAGGGGTTGACTTAAAGCGAATCAACCGAAACTGGAAGGAAATCCGAGAAACATGAAAGTAAACAACTCTGTAGAAGGACCCGCAACAACTAAAAGGATAGGGGGCTTGGCGCCTAAAAACAGACAGGAGGAACCAAAAAGGCGCTCAAAGAACGGAAAACCGCAACAGCATGCGGTGCAGGGAAAGAATGTACAAAGGGTTTCGGGGGGCGATGAGGTTGACGGGCCGACCAGGATTGTGGTCGCGCGTCAATCAGAAAAAGGGGGAGGGACACATGCCAGGTACAAGAAAAAAAAAAAATGTGTCTGCCGTCTACATGATTGCCGAAGAAAAAAAGGCGGAGGGGGAAAAAGAACATAAACCCTCATTGGACTCCGCCGGGGGTTAAAAAGACCCTGCCCATGAATCCCCAGACCTCTATGGCCTCAACCCCCCTCTTCTAAGCCACTCACATAAATCGACCTATACTCTCGTTTCAAAAGCAGGAAAAAACTAAGTAAACGGGAAATTGGTCACCTCTGAAAAGGCTAATCAAGACGGCCATGATGGCCAAGGACTCTTATGGAATTCCAGATGAATGTATCAGGCCCTGAACAAAAAAACAATAAAGAAATAGAGAAGAATCACTCATGTCCCGGAAGCGGAAGGAAGGCAGGTCCTTGGGGGGGAAAAGGGGGGCATGATCAGTGTCAGAAGCTCTGACCCCAAAAAAAGATAAAAAGGGCGTTGGAAGGGCTAATCGCGGAACGGCGGGCAAGCAGGGCTGAAAGAAATACGTTGTGTTCCAGCGCAACAGGGCCGCAGCAGGGGAAAAAGATCTTCTAAAATAGGGCCCAGTGGGTGCCTCAGAAAAAAAAAGTAAAATCATCATGGGGGGGAAAAAACGTCCAGTGACCGATCACAAGTGGGAACCCGGGTGCCGAACGGTCCCTGTGAGCCCGACCAAAGTGTAACCGGGGAAGCAGGTTGGACAACCGACTCGGAACTAAAAAAAAAGCATTCGGCCCGAAGGGGGGAAGGGGGAAGGGTGAAAGGGAACAATCATCATCTTTAATCTACCATGTTCACCGGCCCCCAAGCCTGATGGGGGGAAGGAAGGACGAAAAGGTTTACGAAGGAGTGGTAATAAGGTGTCCAGGGGAACCCGGTTGGGACACTCTTCTTAAAGCACGCGCAAAAACCAAACATCAGGTCGGGGGGACAGCGACGGCAGCGGGGGTATAGCATTAGAAAAAAAATGACCAAGGGGGGTGGGAAGGGAAATTATGAAAATGGCGGAAGGGGGGATTCGACTAGAAATAACACGGAAGGAACGGCCAGTCCTTCCGCATGGGCCAAAAAGACCGTCACGGCCAAGAATCCCACCCCCAAGAACAACTATACTCGGGAACTGGGGGGAAAAAGGGACAACTTGAATCGGGGGGTTCCATATGCAGGAATCTCTTGCGGAAGAATCCCCGCTCCAACTGGGGGGATAGAGAAAGGCCGGAGACAACGAAACAAAACCGTCGGACACGTTGTATCAAAGGCAAAAAAAAAAAAAAAAGGGGAAAATAGGCTGCCCTCTTTCCCCATCAACGGGGGAACAATTGAAACACTTAAAAGGCAAAGAAGGCTACCAAGTTCTCCATCGGCTCAAGGCTTTTAAAGGAATTTCCGTCCCTTGCCGGGTGCGCCTGTAAAGATCACATGGAAGAAGAGGCCCAGACGGCGGCAGTCGTGTTAGGATAGCTGGGGGGAGGAAAAGGGGATTTTTTGTACACTGGAAAACTCACGCGTCGGCGAAGCGGCAAAAAGTACTCAAAAAGATTCAACGGCCTTAAGTATGACAAAGGGGAAAAGGAGGAAGAGATTGTCCAAAAAGAAACAAAAGAGGGGCACCCCTGGTATCGCGGCGTCGGCCATTCCATAGGATGGGGAGGGAAAAAATCGCAAAAGGGCGTAAACCAACGTTCATGGCGATCGGCCGGAAGAATTCAGAAGCACGGCCCAGCTGTTCTTCTACAGCAATAGAGGGAGAAAAGTAAGTAGGCCCGGAGAAAAAAATTAAGTGGACTGATGGAGGCGCGAATCGGTCGGTTTCGGGCAAAAGAGCCGGGAGCGGAAAAGGGAAAGGGGTGAACTCTTCAACATCTGCGTGTGAAAGTGGAGCAGTAATTGTTCGGGCGCAAAGTATCATCGCAGCACGGAAAAGGTTAGAGGGAGGGGGGGAACTGGAAGCACACTATAGAGTTACTAGTGGGAAAAAAAGGAGAGGCTGATGGGGGGGGCTACGCCTTCCCTCGCCGCTGGGGGAGATCACCAACATGGGGAGCCGGAGAAAAGAGGAAATCAGGTAAACACTCAAGGTTCTTGATCCACCTGAAAAAAAGACCGCAAAATCCCAAATTCCAGGGTTGGACCGCTGTCACTCGGTCGAGGGAATACAAAGGCAAAATCGCGCACAGACAGGGCAACGTCCGCCAGTTGGAAAAAAGAAAAAAGAGCAAAACCCGTTCGTCCTCGGCGGCAAAGGACGAAGATAAAAAACCGAAAACTATCGAGACCACTCCGAGGGGACAACTGAGGCGGCAAGAGGGAACGAGCACACGCAAAAGAGGGTGCTATAAAAAAGAAGCGCTGAAATTTACCAGGGGGGTCAAGGTCAAACCTAGTTCGGCGAAGGCCGAGCGCTCGAGAAAAGCCCACCGGGCTGGCCACCAAACATCATCGGCACCAGCGAAAAAAAAAAAAGGGGAAACACAAAAAGAGGACCGCAAAAAGGACCGGTTTGGGGAGGAAGGGCGGGGCCGCTTTTGTATAGCAAGGGGGACCGCGTTGATCGAAGGGGCAAAAACGAAATCGGGGAAGAAAAAAAACCCTGAAGACATGGGACACAAACCGAAAAGAGACTCTAAACAACGGAGTGGGAGGACAGGAAGAGATTCGCGATCAGGGCAAAAGGTCTGTTTTATTCCAACTGCGGCAAAAGGGAGGGAGAAAAGAAAGGAAGTCCGGGGAAAGTGAAAGAGCAACCGCAGGAGACGGGGACGTGGGGCATGACGGTGCAAAAGGGGGACCGGGGTGGAAACCTACCGGGAGAAAAGGGGGGGGGGGGGGGGGGGGAACTAAGCGGACCGGGAGGCGGACAGAGGAAGCGAAGGGTCGTCCGTCGAAAAGAACGAGGGTGGGGGAACTCGGACCCGGGGGGTATTTTCCAGAAAGTGTGGGGGGGAAAGAAAAAAGAAAGGAAACGGGTGGGGTGAACAGGGACCAGGAGAAAGACGAAACTCGCTTTTGAGATATTCGGTGGTCGATCATCTTCTTCCGTTGACCGGTAAAAAAAAAACGAAAAAAGTCCTCGAAAAGTTGCGTCAGGGGCAGGCACTGGGATGGGGACGGGAAAAGCGATGAAGGATCCGAACTTGGTGTCGAAAAGGCTGAAAACATGGAATTGGGGGGGGGACTAAAGGACGCCGCGGGGTCAGAACGATGTTCCGAGCTAACGAAAATGGTGAAAGAGAGGACGCGTATGAGGGGGAAGGCGTAGCAACGCAAATACAGGAAGGACACCAGGAAAGCAAACGGGAAAAGCGTAAGGAAAGGCCGCTAAAACGCGCGCCTGCGCAGAGGTCCTCAAAGATGGGCGCACCCGAACTCAGGACCGATCCAAAACGAACGTGAAGTGGGAAAAAAATGGCCTGGTCCTAATGGCAGGAGAAAGTGGACACAAGGGAAAAGAAAAAAACTCAAGTAACCCCAACAAAGATAACCTACCTTGCTGCGGGGAAGAAAAAGAGGGGGAGAGGGACTGTGATTAAGCGGATTGCGAAAAACCGCCCGGTTGCTCGAGGATAAAGGCGAGAGACTCACGTGGGTGTGGGGACACGCCGAAAGTTGGGGCCGGCCCCAGCGCCGGGGTAATCCGAGACAGGGGGGGGACTGACACACGAACTGGCCAGTGATCGGGTGGGCAGTGGGAATAGCGGAACGCGACAGTGTTCTTTATTGGAAGGGGAAGGGTTTGGGAAAGAGAAATATCGATCAAAAGGTGCCTGTGACCCTGGAGGGGGCCCGAACGGGCCTCTAGAGTCACCCCAGACCATCCGAGGTACAGCTAGGAATAAAAAAAAACGGCCGACCCACCGGGCAAAAGTGCCGTTATTCTACGTGCGGGTTGAAAAAAACGAAGTATCTATGACGCCGAACACAAGGGAAGTGGGGGCCATACCAGCCGGGGGAGAAAAGGGCTGCCAGGAAAAGAGGCCAGGCAGGGAACTCGAAGGCATGGGAGGATGGTGTCCAGGAAGCCTCCGAGGCAACAAGGTTACTCGGTGTGTAGGTGGGAACCAGGGCTGCCCGTTTGGAAGCAACTTCTCGGACCAGCAAAACCACATCGGGAGCTTATGGGTTGCCGATCGAAAAAGAGAAAAAAGACACATGAGGGGGGGAACAAGATGAAGGGTTTGTGGGGGTCGTCGGAAGGACGGAGAGGGGGGAAGGCAGCACGCGCTTGTGGCGGGATCGAACAAAATTGCGAGATTCCGTAAGGGCCAGAGCAGAGAACGATATAGTCGAATCAAAAACGAAAGGGGGTTGAAAAAACCAAAAACATAGGAGGCCGCCCGGACTGTGGGGGGGGGTTTGTTGTGGGGGACGATTGCAGAAAAAACTCGGCCTGAGCCTGTACAGCAAAAAAAGTCCAAGCTTTGCCTCCGGAGTGGGTGGTTGGACATCAAGTTTGGTGCTGGCAGAGGAACCCCAGCAATGACAGAAAAACAAAAAAGGGTAAAAAAAATGAGATAAAACCCATGGTCCCTGGAAAAAAAAAAAAAAACCCCCCTCTTGGGGTCCCCAACAGATCCGAGATGGGGATTCCTCTGACAACAGAGATCAAACGATCTATCGATTACTGGCACCTCTAAAGCACGTGGGGCCACCTTCTTCCGGAAAAGTGCGGGGGGGGTTCGAAGGAGGTGGGCAACCGGGATGTCAAGAAGTGGTAAGGGGCAGGGGTAAACAAGACAAGAAAATCCAGGAAAACGAAGGCCTGTAACAGGGGGGCAGTTGATAGGGAGCAGCGACAGGTCACCTTCCCCGGAGGTAGGGGGGCGAAAATCTGCCAGGAATCCGAAAGAACCCTGGAAATGTCCCGCAGGAAAAAATCCTCGGGAAATTCCTATTAACTCCGGCTGCTTCGGCTTCGTTCGCCTCCTATAAAGAAACTGCGAGAGAAGGAAGTTCGCCGTGACTGATCGGATACATTGAAGCGGCGTAAGATGGCGGAGGCCAGGGTCCAATGCAAAAGGGGAAAAACGGGGGGAGGGGGGGCAGAAGGGAACTCCTAGCTTGTCGTCGACGAAAGGTAAAAAAAAAATCTTCCCCACAAAAAAAGGTCTTGGATCTAGATGCTACGCGATGCCGAAGCGCACATGAAGCCCTTATGGCATGGCAAATTGACTGCCCAAAAGGACAATATTCCCCGCTGCAAAAAAGAAGCGGGGGGGAACTGGGGCTAAAAGTTACGTCCCTTCGGGGTGGGATAGGAGAAAAAAAGGCGAGCCAGCAGTTATCACAAAAATGGGGGCTCGAAGGGACGCATACAGGTACCGGCTTTCGGTCGAGGACAATAGGGGGGAAAAAAAAAAAATGCGTCCTCCATTGATAGAGCATCCATGGACAGTCAAAAGAAAGAAAATTGAGTCGACGTGGGACCACTGCACCATAGTCCAGGTGAGGGAGACAAAGACCACAGTTCTTGTTGGAAAGACCCCGTTTTATGAGCATAACCGCGAAACCTCAAAAAAATCCGTTGACTGCTAGGAAGGCAACCGGTGCAACAATTCGCACGAGGAAGGGCCCCTCTTTAGCTCTGGCGGGAACGGGGATGCCCAAGCCAATGTAGATTTTTCATGTAAGGCCGGGTACTGTTGGGGGGGGAACGGGGTATCTCGGGGGTAAAAAAAAAAAAAGTTCGGTGGGGTGAGTGAGCGGTTGAAAGGATCACGCAAAATGAGGGTACCACCCAGCGGACAAAAAGAATTCAGCGCGCGGAAAAAAGGGTCTAGGGCCAGCAACAAACTCAATTCCAACGGTGGGGAAGTGAAAGGCAGGAAGTGACTACTATAATCCGCGCTGGTAACACGCAAAGGACTCCTCCCACAACAGGGGGGGCCTAGACCCACCACATCGTTCAGGGCCTAGAGGGGGGGGTGTCAAGGACAATACTTTTTGGAAAACAGGACAGGGAGGAGATCTCATTTGACACGTGCAATAAAAAAAAAAGTCCTCCAAGGGGGGAGGGAATTAAGTTGAGGAGAAGACCATCAACAGACTGGGGACTATCACCAGGCAAGGGTCTTTCGGAAATTAGAAAAAAAGCAACTGGCCAGGGATGACCAAAGGGCGGGACAGGGGAAAAAAGCCGAATTACAACCAGGTGGGAACACTTGGGCTTCCCTTCCCGGGGGGAAATGGTACGTAAAGGGGGAAACGGTGGTCTACCCCCCATTTAAGAATTTCCTGGGCGAAAAGGAAAAAAGAAACGGCTCAGGGGGGCGTGAAACGGCTGATAGGGGGAAACCACGTAGGACCATTCTCCGGCCGGGCGGGGAAGAGGACACAGACAATGGGGGGAATCAAAAAGATCGAATGGAAAAGGGGACTCGAACGAAGTGCGGCTTTCCACCAATTTTCCAAAAAGCGAGGGATTGTCAGTCCTCGCTACTCTAGAAAGAGGGATGGGCCGGACAACCATCTTCGGGGGGAAAAACCCCGTGGGATGGGGTAGGGAGCTCCAGGTAGTAGCAAGGGGAACGGTCAGGCATATCTGGTTGGAACAAAAAAAAGTGAAAAAAGAGAGGTCCAAGGCCAAAGGAGGGGGAGCTGAGCGCGTGGTCCTCTAAATGGTGGTGGGGAAGGGGGGGGGACAATTGCAGAATGAAAAAATGGCCTTTCAGACTGAAAACTTGGTTGGCAGAAAGGAAGGGGTCAAAATCGGCATCAAAGTAAGTGCTTGCGCGGCAAAGAAAAAAAGAGGAAAAGGGCGCGCCAAAAAAACATCGACGCGATACAGGTTGCAGGAACGGGGGGGGATCTGAACGAGATTTATTTTGCCCGAGCAGGGGGCGATGGGGAGAGGGAAAAAAAAAAAAAAAAAAAAAAAAAAAAAAAAAAAGGGCGGTCGAAACAAAAGAAGGCTGTCCGACACCAGGGCATAACGTCGCCGAGGGAAGAGGAAACGTCCTGATACATTCCAGGAACATCAAATCGTCCAAAGGGGGGGCACCGCCCTGTCCTACAGTTAGAAGACCCGGAAGCAATCCAAA
>Ga0179591_1270492_pt1 | contig 14337 bp, 18 predicted proteins | sample CZOMad2_1_08_16f_FD_182891 | JGI IMG/M metagenome (GOLD analysis project Ga0179591, IMG submission 182891) | Vadose zone soil fungal communities from Angelo Coast Range Reserve, California, USA - CZOMad2_1_08_16fungal (PacBio error correction) | ecosystem: Environmental > Terrestrial > Soil >...
CATGAAAAGAGAAAGGGAAAGAATTGTCATTTGCATCGCGAATGGGGGAAGGGCTCAAACCACGGGCGGAAAAAAAGGGACGGGGGGAGCCGACAATGACTGTCGCTTATCTTGAAGTTGCCGGAGCGAGACCGTGGGCATGCCGAGAAGGAAAATTGGTAAGGGGAAACCCGTCGAGAGAAGGGGGGAAAAAGCGAAAGGGAAGGGGGAAGGGGGAAAATTAATTTTCTAAAGGTCTGAACCATAACTTTTACTCCCAGACTCCAGGAAAGAGCGGTGGGGGAAGGAAATGTGCATGGCAAAAAAAAAAAAACCATGAAGATGGGGGGGAAAGGGGAGGCGAAGGAAAATTCCCAACGAACTCCTGATTGTGTCCTGGCCTTTAACCATGCCGATGCTGGGAACGCGGGAAAGGCGGCGTGTAATTTAGAGATGGGCGGGGGGGGTCGCGAGCGCTTATATTCCATATTTAGAAAAGCCAATTAAGGGACAAGCGTAGGGAGTTGTCAATAAGGAGCACTGCACAGAGAAGGGGGTTCAATAGAAAGGCACACGCCACCTGATCAGATCACTGGGGGATACGATCCACATATGAGTTTCCAGTATGGTTTTTTTGGCCTGTCGTGATTCTGCAAGAAAAAGTGGTCTCTTATATGTTAACGAGAAGCCGGCGAGGGTTGCGAACTAGGGGGGTATCGATCGGTGGACGTGCCTTGCGAAAACGACTGGGGGGGGGATTGCAGGTTAACGGAAAAGAGAATTGGGAAGGGCGTAAAGTGGTGGGAAGTTTCAGAACCGAAAAAAAGACTGTTTATGCATTAGCCAGTGGGGTGGTAAGATTAGGGCAAACGGGCCGAGGGGGGGGACGAAAGGGGGGGGGAAGGGGGGAAACGGGGATAAAGTGCGCTCCCCCGAGTCAACATTCCCAGGCCTGGGAAGGTCTTCTCAGACAGCGAAGAAGAATATGACGGGGGGGGGGGGAATCAAAACGAAGGAGGGGACGTCAAGGGGGGGCTTGTAAACGCACTCCAGGGAACTGTCAGGTCTAATTGAATGGGCATGGTGGGGGGGGGGGGAGGAACCCTCTGTAAAAAACATTCTTAAGGGCAACGAAAGAAAGAAAAGAAGGAAAATAGGGAGAAAGAGAAGAATCCATTGTTGAACGCAACGGCTTCGGAAAAAAGGTGGCAACGAACTGAATCAGAAACAGTGAGGTAAGGGGAAGAGAGTTACAAGAATTCGGAGGGAAAACTGGAGGAGAGGGAATCACCAACACAGAGGATACACGCAAATTCTCCTAGCTCAGGTGAGATGGCTTCTAAGAAATGGGCCGAGTCGGAACGGCGTTGAAAGAAGGATTAGGAGGGTTGAAGTGGGGAAAAACGTCTAAAATCTTGTTCAACCTCTCTAATGGTCATCACCGAGGGGGAAGCCGACATCAGGGAGCAAGGGGCTCCGGAAGCTAACATTACCATCTCACTTTGTCTAGAGAGATGCGAACGTATTGTTTTGCCGTAGGTACGAAGGGAAGTAGCCTCGGAGCGGGGGAAGGAGAAAAATCGTAATAGGGGAAAACCGAGGGGGATCCGGGGGACGGTGTCAGCCCAGCGGCAAGTGATGGGGGGGCGCGGGAACGAGAATCGAAGAAAAAGGGGAGCGGGGGGGGGGGAAGGGCACTAATATTTTTAAACTTGGAGGTCAAATGAAAAAAACGCATGGGGAGGTTTACCTGATGATCCTGAAATAAAAAAACCCAGAACACGGGGGGTTCCGACAAAAAAGGCAAGTTGGTTCACACCTTGAGGGGGAGACTTGACGTCAAATGAGAAAAGATGGTGGGGGGGGGAATGGATTCACTACACGTGGCTGAACACGCATGGGGTAGAAACTAGAGGACATTAGATTCGAATCAGAAGAGGAGGGGATTGAAGAGGGGAAGGGAATTTACAATTCTAATAACCAAGTTAGCCAGCCGTGACAACTAAAGATCTCTTACAAAACAGATATGGAGAAGAGCTGCTATTAATAGGTGGAGGCGGGGAGAAGAAGGGGGGGGCTTCGGGCTTCGATGATATCTAGAAAACTGGAACGCAGAATCTGAGGAAGCTCGAACATCGACGGGTAGAGAGGGACAAAGCCGGGGGAGGAGGTCAGCCAAGTGTCCGGTGAATGCGATATTCACAAACCAAGTGCGGCCTTCGCGGGGGTAAAGTCCCTATCAACTGAAATTGGACAGGAGGGGGGGGTGGGGGGGGGGAGAAAAAACAAAAGTAGGGGCGGTTGCAAAGGGAGGAAAGACGAATCAAGAACGAAAACCAAATCTGGGCCGTCAACAGCATTACCGCCGAAGGTCTCATGGTATCATGGGGGTCGAGCAAATCCGAAGGGACGGAAGAGACTGCACGCTCCAATGTCCTAGAAAATTGGGAAAAGGACAGCTTGAGGTCTCAATAGTATAGAGATTAAAAGGGGGGGACGTGAATTTTGGTTAGGGAAAGGAAAAATTCCGGAAGGGAGATCGAATCACCCAGCAAGGTCCTAGGGGCAGAGGGCGAGGTCACGGAACGGAGCGGCGGCAGATGAAAAACACCCAAGGAGAACAGGAGAATCGTTGAACAAATCAAAGGTCAATAAAAGAATCAAAATCAAAGAATTTCACCTACCCCCTATAGAAAAGGAGGGAATTCGTATTGCGGGATCCGACATGGGGAAAAAGGTACCACAGGAGGGGGCCGAAAGAGAAAGAGTCACAGAAGATCGAGTTTTTTTGGCTTTATACGCGTTAAGTACGCAGTCACGCGCGGGACGGCAGAGGCCAAAGAAGATATAGGGGGGGGTGAAAGGTCGTTGAACCTTCAGAGAAGTCGGCAATGGGATCTCTTCGGGTATGCGCCAGAGTCCCGTGGGAGGCCAGGATTTAGGGGATCCGGGAAGGTTTGACAAACTAAGGTTTGGAAAAAACACAAAAAAGGAAAAGAAGAATCGAAAAAAGGAAAAAAGAAAACAGTTCCTGTGAGGAGGCTTCAAAAAAAAAAGGCGAAGCGCGAGGGTTGGTCCACAGAAAAGGAGTATAAGAGTTGAGTGAAAAGAACAGGCAGGGGGAAAAGGGAACGCGGGCTCTTCAACTCTTCCATCAAACGGCGCATAGAATCAGTGAATCTCACGTGGAACGGCCAGAGGCACCTTCGACATTGCTGAAGGAAGAAAACACGAGGGAGGACTGTGTAACAGAAAAAAAACCTTCCCTGGCGAACCATCATACCATGGCAAGGAGGGGGCCTTGAAAATAAAAACGCAAGAAAAGGGGGCCAAAGATATCTCAATACAAAAAAGAAAAGAAGGAGTCAAAGGGGAAAATAGAAGAGAAAAAAAACTTTATGGAAAGAATCGAAGAAAAAAAAGCCAAACGGCAGAGAAAGTTTTAGAAGATGAGAGACCTATTGCGGGGGGGCCTGGACCACCGATCAGGGAGGAAGGGATAGGGGGGGGGATGGTGAATAAGAATGCGAATTGCATCCTTTGGCTGAAACTATAATCTGGATCGGCCGCAGGGAGGCCAGCAACATAGACGACGAAGGAGACTTAACCAACAAGGGTGAAAGTAGAGCCAGGGGGGGGAAGGAAAAGCGAGATTAGTAGGGTGGCATTCTCGCCAGGCTCCGCTTACAACCCGGGAGGATTGAGTCCGCTACGGCGGGAAGGGATGCTATTTAGGAGGATACAGGGGGATCTGGAAGAAATTCGCAACTGAGGAAGTGGTGAAGGAAAAGAAGGTAGCTCGGGAGAAGGAGGTTTTAGTCGATAGCTTGGGGGTATTTAAATTCTTTCAGGGGTGAACAGGCCTGCGGAGGAAGGACCTGATTTCCACTATCAAAAGAGCTGCGGAAGGGGTCCGATACAAATATCGGGAAGAAATTGAGCATGCCCCCGAGGGAGGGGCCATGAAGTAGTTATCTCTAATACAGTGAGAAAGCACAACAAAGAGGAGGAGAAGGTCAAGAGGAAGGAAAAATTCGGAGACTTTGGACCAAGGGGGGGGTCATTCTAAGAGAGGGGTGAAGAAGGGAGGAAGGAAAAGAAGGGAGAGGGGGAGCGGTCTGTCAGGAAGAGGTAACCGACGTCATTCTTCACAAGGACAAAAATTTAAGACAAAAACCATATGTAAGAGGACGGAACCCGACGGAGCCGTACCGTATTGACCTTCAAAGAAAATGTGAGAAGGGAAAAAGAACGGGACTAAGAGAAGGGGGATAGGACACGAACTGCCAGCCTGTAAATTTCGAAAAAGAGTGGGGAAGATGCACAGGACGGCCTCTTCGCATCATTGAACGACCTGAGAAGACATGGGGAGAGAAAGGAAAAGGGGGCGGCCGGAGAGGGGGGGAGAGAATATGAGGAAGAATCTCGATTAACGCATATTAATAGAGATACAAGTTTCGGAAGAGCGGTAATCGTGTAAGAAATAAAAGAAATCATTAGAACAGGGGGTGCCAAAGGAGGGGGGACCGAAACGTCTAATAGAAATGCTTCGGCGAGCTTCAGTGCAGGTTGCGTTCAAGGTAGTGGGTCCAAGCGTGATTAATGAGAAAAAGGGTGAGGAAGGAGAGGACGAGGGAAAGAAGCTGGGATTGGATTTCTCTTTGTGGTGAACAATATCTTTTAGGCAGTTGCGACTAAAAAGAGTGGAGATTTACTGCCACAGGGCGGGGAGTAGGGGAAAAGGGTGGGAAAAGAAAGAGAAACTAAGACGTTGTTAATCATTACCCTTCGATGAAGATGGAACAGCCAACGGAATGCCGGGATAGCGTGGGGTACGAACGGTTCGGGAGGCGAGGAAAACATGACTTCAGCAAGTAGCACTCTCAATGGTGGAGACCTCAATAAGAACCATACCGGAAGGGGGGAAATCAAAAGAGAAGAGGGGCTCAAGGGTTTTAGTGAAACTGCCAAAATCCATAACCTGTTGTTGCGGTGGTCGAGGGAGGGGTGGCATGGGGGGGGCTGGACAAACAAGAGGGACACAGGAGGAAGGAAAAAAGAAAGCCTGGAGGAACAAGGGAAAAGGGGAGAATAATAACCTAATAGTCTCCAAGTTTACTTACTTGCAGTCAGGTGGAACAAAGGGAAATAGAGAGAAATGAAGGGGTAATACTGGCTCGTGAAGAGAAGGAAAAAGTACAGCTCTCGTGACAACAGAAACTCGAAGGTATGTTCACGCCTGGCAAAGAAGGAAATAGGCTTGGGGATAAGCAGTGCGGAACTACTTGAAGATTAAAATCAGAAAAAGGAGTGAAAATAAGTCTGTCTGAATGCGTTGATGGGGAAGAGGAGCATGGGAAAAAGATCAGGACTCATGGGCGGGGTACGCAGAATTCCGTCCGAGCAGAAAGCGACGAAAACGGATCTATTCGAAAAGGAAAATATCCTTGTTCTAGAGTCGGAAGGAACGGGATGGGCTGGGAAAGAGGGGACAAGGAAGGAAGAAAAAAAGCGAATCATGCTAAAAAAAGATCCACTAGGAAGGGGGAAGCAGGTTGGAACCACCGAAGAGTGAGGAGGCAAAAAGCAGAAAAGGGGATAAAACGTGGCTCATATGTATCCTATCAGGAACATTTTAGGTGAGGGTCAGCTGAGAACTAGTCAGAAACGGTTGGAGGCTGGGGTTAATGCCAAGAAAGAGGGGAGAAAGGAGGGAAATTCGGGACTTCATTAAAAACAACGGAATCCATCGAAAAACGATAACCCAGACCGGGTTTGCACCGGCAGGGCAAAAAAAGGCAAAAAAATGTGAAAGTTAGCTTTAAGAAGTGGAGGAAGAGGTGAGGGGAACGAAATCATTGGACTAGCCGGCATCCGTAAAAGTGGGAGGGAAAAGCAAATACCGAAAAGGGTTAAAGAGAGAATAATGCAACACATATAACGCGAAAACAGGGACTTTGAGAGTTTGAGAAAGAAGGATAATTAAAAACTTTAATACGATTGCGAAAAGACAACCTATGGGAATAGAAAAAAAAAAAAAGGGGAGGGGGGGAGGAAAAGAATATCTTAGAATTTGTGACTTCTTGTCTAATACCTGGGGGTCAAGTTGACGGTACTTATACTCAGGGAGAACATTGGCCCAGCAATAACGGGCGGGTCTCTCATAAAAAGAGGGGGGATGAGGAGTGCAAGACCTTCTTCAGGGGCAAACTGTTTCGGTTAGTGATATCACAATAAAGCGGTCATGCCATCGGCCCGACGGGTATTCACCGATAAACATGGACGTGAAATTGGAGGGGGTAGGAACAAAAGAGGGGGGGGCGTTCGGGCTTGTAACTGATTAGGTAGTGAGAGAGAGCAGGGCATGCGGGTGCAGTTCCCAGAAGGACAAGAAGCGGGGGAAAGTGCGGGTTCGAGGAAGGGGCCGTAGGAACCATCATACTGGCATCGGGGGGAAACGAAAAAAGGATCCAAGGTGGGTTGGTTAAATTCCTGGAGGGGGGCCGCAATAGAGGAGTGAAAAAGTGGGGGGTGAAATACATGAATTTGTTATTCCGCCTGGAGAACCCTTGATCGGAGACGAACAGAGAACCGGAGATGTCAGTCTTAAGTTCAGATTGCGCCTTTGTAGCCTGAGAGGCTCAGGCTGTAGGCCACGAATGCGAAAGGAGCGCGGGGGGCAAAAAGAGGGACTCTGTTCAAGAAACGCAGAAGTCCCGCTTGTCAAACTCACGCTATCTATTGACTTCACGCTTTAATTCGTTACCGACATTGGGAAAAAATGTGACAGCAGGCGCATCGGGGCACATCCATACAGATGTTGTGGTTTTCTGTTCCTAGCTTTTTCCTGTGTAAAGCGCCTAAAACAATCTATTGCCGCTCTTACAACTCGTAACCACTAAGGCGCGATAGTGGGTACCTTCTGGTCCCGACCGTCAAGCATAGAGGTTCCCGTCAAAGGGTCTTTATTAGGACGGAAAAAGGAGGGGTGTTAACGTTCCATTTTGATATGGAGCAGACGGTGTCTACCGACGGAAGGGTGGGGAAAAAAAAAAAAAAACCAAAAAAACACGAACACAGAAAAAAAAACAACCCATTTCACATACTGGGACTCTACTCCCAAAGACACAAGGTTAACTTGTATTCAGTCGGGTGACGAACCCACCCTCAACAAGCCGAGGTGGGGGGGTGTTGGTCACATACGCATGGGCTTGTCTCGCTTGGGACACTTAAAAGGGGGGGAGGGGGGAGGGGGCGAAGAGGGCGGCTCAGAAAAATGCAAAGGGAAAATCTGAAGTCAGCTGGAACGCGGCAGAGCAGTTTGGGGGGGGGGACGTCAGAGGGACTGAGCCAAAAGGCTGGCAAGTGACGTCTTGGAATTGGGGGGAAAAAAGCTGAAGCCTGCCAAAAGCTCGTCGCCGGGAACACATGAAATAAACATTAATCTTTAAGTAACAGGACATCGTGGAAAAAAACGAAAAATCCAAATAAAACATAGTATTGAAGTCGTAAAGTCTAGCAAAAACTTTCGGGAAGATAAAGAAGGAAGAAAACATACTTCACAACTTCCTGATCGGGGGGATACGTTACGCCGCGGGGAATAATTATGTCGGGGGAAAAAAAAAATGTGGGGCCCGGATGAATTCTTAGAGGATTTAGTTTGAAACAATCCTTCAAACCCAGTGGGCGGGTCAGAGATAGTCTCAAGGACGAGGAGAGAAGAATCCCATATTATAACCGAAAAGGTTCCGACGAAAGGGGTACAAAAGCAGGAGGTAGGCAAGCAAAGTGAGAACGGGGGGGAAAAGTAGGGGAAGAGACCGAGACTTACACAAAATTAAGGGGAAGTATTGGGATCTGGTAGGTGCCGGGGTCAGTTAGAATGTGAGGATCATGGGGCAGCGTTCTATGTTTTCCCCTTGGCGAAACTTTAGATGGGTTGCAGGAAATCCCGTGGAGGCTCGAAAACGTGATCTATAATCTTGGGGGGTTAAAAAAAGGCTGTACATTTGGTGAAGACAGTCCTGGTTAGGAACTCTAGGAAAAGAAATAGATCCTCCTTCAAAAAGAGAAATAAACAAAGAGAATGGCAAAAATAACCGTTGAAACCATTCACCTTCGCGGAGTGAAAACGTCACGACATCGCGCTAATACAGTTTAGCTCGCAAAACACAAAGGATAGTAAGGCTAGCGGGGGGGGGGGCGAGCTTTCAAGGACTGGGGGGAAAAAACATTCCACATTGGGTCATCGCCGGGGGAAGGGCGAAAATAGTGAGGGACTGATTCTCAAATAGACGGGAGCACGGAAGAGTGGGGAATTTCCTGGAGGGAATGCTAAAGACCGAATTCATTTCTTAGAAGCAGACAGTTGTTAAGAAAAAAAAAAAAACGGATAAGAGCCACCCACACCGCCGGGATACTTATTACCTGATTTGGGGAGTCACCAATTCCGGGGGCTAAAAGTGGGACCCAGGAAGAAGCGGTGTTACTAACGTCTCCGAACACGAGAATACTTCCTAAGAGTTACCTCTTCTCTAGCAACGAGAAATGTGGACGGGAGCTTAGCAGCTTAACATGAAGAACCTCTTCATTTGCCTGTCGCTTAAACCTTCTCTCTGCCAGTCGTGAGGGAAAATTCGGGAGGGCGGGAACTCGATGTGGGACTCGGAAGGGCGCTAATCCGATTTCTAACGAGGCTCACCTAAAACTGGAGGGAAGTTCAGAGGGAAGCTTTTTGTAAAGAACGAGCTAAAGAAAGGATCAGTAGCAGGGGTGGTCACATCTGCCCATGAGGGCAAAAAGTCCAAATTACGGTCATATGCACATTGCAGGCTGACTAAAAGACGTAGCCTCAGTTGCACAGGTACATCAGGAGGGGGGGTGCTGGAAGTATTCTGGGCTCAGAAGGTGAAAAGATGAAGACAATTCTGTCCGAATTTGGTGGGGGGGCTGGATTCAAAAGGACCGGGGGTAGGACGGGCGGTTTGACTAGCGCCCTGGAAGGGATGTAAATGGTTGGACGTCGCCAGCGGTTGGGGTGCTTCGAAAAATGTGACCCGAAGAGAAAAGATACGGGGGGTTGGTCAAAATTCGCACAAGGGGCGGAGTTTAAGGAAACGGGGAAGTGAGATCGATGAAAAAAATGGGGGGGATCCGTTTGGCATTCAAGGGGGGATTAGAGGAGTCCCCCCCACTAAAACCTGATAAGCGAAGGGTTAAGTGCGTTCCCTCGACATTATAAGTCAGAAAGTCCAGTGTGGAAAAAAAGGCACGTGGTTGGATCATGGTTTAAAAGGTTAAAAACTCCAAAGCAGACAGTAACAAGGTTCGGAGTGAGTGGTCGATGGGGTTTGGGGGGGCGGGACACCCTCAGGAATAGACCCCTGGCTTCTTACACAACTAGATCCTGGGCTAGCTTGGGAGTATTCTCCAGGGCCTAAGAAAATTTTGGAAAGGAACGTATTTTCCGAACAGGAATACATATAAGGGGGGGTAAGTCTCACCTTTGTCGGGAAGCGATGAAGATCTTGACAGGACACGTACACCGGGCTAGTACAAGAAAACAACGCGATGCACTCGAAAAGAGGAAAAATAAGACTGGGGATATCCCATGGAAAAAGGAAGGAAATAACGCGGAAATCACCGGGTGGACTAGAGTAAGAAAAGGTTAGATGGAAACCTAATTGTTTTTGACAACTCTCTCGTTTCAGAAGGGAGGGTGGCAAAGGGGATCCGCTAAAGACTAGGAAAACGGGCGTGCCGCGGACTCCGGGACTGAAAGAAAGGGGCTATGAAGTAGATCAGACGGGGAATTTTCTGCAAAAGGAGGGAAGAAAGGTAAGGATAAACTAAATCCGGCGTAAACTATAAGATCGATAAACGAATTGGGGCACACCGGGAAGTATGATGGGGGAAGATGCAAACGCCGAAAGTGTCTTCAGTGGTCTCAAGGTATTACCTATAGTCAAAGGGTTAGGGGGTTTCTCAGGGTAAAAACAATACAAAATTAACTGGACCCTTCAATGAAATATGTTGGATTATAGAAGATTTCCGGTCATTTATGGTGTCATTTAAAAGAGAAGCGGTGTAAACTCAGAATCCCTAAAGTGTAAAATCCAACAAACGGAAAACGGTTCATAATTAAACCGGGAATTGCGTAGAAATATAGGACAAAACGGGGGACCCCCCCAAACGAAGCTTGGTGGGATACTTAGCATTCAGAACACCGGGGGGAACATGGATGAACGCCAGCAAAAACAGGGGGAGCCTAAGGGGGGGGGACAAAAAGAGCGAAAGACACGCCCGAGAATTGCGAAAGTGTTCGACGAGGAGATAAACCGTCGGAAACTGCCGGGATTTAGCAAGGACCGGTGAAATGAGACATTATCAGACAAAAACCACGGAGGAAGAGGAAAGAAATTCTCGTATAGGAGCTGGGGATAAGAAAGAAAATTGGGAGGTACGGACGGGATCTTAGACGAGAGAACTTCCCAATATAGGGAGGGGGGCTACATAGGATTGGTCATGCTACGGGGTCCCGCGAACGGGCGTAGGGTCAGCACGTTTACCTGGGTGTTGAAGGAGGGCCAAAAAAAGGAGTTCAGTAAAAGACTTCCGTAGTCCTAGAAGCGGTAATGAGGTGGGGGTGGGGGTCGGCACCCACGGGTCTTTCGAGGGTACAGAAAATTCTGGAAGAACGCCGTCCCCATCTTAGAAAGGCAAATTCAAAAATCACTCCTCAGTTTTGTTGGAATTCTAAGGAAAAGCTATGGTTCGCGACCCGGCCACGGAAACAGAGAAAAAACCGGGAGAAAAGTCAGGAAGTGCAGCAACTATAGGGCTGTGTGCCTCGGCATGGGAGGATTTAGCTGGGTGATAGGGGGAATTGTGAGGTACCGGCATACCGGTCTGATTGAAGAGAACCAAGGATGTAAGAACTACGCTCATTGGATCGCGAAGAGGAGGAATGCGGAAAGGCAAACGCGGGGCAAGTAATGGTCTCTTAAAAAAAGGAGAAAAGGTTAAATAAAAGTAGCCGACTATTGCAAAGTCCCTTTGGGTAAGTCTTAAGTGCTTCTGGGGCCGCTGGATAACCAGGAGGATTTCCAGAGGAGGTTAAAGAACAGATCTATGTTTGTTTTCTTTTAAGCGTCTGGGGGTAGGGGGAAGACGAGTAGCGGGACAGGGAAGGAGAGGACCCGTGCCCACGAAGGAATATGGGGACCCTTTACGGTGACAAAGGAAGAGAAGTTCCTTCAAAGGATCAAAGAGGTCTGGGGGAGGACACCTTGGAACGGATGGAGGGGAAGGAGAAAGGGGTAGAAAGACGAGGGTGGGGCTCATCACAAAATCCGATGAGCAGACCACATACACCAGTTCCTTTTAGTTATGGAGGGGGGATAAGTCTCAATCTCTTTTTTGTGACACAATACGTCCATTAGTCGGGCGAGGGCAAGGAGGGGAGGAGGGAGAAAGGGCAGACGCGTTTAGCAAGAAATACAAGAGTCATTCAAACCAAGATCCAGGATCTGAAGGTGAGTTTCCATCGCGTCGACAGGACTGCAAGGAAAGAAAAAAGTAGGATTAAAGTAGGGGTGAAACTCATAAACTTCCAGAAGGCTCCTAACAACAGGGGAAAAGAACAGCAGTGGGCGCTTCGCACGGATTTGGGTGGCAAATAAAAGAACAGACTCCGGAGGACAAATATAACTCTAACACTTGAGGGACGTCAGAAAGGAGAAAAACAGAGGGGGGAAACTGAAAACTTCATGAGAAATTGGATCTGGAGACCCTCGTTAAATTTGGGGGGGGGGGGAAAAGAGCCATCTGAACTGAGAAAAATTTAAGACAAAAGTAGGATAGAAGAAAAACCTAGTACAAAACCAGGGAGACACGCCACTGGGGAGTAGTAGTTTTCAAACTCCGAGCCCAAATGCATGGAGAGAATATGGGGCTCGGATAGAGCAATAGCGATCATAGGACCCGTTCCCGAATCAGTTCCTATCACATGGGGTCAAAGAAAGGTGAAGGTTACTGACCCTTCATTATCGGGGTTAATTTAATTTTTACGATCCTGCTCCTTACCGTCTCCTGGGGCATGGGGAGAAGATGGAAAGGGGAAGGTGGGGCTATAAACGGAGCAAACTTAGTGTAGCATTCTCAACTGGAGAAAGGGTTGAAAGGAAGAAGGAAGCGGCTCTGAGAGATGAGGAGAACTGGTGGATTTAAAAGGGGTGGGCGTCCGGGAGGGGGACGAAGGAAATGTAAAAAGATAGGGAGAAGGAAGAAGGGAGGAAGACAAATTAGGCCTCACCGTTTTGATCACCCCCGGGACTGTAAAATTAAACTCCGCAGATCGCTAAGACAGGAAGAGATCAGAACAACAACTTGAGGAGGAAAAAAGGAAATGTATGGACATCTTTCCTTTTCCCAGGTAAGAAAAAGGAGAGAAAGGGAGGAAAGAGAAAAAAGGGTAGTCCTACAATCTCGCGAGTATCGGGGTGGAATTTTCTGTACAAAGGGGGGAAAACCGAGCAACAGGTAGTCAAGGGAAACACCAATTCAAAAAACGACCAAAAAAAGGGGGAGAGAACCGAGTGGACAATGGCCCAAGGAAACAGTTTGCGCACCGTGATACAAAGGGAACGGGACAATCTCCTAAGCACAGAAAGTAAATTCAAGGAAGGCTCATCAGAACTGGATCTCGAAAACTCTTAACATAGTAAGTAGGATCCGCTCGAAGGTTTTTTAAGTAACTCGCGAGGTGGAAAAATGGAAGGTAGGAAAAAGAGTCGGACGGGGATATAGGGGCTCCGCTATAGGAGGAGAGGGAAAGAAGGAGAGAAAAAAAAGGGAGGGGAAGGTCTAAAGCTTAGGCGGGAACATCAAAAAGAGACGATCAGAGCATGAGAAGGGGTTCATCGTAACCGACCTCTGTCAGGTGAAAACTCTATTCCACTGCAGGAAGGGGAGGGAAAGGAGGGGTTGGATTCGTGATTCGTAAACAAAAATGGGTTTAGAGGACTAGGAAAGCAGATGACGTTGGGAGTGTCTAGAGTGTTTGCAATCGGGGGGTCATTCTTTTGGAGGAAAGAAAGACGGGAAGGAGGGGGTAAGGGGAAGGAGCAAAAGATATTGTGCCACGGAGATGGTTTCCCCTTACGGGAAGGGTGGTTGAAAATGGAAACGGGAAGAAGTTGATCAACTGATATTCCGATGAATATGGGGACGGGAAGGGTGAAGGGGGAAGGGGGAGGGAACTTCTCCTCCCAGCGTCCTAAAGGATCCATCTCTTTCCTCACGTCAAGCTTCAGAAGGGCAAGGGGTGGGGGGGGAAAATCAAAACAAGAGAGCGTGAGCAGGGTTTAAGGTTGAAAACGCACAGCACCGGAAAAAAACTGGTTTCCTTGATGGCTATTTAGGGGAAGTGTTTGGAGAAAAAACACTGCGGAGCGGGGGGCTGTTAAAACGAAAAGAAAAGACAATGGGCGAAAGGAAAGATGGGCGGCCGGAAAGAGACTTGTGAAACGTAGGAGAGTGTAACATAAATGGGAATACATGGGTGAAAAAAAGAGGCGGGAGAAATGAGGGCGGACAGTAAAAGCGAGAATGACAAGCAAAAATAGAGATGGGTCACTCATGACGCGCTGGAATCATAATTGGTGGAAGGAGGAAAAGAAAAAGGAAGAAAGGAAGAACGAATCTCGGGGCTTTTTCAAAAATGGGGAGAATTTATTAACCGGATCTTTGGGGTGTAACAGAGAGAAAAGGTTAGATTGGAGGGTTTTCCTCATAAACGACACTCATCTCTCTAAGCCGAATGCTAAAAAAGACGGACATATCTTTTCGGAAGGTCGGATAAAAAGTTGGGGAGCCGACTCTTAACCTAACGAAAGTATTAAAAAGAGAGCTTACTTCCGGGAGGGGGGGGGGTAGAACAACTAAGGGAAGGAGTGTAGGAAGGGTGTAGACGTAGGAAAGTTTCCTTATTATGGGGCTCGTGAACAGAGAATAAAGGCACTTTACCCTGACTTATGGTAATGGATGGTTTGTTAACTACGGATTTGGCGCACGGGGATTTTTGGGACTTAATCACAATCCGGGAAAGAAAGCAAAAAGTTGGGGGTACGAAAAAACACTGCAATTTTTTGCATAAGGGGGCTTTTTCTATGGTGAAGTAGAAGAGGGTTAATAAGACTCGTTGGGATTATCACAACGACGTTGCTCGCGGGCCGGGGGAAATGAAAGAGGGGAAAAAACAATAGAAAAACGAGAATCCGAGTGAGGATTTGGGGAAAACGTCACGAGTATAAGGCAAGCGTAGAAGGGGTCTTGATGAAAAGACCGAACATAGAAAAC
>Ga0179591_1296684_pt1 | contig 14336 bp, 16 predicted proteins | sample CZOMad2_1_08_16f_FD_182891 | JGI IMG/M metagenome (GOLD analysis project Ga0179591, IMG submission 182891) | Vadose zone soil fungal communities from Angelo Coast Range Reserve, California, USA - CZOMad2_1_08_16fungal (PacBio error correction) | ecosystem: Environmental > Terrestrial > Soil >...
AGCGAGATAGGCTTGTAACGCGAACGAGCTCGGCCTCAGAGAAAAGGGAATAAAAACTCTTAGAGGGTTGCCCTCGGTGGCCGGAGAGTGGTACGTTAGAGGAAACTGCAGAACGCCGCCGACTAAACCTGAAGAGGGGGCCCAGGAGGGATGAGAACTATTGCTGGTCGAGCGGTACGAACCCGGGAAAAAAATGAGAGGGAAAAGAATCTTTTTCTTCAAGCCGCGAACGGAAAGACAAAAGCTGTGTGCCCTGCATATCCGAGCTCGAAGGAAGGGAGCGAAAGGACGACAATGTCACGTTCAACGAAAAACCGACTGCAGGGCAACGTAAGGGGGGGCGATTTTAGGAGAAGGGGAAGCAAAAACAACTCCGCCTCCCGGGCGGCAGGGGCTGGGGGAACACAGTCAACACACAGGACTCAACCTTGTAAAGCAGCCGATAGGTTTGGTCGGCAGGGTTCGCGGGACTGGGTTTCTGAGGGAGCTTAAATGGAGGTAACGTCATACAAAAGTCCCGGATGTAAGAAGCGAGGCGTCCAATTTGCAGAAGGTGGAAAATGGAAAAGTACCAGGGGAAAAGGAGGGGTGCGACATTTCCAAGAAAGGCCATGCGAGTCTGGAGGATAAACTATTTGAGGCCTTAAATTAAAAATAAAGATGAGCAAATAAAAAGGAGGAAACAGTCAACCTTAGACTGGAGAAAAAAAAACAATGGAGGTGCCATTGGTCATGGTAGGGATGTCCTCTAGACACAACCTCTCGGGGAGAAGCAGAGACAGAAGGGTTACCGTTGAACCCTAACTCTTTTGTCTATCAATGCAACGTCACTTTGGCCGGGGAAGGGCAGGCAACCGTCTGGCAGGTGACCGCCTGCGGCGACTGGGGGCGCGGGGGGTCTGGGGAATCCACTTCCATAATGCGAAAAAACGGGGAGAACTGTCACCACTCGTCTGATCTGAACGTCGTTGGAAGTGAGGAAACCATAAGGAAGAATAAGAAAGTTGAACATTTTTTACGGTAAAGCGGCGGTGGAAACAGGGTGAATCGACTAAAGGTTCTAATGGACCAAGGTTCAAAGGAGGAACAAACAACACAAGTGGGCGGGAAGGCTGTGAAAAAAGAAATGAAAATGTAGGACCCCCACGATCGGGGCTTAGACTGGGGCAGTGAAAAAGCTCGACAATCGTCGGGTTCTCGTCACCAACATAAACCAGGGCCATAGGGTCTGAAGTTCTCATTGATGTTTACATCTCGATCTCATCACCACGGTCCCTTGCGGGGGCTCGCAAGCCGGAGACCGGAGATCATGATCCGAAAACTACCCGTAACTGGTGGGACACCTAACTGGGGGAAACTGGGGGGAACCGTCGCGCAAAGCAGGCTTCTGCCCCTTTACTATAGATTATGGGAGGGGGGGGGGAGGCGAAAGGGGCAAACACCGCTGCGGAGCCGACTGACTTTAAAACGCATAGACGGGCTTCAATTGTGATGCCTATATGTGCACAAGGAGGGGGGGGGAGGACCAGGAGATAAAAAATAGAGAGGAAAGTCAGAATCGGCACGGGTTCCCCTTAGAGGGCTTGTGGAGGATATGAAGAGGGCTGGGATCAGCATCCTAAATTACCGAAACCAATGAAAGGTTGGAGGACGGGAGAAAAGAAAGAGGCCGAGGTATTTGGCCGGACAGGCGCACCCTGCTCAAGCGCGTCCCACACGGGAAGAGCAGAATATCTTTCGGGACGAGGTTGGATTCCATCATGGAAGAGGGGAGGGTAACGTCAAAAATAATACTTTAAAAAACGATCCCGGACGAAAATGCAACAACAACAACTGGAGGAAAAGAGTAATATCTGAATTTGGTGTTAAGGGGTTCTTGGGGGGGTCATTGTAATTATTTTGTGGGAAATTTATCTGCCCCCATCCCGCTACCTGCCCCAAGCTTCCCAGCCTGAAGTTGCTGCTCTTAATTGGGGGGGCGGGGGAGGGATGCAAAAGCTCCCGGCAAATCCAACGCTCCGATCCAGGAAAAAGGAAGAAAAAAAAAGATATCGGAGGTCATGTGAGGCTATGAAAGCCCAAGAAAGAAGCATGGGAAATAAAGGGATCGGAGAGTTACCCCCGATAGTCGAGCTAGGGGCTCTAGGAGGGGTGACGGGGCCGTTAACGCTGTGCAAGAGATAGGGCAGAAAAGGAAGACCGGGGGGGGGATAGTGCCTTTAAAGGAGAGACGCTCCAGCGGTGCTAACTGTCGGCGAAAAACATTCATATATAAGGGATCATCAGAAGAAGACAGGGTATCGCGGTGGAAAAAGCTAGGGTGATGTTTTAGTTGCACCAAACCAGGGCAGGAAGGAGGGTAGAATGACATACGAAAAGGGGGACAGGCGCTCAGCGAGCGTCCGCAAGGACTGCATGTGAAGGACGTCAGGAAGGAGAGGGACCATCATGGCACGACGACGGGGAGAAATTCCGAAGATACAACAAAAGGGGGTGTAGAAGGTCTCATCCAGGACAGGACTTGGTTGATCTTGGCCTGAAATCCATAAAAATTGCATACGAAGGCATGTGGTGTTTTGGATCACTTTGTAAAGGTTTATGGAGTTGGAGTCTCTAATTTCCACTAACAACATTTGGGAAATCACCGCCCCCGCTTTTAACGTACCACCGGGCGGTGATTGAAAGGTAGCACTGAATTATTTCCTGGAGAATAAGCCGCCTGAAAAGACAAAGTGTGACCGGCGGCGGATTAACAGGAAACCTCCAGGAGGTCTGGATCCCCAGAAATACGATTTGGAGAAATCCGCTCCATCATCTACGTGTGCATCCTTTTCATGGACTGCGTGAAGGACAAAAGGGGGAAGGGGGGCATTAGAAAAAGTCGTTCCGGGTGAAAAAGGTAAAGGGACCGAAAAGGGGATTTTGGGCAAGATTTGTACACTCCGAAGGCAGGAAAAAAGAGCGAAGGGTTGGGTGGGCATTGTTGGTTGACGCTTCCTACGGGTTTAATGAACCGTTCAATGGGAAGAAATCGTTTTCGCGTACGGCATAGAGTTGGGGGGAGATACCAAATGTTTGGACTGCAGAGGGCACCCAAACGGAAAGCCGTTAACGTGGGAAGGGGAAGGGGAGGGGGCAAGGACGCTTCTTCCGTCATCTTGCAAAGGAAAATTGGTACTTAAAAAAGTCAATTTTAAGGTCTTCCAACCCCACCAGTTTCGGGAAAGTTCAAATCAAGCCTCCACTGGAGAAAAATTCGGGAAAAGAATTGGGCGGGATGGGGAACTTTGGTGTCAAACACATCCCTGGAAGCAAAGGTATGAAGGTGCTTTCAAACCCGGAGGGAGAACGGGTACCGTTCAGAAGCCAGCGTCGGGGGAAACGTTCATTGGTCTCGGAAAACTCGAGATGAGTCTCGGAGTGAAAAGTTTTTAGCGGAGAGTGGAAAGTGGGAAAAACGCGGGCTTTGCAGGGTCCTTGGCCTGATTATCACGGTGCTCCTCTAGAAATAGGGCTGCGGCGCCCGAGTATGGACGCGTCGAAGACTCGAGCTGGGTAACATATCCTGCCAGAGACCCGAGGACAATAACTGTATATCTTCACGGATTGGAATTTGGGATACCTCTCTTGACTGAAGATGAACAGGGTGGAAAAAGTTTAAAGCGGTTGGCAGAGGGTACGGAAAACTGGGTCACATCCCCCGCCGTAACACAGTTCAAAGTGACGGTTGTGAGAAATGTAAAGTACGGGGAATAGGGGTGACAGGAAGCGTGTTCTGACCTGTATGTTCGGGAGGGGCCGGAAGGAGGACGCCAGGTCCCTGTTCGCAAGGGTCACGGATTCTGTATTGGATTTGAAACGAAGGGCGGAAAGGGAGAAGCCGAACTGGAAGCCGTAGGAGGGGCAAACCGGAAGAGGAGAAGAAAAAAAGAGAGACGAATTGTCTCAAACGGAAAAAAACGGCGCCGCGTGGAGCCGCGATGAAAAGATTGAGACCCTACCTCGACCTATCAAAAGACGTTCCGGAGAGAAGAATATAGCAATGCCATAATGAGGAACATTTATGGCAAACTCACAAGGATGGAGTCCACTCTGAGGAATGCTTCTTACCTGGTAATAGCGAGAGAAGGGTCTCTTCGTAACAAATCGGCATACTTGGACACGATATCAGGACAAAAGAAGACACAGGTGTACTGGGGACGGTGTGAAACTACACCAAGATTTGAGAGAGATAGGGTGTTTGACCCAGCGGTACCGGTTTGGCACCCTGTACGTCGGCGTTAAAAAAGAAAGGAACGACGGTATGTATCGAACTCAATGAGGAAGATCAGCGCAAAGGAGAAGCACGGGTGGCAAAGCTTGTCGTTTTAAAAAAAAACCCGAAGAAGGTGAGGGTCATGTATAGCTCAGACATAGGGGGGCAATATTGCTTCCTCTTGCGAAGGGGGGAGGTTGCCTGGGCATGGTCAACACCGGGAACGGTAGAAAGAAAGGCAAAAACTCGACAGAAGCGAGGATCGGTAAGCGATACCACCAATTGTTGGCAGAGAGACAGCAACAAATGACCAAGGGCATAGTAAGAAGTCTTTTTGGAAAAACAACCTGTCTCATATTTACTGAAGACCTCAAGAGGGGGGAAGAAAAGGGAAGGACCAAAAAAAAAACGAACAAGGGCTTGAAGAAAACTAATAAGCAGCTTGGCGGGGACTACTTGTGGCTCTGAAAAAGACGCTATGTCTACAGAAGAAGGCCGCATAGATTGGGAGAACCATATTTCAGAAGTGTTGTTCGAGAGGAGAAAGAAAAATGAGCTAGCTGCCAAGGCGGAATTCGTGGCTGCAATTTTGTGAGAGATCATCAAGAAGACGTTCAAAAAATGAGGTCCTAGGGAGTCCGATAAACGTCCCAAAAAAATATCCAGGCCCATTCCCGAGAAACTCTCAACAAAAAGAAAAGAGAAGGAAGGGGCTTGAAGCTGGGACGTGTAGCGGAAAAAAAATGAAAAAGATAAAATCCTGGCTCCCTGGCAGTGCACCGAGTCTTGGAAGAAATAAAATCGAAACCAGGCGACTTTGTCAGCAAGGACAGATGGGCTGGCAAAAGGAGGGACCAATGTCAAAAAAAATAGGGAAGCCAAAACCATCTCTGCGGAGTATAGGCGGTCGCCTCCGGCGAGACGTAGGAAACAATAGGAAGAAAGAACACAGGGAGACATACGATGTGGGGGTCCTGATGAAAAAAAAGATTTCTTCATGAAGGGAGCCTCGGCGAAAGGGAGGGGGAAAGAGGACAGGAAGAAAGAGCACGTTTCCCTAACCTCCTCTGTACAGCGGACTATTCAGAACTTTTGGCGGCAGTGAAGGGGCAGATTGTGCTCACAATCAAAAGGGTATCGGATAAAGACCCTGGCCCATCGGGAGGGTTGGTGCCTCTTCTATACGCTTGGACGGTGTTGGAAAGACCGAGAGGAGCAAGTGCCGGCCGGCCGGCCAACAAATGTCGAAATTCTGAGAAGGATATCCATGGAAACTTAGGAAAAAACCAAAGCGTGCCAAACTGAAAGAAAAGACACCTGCTGCGTGCATGATCGGCAGTTCATGAGCTTGTCATATACGACGGGCGGTAAAGCAGGCACGTTCATTGGGGGAATGTGAAGGGTTCAAAAAGAAAAAAAAAGAAAGAAGGAAATAAGAAATCGGGGGAATGTGTTGGTAGTGCTGGGGGCACAACTGAGTTACTGTGATGAAAGGAGATATAGAGACCAAGTAAAGAAAATTTTGAACGGGAAGAAACCCGCAACGGAACCCAGTTACGAAGCAATAAAGCTGGAGATTGCTCCTTTTGGGGGGAATAAAATTGTTTCTGGTACTGATGAAAGGCTCTTGTCGGACACGGGAACGGTAAGTATCGGAGGGTAGGCCTGAGAGGCTAAAGTCGTCATCGCGGGAGCAACGAGCCGAAAGGTTTTGAACAATGAAGCTACGGTGGAGTGTTGGAGTCCGAAGGGATCCAAATGCCGACGTCTCCGCCATAAGAGGTCAGGGAGGCGTTTTCTCTCATTCAATATAGAAAAGAGAAAGAGGAAGCCCGACCCGTCGAAAAGGACCTGGGAGTCGCGCTAAAATAAGGAGGGGTAACTATAAAAGAAGCAACATCCAGTTTAGGGGGCCTTAAATGGCTCAAGAAGGGAGGGATTCCCAGGTACTTTACATTTTCGAACAAAACTTGAACCGTTGAACGGATGCGGGGGGTACCCCTAAAGAAGGGTGTACTTACATCGGGCCGGCAGACCGGGAAAAAAGGTTCAGAGTGATCTCGAGGTTTCCCGGAGAGGCCTCATCAGCAACCTTCAGAGAGGGGGAACTGCATCGAAAATGGTCCCCCAAGGGGAAGAGAGTATCGTGGGGAATTACCATTGGAAAAAAGCGCAGAACGAAGCCGACGGCGAAAAGGGCTCCTTGGAAGTGGAGACGAAGGTTGCTAGGCTCTAAAAAAGGGATGAAAGCAAGAAGAAAGGAAAAGAAACTCGTTTCTGACAAACTCCGGCACAAGCCTATCCGAGACGCTGGGAAAAGTGCCTATCACAGGGAAGACTCAGATGAAATCTATATCGGAAGCAACGGGACACTACGAAACAGTCACAGACGATTCTTCGCGGGGCAGGGAAGACATCCTAAGGGGGGCTGCATTCTGTTTTTACACCAGAGAGAAAGACAAGTCCATTGCGCGGTGACAGCAGCCGGCAAGGTGGCTTGGGACGCTTGGAACCCAAGAAGGGGGTGTTGGTGAGGAAGCTTACAAGGGGGGGGGGTCCTAAGAGGGGCAAGCTGATGTCGGAGCTAGCCGGGGGCAACTCAATACGATGGGCCGGGGTTGGGCAAACTAGACAGGAAACGAAGGAGAGGCCGGGTGTCTCACAACATATAAGGCCTTACTACATCAGAGGAAAAATTGGAAAAACGGTCGAAGAAGAGAGCGCACAAACCATGCGTGGCAATGGTACCAATAATACGTCCGAAACCGAGGGGGCTTATAGCAACTGAAGGGAAGACTCAACCCAGGGGGGCCCGGAACGTACTTTGTCTACAATCACGAGACGGTGCCGGGGACGCTGGAAGGGGGGACGCGAGGTCGGTTCTGAGACCCTCATTGGAATTAACAGCCTTTCCATCCGGGGGGAGGAGGAGAGATCAAAGGAAGGGCAACAATTTGCTCGTCTGACTTAACGCGGAGGGATGATCAGAAACGCATACGAGCGAAGAACAGGTACGTTCATGGGCTGGGGAGGAAAGATGTATTGACCAAGACGTGAATGGGGGGAGGGGGGGCGAGTCACAGTTCTAATACCACCTGTCAAGGGATACCTAGGGGTGTCGGAACTTCGTGCGTCAGGTAGAAAGCAAGAGTCGATCACCAGTCTGGGGGTGTGCAGTGAGGGAGGAAGGTCGACGGGGGGGGGGGGACGGCGGCGAGAAAAGTTACTCGTCGAACCTCTTGAATGTGGGGGGGGGTCGCATCTTCGATGAGGACTACTACGAAAGGGCAAGGTCAGCGACGAGGCTCCGGCTGAGGGAAGAAGGATACACTGCCGTACTACTTGGGTAACCTACACATCACCCATAGACGATTGCAACGCTAGATGGACTCTCGCAAAGGACTGAGGGAAACCTTGGAGGAATAGGAATGTTCCTCGGAAGGTATCAGAAGGCTGCTGATACGGGGACGACGGGGGCCTCGGCACATAGAAAGGGGTAGGATATGATGGTTCAAGGTGAACTGCCCCGATAGTCAAACAAATAGTGAGAAGGCAGATACTTAGGGCAACGGCCCAAGGAAAGAAAGGGATAATGTGATCAGATGCGCTAGGGGTGGCTCATCAGACGTCCTCTTCAGATCTGTTATTGGCCGTGATCAGGAAGAGGGAGGGGATTTGCCGAACATGCGCTGCAGTAGCTCCCTTCTCCCACAAAGAAAAGAGAAGGGCGGTAAAGTTGTGGGGGGGAGCTGCCTGGGGGGATAAATTACTCAAAAAGGAACAAAACGGAAATGTAATGACACAAATTTCCTCAAATAGACTACAACACACAGAAGAGAGAGGAGGGAGGAAAAAGGGGGGGGTTGGGGGCTGTTTAAAATGTTTTCATTGTCTTGGTTTGCGTTAAAACCCGGAAGCCAAAACTGGGGCAAGCCTAAAACAAAGAGAAAGGGCCAGATCTCTTCGGGCCATGTGTGAGCAGGGAGCAGGACCACATGACGACGTCAATACCATCGACGAAGAAAGGGGGGAAGCACTACCAGATCATTGAGTAAGGTAGCAAAATGATGCGGGGGGAGCCCCACAGATGGACCCAGATCACATCTCAAGGGGGGGGGGGGAAGAAAAAGTGAAGTTCCGGCGCTAGGAATTGCAATAGAATGGATTTGGGCACGAGGTCAAAGACAAACTATGGAAGAGGAATCAAGGGGGGAAGGAATGCCGTTCATCAGTGGCGGCTCCCGCATAGGGAAAGGTCCGAGGAGGGAATACATGCCTATGCTGAAAGAACAGAGGCTGCACGAGACTACATTATGAAGTGCAAAGAGGGGGGGGGGGGGGGGGGGTGTCCCACCAGTTTACGGAAAGCTTTTAATTGGGGGGAAGGCCGCCCTGAGGGGAGGGACTCGACGTCCGCAATGCGGTAAGGGGATTTCAGGAAATCGGGGGGGAGACATAAGGAAAAATCGCACGACTACGAGGAGGTCGAAGGCCGCGACACGATCGAGCTGTAAATGCAAAAACCAAAGGAAAAAGTGTGGGGGGAACGGGAGGGGGGCCTGAAGAAAGAAGAGTGCTCAGGAAAGGAGAGGGAAAGGTTTTGGATCCTTCTACGGGGGATTTTGGAGGTCGCTGGAAGGAACGAAACATTTTGGTACATCGAAAAGAAAGCTTTAAATTATGGGGAATGATGGGGGACGTATGCCGTGTCCTGTCCAAGAATAACGCCGTTCAAGTAGATGGTTGTGACAGGCACCGTGAGCGCCCCGTCCCACAGTTTTAAATGTAACTGGGGAAGGACCAGGTTTACTAGGAAAAAAGAACCAGCGTCCACGGTGTGCAGACGGTGGCAGACGGTAGGAAAATCGGTTGCAGTGAAGGGGGGGGACAAAGTTATGGACCTTCCGGTTCACATGAAACGAATGGGGGAGGGAAAGAACCAGCGTTCGTTCTATCGAAAATTGTAATTGAGACAGTAACATACACCGGGTGGCAACAGTCCAGGAGGAATGATTCGGAGTCAGGGGGGGGGGGGAAATCGTGATTTTCCGGAAGCAAAATATTTTGGTACTAGCCGGACTCCCGGGGGGGGGGACAAAAAGGGGAACCAATACGGAGAGACCTCAGAGGGGGAATTGGCTGGCAAATTGGGGAGAGCGTCCGACATCACGACCGAGCCTTTTTTCTGTTTTGAAAGGCTAAACCCCATGTGGCTCATGGAAAGCCTAAAGGGGGGCTGCTGACCTGCAGAGGGGGCTTGGGCGGGTATGGAGAAAGAACGTGGTCAAATGCCGATATTCGGTCTGGTTCGGGGGGAAAAAGAGCGCAAAAGGGAAGGAAGCAGGCCGCGTCGGAAAACGTGCATTTTAGTGAACGATTCGAGTCTGCACGGCAGGGAGGATCAGAGACAAAAGTGGGGGGCTCGTATCGGCGGGGGCGAGGTACAGAAAGAGGGAGGGGAAGGTGGGGCCTGATTATCCACTGTTGGAGGGACTCGCACCATCAATAGTGCAGAAGGAAAAGCGCCCGAGTAGAGGAAGAAGGACGTGCTGCCTGAGTACCCCTCAGACTGAAGAGGCAACGAGGAAAACCCGAGCTGCAAGGGGAGGTGCAAGCCAGCCGCGTCGCTAAGGCAATCACGCATGAGAAAACCTGAAGCGGCTGAGTAAGAGCGTGGATGGGTCAAAACACCGCCGTAACAACGGTTCAAAGGGAGGTGAGTACTGAAGTAACCTGAGTTCAGGCAGCGTTCCGACATAACATGAGGGTGCCGAGGGCGAGGGGGCCGTCTGTCACGCGGACTGAAAAAAACCTGGGGGAAAGGGGCGGAGGTTCTTGTATGGATATAGGGCCCGGGTAGCGCAAAGATAAGTGTAATCCAGGCGGCGGTCAGACGAGGAGAAAAGCATGAGCAGAAAATGTAGAAGGGAGGGGGAAAAGCGAACACACGCGTTGATCCGCCCCCCCACACCTGAAGATTTTGAGCACAAGAAAAGATAAGGAAAGGGTGAATTTCGACTACAAATCAATTTATCAAGGAAATAAAAGCGTCCGGGGACAAACATAAAAAGCAAAAAGGAATTCGTAACTGGAAGAGAAAAGGGGCATTGCAAAAAGTCGCCCACCTTAAAAAGTGAGAAGGTTCCGTAAAATACGAGACACTACTGGTGGCAAGGAAAAGACAAAAATCACGATTTCCGACTGATGATCGAGTGGGGGGTTTGACAAGGACATGTGGGCACACTGACCTGCGTACCAAAAAGAAAGAGGAAATATTTCTGGAGAGGGAAAACAATGATCGGGAGAAACCGTGGGGCAGTTGGCAACGCCTTGCTCGGGGGGGACCGAATAAGTTTAGTTTCCATGAATAGCTGCCACTAATGGGGTCTGGCGAACCGGCCGTTTGAAGGCCTTTGCGGTGGTTCATCACCGGAAAAGAGGAGGGAAAAATGGCAAGGCAAAACTCGCCAGGGGTGCAGGGATCGGTAGCGGTAACCTTTGATGGCGACAAAAAGGCCATGGAAACAACAGGTTCATCTCCTATCTTGTTTCGACAGGGCCACCCTGACATGGCTATTGAGGGTAGCGAAACGCACCGAAAGAAAAGGACTCAAAAAATGACGAACATCGCTGGAAGCAACACAAGAGGAAGGGTCCGTGACCTAACTTTGGCCTCGGATTAGGACGAGGGAATACGGGGACTCCCGCATATTAGGGAGAAACGGCGTTAAGTTTGGAAGAAATGGTCAACCGGGCGACCCATCTGAGCTAGCTATGCTCGAATGCGTGGCAAATTTGTTATCCGGTAGATCAGCAAGAAGAAAAGAGGGGGCTTTAGGAGGAAAACAGTAAAAAAACTCATTCCCCGCTTCATCTGAAAGAAAACAACAACGGAAAATTAAAAAAAAAGGGGCCTGCTGGGAGCGTGTAGCGGAGGAAAAAGACTAATCCTGCTATGGCCCGGCCTCACAACTTCTTAGGATAGAAAGAAAAAATTCGATAATTTTAGAAGCTCAGATGGACTGAGACGATCGGGACCATGGAAAAAAAACGAGGGAGAAGGAAGCCGTGAGCCAAGCTCTGAGAGTGGGTGTCGACCTCACTGCAGAAAATATAAAAGCTTGAATAAATCAGCTGACCAGGGAAGGGGGGTTCCTTCTTCCATCGTATTTTTAGAGGAATGGGATGAAAAGGGGGGATCGGAAGGGGGGAGGGGTGAAGTTCAGTAAAATAGCCAGAACGGGGGTGACCCAACAAGACGAGCGCGATTCTCAATGTGGGAGGTTCAGGGGCTGTTGCTCTCACAGCAAAATTGGTGTACTCTTACCGGCCATCGGGGAAGAAAGTTGGAAAAGGGGAAAGAAAAAATCGAAAACACGCCCTGGTGAAGTTGATCATACAAGAAAAAAGCATACACTCGGCAGAAAGAATGGAGCTTGCGTCGGCAGGATAATGCCTGACAATAAAAGTCTCGGTAAAACCGGAAAAAAAGAGGGGAACAACTTGCTATCCACCGTTAGTCTGAAAGCGTCATGATAATGGGCTGTCAAATCCGACATAGAGGGGGAAAGGGTGGTAACAAGCCGGCAGGAAATTGGTGCAAACCGGGATGCCGGGGCAACAACACTAGAAATCGGTGGGGGGGGGGGTGCTGCCAAACTGTCCCAGGAGGGTAGATTCAGCATATCGGGTCAGGTATGCCTAATTTGTTTAACTAGTGAAACCTCTTCGCGCAACTGAGGGACCAGGAGAAGCAAAAGCTTATATTATCCGCTTAAGGGGAGTGGGGGGGAAAAGGGCGCGAAGGGACGTGAGGAGGGCTATATTGCCGGTCGACCGGATAAGGGAGGGGAGGAGCTGAGCTATAAAAAGAGACACCAATCTTCTTATACGTCGGGAAGAAAGTTTGAAAAAGGAAAATGAGACCCCCCCCCCGTCTATTTTCTTGGTGGGTTGCTCGAAAGAAGGGAGACAGGGAAGCCCGGGGCCAGGTTTCAAAAAAGAAAGGCGGTGAGAAGGAAAAAGAGTGCAATATATCCAATACAACCGCCGACCAGTCAAGACCCCGGGACCTGGAGGGAAGAGGACTGGAGCATGGCGAGGCAACAATCCAGGTTTTTGCGGAACAAAAAAATTTAAGGAAAACGTTTTTGATTCCCAAGGAAACTTGCAGTTAGCGACACCTCACTGAATGCGCGGTTCTTGTGAACTACCATATGTACGGACAGACTGGCAGGCGTTCACTAGGTGGGAAGACATGCGTGATCTGCTTAGGTCCCCACAGGGATAAATCAAGTCCCCAACGCCCTCGTGAAAGAAGTGGGGGGAAAAAAGAAAGTAGGAGGCTCGTGGTACGTTGAACCGACGCCCGCAAAAACACTCGAAAAAAGTCAGTAAAAGACTAAGCCTTCGCTTGCAGGCACTATTGAACTCGATAGGGGAAGGACAAAATTGGACATATCAAGGACCAATGAATTCAGAAAAAGCGTTCTGCTTCCAACAGAAAAGAAAACCACGTGCCCCTTCCGAGCCAATCCGCAGGCAAAAATCTAAAAGAAAAAGGAACAACGCCGCTGCATGCAACGGTAAGCCGTTCCGCAGGTCCAGCCCACAAGACAGCAAGGTCTTGAGGTTGACCACCTGAAGACCCTCCCCAGCCAATTAAGTTCCATGCAGAGAAGTTTGAAGGAGGGGGGGGGATTGGACAGAGCCGAACGGGGGGGGGAGCGCGGGGAGATGTGCTTGTAACGGAGGGGGGAACTATATGTGAGCTAGCGTCCAATTTTGAAACAAGAAAAAAATGGGGGAAAGGACCACCGAGTTCCTTCGTGGGTTACTGAAAATTAAGGGAGGAAAAGGGGTGGATAGCACAAAACTATTTCGGAGGAGGGGGGGGGCCGGAACGGCTAATCATTCAAAACATGAACTGGCCCGGAACCAGGCTGTGGCATGGACCTGACAGGACCCCGACCACGCTGCGGAGTGTAAAGCAATCTGAGGTGAAAAGAATAAGGGGGGGAAATGACCCCATACTTGTGGTTCAACGAAGGCTGGGAAAAGAGTTGAACTGCACCGAAGAACATGGCCGTCAGAGGGGAAGTCGGGGACTGGGAAACCCCCGTATGGAAAGGAAAAAATCGCGTCGCGCAAGAGCGCTCCGCTCCTGTCACCCCCCAGGGGGGGGATCGTGGGAAAAAAATTCTGGAAGATGATCAGGCACGCATACGTCGCCTAAATCAAAAGTGGGAAAAAATCAACGGTGGGACGTCGGGGGGGGGCGATTTCGGACACTGGTGGGACTTTGTTGAAAGGGAAAAAAAAAAGGGAATACACCGTGGAATTGATCGCAGAAAAGAAACCTGGGCTGTGTCGGAACTTGGGAGGTTTCTGGGTCGCAACGTCGCAGGGACAGGGGAAAAAGGAAGGGGGGGGGGGGGGGAGGGATGAGAAAATACAATCGCTGGTGAGCGGCCTTCGAATTATGACCTCGGTGTCGTGCCTACAGGAGGAGAAAAAAAACGTCTCGGAAGAGAAGCAATCACACCATGCAGTCAAGAAACGCGCGAAAGGGAAAGCGCAGGCGGTCAACCAATGCTACAAAACTCGGAAAGGTTGAACCTAACACACCCTCGGTGGGGCACGCGTGACAGGATAGAGAAAAAGAAAGCAAATGCGGCCCTTTCTCAGGGGAATGGTTTCCTCGCTACAGTGCAACGCCACGGAAGCCCCCTCCTCGAAAGCTTCACGGAAAGGGGGTCAATATAGTGGGCACAGCAGGTTGACAGGTAAAGAGTGACAAAAAGGGCTCATTCTAGTGGCAATGAGAAGGCACGGTTCGAAAAAAAAAGAAGATCTTGGATCAAGATGCAAAGGGGGGGCTGGGGGCTCATCCCAATCGCCTACCTTAACTTCCGAGGGGTGACGGAGGTCAGATCAAGCGAGTTTGGTTTGGCCGACAGCGCGGCGTCCTTAGAAAAAACAGGAAAGAGCATGGCTGGACCTTGTGTGGGAGGAAGCGGTCAAAAAAGTAAATGAGGGGAAAACAATACCAAACGAAGCCCTTTGACACAAATGGCGCAAA
>Ga0179591_1368282_pt1 | contig 14335 bp, 23 predicted proteins | sample CZOMad2_1_08_16f_FD_182891 | JGI IMG/M metagenome (GOLD analysis project Ga0179591, IMG submission 182891) | Vadose zone soil fungal communities from Angelo Coast Range Reserve, California, USA - CZOMad2_1_08_16fungal (PacBio error correction) | ecosystem: Environmental > Terrestrial > Soil >...
CTGAGAAGGCGGCTGTATGCGGAAAAGCAAAAACTGACTTGCCCACGGGAAAATCAGAGAATTTGAGAAGGCCACGGACCACTCTTACAGCGGAAAAGGTGGGCAAACCGACCAGCCGTTTTGGGGAATTCCGGTAGTGCCAAGGGGCACCGAAAAGATCCCGCAAGGGAAACGGAAGGGGGGGAAAAAGAAAAAAAGCAACGAGAACGCCGCGGCGCGGTGTTCGCGGGGGGGTATCTTGAAACCTGTCCTTTCTTGCTTCACCCCGTAAGACATCAATGGGGGCGAACACGGAAAAGGACCGGAAGGCCGGCCATGGAGGGATGATCGCAGTATGCCTAAAACGTTCTGGAAACTGGTGAATAGACTAATTGGGGAGCGTCCAACGTGCTGGGGGGGGTGGAACTCCCTGGTCCCTCTGGAAAGGTAAAAGTAAGCACTGTTTAGAAGCAGGTAACTAGCTGTCTGGGGAAAAATAAGCGGGATGCTGGGAATCCTACTGAAAAACCAGCAGTTTTTCGAGCCAAGACTCCCTTCTAACCAACGGGTTTATTTTCGGAAGGACCACAACCCATAAGACTTGCCGAGACAGGGAAGCGGGAATACAACTTTGGGAGGGATCGGCGGGCTATAAACAGTTCCAGAAGGGGACTTCAGGGCCACGGTCAAGAAGTCTACTTGATCACAGGACTTGATGGGAGAAGATTCGACGGGCAGAATGACAAAGGTGTTTTCCCCCGCCGGCAACCAGTAACCTCTTCAAAAAGAACGTAGAAAGAAAAGCGTGGCCCGGGGGGGGGACGGCGACCAAAACAGTTCGAGTGATCACCAAAAAACCGGCTTGAGGGGACCGCGTAAGAGGAGGGGGACGCGGGTCCAGGGGGGAGGGGTCCATCAGCGAAAGGTATTCCAAAAACGTTGACGCATCACTGAGTAAAAAAATCGTGCCGAAAAGAGACGAAGGGAAAAAAGGGGGGGGGTACGAAGGCTGGTGAGAAGAGAAAGCGGGAAAAATGGAGGGGTGGGTCTCTAACGGGAATGACCTCTAGCGAAAAGCAAAAAGAGAAAAGAACCAAAAGGGAGGACCCAGAAAACGACACGGGGGAAACACCAAGGAGGAGGGTAGAGCAGTTCTCCCTACACAGCCGGACAGGAAAACGAAGTGTCCTCCAGAGAGGAGGGGAGAAGAGGGGGAGAAAAGTGCAAAAAAAAGTTGTGGCTTCACAAGAAAGCCGCACTGGCCCAGTTTCTGACGAGGGTCAAAAGGGAGGGAAAGGGGGGGGGGCCGTGAACTTTACCGGAAAAAAAAAGGAAATTGTAAAAAGGGGTGTAGTAGTACAAAGTAGCCCAGGCCGCAGAACGGAAGAGACGGAAAAAGGGGAAAAAACATTCAAGAAAAAAAGTTTGAAAACCAGGATTATCGCTCAGGAAAAAAAACGGACCCGCCGAGCACCAACGCCCTGCTCAGGTGTGGGGGGGGGGACCTCTAACCAGGAATCAGAGAACGTGGGAAACGTAAAAAAGGACGTAAAACCCGGGAAACGTCCACCGAAGGCCAGACTCCGAAAAAAAAAACTTCCACCGACGGGAAAGAAAGGAAAAAATCCTTTCCACAAAAAAAAAAAGGGCATTAGGAGACAGACCTACTCAGAAAAGGGGACACCACCCTCGGAGTTTGAGGGGCACGGCAAGACAGAGGTGCGGTGGAGCGTGGAAAAGGGGGGGGGAAAGGGGAAAAAAGAAAGAAAAAAGAGTAGGGCGGGCAAAAACCCAAAAGCTTTGGGGAAAAAAAGAAAGGTCGTGCAACTCCTGGGAGGGAAAGGGATTCCGTCGTCGAAAAAAAAAACCCATCGCGATTCAAAAAGGAAGAGACTCAAAAAGGAGATGAAGAGAGAAAACCGACAACAAAAGAAAGGGGGTGGCACGAACCTTTTCAACCGGTGTAAGGCGAGCCCAGGGGTAAAACCTGGAGAGGAAAAACTGAAGAAAAAAGTCCAAGAACGTGGTCACTATGGGGGAAAAGAAGAAGGATAAAGGATAAACTACGCTACAACCTCATTGGGGGTTGTCCTCTGAAAAAATTCTGAAAGGGGGGTGAAAGGGGGGGCGTTGAGGTCTCAGGGGGAGGTGAAGCTGATCCACGGGGGTCCTTGACCCGGATGTTTGGAGAAACCGGAAAAAAAAGAAAGGAAGAAGGCTAAACAGTGTGACATTTTCATAGGTGCTTCCCCTGGGAAAGGGGTCCTGAGGAATTTCGTACGGAAAAAGAGGTGTACAAGAAGAAAGGGAAGGTACTTTGGGAAAGGTTCCAAAATGCAGAAATCTAGGGGGGATCTGCACCAATCGAAAGGACTAATAAAAAAAAAAAAAAGGAGGGGCGTAAAGCAATGTGGGAGGGGGGGAATTGTGAACAACGTCCCTAAGGGGGTCCATTAAGGAAAGGGGGTAGAAAGGAGCACGTTACTAGTGTCCAACTAAAAATTTTAAAAGGAAAACGGGGGAAGGTGGGGTTGTACGCAAAAGGAAAGGCAAGAAGTCCCTGGAAAGACGAACTGCAAAAGGGGTCTTCCACAGGGGGAAAGGGACGAGGAAGTGGAGAAAAGGCAGTTTTAATTAAAAAGAAAGCTCAAAAAGAGTTGAAACAAGGAAGGAGAAGGCTTAAAGGGAAAAGCACCCCGAAAATTAATACGGATATACGAGAAAGGAAGAGTGGAAAAAAAACTTAAAAGACGCCGGTCAAAAATCAGAGGTATGGGGACTTGTTTCCTACTCGGTCATCAGAAGTTCCGGAAGACACTACTGAATCTAATATGATAACCTGAGCACGTAAAAAGGGGGCTGCCTGGGGGGAGGGTCGTAAAAAAAGGGTCCCCAAGAAAGGGCAGGAAGATGTTAAAAAAAGGGGGGACCTTGAGGAAGAAATACTCAAATGGTCTAAAAGGGAAAGCTCCTCTGATCAGGGGAAAGGATACGCGTCAAAAGACATGCTTTTGGAGAAGAAAAAGAACGGTTTGAAGGACAAAAGGGGGGAAAAGAAAATCCTCGTTTGCCGAGACGTCCTTGTTTGGGGGAGGACGGGATCACCCGACCCCGGGGTCTTCCTTCCAAAAACGTGCTCAGGGAAGTCTTGTGGAAACTCGGAAAGGTGCGGGAGGTCCTTCAACAGTTTTCTCGGGGAAAACTCCTGGAGATAACTCTAGGGGGGGGGGAATTGGCCCAAATTTCGTCAGCGAAAAAAAAACAGGTTGGAGGGACAGAGGCAAGGGAACTGCAACAAAAGGGGGCGCCTGTTCAAAAAGAACCACCGCCAGTCGGTCAAAGGGGTTTAAGAAAAAAGGGTACAGTCAACCTCTGAGAAGAGAAAGGAGAGTGAGAGGGCTCCAGCTACTTGCTGTGCCGAGGTTCCCAAAAACCAGCAAGAATAAAGAGGAAGGAACGGAAACAGGGGCAGCAAAGGGGTTTGAAGGAAAGAAACTGAACCCAGAAGAAAAAGGACCGTAAAAAAAAAAAAACTTCATGACAAAAATGTGTGGGGAGAAGCCTTCGGGGGCAGTCAGCAAGCAAAGGGGTGCCAGCCACCCAAGAACAGAAAAAAAGGCGTGAGGGGTCTTTCAGGGAAGGGAAAAAGGATCTCAAAGGGGCCCGTTGGGAAAAACCAGGGAATCAGGGCACAGATACCGCGGAATCAAAACAGCTGGTCGCCACTTTGAGGGAAAAACTTGGAACCCCGCGCAATGGGGACAAGGGGAGTGGGGACGGAGTGTGCAAAAAAGAGGGGTGCGTTGAGCCCGGCCCCAAAGATTAGTTGGCAGGTTAAAAAAACGATTGAAGGACGATTCGATGAAAAAAGCAGAAACGTCTGAAAAGGGGTTGGAAAGTCAAAATGAGAGAAACAACCAACACAACGGAGGGGAGAAGGAAAAGTGCAGACTATAAAGGCGGTGACTCCAAAAAAAGCCAAGGAAGGAGTTACGGAACTCTGTTAAAGAGAGAAAGAAATCTCTCAAGGTGCACGTCCTTTATGGAGAGGGCCGTCGGGCGGACACCCAAGGAAAACCAGGAAAAACTTAAAACGTGTCCCACGAGAAAATTAAATTGAACATCAAAAAAACTTGGAGATTACGGTAGGACACCAAAAGTAGACGAAAAGGGTAAGGGTTTAAAAAACCTGAAGCCGAACTCGTGTTAGGGTGCGGCAGGGGGCGGCCCAGGAAGCAAAGGGAGAAATCAAACCCTTGCCCCTGGGAGGAAACGTGGGCATGGTTAAGTTAACTGGGTGAAAGACCAGGGACGGTTCGGTCAAAAAAAAGGTAGGGAAAGTTGGAAAAAAGGAGTCTGAAGGTGCAGAACCGAGGAAAGAAAGACGGAAGTGAAAAATTCAATTACCACCCGGAAAACGAGGCGGATTCGGTGGGGGGAGCGAAGGAAACTCCCGGCGGGTTTCATTCGGGAAACGAAAAACAAAGGGGGCCGCCAAAAAAATGAAACTCGGAAAGGGACGCGGGCAAGTTGCAACTCCTTCCCTTCAAAGGGCAGTAGGCGCCGGAAGGGGAAAAGGCGGAAGGAACGGTGGGGGCCAAAAAAAACCACAGGTCTCCGAAAAAAAAAACGAAGTAGCCCCGAGCCCGTGGTGGAAAAAGAACAAGGTTGGCAACAACAAGTCCCACCGAAGGGAGAGGAATAAAAAAAGAGGAGGTTTGGACGGATCGCGAGGCGGGAGTCGGGATAGTAGGGAAGAGACGATGTCTTTCACAAAAAGGGGGAAGCAGCAACTTGAGTAAAGAAAAGGCTAACAGGGTCAGAACCTGGAAGTCGCCGACAAGGGTAGGGGTAAGGCAAAAACAGTCGCCCGCAGAAGCAAACCGCGGCCAAAACTCCAGAAAGCCCAAAAAGCCCACAACAGTACGGAGTCGGAAAGGTAGAAAAGGGAAAAGGAAAATAAGGGCAAAAAGGGTGTAAAAAAAAACCAGTACTAGCGGAAGGCCCCTGGGGCGTACCTGGTCCCAAACAACCCAAACGGGGTGTGAAAAGGACCACTTTGGAGGTCGAGAACGTAAACCACCGAGACCCCGGTGAACGGAAAACTGGACTTGAAGACGCCGGTCCGCACCCACCCACGGAACCAGACAAGGAACATAAAAAGACATGGGGGGGTTTGACCACAAACCACAGTGGCTAAAGAGGGGGGGGCGGATCGAAAATCCAAGAGAACCAGATCAACAAAAACTAGGGAATGTGAACGACGGGACAGCCACATCGGGAAAAGCAAAAAAACTTCTGGAAAAAGCGCGTCAAGCAGAATCCAGGTAAATGCAAAAACTTTCTCCCAAAAAAGAATGCAAAGAAAAGGACGTCCGCTTGAAGGAAAGGGAGCTACGTCCACCGAACAGCCTGCAGTCCGGGACTTTAAAAAATCGAGTGGGAAGGAAGGGCCCAACACAAGATTAGGGGCGGTCTGGTGGTAGGAAGTGTGGATCTGGCGTCGGGGGAAGTACGGTTGCAAAAGAGACCAGCCGGAAAAAAATCCATCGTTCCAACTCAAAAGAAGAAGAAGCTAGTCGGTGAGGGTCGGGATCTGGAAATACGAAAAACCTAAAAAAAAAAAAACAAACGATGAATAGAGGATGAAGAGATTAGAAACTACGAGGAAAAAAGGTTGCCAAAAAGGGAAACACCGGGGGGAAGGGGAAGGGAGAGCACAACTAAACGAGGATCTCACGGCAACCAAAAAGAAAAAGGGCTACCGTAAAAAAATACAAAGACCTTGGAGAAAAAGCAAAAAAAAAAAGAAAACCCAGTGGTGGAAGAGTCCGGAGGAATTATTAGAGAAATGGTGGGGGAGGGAAAGGATCGTATCGGAAAAAGCAAAGTGCGGGGCAAAAGGAAAAAAGGAACTTAGGTGTGAAAAGAAAAAGGAGAAGGGGAAAGGACCAAAGAGAAACGTAGGATGGCAATTTGCTGAAGTTCAAGTGGAAGGAAGCGGGACCAATCAAGGAAAGTGACGGAGGTTCGAAACCCCGCGGGGGGAAAACTGGGACTGTTTCGATAACCAAGCTCGGGGGGCAGGGGGAAGGGGGAAGACCGCCCTCGACGGAAGAAAAGGCCGCTTTGAAGGGGGCGTGCCTACAGCAGGTAAGGGTTTGAAAGGGGAAATGAAAAGAGCCGACGGGACGGGACTACCTACACGTCCCACAAAAGTGAAGTAAACGAACGTGGGGATCAAGGGAACTGGAAAAAAGGGGAACCAGGGGGGGTAAAGTACCAAAAGAAACTGTCCCCTGGACGGAATACTGGTAAACGAAGGAGAGGTGTCAAAAGGGGGGGGGGGGGGAAAAAAGGGCCAGGGAGCCAGAGTACTGGTTCAAGACCACGGTGGGGGTCCCGCTTTGGAAAGGGTCTAGATGAAAGAACTACTGGAAGTTGGAGGGGGTGAGGAACCGGGTCGGAACTCACCGTACTAGAGAGGGGGCAGCGGAGGGAGGTGAATCGTCCAGAAAAAAGTTGGAAGAAAAAAAGAAAAAATCAGAAAAGAAGCTGACTGAGCATTGAAACAAATCCAAAATGTCAGGACGGGGGTTTTTAAACGAAAATGAGAAAAGTGAACTGGCCGCATGTTTGGGGGGGGATTCAGTTGCAATGAAACAAAGAAAATCCGGGGAAAGCGAAGACGCCCGAAAAAAAAAGAGAGGGCGAATCAGGGGAAAGAGAGGGGGTTCAACTAACAGAAAAAAAAGAGGTGGATCAAAAAGAAACTAACATACTGGAAAAACACCCGGAAGGGGGGAAAAGCGGGGAGAAGGGGTGGGGTTCTTCGACGATCTGTGTTGGGCCTTCACCATGAAAAATCGTTAGGAAACTAGGGGGGAGAAAAAACGAAAGCCGAGGGGGTTGAGGCGTCTACAGGCCAAGCGATAAAGTGAGGGGACCGGAAAAAAAAAGGGGCTCGCAAAAACGCCGATATCTAGGACAAGATCACGAAAAAATGAACACTGGGTATGTTGCGGAGGGGGCGGGGTGCCCAAGGGGAAGGGGTAACGGTTTCTCAAAACATCGCCTTCCAACAGGGGCCGGATCCCAAGAGGGGGCGCTTCAAAAAAAAAGGTGGTACGAGGGTCAAGAGTAACGCCAGAACGCCAGCCGAGCTAAAACATGCTGCACAATCAAGAAAAGTACCAAAAAGCATCACCAGCAACCTAGGGGGTGAGGAAAGCCGTACAGTAAAAAAAACCCAAAGCAAGGGTCAGCAGGACATTTCCGAGAGGCCCATCAAGGAACGTGGGACGTCCAAGGAAAAGACACCGAACGTGACTAACGGGACGCGGTGGGGGAAAGTCGAGAGGCCACCGACCTGAAAGCCAAAAGGGGCGGTCCGCGCAAGGATTAAAAAGCCTGTTACCGACAAGGAAGGTTACTCGTTGGAAAACGTGGCACTACCAAGAAAAACGCCTGGTCGGGGGCACGTTACAAAACTTGGAAAACGGAGTGGCAAAACCGCGGGGGAGACCGGGGGGGGGAAAAAAAACAGGGGTTGCCGTGTTGGAAAGCATTCCAGCAAGAAGAAAAAAGTTCCCGGGAGTTGAAATGGGAGGTGAAAACGTAGCAGAGCCAGGCCCTTAGGGGGTGGGAAGGTTAGTTGGGAAGTACCCTGGAAAGTCCTAAAAAATAAACAAAAAAAAACCCGAGACGACAGAGAGACCGATCGGGGGGGGAAAAGACCAAGTACCACGGAGGGGAGGGGGGGAGGAACGTCAGCAAAGGTTAATAAGTCACCAGAACCTAAAGGGATGCGTGGGACAGGGAAGGGGTGAGGACGTAAAAACGGCTTTCCCCGAAAGGTCCACAAGAAGGGCAAGTTCCGAGACAAAAAACTCGTAAGAAAAAATTGGAAAGAAAGCAGCAATTGAGGAATGGGGAAGCAGGGCACCGGAAGGAAAGAAAAAAGCCGGTTCGGGGGAGGGGGAGATACTTTTCCATCAATCACAAAAAGGCCTGGAAGGGTTGGCGCAAAGGGACACCTGGACTTGGGAGGAAAAAAAAAAAAGCGAACATTGGAAAAAAAGAAATGCGGGCAAGACCTTCCAGGGGGTCAGTTGAAAAAAGAAAATCCATGGTTAGGAAAAAAATTGTCAAAAGAAATGGGGTTTAATAATGAGGGCGTTTCTTAGGGTTTCTGGGTTCCGCGAAAAAAGAAAAAAAGTGAGCACAAGGGAAAAAAGGAAAGGGGAAGAAGGACTTGAATGCTGAAGAAACGTCCTCGTAACCAAAAAAGAGAGTCCGGTGACGTCGCAAGATTGCAGAAAAGAAGGGGCAGCGAACGAAAAAGGGGGGACTCTAAAAACCAGGGGAAAGAGGGCGCGCAAGGAGGAAATAGGATCTGGAGGGGGAAAAAAAATGTTCCCGAAAAAAGTAAAATATAGAAAAAAGTCATAGTACTACGGGTCTGGACTGCAGCCGGGGAGACGTACTAAAAAACGAGATGGGTGCCCAGGGAAGATTCAAAAAAATAATCGGGAAAAAGGGGGGAAACCCTATCAGGGGAGATAAATTGGGGGGTAGGGGAAAGCCCTCCCAGAAAAAAAATTGGGGAGAAAATTTTAGACCTCAGGGGCTGGAAATTAAAATAGAGATGAGACTTGAAGGAGGATGACTTGGACCCCCGTCCTACGTCCACTGAAAGGGCACGAGGGTCTTCCGGCACAAAAAACAAAAAGCAAAAAATGAGCCAGGGGGTGTAAGGAAAAAAGGGGGGCGAAGCTCCGCTCAGGGGGAAAAGAAGACCGCGGAAGAAAGGAGGAAAGTCTTTGGGAAAAGGAAAACCGGGCCAAGCGAAAAGGTCGGGAAAGAACCAAAATCGGCCAGACCTCACGGAGGAAGTAAAAAGGAGTTGGACCTCGGGACCAGAGAAAAAACAAAAAACTTTCAAAGTCCGGGGAAAAAAGAACTCAAGGGGGGGCCCACCTAAAAACCGACTAACCGGGAAAAACCAAGCCCATGAAAGGTACTCGGGGACACGTCCTTAAAAAAAACGCCGTAAAGAAAACCCAGGCCAGGCGGGGGGGGGGGTCAGTTGACCAAAGGCGTCCACTTGAGTACGTCACAAAAAAACCTTTGAAAGGTGACGTGGGGGGGGAACAAACGAGGGAAATCAAGGAACGTCTTCCCGTAAGGGGAACCGGGAAAAAGAAAAAGGACCCATTTGGGGGGAAAGGGCGAAAAGGCTGATCGCAGGGAGGATATTGACGAAAGCCTATCAAAAGGGGGCGCCTAGGTGTATTAAAAAACAGAAAAAGGGTCCCAAAAAAACAGTGAGGGAAAAAAAAAACGAAGTGTGAAGGGTACAAAAGGGGAACCAAAAAACGGACAGGGACGCGAAATGGGAGGTCCAGGGAAACGCCAAAAAAATGCAAAAGAAACCAGAGCAAAACGCTTTGGGAAAAATGACGTACACACCGACTCGAAAAAAGGGGAACCTCCCCTCCTGAAAGAGACACGGCCCGAACGAGATCTTCTTTGAAAGTCCAGATTGGAGACCGCTCCAAAATGTGAGGTTCGGTAAAGTGTAGAAAAAAGGAGGACGGCAGTCGTTACAAGAAAAGGAAAAGATAGCAGAAAAAAAAAAGAAGACTTCGGAAGGGAAAAAGGCCAAGTAAAAAAGGGGGGAGGCACGGAACAAAAATAACAAACAAAACTACAACAAAAACATAAAAAAACGAAGTAATACACAATAGCAGAAAAAGGTCAAAAACCAAAAAAAGAAAAAAAAAAAGACACTCAAACAACACAAAGAACAAGAAGCAAATCAAACACAGGGAAAGACAAAAAACAAAAAAAAAGAACCAATGATGAAGGAGGGAAGTAGGGGGGAAGAAGAGATTGTGGGTAAATAAACAGAGACAGAGGACGAAGAAATTAGGTTGGGGAAAGTCAAGACGACATCGGGTTGGAATGGGAGACTTCAAAAGCGGGCGAAGTCCCACAAAACTTCACACATCATACAGAGAAAAAAATACAGACTATACAAACACCGCCGAAAAAGAAAAAAAGAAACATTTGGTGGCCTCGATTTGTCCGAAAAGTCTGGGGCTTGGGGAATGGAGGTCCTCTGCAAGGGTAGGGGTAGAGGTTCCAGAAAAAAGAGTATTTTGGAAAAAGCGACGTCGGGTTGGACTCACAGCAATTCTGAGATCGGTTGGTACTGGTAACGCGGGCGTGCGTTGATCGGCTTGGGGGCGAAAGCGCGGCCGCTTTGAAGGAATACAAAAAGGGGGACAAAGCAAGAGGTCATAGGCAGGGGCCGTGGACATCGACTAGACATCCCCTCGAACACCGGTCGAGGGGGGGGGGGAGACCTCAAAGGGTGCGGGGAAGTTCTTAAAGGAGTGCAAAGAAAGGAAACGGAGAGACGGACTGCCTGGAAGGGGGAGGAAAAAAAGGTGTTACTCCAGGAAAAGGCAAAATAAAAACTGGGCTTCCGGCCTAGGGAAGTCGACGAAGGAAGTGAAAGGAACATCGGGCCCCCAGGACAAAAGGACGTGAGAAATACTGAAGAGGGGGGAACGTTCAATTGGGAAAAGAGAGGGCTGAAAAAAAGGAGAGGGGCCTGGGAGGACACCGATGGGTCCAGTCAATAATAAAGAAAAAAAGAAAAGGGGGGGAAAGACCAGAACAAAAGAGGAAATTGAAAGCGGAAACTTAATCAGAACGGTGAGATAAGGCGAAGTCTTGCAGGAGGACATGGGGAATCGGACCTTAGAATACACTAGAGAACTCGAAACAAAGGAGGAGGAAGGCCAGAAACAAGAAAGGAAGCTTTAAGAGTCTTAAAGCCAGATAAAAGTACCAAGGGCCTGGGGGAAAGGTCCCAAAAATTCGGTAACGTCCTCCCGAGGAACAAGCGAGGTGAATCATCTCCGGTACGAAAACAAGGAAGTAAAGGAATCCCTCGGATCTGAAGGCCAGATACGACTGGGAAAAGACAGACCGAAATGGAGAAACCACAAGTCGGGAACAGTCAAGAGAAGTTTGAGGACTCGGGGAAAAACAGACTGGAGGTAGAAAAGGGAACTCTCAGATCAGTTTTCAGGAACAATGGACTAAAACTGGGTGGGAACAGGAACAGAAACACTTCGCCGGGGGGGTACAGGGCGAGACGATTAGGGGGAATCCCATCTTCAAGGTTTAAGAGGCTTCTTTGAAAACCTCGGAACCTCGCTTCATTGAGAAAAAAAGGGCGTTTGAGATCCCCGGGGAAACCCTTGTCTGGCGTGGGGGGATAGAAAGCGTAACTGGGGGTTGGCTTGGTCGGGGCACCGAGAAATATAGGTTTTTGGTGGAAAAACGTTCCAGGCGGCAAATCGGGAATAACTCAGGAAGTTCCCGCAGGGGGGAAAGGTATTCAGGGAAGAAAAAAGCATGGCATCACGCACTTCAGCAAAAAAAAAAGGAACCCTAGAAAAAAGAACTACTTCTGAAAAGGCCCCACAGAGTTGCCGCGAAGGAAAAAAGAAACCGGGGGCGGGAACTAAACGGACTAAACATCAGGTCCCGCGGAGGGACCGAAGGAGACAAAACTGGTGAAAAAAGTGAGAACCTGTGGACAGGGGTTTCACCTGGTGGAAGGGGGGGGAAGCATCAAAGAAATACAGGGGGCAAGCCAAAAACGTCAATGGGGAGGGAGAATTGACCAAAAACCGTTAAAAAAGATCGGGTTGTTGACAGGGGGGCACACTAACCTGAAAAAAGAAAACCACCTGCTGGGGGGGGGGACAAGGTTCCGGGCACAGGGAATCGAACAAGGGGTCGCGGGGGGGGGGGGAACGTCGGGGGAACGGGTTGCGGGAAGTCAAAAAAAAGGAAAATGTAAGTGTGGGTAGACGGGGGGGTCAAATAGAGGAGAGGCCAGAAGAGCACGCACGACGAGGAACCGTGGGTAGTGGAAAAAAAGAATAATCCGGGAAAAAGGATGAGAAAGTAAACGACTACTTTGGACGAAAAAGAAAAAAAAACGAAACTATCGGAACAATCGAACTTCAGAGAGGCACAAAAAAAGTTGGAAAAAAATGCGGGCCTGCCGGGAAAAAAACTCCATACCCAGGTAACACAAGACAGTGGAGAGGTTCAATGAAGATGCAAAAAGACCAGACCGGGGGAAAGAGGATTACCACCGAAAACGACCTACCCCGCCTGTCGAAGGCCAGGGGTATAGAGGTAAATCAGGGAAACTGCGGCGGGAAAAACGGGGGGGAGGGGGGGAAAATGAAGGGGGGAGGAGCACCCTCCGAGGGGCCACACATGAGGGAACGGCCCCCATTGGATTCGAAAGAAAATGCGAAAACTTAAAAAAATGGGAAAGGTCCGAAGGAGTTCTTAAAAGGGGGGAGGGAAACAGGAGCTGCAGGGGGAGAGGGAAGGAAATGGCACAAAGTGTTCACAGCAGCGATGCATCAAGGGGGGGGTAAAATGACACTGAAGGTACCAGGCGCGAAGCGGATGGGGGAGAGCAGGCCCTCCAACCCTGATAATCAGAAAGAACTCCTGTGGGAAGGACTGTTAAACAGTAAAAAAAAAGCTGGCAAAAAGGGAAAAAGAGGAAGGGGTGACGGCCGGGACGATAAAAAGGAACGCCGGTCCGGCAGCACTCTTCAGAGAATTCCTTACGAAGAAAAAAAAATCTCCAGGGGGGGGAATCACTCAAAATCGAAGTCAGTAAAACCAGAAAAAAACAAACCGAAAATCCAGAAAAAGGGTTTGCAAAAAAACCCAGGGACCCCCAGGGAGGGGGGGGGATCACAAAAGCGGGGAAATGATGTCAGGGGAGCCCTTGAAAGGAGGTCCGGGAAAGGACGATCACACCTTCGATGTGCATGCGTTACGGCAGGGACACGGAAATAAAAAAACGGTAAAACAGGGGAAAAAAACACAACCAGGAGAACAAGTACGGCTCAGAACGAAAAATTCGCTAAGTAGGGGGAAAAGGGGACCGATGAAGTCTCACAAGGGAGTCCCAAGGTCGTCAGGGATCGTCCGGGAGAGAAATATCGTCACACAAAAACAGTACGGTCTTAGGGAGACAGGGCCAGCGCTAACCGGGAAACCAGCAAGAAAGAAGCGAGCAGGGTAGCCAATGTTTAAAAAGGGCCCAAAGCGGACAAATAGTCACGCAAATTTCGTTCAAAAAAGGGACAGGACATTAAAGGGACCCCTGGAAGGTGGGGAAGCAATACCTGCTTACAGAAGGACCCAAGGGGGCGAAGGGGGGGGACGGAAAGAGTACAAAAAAAAAATTCCTCACAGGGAGAAGGGGGAAAGCATTTCAAACAAAGAACATGGGTTGGAAAAAAACGGAAAAGGCGAAGCGGCGCGGAATGAGGGAGGGGGGGTCCCGGAAACATAGGGACCCGAAATTCCAAGAAGAAAAGGTACAATCCAGACATAGGGGACACGAGGGGGGCTTGGGAAGGGAAACCGACGAGAGAGAAGTCAGCCCGGACAAAACACTTCGCCAAGAAAAAACGTCCACCGAAGTAGGACCTGGGGGAAATAAAACCAAATAAGAGAGACAAAAAATACGACCGTGAAACTGCTCATAAGGAATCGGATTACAAACCTCGAGTAAACGGCCGAGGGAAAAAAAAAAGTGAGGGTTCCAGGGGAGGAGGATACATTTTCTGGAGCTCCGGAGGAAAGAGTTTAAACGGGCCCCAGAGAAGGGCTCCGAAAAAAGAGGTTCAGGGGAAAAAAGAAGGCGTCTGTCAGGGGAAGAGGGAGGTGACTGGCAGCCTCCTGGAAAAAAAACAACAACGGAAAGAAGAAAAGAAAGGCGAGAAGCAGAAGGGCTAAGAGGGGTTTTTTGAAAAAAGGGAACTTGGACAAGGGAAAAAATGGGGGTTCCTTCGGAAGCCCCGGGAAGTTCGGAAAGATTACAAAGAATAAAGACCCTTGGAAAATCCGAGTAAAAAAAAAAAAAGCCACATGTGTGTAAAAAGAAAAAACGGATCCTTGACCACGGAGGGGGGGGGTTGAGAGGTGCAGGGAAGTGGGGGGCGCTCCCTCGGGTCGATGAGCAGAATTCCCCCAAAGTAAGTGAAAGGAACGAAAAGGCAAGGGACTGTCGACTTGGGGAAGGGGGGGGACGGGGGGGGGGTCGGCCTTAAAGTCCGGCGGGAAACGGGACATTGGTTTTGGGTTTAGGGGGAACAAAGCCCGAAAGGACCGAAACGAGGGAAAAGGGGGACGGGACTGGAAAGATCATGGGGTGGGGGTGAATGGGAAAGCGCAAACACAAAAAAAAACAAGAAAAGAGAAGGAAAAACCAAAAAAAACCTCTGAAGCCTGA
>Ga0179591_1159926_pt1 | contig 14333 bp, 18 predicted proteins | sample CZOMad2_1_08_16f_FD_182891 | JGI IMG/M metagenome (GOLD analysis project Ga0179591, IMG submission 182891) | Vadose zone soil fungal communities from Angelo Coast Range Reserve, California, USA - CZOMad2_1_08_16fungal (PacBio error correction) | ecosystem: Environmental > Terrestrial > Soil >...
AGCTAAAAGATACGACGGTAGTGGAAGATAGCTCGAACAAGAAAAGACTAACGCACAAAAACCGGACCAGGAAAGGGCAAAAGGTACGCCCAAACTAACTTGACAAGCCCAAAATGTGCGAGGCTCGGACGTAAAAAATCAACCGGAAAATACTGAAAAAAAGGCGCCAGAAAGACAAAGACAAAAAGACAGGTATAGTAAAGGGGCTGCGAGGGACGGAACTAGGTAAATTCGTATCGGAGGAGAAAAAAAATCTAGCAAGGGCAAGGGAGAAAGGTGAAAAAGGTGACGTCACAAGGTAAAGGAACGTCAAACGGCCCCGACGGGGGAGGAGAACGAGTAGCAGGTATAGGTCGAAAAACGCCAGCGAAAACGGGGCAAGGCAACGGACCCGTCAAAGGAAACTCGGCGGCTGCAACGCAAAGAGGGAAGGTTGAAGCTCCTGCCCAGCACTGGCCAGGAAGAAAGAATTCGAGACGGTTCGGGGGGAAAAGAAACGAAAAACCGGGGGGGGGACGGAAAGTCATCATGCCATCGGAAAAAAGGAATAAAACCGGGAGGGGAGCCCGGGTGTAGTGAAAACTGGGAGGGGTACATGCGGAGAGGGGGGGTTAACAAAAGCAACTGGCCACACACAGTCGGACCCAAAGAGAAGGGGGGGCCAACGCGCCGAAGCCCCTCCGAGGAACCCCGAAACTGACGGAGCGGCAAACAAGAACTGTGGTTCCTTTGCCACAAAGAGAGGGGGGGAAAACACTAGGTGTGTGACAGGCACGTTGGTGCACAGGGGAAAAAAAAAAAGAGGCAAAAACGAATCAGCGGGGGTGTCCACCGAACTGGGAATCAAAACCACTGACGAAGGGGAGCATTTGAGCTGGACAAAAAAAACTGGCAACAGGGGCAAAACCTTGTAACGCCCGATAAAGAAGAGATAACGTCGGAACAGACTGGACACACACCACGACAATAACTCGCACCGTGACGGTCTGTGAGAGGACAGGAGTGTCCATGACTCGGTAGAACTCTGGCAGGAAGATAAGGAGGAAGGTCGGGGGGGGGAGGCACCAAAATGCAGAGCGCGAAAAGAAAAGGGGCGAGAAAAAAGAAAAACATGGAAAAACCTCCAGCGAGCTCACCAAAGCAGAAACTTTCTTCGGCAGGTACAATTCAAGGGCCATAAAGGGAAAAAGCCAAGGGCGAGCGTGAAAAAGTATTCCGAAAAGGCAAAGGCAAAAGGAAGAACACTTCAGGGCCGCAATTGAAGGAATCTTCTGGTCTCAAAAGCAGGCAGGGAAGGAGAAAAAAAACGGGCGGAGAAAACGTTTGTGGAAAAAGTGGGGCGAACGCTCAATCGGTTTGAAGAAAATAAAGGGGGGAAGGAGTCATGCAAGGGTGTGTCGGAGGATGCAACAAAAGGATCCGCGAAGTACCGGGGGTAAAAGAAGGGAAGAAAACTACGTCACATTTCTGAAACACACGTTTGGGAATGAAGGATAGTCGGTACATCTTCTAGTAGCCGAGTGGAAAATCCGTCGACCGGACCTTAATATCAAAGAGGACAACATAAAAGGCTGGGTCTCTCTTGGTGGGGGTAATTGCTAAGGTTAACTTCCCATTTGAACAGGTCTAGAGGGACGACAGGTAAATCCAAAAACAGAAGGTGAACAAGAAGCCGAAAGTCCCAGGTGATTGCTGACAGGAGGGTCAGGGGGAGGGAAAACTTCGAACTCCAATCTCCAGCCGTTATCAACGGGGGGGGTCCACACATAAGGAAAAGGTCCAGGCAATAAAAGAGAAGTGTTGAAAAAAGCCTAAGCAAGGCGTTAAAACACGTCTCAGATCGTTGAGTGCAAGATAAAGGACGACAGGCGGAAAAGAGGGATTCAGATAAGTCGTGGGAAAGAATAGAAAAAGCGGAATCTTTCCATTGCCACTTCTTAAAAAATAAAAAAAAACAGGGAAATAGCGGAGAGGAGGGGGTGAGAAAAAAAGACCGGGGGGGAAAAAAGTCTAAGGGCGTCACCACTGGGAACGAGGGGGGGGTAGAAAACGGGGGGTCCCGGTCGGTATAGGCAGAACAAAAAAACCGTTCTCGAGGACCAGAAGAGGGAAAGAAAAAGAGCGCGAAAGGAGGAGCCAATGTCAGGTACAAGAAGCAGCAAATTTGCGGTTTAATAGGTGCATAAAGCAGGGGCAGAAAGTCGGGAGGAGGGAATCACTGCCGCCCCCCCACGGGGGGGTGGGGAAAAGAGAAGACTGAATAGAAGCCGACCGCCGCACACTACCTAGGGGGAGAAAAAGCTGTTGGATGAGGACCGCCAAGAAAGTCACGGTGCAAGCAGCGCCATCAGGGGGGGAAAGAACCCAAAAGTTAGGCCCCTTATCCAAGTCGTAAGGAAAAAAGTTCTTTCGCCCACCGGGGGGGAAAAGGGGTCGAGACAAAGAGAGGAACAAAAACAAGGGAAGGAGGGGGGAATTGCAGCCTCTGAAGCTTGTCAGGGAAGGAAACAGGGAAGCGACCGGCGATGGGCGGACGCGACGTGGATTCAGGATCCGGTCTGGAAAAACCAGCAGAAGAGAGGCAAGGGGGGGAAAACCAAGGAAAAAAAAAGTGGGACCGGGAAAAAGAAAAAAGAGAGGAAGCGGGTTAAACAGCGCTAAAAGAGGGAAGAAAAAGACGAACGAGAAAGGAGGGGACCTGAAGAGACTTACGCGGGCATCTAGGGAAAATTGGTCCAAGGAGAACCATTTGACTAGCCCGGGCTTCTGAAATGGAGAAGAATACGAAGCCGGCTGGCTCGAGCAAGGAACGCGTGGAATAGTCCTCGGAGAGGCAGGAAAAGGAGTCCACCCCTCTCTCGGAAAGCGGTGCCAAAACATGAACAAACATGTCTACTAGCCTAGTTCGCGAAATGGGGGAGGACGGGTTTCCCCTCTAGGAAGGAAGGGAGAACGCCACCAAAAAAAAAAGCCCCAGGAGACCTCTCTATCACGAACAAAGGAGGGACATCTGAAAAGAAAAGAAAACCTCAGGTCCCGGAAGAGGGAAAGAATCGAGGGAAAAAAAACTTGGGTCCACTCACGCACGAATGGAAGAGGAAACAACCTAAACAGGTTGATGTATGCCAGGGGGGGAAGCCCGGACGTCGGGGTGAAGGGACGATCGGTGAAAGAAAACAGAAGAAAAAACGGAGCGAAAAGGGAAAGTAGCCTTACCAGTCCAGTGGAAAGAGTGAAAGGGGGAACGTGCTAAACGGCAGAAACCAAGGAACCTAAGAAAAACTTGAGCTGTCACGAGAAACGAACGGGCGTCTCCGCTGGCCCTAATGGAAAGTTCCAGGCCGAACTTTTAAGTCTAAACGGGGTGCACGCCGCAACATGCCTGAGAGAGCAAGGGGAAGGGGGGGGGGTTGATGGGAGCGGGGTCTTTTAGGGAGAGCGGGAGAGGGGAGGAAAGGAGAAGGTGTCGGCATACAAAGGGAAAAGGTGTCACAGGGGGGGGAGGGGGCCCTACGTTTATGCCCGAGTCAAAGAAAAAGGGAAAAAGCCACAGGAGAAAGGGGGTGAACTGTACGACGCAGGCGAGCCGAAGGGAAAGTAGTCAAAGGATGGAGAAAAAGTTGTACTCGTCATCAACGTAAACCTGGGGGGACTCTCCGACGAAAGAAAAAAGCCGATAGAAAAAAGGGGGGGGGTCGGCCCGAAGCCCAAAACGGTACACAAGAAACAGTGCGCGTTGGAGTACGAGGGGAAAGCCGAAAGAATACCGCTGCCACGGGGAAGACCGAAAGGGGGGGGAAGAAAACTTACGCATGACAGAGTGCGACCCAGAGGGAAAAAAAAAAAAAGGGGAAGGGGGCCTGCCGATACCGACAGCCTTCATCAGGACAGGGGACTGGCCAGTAATCTCAGCAGTGGGAAGGCAACTAATCGGGGGTAACATACCTCGGGAGACAAAAAGGAGGCCGGGAGGATTGTCAGCCGACCGCCACCGGGGGAAAAACTAAAAAGAAGAAGCGAGCCCACCTGTCTCGAAGACGCTGAACACGACACCCAACACGCGAAAAGACGGGGGAAAAAAGAAGGACGGGCTGTTTGGGAGACGGGAGAAGAGATGGGAACTCCTGGAAGGGAGGGGTTGGCGGGGGGGAGCTTGGAAGGCGTCAAAGGATCAAAACAGAAAACGGGGCTCGGAGACCCGGCACTAGAAGCGAGGTGAACGTGGACCGTGCCAGAAAAGAAAAATGGGTCACTAGGCACGAAAAGGAGACGTAAAACCCTCACCCTGTACAGACAAGAAGGGGGGGAGGATCAAACCGAAAGACAACAGCGGAAGAGAGCAGCCGACGGCACTACCCTCACGGATGGGGTGAAAGGAAGGTGGCATCTCCAACTCAGGAAAAAACAAAAAAGGGGGGCCGAATAAAAAAAGAGACTATGGGAAAGACGAAGTAAGGGGGAACAGAAAAAAAAGGGGCAAAGAACAACAGACGTCCCAAGCGCCACTGCCTAAGCAAGTCTGCCCACCACCGGTGCTTGAGGCAGAAAAATAGACCCCGCAAAGACGCAGCCGAAAACGAAAAAAGGGAGGGAAGGACTTCCAAAAAAAAAAAGACCACATTCCTGCTTCCACGACCAGTTTGACAAGGGGAAAAAAACTCGGATTGGAGGAACGCCTGAAACTCGGGGGAAATGTTTACAGCGGAACACGCGAAAACTCTCGAATTAAAAAATGCATGTGAAAATTCGGGGAGAGAATAACAAAACGGGAGGAAGAGAGAGATACCCGCGAATTCCCACATCAATGGAGAAAAGAGGAAAGGGGAAGTTTTTCCGCCCTGTGAAAAAACCAACAGTCCCGGGAGGAATAGGGAACATCCTACTAAAAGCCGGAGGAGGCACAGAACAAAAAAGAACGGGTGACCAAGGGGGGGGAGGGCAATTGAAGTATGGTCCTAACGAAGAAAAGAGAGGGGAGTGGGTCTCGGCTGAGGGTTTGCCTGGACGTTCCTATAAAAAGAAGCAAACTGGGGTCAGATTGCCCTCGCAGGAAAAATCAACGTCGAGAAGAAGTTGGGAGGAAAAAAAATCGGAGGAAAGAAAAAGAACGGGCCGGTCGCAGCCGGGTGGGCATCTCAGGGTCTACGCAACTGGCTTCACCCAAGGAAGGAAAGCGTCCAAAGAGCTCTGCGCTTTAATGGGAAGAGGGGGTGGAAGCGTAAAAAGGGTCCAGAACTACTAAAAGAAAATGGAATTGGGGACGTAAAATTGGAGGTCTCAAAGGAAAATCCGGGGGAGGGGCCCGACTAAACATTTCTTGGGTGTACTAAATGCAAGGGTCAAGTAGTCGGCGGATGACGTGGGTGACGGGGACCGAATACCCAGCCTTCGCGATGAAGATTGGAAAAAAAGAGGCCAGGGAAAAAAGAAAACAACACGTCATCCGGGGCCGGGGAGCTCGCCTACACGAGGACAGGTAATCAGGGGGGAAAAAAAATTCCCCTTTTCAGCCAAGTTGCTTTGAAAGGGGGGGGGGGGGGAGGGTTCAAAGCGGGGGGAGGAGAAACGTTGTTATATCCTCGAGGAGCGGAAGGAAAAAAGACTGAATTACTTGACCCGCGCATCCGCCAAAGGGGAGGCAAAAGGGAGGGGTAGGGGGCCAAAAAGCACTCGTGCACGAAAGAAAGGAGTCCAAATTCCTTAAAATTCTAATAAGCTGACGGTCTCGGGCCGTCAGGGAAAAAGTCGGAGAAACACTCAGCAAAGAGGGGGGGAACACAAAACTGGTACACGTGGGGAAGCGTAACGTCGTCACTTGAAAAAGCGCAGGATGGAATTAACGGAAGAGAAGATCACAATGAAAAGATCAGGGGAAATGGAAAAAGGTGGGGGCGCCCGGAAAAGAAACACCCCGGTGTTGCGCCAGGAACGCTCATCAAAAACGAGCAGTGCAAACAAGGGGAAAGTTTTACCGGGAAGCCGATTACAAGGGAGCCTATCAAGTGCAATGAGGAAAAAACGAGACCACCCTTCCACCGCAAAAATAAGGAAAGAAAGATTGTGCGGTCCGGTGATTGCGCCAGGGGCATACAGCCCAAAGCCGTAAGAGGGGAGGGGTGAAAAAGCCGGAACAGCGCAGCTTTCGACGAAGCAAAGGTATAGAAGAAAGTCGGCCCAGAACATCCCGGAGAAATCAGGGGTAAAGAGGGAACACTGATGCCTGGCACCGGCCACGGGGTGGACAGAGGGAGGGAAACTTGGCACCTGCATAGCTCTGGACGAAAAATAAAAGACCAGGCTGTTTCGGCGTGCAACACAAACCCCGGATTCCCTAGTGGGGGGAAAGTGTCAAATAAAAAAAGGAAAAGGAGAAAAGAGTCTAAAAAAAGCTCCAAACCTGACATACTTGAGGAACTGCGCGGTCGGAAGAAAAGACTGGAAGGGAGAAATGAAGGGTTTTCATTGGTTCGAGATCAAACACACTTCAAACCAGATTTCATGAGTTCAAAACCCTCATCATAACCTGCAAGTAAAAAAACCACTTTCGATGTCAAGTCAAGGAGAGGTTGGAAGGTGGGACTCTGGGGTGTGTGAGATTACAAGATAGGGGGGGAGGAAGGAGGGGGGTTTAAGGAGGTTCGGACCGGTGCATCTTTGCTCTGCCAGGGAAGTACTCTCGGGCCGCAGAACGAAATGTGGGACGTCACGAAATGCCTGAAAGACACGAAAGAGAACACGTCACCGGGGGAAGGAAAGCAATCTCTTCCGTTCGCCAGGTCTTGTTACATGTAGAAAGAAAAAAGGAACAAAAGGGGTTAAAACAAAGCTGCTGGGGGACCGAACTCCCAGAGCTCAAAAAAAGAAGAGGACAACTCCCCTTCTCGAGAAGAGGGGGAAGACCAAAAAAAGTATGGTGGAGAAAAAGGGACGCAAGACACGAGCCCCTTGGGGATCAGGGGGGGGGGAAAAGCGGACGGGTACCAAAAAATCTCGGACATCCAAGACGTATTATGTCGGTCCAGGCAACCAGGTCCTCGCTGCGGAGGTGAATGGGTACTTTCTTCCCCGGGGGAAAAGGGAACACCGGGGGCTCGTGCGCCTCTCGGGGGGGGGGGAAACACTGGAAAGATTTCGGCATTGGCCACTCAAAAAAACCGGAAGGAAAGAGAGGGAAAGAAGAGAACAGGGGTTCTTCAAGGCGACCTGAGAGGGGGGAGAACCGGGGAGGGGCAAAACGAAGCTTCGGAAGCCTGAGTACGCCGACCGTCGCAGACTGGTCGAATGCCGGAAGAGGAACACAGGTGTTTTTACCCCCTGTACGACGGGGAGAGGTCAAAAAGGGGAAGGGCCAAACCCGAGGATTTGCGCTTTTGAGGGCGAGAAAAAATCCAATGAAACCCTCCCCAGGCTCTCTTTTCTCTACAATGGGAGGAAGAAAGGGGAGAAAAAACTCCAATGACTCGTCAACGCGTGGGAAAGGGGTCCCCTGCTAAGGAAACGATCAACGAAAAAAGGAAATCTTTAAGAAAGCAAAAATGTCTATCGGGGATAAAGAACATGGACCCGCCTTGTCGAGACAGCGTGAGGTGCTCCTGCTGTCCAGAAGGTGTCAAAAAATACAGCAGACCATCCCAAAGCAGGGGGGAAAAAACCCCAACGATGCAAGGGAAATTGTGGGGGAAACAAAGAAAGAACTGGATCGTGAGACACAAAGGGCAAAAGACTTCCGTATCATCATCGGGTTTTCCGAAGGATTGGGGGAAAAGAAAAAAGGGCCAGAAAACCTGGCAAACCACCAGGAAAGGAAGAAGAAATCATTCCGCGGATCGCACTTCCGCCAGGAAAAGCAACTTGAACCGGATAGATCGTGGGGAAAGGCACGAAAGGGAAAAAAATGGGAACACGTCTAACACGGGGGAAACAGCCTTCACATTGTCCCGTTGGAAAAAAAAAAAAAAAAAGAAAGGATTCTATCGATCTCTGCCATAAAACAGAAAACAGGACTTTTCCGCAGAAGCAAGGGAGGAGGGGGGGGAGTAAACTGGGTGTCGTACCTCTCGGCAGGAAAAAAAGGGGGGACGCCCCTTCAAGTAACTAACCCATTCGAAAAAAAAGGATGATAAAGAGGATAAAAAAAATCACACTTGGGGGAAAAAAGTTGTCCCCGGACGACTTCCGACGCGCTCGCCAAAAAGCAGAAAATCACCGAGCTCACAAGGGCCAAAAGAACGGTTTGGCCTCGCCCCAAGATTAGTTTTACTTCACCACGCTCTCCTTCCGCAAAAACTCTTGCTACTCGAGATCACAGGAGTTGGAAAAGACTACTACTGGGATCATTGCAGGCCCGAGCTCGGGTAACAGAGAGAGAAGAGAGAACGGTAGGGAAAAGCTATCTGACCGAGAAGCGCCCGTCCCCTGAGCGATGGACCGATCCCTTCTTTTCCATAAACGGAGGGAAAAGGGGGTGCGGTGCATGAGGGACAAAGCTCGGGCCGCCCAGGGGGGTTGGACGGCTTATTAAAATAGAAGAATGGGGAGAAAGGGTCCGCAAAAGGCAAGCTTCACGCGATGTGCCTGCACCCCAGAAACAAGGGGAGGGCTGTACATGAGAGAGAAGAAAACGGGGAAAGCAAAGTCGCCGGGGTGGGGAAAAATACGAGTTTCCCCTCTAGAAAAAACAGGTCAAAGGAATTGCAGAAGAATCAAAGGGGGAAAGTGCGAGGAGGAAACGTCCACGTGTGTTCAAGAATCGGGAAGGAGATCAGAACGGGGAAAAGGTACGGCCAGGGATAACACGACATCAATCATCCAAAAAGCAGGAAAAAAAAAAGAACCCAACGCGAAAAAAAAAAAAAAAAAGACACAAAAAAAAGACGAGTTGAAACAAAAGAGGGTTTTGTTCTGGGACCGCGGCACAGAAAAAACTAAGGCCTGGGGGGGGGAAAAAGCCCCGAATGTCCGACGAGGCTTGGAACTGGATCTGGGTATCGTCGGGGAAACAAGCTATCGGAAAAGGAAGCCTTTAAGGGCATATCCGGCAAAGTGATCGGAAAGAGGGGAAAAAAAGGTCTAACTTCTTGACATCAAGGGGTGGGAGGGTACGCGGCGGGATAAAACTCTCTAACTCCACCTACAGACGGGGGGAGCAGGGCTGGATTGTACCGGACCTTCGGATTAGGGACAACACAAGTGAAAGACAGGAGCCCGCATTCAAAACTGAGCATCGGGCACGAAAAAAAAAAAACTCGCCTGATCACTCGTAACCAAGGAGGGGAACGACGGTGACGCGAAAACCATCCGAGGCACAGGGGGACTCGATTGAAAAGACAAAACTCTGCACGGGGAAAAAAAAAAGGGAGGCCAACAGGGGTCACTTTTCCCACGAGCCCAAGGAGAGAAAAAAAAACCATCTGAAAGAAAAAAAAACCGGCAAAACAACGAGTGGGGCCCGAAGGATGCCCGCCCTGGTAACAACGAGAATAGTCCTGGGGGGGATGGGGGCTCGACATTTCCCCGAAGAGAGAGCCTCCAAAACGTAAATCAAGGGGACCCTAGCGTAGCACAGACGGGGGGAGGGACGTCACGGGAGACGACTCCCCCCTGGGGACTAAGTGACCGTCGACGAGGGAAGGCACCCGACTGCACCCCCGATCCAAGTGGGACATGACGGGTCTCACAAAACAGAAACAACAGTAAATGGTAGGTATTAAAAAGAATATCACGAGATCGTGGGGCCATGAGAGCCGCGCGTCGTCCGAAAAATTAGCAAAGGGGGGAAGTCTGCGCCACCCTACTGAAACAGTGAAAAACTGTGCTAGGTGCTCAGGGGAAACAGGCAAAAACGGGGAAGCTATTAGAGCTGGAACCAAGAAAAAAAAAAGACATTAAATGCGTCCGCCCCTTCAAAAAGAAGCTGGAACTACGTTAAGTGAAAAAAAAAAGGGAACCAAAAGGAATGCAATCGGGAAAAACAGTGGTGGCACCTGTGGCGGGAATGGCAGAAGAAAACAAGCGGGAAAGGGAGAAGCGAGTCGGCCGTGTGGTCAGCTCCGCCGGAGAACTAAAAACAAGAACATAGTGCCGGGACAGAAAGGGGGCGAGTGGGTGCAGCCCGAAATCTAGGGGGGGGAAGCTCCGGCAAGCATCAAGAAGGGAAATCACGATCGCAAAGAGGGCAAGTACCCTACCAGCCGGGGGGACGGGAGAGTCATCGCCCTGGCTACTAAAGCGACACCATGGATGACGCATTCGACTGTTAAAGGCCAGCAAGCGATTGAGGGAAAAAAAAAAAGGAATTCGTCCCGATCGAGGGGCAGCTGCCTCCATCCCCAGCGAGAAAGCGGGGAAACCTCAGACGGAACATCTTTCCCTGCTCACGTGGGGGGGAAAGTGGTAAAAAAAAAGATTTGCTAGAAAGAGGAAAAAGTCGGAATCTTCCAACGCGCACGAAAATCCTCTAGGTCAGGATGATGCTTATCCCTGGCCGGGGTGGTCAAAGAACAAAATAAAAAACAAAAAAAAAGGAACGTTTCGTCTACGGGGAAGGAAACAAAAAATCCTCCAACGTGACCCCTTGAGAAGATACGGAACCCCAACGGCCATGGAGAAAAAAAACCAGAGAGGTTTCGGAACAAAAGGAGGAAAGAGCTCACTACTAGGTCCGAGCACCATGTTAAACGAACCTGCAAGACGCGCACAAAAGAACTATAAGGAGTGGAAAAGGCGACAGAAGGGTCATCTAGAAGGCGACAAAAAGGGAGAAAAGGCTGTCTACTCTCCAAAAGCTTCCAAACCCGAACACCCTGAGGAGAAGCATGGGAAAAAAAAAAAAAAAGAGCTCGAGCTCCGAGAAGGAAAAAAGCCCTCGCAGGGGTCCTGAGGGGAGAAAAAGACGGAGGGGGGGACGGAAACCTCATCCGTTTGGGTAAGGAAAAGCTGCCCGGCTTCGTCGTACACAACGCCCGGGGGCTCGAAGTATCCCCGAGGGGTGTAGAGGAAAAAGGACGGGTCATGAAGACCTGTAGGAGCACCGGGGGGCACAAAAAAGGAAAGAGCCTGTCGCCCTTTGGACTAATAGCCTGTTCGACGTCGTCGAAAAGGGGAAAGGGTCAGACCCCATGGCAAATAAGAAAAAGTCGTCGTCGCGCTGTCTTTCCGGTGAAAGACCGGGCCAATGGCCCCCAAGGCAGGGGATAAGAAAGACACCGAATCAAAAGATCGTAGAAAGTCCGTTTTATTCCGGGGAATCGCGTGGGGAAAGAAAAAAAAAAAAAAAAAAAACAGCAATCAAAACTCTTGTTCCAAACCTGGAAAAGGAGGGAGAAGAAAACCAATCAGTTTGGAAGCCACGATCCACTGATAAAACCGAGACGACCCCGGGGTCCCGTGCTAGAAAAAAACAAAAAGCAAGAAAAAGTTCATCTATGCCGAGTGAAAAAAGGGGAAAAGGTCAAAGGACCAGAAACAACTGGTCCCTGAACAGTCAAAAAATAAAAAACCAGAGAAATCTCGAAGCGTGCAGAGACCAGGGAAGAAAAAAATAGGAGAGAACACCCGCCTTACGGGGAGGAGCGGGATGGACAAACTGTCGGAATGCTTTCCTTGACAAAAAAAACATAACGATAGGACACAGAAAAAGCGGAAGGAGAGACGTCCAGGTCCTCTGACGACCAATCAGTACCATGGTGTATAGAAAACTCGGGAAAGTGCTCTTCGAGTCCCGAGTGAAGCCGGAAAAAAAAAACGATCATCTGACGTAGTCTTCCCGAACCAAAAAGTCCTACCTATGGTGTAGCGAAGAGAGTTGGGTGGGAAAAGGGAGGACTAAAAAAAACAAAACCAACAAAAAAGAGAAGAAGGGCCTGACCCACGACGTTTCCCTGAAAACCCGTAGAAAGGGGGAAGAGAAGGGGCCACTTAAGAAACAAGAAGCGCGAAAAGGTCACAAGAACAGGAAAAAAAAAAAAAGCACAGAAAGACTTTAATCAATGGTAGGGCGCTGGAGGACGACAAGGTTGAAGAGAAGCTGACCAAACAACAGATCAGTCCGTGCGTGTTGCACGCCTAGACTTAAAACATTGCCTGTAACTCCCCATTATATGAGAGGAAAAAGGGAAAAGGCCACTAAAGGAAAAAAGAAAGGGAAGGAGAAAGGGGGAGGGACCGCACTGCCATCCAGACCGAAGGGAGTTCACCAGTCACTGTGGGTTTTTTGTGACCCCGTATAAAAAAAGGCTTCAAGAAGCACTGGCTCTGATGTAGGAGGGACCAAAGAGAAAAATACCTTGGAAAGACTCAGGAGCGTCAGAAAGGTAAGGGGTTTTCAAGCGGCAGGGAAGGTCTTCAAACTAGAACTTAAATCGGTACGCGAACATGAACACTATAAAAAGAAAAAAGGGGACAGAAAAGGGGAGAAAAACAGGCGTGTCCTCCAGGGAGGAGCGCCCTTCCAATCGCAGAGACAAACGCACCCAAAAGAGACGATTCAAAAGAGGAGAAAACAGCCGGAGAACATTTCGAGCGAAAAGGAGAAAAAGAAGACCAAAAACGTATTGACTCTGGGCGTAACCCAAACTTGCCATCAATCAAAATGGTCAAGAAGGCCCTCAGAAGGTGGTGGTACGTGTGGTGAAAGGGAGAACCAAACTGAAAGCGGTGGTGATGGTCGCGAGTAAAAAAGAAGCAAGTCCCAGTGATCGCGACAAAGCGCCAAGTCGCCTTACCAGGCCAGGGAGCGAAAAAAAAAAGGAGGGGTCGGAAAAACGCCGACCCAAACGCGAGGAAAAGAAGAAAAAAAAGAAAGCTCGCCCACGGACTCCTCAAACTGACAAGCGTAAGTTCAAAAAGGGTTCAAGCGCCTTGAAAGACGAAAAAGGGAAAAAAAAAAAAAAAGTCCATAGGGATAGCAGCCAGGTGAAGAGGGAAGTGGGGGGAGGCGCCTCGCGCGTAACTGCGACTGTCCAAAAACACACCATGTTTCCGGGCGGTCGAGGGAAGGAAAAAAAAAAAAACAATGGGAAAAACCCTAACGCCCAGTAGCACTGGGGGTAAAGGGGAAAAAGGCAGCGCGTCCGGTCACCGCCGCTAGAAAAAAGATAGGGACTTGGTCACGTGGGTAAAAGCGGCGGGACCGTAAACGTTTCCAGCAGGACAAGCGGGGGAGCGTCCGCGCACCACAGGGTGTTCTTGCAAAAAACGGCAGGGAAAAAACTTGCAACAGAACGGGAAGAGGGGGAAAAAGGCCGCCAGTAAGGTAATACGCTCTCCAAGGAAGAAAGAGAGGGGAAACACAAAAGGGCAACTTCCAGGAAACATCCTACGAACTACGATGGTTTCCAGAAGGAATCTCCAACAGGAAAAAAAAAAAGCGACGCAAAAGCCCAAAGAGGCATGTCACCGGCAGGAGAACAGGACGGGGAGACAAGCAACGCTTGAACCTCGGAAATCCTGTAATTCGCGGGAAGGAAATTTCCAGAGGACCCCCGAGGCAACGAAAGAAAAAAAAAGACCCCGAAAACGATCTCTCCAACCGTCTCAGGAAAAAGACAGGCACTGGAAAAAACCAAACAGGGGGAAAACACAAGAACAGTGAGAATCTGTACCTTTGGGGGTGGGGGTCATCCGGATCCTGAAAGGGACACAGGGAGGAAAACAAAAACGGACCCCAGCCGGAGGACGTGGTTTGACAGAGCCTTAAGAAGGGTCAACGGGAAAAGGGGAACGGGTCAGACGAAGTCGTTAATGACCCCCCGCATCGAAGTCGAGGCCAAGTGTACCCCCGGGGAAGAAGGTTCAGAACCCGGAAAAAAAAAAAATGTGAGGAGGGGGGAAAAAACAAAAATGAAGCCCAAAACTGGAGAAAAACCCTCCCCAAGGTACGAACATCACCCTTGGTGGGTTGGAAAATAACGAACGACGCGACAACAACGTGAGCCGCTCGGCGGAGGGGACTAGAGAACTATAAACGGGTGTGACGACGGTCAGGGAAGAAAACCCCGCGAGGTCACCGGTCAAGAGCTGGGCCCTGTGGGGAACGAGAGGGGGGAAAAGAAGTCAAACCCCAGCCGAACCAGACGAAACGGTCCCCTATCACAACGCGAGAAAGCAAAAAAAGGGGGGTGCTTCTCCAAACGTATAGAAGGGACTGAAGCAAGGGGGGAAAAAAAAGGGAACTCCGCGGAGATTGCGTGAAAGAAGAAAACATGAAACCCAGGACCCGCGCGGGTGCGGTGCCCGGGGCAAGGGACGGGGTTCGAGGTAAGCATGCGATCGGGCCTGTTTGACATCGGAACCAGCAGCAAAAGAATCAAAAGAAAATTGGCGTTGGAAGGGGA
>Ga0179591_1176626_pt1 | contig 14333 bp, 12 predicted proteins | sample CZOMad2_1_08_16f_FD_182891 | JGI IMG/M metagenome (GOLD analysis project Ga0179591, IMG submission 182891) | Vadose zone soil fungal communities from Angelo Coast Range Reserve, California, USA - CZOMad2_1_08_16fungal (PacBio error correction) | ecosystem: Environmental > Terrestrial > Soil >...
GAGAATCCTCTTGGGAAATGAGGGGGGGGGAAGGAAAGACACTCTCACAAGCCGGCCCGCCATCTACATAGACTCCTTCTACTAACGGAAGGACAGTCAAGGGCATTCGACTACAGGAATCTTCTGCGAAGATCCAGTTGGGAAAAGACAAAAACTGATCGAATCGGGGGGAAGGCTGTTAAACTCGGAGGGAGGAAAGAAGAAGGGATCCGCGAGAGATGGACGCCTTGCGGAGATTCGGAAGCAGCAAGGCATTCACAACGCAAAGGGGTAGACCAAAAAAACCCCCACAAGCATCGACCACGCGAAAAAGCCGTACTGGGACCGTCAGCGACTCTCAGGGCCAGGGATGCCCTTTGATGGGGTCTAAAAGGAGGCAGTTTTTCCTACAGGGTGGGGCGTGCAGAGAAGCTTCAGAAGGATGAAAAAGTTTGGCGACTGCCTGGGAGACAGGAGGCAGGTGGTGTCCGTAGGTGGGTTTACGAAAATGAAGCCTGGAAAGACCCTGAACGAGGAATTGAAATTGCTAGTCGCTTCAAAGAAGGGTGAGGAAAGAAACCTGGCAGCGAAAAGTAAAAATAGAAAATGAGGAAGAAAAGCAGAGTAGCAGGGACCAAAGAAAGCGAAGAGCTTCACCATATCGAAGAAATAGCCGAAAAGGAGGTCTGGCTGACTGGAAGATTGGAAACCTGTCTTGAGCTTGCGTGGCGGAAAAAGACATGTCATACGGGAGAATAGAAAATGAAAAGAAGGAGTGAAACCCGTTCTCAGGGGAGCACTTCCCTCAGCAAGTGGTGCCGTAACCGGGAGCAAGAGGAAGAAAGAGATCCTTATTAGCTGAAAACCGAGCAGGAGAATCTCTACAGGAAAAAAAGTGTGAAGAGGGTATGCATGCTTGTCAGGCTATTGTCAGATAAGGACGGATCAGTACGAGAAAACGAGCTTCCTGAAAGCTCTGCAAACTGATAAAGTGGGTTCTTGGTGGGACATAAGATGACAACTTAACTATCTCGTAGGAGAAAAAGGGGACAATGGAACAAACTTCACTGGACTCGTTAGGTTGGAACATGAACGCTCGGGGGCCAGCCGGGCCGAACCTCCGTGCTAGAATTCCTTTTCGGAAAGAAAAGAGGGGGGAAAAACCAGTAAGAGGGCATGAAAAAGGAAAAACCAAAGTGCTTAAAGAATCTAAAACCCCAAGTAAAGAGGTTGAAGTTGAAAGGTTAAAGCAAGCCTTCGGCATATTGTCCATCCGGTCGAAGAGGGAGAGGACAAAGTATCATACTGCGCGGAAAGAGAAGGATAAAGCAACTACAGACCATGTCCTCACTAAGTAGGCTAAAGGAACGCTTCAATATCGAAGAAGAGGGGAAATCTAAGGAGGGATCGAGAGAAGTGAACTATCCTCCACGGGCACCCAGGAAGATAAATGGAGGGTCGGATTTTATCCGAAAAAGAGTGAGATAGAGAGTTCCTCTTCCGCTCGATTCCAAAAAACTCAATCTTCCCGGAGGGGCAGGCTGCACGGCAACGAAAAAAAATAGCCGAAAGGAAAGGTCAAATGGAGCAAGTTGTAGGATAGGGCATCCGCGTGTCAAGTACGAAAAGATTAAGGTTTTATCCAATGGCGGTCGAAAAGGAACACGTCCTGCGGGGACGCACTGTTTCGCCCGCTTGCTCCAAAGCCTGTAAGGATGGGGAAAGATTGGAAGATAGAGGGAGAAAAACGTTCCCATCTCTCTTGAGGACCTCCTATCTACCCCTAGGAGAGTCAGAGAAGTCAAAACCGGGCCAAAAACAATCTAACATAAGCCGGCAGAAAAGAAATAGAAGAGAAATCGCGCATTTCTGGAAAGAAAGTAAATAAATGGATCTGCGAAAAAGGCCGCCGAAAGGGAGAGGCTTCTCGGGAGAAGTAATGCTAAAGAAAAGGAAACTTAGAGTTCGATGACCCCTGGGAAGGGAAAATCTTCTCTTATTTCGCGAAAGTGTGAAGGGGGCCGAGAGTGGCATGTCAAGAAAAAAAGCCAGTATGCCATGAAAAAGCACGAGCCTCAAAAGGGGGGAGAGGGGAATGTCTTACTCAAACCGAACGGAAAGAGGCTGAGAGATCCTAGAAAAGAAGATAAACCCGCGTGGTAAGTACGATAACGTAGTAGCTGGGCCGATAGGGAAAAAACGACTGCCCGGAAAAAAATTAGGTGTGGAGAGACAAAAAAAGAACGCCATGCACCGGAACCTGTTCGGCACGGCTTCTTCTTCACTGAAAAAAAAACAAAAGGAAAGGGGAGGGGAAAGGACCCGTCTACACACTCGTAAATGAGTCGCCGAGAAGAAACAACCAGAGAGAAAAAAACTAGGCGATATCACTACGAGACCTTTCATCACAAGGAGAGGAAGATAAGGACACTGCAAAGGAAGTTTGTCTCTGGAGGGAAGTGGATAATCAATGCGGGTGAAAGGCCGGTAAGACACGAAGAAGACGCTGCGCAAAGGACAGGGAGCGTTCCAGAAAGGAGGGAAGGAAAAAAAAAAAAAAGGTTTTAGGAAGAAGGAGGCAGTGTTTGACTTCACCGGGGAGAAAAAAAGAAAGACACCAGGCGTGTAGGGGACAAAAAAGGGTGGGAAGGATGGAACGTATTAACCGCGTCGAGATGAATGTCGGCCTGAGAGGAAGGGGGAGGCCCTAAAGGAGGGACCACGAGGAGCAACTATCTGCTTTGCAAACAGAAAAAAAAGACCAGCAACCTGAGGGTGGGAGAACGGTAAGGGCGTTTTCAGTTTCGGAAAGAGGGAAGGCGGGCTAAGGAGAGGGGGGGAGTATGCTTCTTGGGCCGAGATGAGAAAGTCATAGGTCCAACTCGAGTAGGAAGGCACGGACGAACGGAAAGAATTTATTGGGGGAGGGGGGGGGAAAAATCTTTATGGGGGGGACATTTGATCGAGTTCAACAAATAAACCCCACCCCGCGCCGCGAAGGCCTACCTTTAGACAGTGCCGATTACTAGGAGGTGGGGGGAGGTTGCCAATGGTCCGAGGAAGTGCAGGCGACACTGGCACGCCGGCCAGGATGGACTTTGGCCTTTCGCGATCGACGTATAGTTATGGGAGGGGGGGGAGGATCTGCAAATCAACTCGGAACAGCTCGGAGCAGGCTCAAAGAGCATTGACAGAAAGGGGAAGACGCGGTAAAAAACGCAGACCGGGTTTGAAGGGGGCTATTCAAAACCTTCAGAGCAAAAAGGGTCTTGGAGGGAAGGGAAAGAAGACACGGGTACAACTGGGCGAAATAGTTGTCTCCCTTCCTGGTGGTGTGGGGAAGCGGGGAGAAACAAAAGGTAAGAGGCCAACCCAAGTCCAGGGAAGGCTGGGAAAAGGGGGGCGAAGCAGTCCGGATAGAATGGCATTCAGGGATCCGGGAAGGAGGGAAACGAAATTTTTAATAAAACATCGGGACATTGGGTGCGGCGAAGCTGTCAAGGCTCGGGATGAGGGGGGGGGTGACAGGGTGATAGATCACGGGGGAGAACTTGACACGCGACGGATCCGGATAGGACCTAGAGGGAGGGTGAGGAAAAAAAGGAAGTTGATAACCTTGGGGGGAAGCAAAAAGATCTAAAAGCAAGCCGTCTGCCAAACCCCATCATTGAGGTCAAGAAAAGAAGGTGAGCAAATGGATCGATGAAAAGCGGAGGTAGAAGGGGAAAAGGAGAAAGGGGCTTGGGTCAGAAAGGGGAGGTCACGCAGCGACCTTGTCGACAGCGATATAATCAGAAGAGGAAGGGGGTGAAGACAAGGAAATGGTATCCGCCCAAATGGGAAGCAATTTAAAAAGGGGAAAGCTGGAAGGGTTGTCAGTCTCCAAAGGGAGGAAAAAGAGCGCACGGTTACCTAATCTTGAGCAGTGAGGAAAGTCTCGGTGGGACTGCCTTCGGTGAATACAGCGACTTTGCAAACTTGGAACAGGCGGCGTCGCTTCCAAAAGAAAAGAAGAAGGTGGAAAAAACTGGCTTCCTACGTTAAGGAATTCGGGGCGGTAAATCCACTAAGAATAGCCGAAAAAGGCCGGGATGGGAATAACTGTCGAGAAGAAGATTGCGCGGGGAGACGGGGGAACCGTGCCTTCAGCGACTTCGGTGCGGGCCCAAAAAGGTGCCTCAAGAACTTTCGGTGAAGCAAAAACCAGACAATGAAGCAAATGCCGACGATCAAAAGGTGGAGGGAAGGGCAGCCGTAATAACACTCATAACTTTAAGGGCTGTCGCAACACTATTAACCCTCGGGGGGGGGGGAGGGCTTTAATGGGAAGCGCGGTAATGCAGTAGTTCAGACAAATGTAAGGGAAAAAAAATCCGCCAGTAATAGAATGGAGGGGAGAAAAAGGATGAGAACAATGGTAAGCGCATCCATAGTGTCGAAGGGAAATTGGGGACATTACAACTACAATCAAACGCCCGAACTTTGGTCATGGAGGGGGAGGGGGTAGGGCCTCAAAGAGCGGCAAAGGAGCGGTACTAGAGGGGCGCCATTCTCATTCGAGATCAACCCGGGAGTGTGCGGGAGGGGAAGAAAGGGGATGGGAGCCCAGTAATGCCTATCCGGACAACGTCGCTGTAAGGAATACTTCGAGAGAGGCACGGACAGCTCGGTTTGGAGAGGGTAGTTGTGAAATGAAGAGGAGAAGGGAGGGTAAGGGGGGTGTGGGCTTGCTTTGTCGAAATAGAGGTGAGCCAATGATTCACCCTAGGGATATAGGAGAGAGGAGGTTCGGACAGGTGACGGATGCTCTATCGTTTTCTATGGCGTATAAAAAAAAAACAGAATGGGAAGAAATCAACTGGGCTCAATCCGTTCAGCTTTAACGGCGGCACTCAGGAAATAGGAAAGAAGTCCCTTTCTTATAAACGCGCATTAGAAAGTGAGACACACAATATCACTTCAAAGGTGAGAGGCTGACTCCACGGAGATGTGGAAGAAGGCTAGGACAGACCATCAAAAAAAAACCGCTCAATAAGGGGGTCTCTACTTCGTTGCCGGAGGGTGAAAACTATAGGGAGAGGGAAAAAAAACACCCGATTCATATCCCAGTGTTGGTGGAGAGAATACATTCCCAAACTAATTTGGCCAGTCCTGAGTGGGAAAAAAAAATCGCTCTTACGAGAAAGCCTAGGTCAAGAGAAGCAAAAAAACGTTTCTTCACTAACTCAAAGGCGCGACTGCAGAAGGGTGGGGCCAGCTCTAATCAATCTCTGTACTGAAAAGAAGGTTTGGAGCGGAACTGTAACAGGAGCTTTGGAAAAAAGAAAATCGTGGGGCAGCCAAGGTAAGAAAAGATATTCAGAGTCGCGCTGGAACCCAAGAGGGCGAAAGAGGAAAAGTGCGGACCTCAATACTTAAGGTCTGCCGAAGAAACGAAGAAAGATTGCTAAGGCACGGAGATAGGGATAAGGGAGATTCTTCCGCCGAGAAGGTGCATTCAAGGAAAAGCCTAAGAAGGGCGCTGGTCTAACCTAGCTAAGAAAAGCCCTTCGCAAAAAAAACGATACGCCAACAGATCCCTTACCTGAAGTATCGCGAAGAGACGAGAAGGACTCTCAAAAACACCAAAAACATAGGGAAGGGAGAAAAAGAGAAAGCTATAAGCGGAGAAATAAGGTACCGGAGAGGGGAACGGGATCGGGGAAACTTAGCTGAAAGATTTCTCTGCCTTTGGCAACCTAAGCCGGACAAAACAGCTCGTAAAAAAAAAAAAAAAAAAATAAAAACCCAGAAGATTAGAAGAGTAAGTTCCAACTGCTCAGCAGAGACACATAGAAAAAGACCGAGTATAAGGAAATAGGAAATGATTCAATGTCTGGTTACATCAGGGCGCAAAAACAGAACGCTTGAGGGGAGTTTCCGTAAAGACAGCGCTCAATTTGTCACTAGAAGACTGAATCTCCTGGGGAAGAAAAAGAAAGTTGTTCCCCCGCTGGGCGATAGATGTAAAAGAAGTAATGAAGTACACGCCCACACCCTAGCACAGTCCGATGCTTATTGTCAAGGATGCTCAAAAACAAACGGCGTCGAGAAATTTAGGAGGGTCAAGAAAGATGAAACTCCTAGCTGCAGTAAGGGGGAATCTGCCTCGGCCAAATGGGGAAGGGGAATATAGACCAGCCAGAAGAGTGAAAGGGTGGTCCTGTACTTCGAGCTCTACAAAGATCGACGCCTAGTAGACCTCTAGAGAAGGGGTCAGAGAGGGATAGGTATTCAGGGCAAAAACCATCTAGGGAGGCGCCGACGCCCGTATCGAAAAATGTAGGTTGGAGAAATAAATTGCGCAAGTCTCCTCCAGGACATAGTCATTTACCACAGACTGAGGGGTACCTCCGAAGGGAGAGGAAAAAAGGGGAGTGACCTTCAGTAATGTTACTGAAAGAAAGCACGCTAAAGAAAGGAGAAAAATATCTACATAACCTGGTCAAAGCAGACGAGCCTATCTGAAAGGTGAAAATCAAAGGTCGCTCCCATCGATCGCCATCAAGCAGGAACCATGACAGAAGTCAACTCTTTCATCAAAACACCATCGAGCACAATGGGGGGCTCTTGCCAGCCAGGGAGCCAGTACGCGACGACGGGAAAGGGAGGGCCCGTCTCCATTTCCATAAGGTCGCAAGCCACCAATGGTGGGGGGGGACTAAGAGTCTATCATTCCTCTGCAACTATGAAAAAAAAAGGGGAAGGTCACTGTACTTTAAGCCGCCGAGAAGAAAAAGGAGGTCCGGAGAGTGCCTTGACTTGACAGTCCCGGAAAACTAGGGGGAGGAAAAGTGGGAATCAGGGGGGTATACACGCAAAAATTCACTTACTTGAGTAAGACGTTAAGGCCAGGGGGAAAGATGACCGTTCCAGTAACAGCTGGAAAGCAGCGTACAATAACGCAAAGCGTCTGGGAAGGAGTTTTTTCGACAGACAGGGAATATTAGGGGGACACAGAAGGAAGGAGCCAGAGGAGAAACCGTTTAAGAGGTCCGAAGGAGGGAGGAGGGGGCTTGCATGGAAGCAAGGAGCGTTCCGGCACTGTCGCGGTTCCAAACGATCGCTGCAGAAAGGAACCAGTCACTACTCTAAGACTGATGGGTATCTAGACAGGATTGAAAAGAAAAAAGGAAGGATCTCGAGGGGGAGGAGGGGATTGTCTGACACTACACAAGACTTTACACGAGGGCGAAACCATCAGCGGGGACTCAAAAAGGCAGGAGAAGGGGTTCGTAAGCTACCAAGTACCAAAGAACGGTTCCAAGGGGTACATCACGTTGTTGGAGGCCATCGCTCCGCCTGTCAATAAAGAGCAGTGCCTAACAATGACTCCTCGAAAGGGGAAGAACAGAGGAAAGTCCAGGAAAAAAGCCCACTTGAGTTCGAAAGCACAACCCTTACTTGGAAAGTTTGCAAAAGGGAGAAGAGGGAAGGGGGGCTCTGTATTCTCCACTTAACACTAGATAAAACCTGCGCGTCAAATACTAATATCGACTTGAGGAAAGTTCAAGCGGGAGAAAAAAGGAGGGAGCCCCCTTCACCAAACTTTGGGAAGAAAGTTTGTTGTCCGCTAAGTCAAACGCGCCGACGAAAAAAACCTAAAGGACCGGGGGGTTGACTAAAACCGGAAACCGATCAAAAGTAACTCAAAGAATGGATAAAAAATTAGTTCGCTGGGCAAGGGACGGCACTGAAAAGGTCATATCAGAGATTGAGAAGAACGTGATGAGAGGGAAAAACAATCTTGGGCCCCCAAGTATCAGAACCTAGCAGAAAAAAAAAACGTTCTCTCCAATGGTCCGGAGCAAAAAGATTACTCCTTGCTAGGCAGTAGGCAAGAACATCAATCCCTCGGTAACGCGAAAAAGGGTCTCAATAACCGGACGTGGCAGCCATACCTTTTTTGGGGGGGATGACTCTTACACCTCACAACGAAGGAAGAGAAATGGGGATGCGAAGAATAGCCAAGGACAACGTCACCCCCTTGCTCAAGCTTCTCAAAATGCAAACGGTCTCAGAGGCAGCAGGGGGTTGGTAAAATATCACTACCTAAGAGAAAAGGGTTCATCTATAGAATGGCTGTACCATGACGGGCCAGAGGGGGGAAGGAAGAGGAAGGGAGTTGTACGCCGTCGCCCAGGGCCAACACAGGCCCCTCTACGACAGATGACGTCTCAAGGCAATTAGAAGGAAGAATGGGATCTGCAAACCGCGAGGCAGAGGGCAAAAATAAAAAAAAAAAAAAAAGCACTCGGTCATCGGTCTCGGTAAAGTATTACGACCCTTGCGAGGCTAGTGGTTCATCGTCTGCATCTCTAAATGAAAGGGTGGGGGGGGGGGTTAACTCCTCAGGTCAAAATCCAATAAAGAACACAAAAAACCGCGCGCGGCCCCGTGCAACCCTAGAAAAGAGGGAAAATGCACCGTCTGCGATAGCTCTAGAAAGCCGAACGACCTAAGATGTACTAAACTTCATCGAACGTGAAACAGGAAACACTGATTGAGGAACACGACCCTCGGGCGTTGCCGTCTTCAGAGGGAAGGAAGAAATCGTTTAGAAATCCTCGTGGACGACTGAAAAAATTCTCCAACGCCAAGCGCACGTCCTCCATATGAGGGAGGACTCCTGCTCAATCAATTCACAAGTGCAGACCCTACCACGAAAGGCTCCTGCACTCCAAGGTGGGGGCCAAAAAACTAGAAAAGCGGGGGTCGAGGGCGGTGAAACGCCTGGAGTCGAGGAACGAAGGAGGGGACGATCCCTTCATGGGCGCCTTTATTCTTCAGGAGAAGGAGCATTGAAACACCCGCGATTAGACAAAAAGGAGAAAAAGCGCGACCTCGATTGCAGGCGGGAAGGTCAAGAAAAAGGCGGCCGGTTGCTGAAAGGGAGGGAAGAGTTATCTGAGGCCGGGGGGCCTCACGTTGACTATCGTCGAAGGGAAAAAGGGGAGGGGTTCGGACTGCTTACCGAATTCGTCTGGGGGAAGGGGGGTGCCTAACTTTAGCAGCCCCGGAAGTAACATGCTTAAGAAGATTGTGGTCGTCTTCCAGAGGGTTAGTCTACACACGGGAGCCGTCACGAACTACGCACTCAAAGAGCACGAGATGTATCGTCCAGCAAAAGGAGGGAAGGTTAATAGGGATTCGATAGACCTGGCCCCGTGGGCGGGAGGGTATGGGTCTTCATACCTGGGGGGGGCGAGATCGAAGCAGTGACTGGGAGGGTCCAAAAAAACAACCGGACATCCTGGTAAAGGGGGAGAATCAAGAAGCGAACACCCAGGTGGAGAAAAGGCGCCTCGGACCATCAGTGACGGGGGGTTCCTTAACCGGCGATCCGGGATGAATGAGAGGCGGCGAAAAGATCCGAGCCGTCGAAGAATCGAGAAGTTGGATGCGGGGGAGGTCAAATGGCGGTTCCGGGCGAGGGAATGGGTCTGAAGGGGGCCGATGAGTCGGGAGCATCGCAGGCGGAAGAAAAAAGATGACCGGGATGCGCTCGTTGGGAGATGGGTGGAAGGAGACATCGGTCGGAGGGAGATCAGGGAGGTTGTCGATCTCTGGTCTTGCATCCGGGAAAGGGGGTCTCACGGAGAACTGAAAGTTTGCCACAAAAAAAGGGGGGGGATCGCCAGACGACCCTACGTGCGAGCAAGTGTAGGTGCGAAACGGTAGCACCCCTTAAAGGGCAGGCCTACACGAAATTAAAAAATAGCTTGACCCCTGCGAACGAAAACAGTAAGATCTGTGGATGTGGAAACGGTTCTCATGATCATGCATTATCCAGGAAGGGGGAGTTGCGTTTGCATCTGAGCGGACTATTCACAGAAAAAATCATCATTCAGAGCCGCAGCGGTGTGGGCGGGATCAACTCGAAACTCCAGGCCGCAACAGGAAGAGACGAAATCAGTAAATGGCGAAGATCCAAGGAGGAAAAGAGGGGAGATCTTCAGAAAGCCAATCCGGCGGACGCACGCCGGGCGGAAGGGGAGAGGAGTTGATCCCGAACCGTGCGAGCGAACGGATGATCTTTGCCTCTAAGAGAGAGGAAAACCAGAATACATGGCCGCAGAGCAACGTGAAAACCTGACAAGAGAGGAAGACGGCAAGGTTCGGCGCCTGGGTCAGCTCCGGGAGGTAAGAGGGGGGGTCGGACGACCCTCGTACGTGGGTTACAACCGCGATCCGGGCCGGAGACGACACGGGGACCGGCTAGAAAACTGAATCAAGCCCGCAGAAGGGAAATTTCTGCACCAGAAAGGGGAACTCGAAGGGGGTGCGCCCGTGCCCAAAAAAAAACCAAAAAAGTCGGCGCCCGCAAACGGCGCTCGTACCCGCGCTCAGAAAAGAAAATTTCTCCTGTCCAAAAAAAAAGCAAAGAAGAAAAGAGGCAGCGCTTGAGAAGAGAAAGATCGCGCGGAAGGCGCAACAGGAGCCGGCCGCAAGGAGCCGCAGCACCACCTTTAGACTGGGGAGCTGAGCCGGAAGAGGGGTGCTACAGCCTACGCCAAGGGGAGGCACGCGCCGGGGAAGGAAACGCTTCCCTTGCGAAAGAAGGAGGTGGGTAAATTAAAATAAAGGTAATATCCCGACCAGGATGGCCAGAGGGGAAAAAAAGCAATATCAAGAACGGACGGACAAGGTGGACTCAAGACCGACGCACAGAGAGTCAGAGGGTGATCCTAGATAAAACGATCGTTTGTCTGGACGAGACATCGGGGGAGGGGAACGCGAAGGGTGCGACGTGAATTGTCAAAGAACCAGGATTGGCCGGGGGGGAGAACAAAAGAGAAATTCATTCAGCCTGTTAGGTATTCGGGGAAGGACAGCGGCACAACCGAAGAACAACACGACTTCGGCTACCAATTCCGGAAAAAATGCGGACAAGCTTAGCCAATCAGGGAACGAAAACTGAAAAAGGCCAACTTCCCAGGAGAAGAAGAGCACACCGTTGCATAACATCCGCGGAGGAATTCGCTGAGAAAAAAAGGGAAACTACTTGTTCAAGAGGCCTTGGTTTATATCAAAGCGGGTGTGAAATTGCAAGAGGGGGAAGGGGAAGGGCTCGGCAGAGTCCGACAGGATTAGGGGGAAACAAGTCGTCAGCGACGAAACAGCTTTAAAAAAATCCCAGGCGAAATTCGAGGGGTTGCAGCAAACGGGAGAGAAGCAGACTCCGAGGCTTGGTAGGGGGAAGGAAGAAGAACAGAGGGGCAAGTGATTAGCAAAAGTCCTAATAGGGAGGATGGAAGGGGGATTCTTGGAGAAGCGTAGCCACACTAGGATCTGAAAAAAGTCGACGTCTGCCCAGAACGAGAAAGGGAAAGCCCAGGAGGGTGGGGTCGCCATCCGGGGAGCTTGCAGGGGAAGAATGCAGGAGTTCTAAAAGGAGGTCGTATTCGGCGGAAGGAAAAGGAGAAATGACAGGTGTTATGAAGGCCAAAACCTATGTATTCCTTTGGCAAGGGGGGGGCCTCCTAGATGTAGGTGGGGAGGGAGGTAAATTGAGGATTCGTTTCCGGGAGAAAGGGGGGGGAGTCCGATGAACCCAGAAAAAAACGATAATCCTTTAAGACAAGAGGACCACCTACTTCGTCTGGTCTGGTAAAAAGGCAAGCGAGGACGGTTAAAGGGGAGAACCGGTGCCGGCCCATTAAGGGAAGTGGCCATGTACTGTCATCAGTAAGGTAGGGGAGGGGGGGGGGTCGAAGGGGGTCGACGGAGTAAAACACTCAGGACCAGCGTCGCATCGGCGAAAGAAAGATTTTAAACCCAGAAATGGTCGGGAAACCACAGCGAAAGAAAGTACGGGCTATTACAATGTCAAAACCTGACTCGAGCAGGGAAGAGGCTTCATGGGGATGAAAAACGGTTCCGGGGGGTGGGAGGGGGAGACTGCGCCTTCTGGATGGGGGGGGAAGAGGGGGAAAAATTCGAAAGACCAAAAGGTCACTGAGAAAACGTCTCCGTAGAGAAAAGGGGGTTCTATCTTGGGGACAAGGAGAGAGGAAGCATAACTCCGGGAAAAGCACAGGCGGCAGCTTTTGTCCTCGGCAAAAGACGGAAGGGGGAGAGGAAACCTTAAAACAGGCTCGGATGCACGCAAGGTGTGTTGTGGACCCACGGTGTGCCGGAAAAAAACGGAGGACCAGTAAACGCGCTTGATCCTTCAAAGCTGTTGACGAAAGGAATGGTTTGATAAACGTGGGGGGAGAAACCTACCCTGTCATAGTAAGGAAGAAGTTCTTAACCACCACTTGAAGGGTTCCCTGGGGGGGGAAGAAGGGCGGAGAAGTGCTCGAGAGCAGGAAAAAACTTGACTGTCGAGCTAAGTGAAGCTGGTGGCAAGGGGGCGGGTGACATTACTTTGTTCTCGGGGGAGAGGAAAGGGAGAGATTAGTAGCGCAAGGGGGGGCTAAAAAATGGTGCAGGCAGGTTAAAGCCTGGAAGAAGAAAAATAGAAAATCGGAGAAATTTGAAGGGAAAAAAGAGGAAGGGTTGCAGCTCAGGACGCAAGACGTCTTGGCTTACCCAGGGAGACGACAGGACTCGTGGGAAGGAAGGCAAGGCGAGGGGAAGGAAGGAGAGATTGGCAGAAAAGAGGAAGTGGTTAACGGGAAAGAGGGGACTTGCGAGGAGGAGCCGTATCCTACTCGGGAAGCGGAAGCCTGGCAGAAGTGAAAAGGGGGGAGGGAGGTCGTGAAGCCACTAAAGAGAAAAAGCGCTGCTAAAAAAAGGGGGGACCTGTCTCGGACTCGGGCTCAAGGACTGCCGGCAAGGGGGGTAAAACGCAGCGGGACGCGTTTGGCGAAAAAGAGAAAAGTTGCAACCAGGGTAAGGGGCTTTGAACCAATTCCCGCAACGGACAAAAGAACGGAAGAGAAACGTGGGCGGCAGTGGAGCCGTCAATTCGTACTAGGAAAAAAAAGACTTGGGAGGGAATGTCTGAATAAAAAAAAAATGGTAAAAGCCGCTTGGGTTAGGGGAAATCCTAAGAGGGACCTTTAAAGGCCGTCGTCGGCCAAGTAAGGGCAAAAAAAAATGGCCGGCCAGGAAGGGAAAAGGTCTTGTATTCCCCACCTGATGAGAAGAAGAGGCGGAGAAACATAGTCTGGAAGCACTGTCAGAAAATTACAGCGGGAAACAAACTTTGGCGTCGGCGGCGGACACGAAAGGGAGGGAAATCACTGGAGATGAGTGAGGGAAGAGGAAGTTCTCAATGCGAAAGAAACCCAGGCGTGTGGCGATCCTGAATGAAGGGAACTTTTAGTCCACGGAAAAGAAAAAAAAGCGATGGGAAGGCTCGGCTCCGGCGGGGGGCATTCGAAGGTTAGATGGCGTTGAGGGCAAAGTCGGGTAATTCAGGTAGAGGAAGGGGGGGCGTCAGAGAGGGGGGGAGCTAACATGTCTTTTCCCAACCTGATGAAAAAAAAAAAAGCGACGGCGGAAGGGACACAGGGGAGCTTAGGACGTGTTCGGGGGATTCGAAACCCTGCAAAAAAAGGGGAAGAAAAGAGTGAGAAGGAACGGCCGGCGGACCGCTGATAGTACAAATCTCCGTGAGTACGAGGGGTTATAACGCGCAGAAAGGAAAGGGCGTACACAGCAGGTGATCCAAAGGTCCGTCCATCGACGACACGCCCGAGGGGGGACCTTAAACCTGCCGCCATCGGGGGGGCAGGAAAATGATCCGCGGGGAGATCCGAGGGAGAGAGGAAGAAACTATCTATAAATACATTACCACAGGAGATCTGCCGGGCATGGGTGGGGGTGAGAAGGGAAAATGAGAAGCACACGGAATGGAGGGAAGATTTTCAGAGCTAGCCCCTCCGAACGACTTTGAGCATCTCAGTCTCTGCTTGGAGTGTCAAAAAAAGCGACTCTCACGGGAGGGGGGGGGGGGAGCGCCGCGGAAACGGAAAAAGAATCGGACGGCAATAGGGTTTTGAGCTGAACAGATTCCTCATTCTCGGAACGGGATAGATCTCTTTGTTAAACAGGGATAAACTGAAGGAAACGAGGGACGCTCTTGACCAAAAGCTAACGGGGAAAGATCGGAATGGGAAGGTACCCCAAGCAAAAAGGGGAGCCTCCTAGTCAAGCAAGGCCATAATCACGACGACAGGCATTAGAGGGGGGAGGGAGCATCTGGACTATGTCTGTCCTCGCCTGTCTCCGGTGACATGAGCTGACCTAAGGTAGAGTCTGGGGCCTTAAGGGTATGCAACCTGCGAGGGAACAGATCAAGGACAACACTGGAAGACTGACGCCGCTCCACTTAATTCGATAGCGTAAAAATAGCAGAGTGA
>Ga0179591_1356302_pt1 | contig 14333 bp, 21 predicted proteins | sample CZOMad2_1_08_16f_FD_182891 | JGI IMG/M metagenome (GOLD analysis project Ga0179591, IMG submission 182891) | Vadose zone soil fungal communities from Angelo Coast Range Reserve, California, USA - CZOMad2_1_08_16fungal (PacBio error correction) | ecosystem: Environmental > Terrestrial > Soil >...
GAAAAAAAAAAGAAATCCGTGAAAAAACCGCGAATTCAGCATTTCGGAAGGGATTGAAAAAAAGTCAAGAAAATAAAGAGGGGGGAAAAAAGGTTGAGGGATCTAAAGAAAGTGCAAAAATCTCGGGACGTAGGGCAACTAACAGAAAAGAACCTCAGGAGAAAGGAGTCCAAAAAAGGAGATCAAAAAAGACTTAGGAAAAAAAAAAATGCCGGGGAAAATAACTGAGGAAAGTAACCGTAAAAATCAAGAGGTCCAAGAGGGGAAGTAGAGGAGGGGAGCAGAGCCAATGTGCTCACGGGAAACTAAATGTCAACAAAAGGAACCCAGAAAAAATCCTTCAAAAGAAGAAAGTGAAAGAGGCTTAAGGCGGGGGAAGTCTCTTGGGGGAAGTTCAAGAAAAAATCCAAAGACATTTGGGAAAAAAAAATCATGAGAACAGGGGGGCTCTGGTCAAAAAAAAGATTTGGAATGCTGATCGGGGGGGGGGGGAATTTGTTCTCAAGGGAAAGAAGCCGGAAAAGGAGTGCAAGGTGCAACGGGATTCGAAAAACCCCGCAACGAGACCGGTCAAAAAAGCCAAAAATTTAGACATTCTCGAGGGGCCGGTTTAAGAAGTCGACCAGAAAAAGAATTCGGAAAAAAAACAAAAGAAAAGAGAGAGATCCAAAATGAGGACGGAGAATGGGAACCAAGCGCGGGAACGAAAAAATCTGGGACTGATAAGGGACCTGAAGAGAACCTCCGAGGACATGGGGCCGAGAAAAAACAAAGCGCCGCACTTCGCATTGTTTAAGAGACTTTGGGGAGAAAAAACTCCACAGCTAACGGCTGATGACCCGCAGAACTCAGATGTTGAATTGGCAAAAAGAAAGAAACCAGGGAAGATGTGGAAAGGCCCTCTAAGAGTAAAGACGCCACAGAGAAACCATTCTCAAAAGAGAAAAACACCAAAAACAAACACACACAAAAAAAAAAAAAAAGAAAGAGGGAAGCACAAGAAAGCAACACACAAAAAAAAAAAGAGAACCAGACCACCAACAAAAGAAAAAACAAAAAACAATAAGGATCGATTTTGCGAGAAAAAAAGGCCAGTCAATGATAACATTTTTAATGATATTCAGAAAAAAACTTTTACAGGAAAAAGGGTTACCAAGAAAAAAAGCCTTAAGAAAGGGTCTTACAAGGGAAGTGAAAAAAAAAGGCAGCATATGACAACGGAAGAAAGAACGGCACTTTGCCCGCAATCAAGGTGATACAGCCAGAAGAAAATGTTAGAGCCTTGAACGGAAAAATGTAGGGAAACCAAGACAGAGATAAAAGAAAAGGGACACTGAGAAAAGAGATACTCAGAGAAGGAATGGTGAAAGAGGGCTAAAAAAACATAAGCAAAAAAGAAAAGAGCCGTTCAATCTAGACTACTGTGGGGAAAACAAACCAGAAAAATGCGGAACAGTAAAAAGAGGCGGAAAGGGAAAATCGAGAAAAGGGGATTTTGTCGAAGGGGAAAAAGGCACTCTGGACGCAGCGAACAGAAGTCTAGATATGGAAAGGGGGGGGGGGGAGGGACGGGGGAAAAAACTTTGGTCAAAGGCTGTGAAGGTCGAAGGCATACTTAGCTTCCACTCGTTGAACTATGAAGGGAATATGGTGAGGGAGGAGAGGCCGTGCCATCAGGAAAAGGAAATTCCAAATAAAGGAGGTCAGCACCCGCGACGAAGGAAAAAAGTCCTGGGGAAAAAAGCAAAAAACTTAGAACATGGTCAGCAAGCTCGAGAATAATCAAAAAAAAAAAGGGGGAGACAAGCAAACGACCAAAGAATCGCACTTGGGCAGGGCCTTTAGAGGTCCTGAGAAAAAAGTCGCCCGAAAAAAAAAATCCTGGACGAACTTGACTCCTGGGGGCTAGAGTTTGCAAGGACCCGTGACCAGGGGGGCTGGAGAGGAAGAAAGATGTCCTCGCCTAAAAGATTGTGTTTACAGAGTGGGAAAAAAGCTTGCAAAAGGGTCGAACTAACGGAGGGCGAGCTCTAAAGGGAAGGAGATGGACCCCAATGTTCAGACCTGGAAAGGGAGTTCTGGGGAAGGAGGGTTAAAACAAACCATCGTCAAAAGGCAAAGCGGAGGGGAGGCCAGGACCTGGTGGCCTCGCTGGAAAAGAAGGGGAAGTGGACGCCAAAGAACTTCACCACAGGCGAACGTGATGACAAGGAGGCTACGCCGCGCAATGAGGTCAAAAGCCTTGGGAAAAAATACTTCGGGGACGGAAAGAAAAGGGGGACGACAGAACTAGGAAGAAGGGCGATTGAGGGGAGGAAGGTTTTTGAGGGAAAGGAACGAACACGCAAAAAAAAAAAAAAAAAAAAAAACCAAGGGGGACTTTTGTAGAAAGCGAAGGGGGAATCGGGCAAAAGCCGGAGAAAAGGGGGGGAAGAGGTCGCATGAACTAATGGGGGAAAAGGGAACTTTGTTATCAAGATGTAAAAAAAACAAATCCCAGAAAAGAATATTCAGGGGTGACCCTATGAGTCGAACTAAATCAAAAAATTTTTGGGGGAAGGGGGGGGGCAACTAAAATTATGAGAAAAAAGTTGCGGAGGCAAACACCATCGAACAGCTCTCGGGAACAAACAGAAGAAAAAGAAAAAAAGGGAATCCACTCTCGGGGGGGCGAAATATTCCCGAAGGGTTGAAAGGGGAGAGTCAAAAAGCGGTCAGTATCCACGCCACAGAAAAAAAAAAATCCAAAAAACGACCTCAGGGAAAAGGGAAGAATAGTAGCAGAAAGGATATGTCCACGAGGGGTATCAGGAAGAAACCAAGAAGAGGCCTAATAAGGGAAAAGAAGTGCAGTACAAAGAGTGACGGAAAAAAGTGCTTGAAGAAAAAAAAAAAAAGGGGCAGGGGACGGATGGGCAGTGCGAAAGGAAGGGGAAAAAAGGTCGCAGAGAAGAAAGGATCGTTGTTAAGAGAAAAAAAGTGGCCCAATCGTTAATGTGGAGTCATTGAAAGGGGAAAAGAGCAACACAAAACAAACTAAGAGGATATCGAAAAGGAGGCAAAAAAAAGCCACTAAAGAACCGAACGAGCAAAAATATAGAAGGAGGAAGGACCTGAGGGGGGGTAAGAATCTTCGGAAAAGCCACCAGAAAAAAATAAATAGAACGACGTTCCAAAAAAAAAAGTACATCAGGGTGAAGCAAAAAAAAGGGGGCAAAAAAAAAATACTGCAGAAAACCATACTTCAGGACACGGAAAAGCTTATGGACGTTGGGGGGGGAAAAACTCTAGGACCGATAAATCCGGGGGAAAGTGAAAAAGGAGGCTTGAGGGGAGGCGCGTTGGGGAGGGGACAGAAGGGTTCTGGGCGGAGGGACTCCAGCCGAAAAAAAAAAACCCTCGTGGAAAAAAAAACGGGAAAAAAATTCTGAATCGACATATCGCAATGCCCAGGATGCTGGTGGAAGGTACCGGACACATTCAAAGGGGGGCGCTGGTCGACCAGAGGGGTGGTCAAGGCGAAAGAGCCCAGTCCTCATGGTCCTTAGCCCCAAACGAAACACGGGACTGTCGACGGAAGAATGCATAGCTCAAAAAAAGAACCGGGAATGAGGGCTTTAACAAAATCGCTTGTAACAAAAGAAAGGACCCCATGAGGGGGACTGAAAAGAAGAAAAGGCGTCAGAAAGTGTAAGGGGAAAGGAACCGGCGCCTGCAAAACTCAGGCGACGGGGGGGTGCGTTCGTTTGCAAAACTCCGCAAAGAAAAGGCCCTCCGCACGGGGATCATCTTGCGCTCCAACAAATAACTACTTATTCCGCAAATTTATCAAAAAGGTTCTCAAGACAGGAACATGCGCACTAGAGGGAACAGCCGGCAATCAAAGGGACCGCCGGAGGATTCTGGTGAAGCACAATTGCATCAAAGAAGGCGTTTAAAAGAACTCCCAAAAAAACCGCAGACGCTGGTGGGGGAAAATATTACGGGACTCTGTTAACACGGCCGAAAGGGAATGCCGTCAAAAAACTGGAAAGAAGAATGGAATGGAAGACGCCTCAGGATAGCCCTCGGGGGGAGGAAAAAAGCCGGGGAAAATGCCAATGGAAACGCTTTAACAAGGGAAGAAGAGCGTGAGCAGCGAAGGGGGTGGTTTGACTGACAGCTCTCCTCAAGAGAGGAAGGGAGTCCGGGTCCCAACGTAAGTGGGCACGAAGAAAAGTCCGTCAAAGGGGGGACCGTCGGAAGGGGGGGCTAGAAAAGGAAGAAGACGAACCGGTCGAAGGGCCTCACGCTCGCTTTTGTCGTTGAGGGGAAAAAACGCTTTCGCTTAACTCCCAAGCTCGAAACAAAGAGGGGGGAGGGATCCGGAGGTCCAAAAGGGACAGGAAGAGGGGGGGGTCAATGCAATTTTCTCCCGGGAAGGCCAGGCTGCAACCAAAAATGTCGTCAGCACCGGTGGCACGGGGACGCGACAAAACAGAGGACCTATAGGAAAAACGGGGGGGGGTGGTTGTCGCCCACAAAGTTCCAAAACGATGAGGAGAGCCATATCGTTAAACCCATTGCGACCAAAGGGCTGCCGAACAGGCAGCTTCTGGCAAAAAAAATGACAAAACCAACGCAAATCCATCCAAATCTCACTATAAAAGTCTTCGCGTAGCGGCGGCCCACAAAATTGACAATCTTCATAAAAAAAAATCTCTAAGAAAAGCGACGAGAGCTCCTAATGCTAGGGAAGAAATAGGGACATCCGCAGGCACCATGATCAGTCGGATGGCAGTAAACCAGTCTAACTTCGCCGCAATCGAACAAAGGTTCCTGCTAGGGGGGAAAGCAAAAGCGGGGGAGAGAAAAGACCAAAATCTTTCAGAGAAGTGGGGGGGGCTCGGGGTCATAAACCGTCTATCAACCGGAAGAAGGGCGGGTGAAGGTAGACACCAGCATGGAGAGCAACCTCTTTTAATCCCCCTGCCTGGTCCCTAGACAGGAAGAGGCTGATCACCAGGATGGCACGGGGGAACCGTACGAAATGCTTCCAAGAAAGGCTTGAGGAAAACGACTTTGTAATTGTCAAGGTACTTTCAATCGGCGAAGAAACTAATGTAAAAGGGGGTCTCCAAACGGTAAACAAAAAACGGGAGAAGGGGGACAGAATTGAAGGAGAATCCGAGATTCCAAAAGCGACGAATCATTGGCCTGACAGTGGAAAACCCGAAGTTTTAATCGTAGAAAGCAGGGTAACGCGCGGGGGGCTAATCTAGGAATCCGCTGTCTCGAAGGGGGGCCAAAAAAGCCCTCGAAAAGGGGGTAACCAGTTAAATCTGGAGGTAAGGGATCCAGGGTGCCCCTCCCGTCAACACTGCGTGGAAGCTTTGGCTGGAGATCAGAGATGGTGCGGGGATGGGTGTAGGGACTGGTCAGCAAGGGGGTAAAAGTGCCAAAGAAAAAAGCGGGGTTTCCATGAAGAGAGTTTGCGGGAAAGGCTGGGGGGGAGAAAGAGCGTCTAAACACGGCCAATTGTCGCAACGACCGCAACAAAACATTCGAAGGATCAACAACATCACGTTGACCAGGGATGGCGACGCGCGTTGGGTCAGGTCGACAGAAGAGGTCGCCTTCTAGGAAATCGCTAAGACCAACTGAGGAGAAAATATAGAGAGGAAAAAAGGCTAAAAAAGGGGAGGGAAGCTACTAAGAAGGGAGACTACGGTTCACGATGGAGGCAAGGGTGAACGGGATACAGAGCTCGGGGAGTCCGTTGTTTTTGAGGAGAGGGTCTCCTACAAAAGGTCCGCCACTCGGCAGGCAAGATCCGACGGTTGGGCACGGTCATTACAAAGACCAGAAAGCCACCAAGACAAAACAGCGAGCGATGAGTTACAGACAAACGAAGATGTTTTCGAGCGGAGGAAAAAAAAAGTCATGAAACCACAAAAACAAAAAAAATTTTTTGTTGTACCAATCGATGCCATCAAAGGAAAAAAAAAAAAGGGAATCCAAAGATTCGACCACCATCGAAAAGACAGCAAGAAAATAGAGACCAGAAGATAGTTAAAAAAACCAATACAAAAAAATCAATCTCGACAAAATAAATTATAAACAAAAGGGGCAGAAGAAGAGCGGTGGGGGAGGAGAGCAAACAGGAGAGCCGGGAACAAAAAAAGGAAGAAATATTCAATCTGAGAGGGCCGGAATCCAGAAACTTAGACAAAAAAAAAAAGACCGGAGTATATACTTGTGAAGGGAAAACTGCGCAAAGAAAGCATGAGCGGGATCAAGAGAGAGCGGGGGCGGAGAAGTGAGGAACTGAGGAGGAAAGAACACGAAAGATAGGAGGGAGATAGCTGGATCATAAACCACACAGTCCCACTAAGAGAGAGGGAAAAGGTGAAGGTTGAGAATTTTACAGTTCCAGCATAGCCACGTCTGGCAACGAAGCAGGCGACTTGGTAACTCGTTTCTTCATTCCGAACTAGAAAAAGAAGGGGAAACTTCTGAAAAAAAAAAAGAAGGGACGTATACGCGGAGGGGGGTCACTCGTAGAGGGTGTAGGAGTTGTTGGCCAAACCGGGGAAACTGGACGGGCCCAACATTCGGACGCGGCGATTGAGATTTGGGGGAAAGGGGCTCTTGTGGGAGTAGGGTGTGACGGAAGGAGGGGGAGGGGGGTTCTTCGCCGCCGAGGCTGGTGGTCGGAGCATGGGGAACCGAAAACTTGGAGGGAAGGCAGCACGCAATTATGTGAGAACAAGCCGAAGGGGGGGGGAATTGGAAGGGGAACCTTGACATCCCGGCGAAAACTACATTCCTCAATGCCTTGGTTGGCAGCCAACAGCCCAGGGAGGGGAAACCGAGGGGAAACCCGCTACCTGTCCCTTGTAAAAAAACGGTCCACTGAAATTCAGCAGGCGGTCCGAGAGTTCTGTAATCGAAACCGAACCGTTTCAAACACACGAAACGCTTTGGGGAAAAGTCTACCGTTGGGGGGGGGAGCTATCTCAGGAAAGCTCAGTGAGACGCCGAACGCGCAGCGGACGTACGACCCATCCCTGGAAAGTGAGGGATGCGAAGCGGTGCCCGTAAGTCCCGTCTCATTTGCGGAGATGTAAGCAATCTCTCACCTACGATCGGCGAATTTGCAGTGGTGGATCGCCGAAGTTTCCACGGAAGACTGATTGGAAAGCGCAACGAGAAAAAGCAACAGGCGCTTGCAAAAGAGAGGGGTTCTGGCGGGACGGCGACCCTTCCCTTTCGGAAAACCGCGGAAATCTCTACAGGACCAAAAGGGCGGTGGAAGGAGGGGGGGGCTCGGCAGGGAGGAAAGACAGGGTGCGGCAAGGGGTGTGTACAGGTCACCCGCCTCGAATGCAATCAGTAACGGAATCCCCTTGATGGAGGAAGAGGGGAAAAAGTCTCTCCCGCATGAGGACCTGATCGTCAGACCAGGAATACTGAAAAGAGGTGGCTAGAAAAAAAAGGAAGGGGAAGGGGAAAAAAGGTCCTCTTCAGGGGAACTCTGATTTGGTAAAGAACAACGCACTCCAGCTCTTCAGCACGGGGAGCATCTACAGGGGGGTTCTCCCAGAACCTACTGATTCAAGGAGAAGGGCAATTGGCAAATTAAAAGAGAATGAAGCCACAAAAAAGCAAGGAGAGGGCGAAAGCTAATGGCGGGGGAAAAGTCTCGAAGAAGAGCTACATTCGCTTGTTTAGGAAAAAGGGGGAATGCGCTCACTGGACAGGGGGGGGGACGAGTTTCTTCAAGAATCTCTTCATGACCAAAGAGTGAAGTATGGTGGCTAATGAAAAAAAGTCAAATAATTGGGGCAAAAAGTCCAATGAAAAAAAGAGATTGTCTGAGGAGAGGGATAAGAAAGTTTCACGTTCGGGGGCAATGGTCTAGTCATAAAAAATGTGGAGGCAAAAAGACACGAAAGAGTTCCTCCCATCAAAAAGGAAGAAAGGAAAGGCGGTATATTTTGGAAAGAGGAATAGCTGGAGTCCAGGTTGGAAGATAAGAAAGCCGCAAGCGGACCCGGGAAGATATGGTTTTGTCAAAAAAAGAAGTTCCAGTAGAACAAATGGAGTGGGGAAAAAGGGCCAAGGGGGGGGGGAGGTGAAAAAAGTACAGTCATAGGAGGTCCGTGGAAGGCGATAATCAAACTCCGGTGGACAAAAATGCACTCCAGAGACAGCGGATATCGGTTGGAATCCTGAAAATAGAAAGGGTGGTTGACTAGACATGGACCGCGATCTCGAAGAAAAAAAACTGAGGAGGGGAAGGGGGAGCCATATAGAGACGTCACGTCCGACTTCCACCAGCAGGGCCACGATTAAAAACAGGAGGGGGAAAAAAACTATCTCAAAAAATAGGAAATATCAATGGAGACCGGAAGGGGAAAGTTCGATCTTTGAAGGCCATAAAAAGGAACTAAACGAAAAAATCAGACGAGGCAAAAGAAAGTAAACCCTGGGAAACCTACCATAGAAAATACCATAAAACGGAATAAGAAAAAGGGGGGGACCACTCCAAGGAAGGAAAAAAAAAATACTCCAGGAAAAAGGAGGTGAAAATGCCTGTTTTGAAGCAGTCCTCTTCAGGGAATAAAATTTTTGAACCGGGGCCTCCCTCCAAGGCTTCTTTCAAGAGGGTCCTTTTGAGGGGGAAAAAAAAAAACGAAGGGAAAGGGCGGGCGCGTGGGGCGCCCAAAAGGGAATAAGACGACCCGCTTGGGTGGGCAAAGAACGGAAAATCAGAATAACGCCAAAGGCGGGGGAGGGTTTTGGGGGGTGAAAGGAAACTTCGATGGAAAAATTTCGACACCAAAAAGGGGGGTGGTTGTCATTAATCGGCGGAGACTCCCTCAGAACCATGGACCGCGGGAAAAGAAGGGGGGGGTCCAACACAAGGACTTGTAAACTGACGGAGCTCCTAGGAATCAATAGCTCCAGAAAAAAAAAAGAGGAGGTGAATTCGTTTTTGGCTTATCTCAAACAGTACCAAATGCACGGGCCTGAAAAGGGTCAGCCCTGCATAGCAGACTTCCCGCCGCCGGGGGGGGGGGGGCCTGCCCGATAAAAAAAGGACTGACTGCACCCACTCTAAAAGCGCTTAAAGGGAAAAAGCTTAGGTTTGCGGTGGTTCGTGTTCACGTCACCCTCAAGAAAAACCCCGCCTAGAAGACGCCGCTCTTATCCCCCAACGGTGACTGAAGACGTATTTGGGTATGAACGCGGGCGGAGACTTCCCCTGCAGACTCGAGAAAAGGCAAGAAAGTAGGGAGGGTTGTCCGCTGAGGGGGAGTAAAAAAGAGGTTGAAGCCACAAATGTGACGCACCGTGAAGGAGAGAATGCTCGGGGAAAAACATCCAAAAATCCGAAAAGGTGCTCTGGAAAAAAAAACGGAGCCGATTACGCGTGAGAACGAAGGGGCACAGAAAGTTATGTCCCAGGAAAGGAACAGACTGAGAAAAAGCCTGAAGGGGGAAAAAGCGTAGAGAAAAAATCTTAAAAATCCAACAAAAACTCCAGGAAAGCCAATTTGAAAAAGGGAGAAAAACGACGGCCAATACGATTCGAGCAAATATGTGCCTTCCAGCTCAAGTCGCCAAAAGCCGGGGGAATGGGGTCCGGGGCAGGGAGTCTCATGGAAAGACCCTGAAAGGGAGTCGATGCACATGCAGGCGTCGGCCGAAAAAGGGGTGAAAAGGAAAAACCTCGAAAACGGTCAAAAGAACCAATCGGGCGAGGCTTTCTGGGGAGGAAACGGAGTCGGACCGCGGGTTTTCACCAAAATCCGGGGGGGGCTGAACCTCCCCTCAACCAGAAGAGAGGGACCGAAGGGGAACAGTAATGTCCTCGAGCCAGGGCCTGGTCAAAGACAGGAAGCCGGGGGTTTCCACCAAGAGAAATGCCGTGACCGTCTGCAAAGGGCACCCAAAAAAAATTGAGGAAATGCGGGGGAAACAGGAAAAAATACACGGTTGAACGCGGAAACACACGACCTCAAAAAAGAGGGGAGGGGACCTATTGGCGGGCCCTCATCCGTTCAACGGGCTGGCGAAGCATAGACGGGTCTGGCAAAAAAAAAAGAAAAAATGAAGACCGAAGCAACTACGGGTCGTACGGGCCAAGCCCAAGAAAAAGTGTCCACCATCGGAACCGATAAGCAATAAAAAGAAGATAACTATAAGAATTGTGAGGGGTCTTTTCTTCTAGGTCGCCATTTCGACAAACGAACCAAAGCAAGTTCCCAGAAAAGTGACCAGAAAAAAAAATAAAACACCCTTTTGACGACTGAGACATCAGTCGAGCCAGAGAAAAAAAAAAAAGGGTACAGAAGAAAGGTCACACCTTGAAAAGATATAATTACACAGAAAGGAAAAAACAAAAAAGGAAACTCTTAGACCGCAGCTAAGAACGGGCGGTTCTGCGGGGCAAAGACCTTTACTAAACATTCACAACAAAAAGAGGTCCTCTAACGTGGGGAATGGTGAGTAAAAAAGGCTTAGAAGGAAAAAAAAAATCTAGCCAAAGCAGGATCTGGGATGCGTCGGCAGAAGGCAGTGGGGCAAGAGGAAAGGGGGCCCCCCGTCAGGGGTGTGCAGTCCCCCGGGGGTTTTTTTTTTTGGGGTTTCCTCAGAGGCCCGGAGCGGGCTGAAAAACCCGCTTCTGGAGGAAAGTCCGTGCAAAAACTAAGGGAAAGCCTGGGACACAAGCAAACTTCGTAAAAGTGGGAAGGGGAGTTCAGTTACAGAGCAGGGGAGTTCCCGGCGGCGCAGGGAATACGTTTGGAATATTGGCGGAAACACGGTAACAAAAAAAGAAGAAAAAAAAAAAAAGAAAATGGCGCAAGAAAAAAAAACTACCTACCCAAGAACCAAGAAGAAGGAGAAAAAAAGAGAAAAAAACGAAGAATCCCAAAGGCAACCTCAACAAGTTCCTGAAGAAAAAAAAAAAAAAAAAAGGTTGGGCCAAAACCTTCCCTGGAACGGTAGAGAGCTGCAAAAACGTGTGAACTCCAGGTAAGGGATTAAGTCTTGCCGCGAAAAAAAAATTTAACAAGAGAAAAGGAGGAATCTACCCTGGATGGTATCCTGATCTTTCGAATAGAAGAAAAATCAACGAAGGAAAAAAAAGAATCTGATTCTTTGACCGGGTTCCGGGGCCAAGGGGGGGGGTTAACGATCGAACAGCGTTTCTGGGGGGTCTGGGGGGAATGAAGTGAGGGGGGAAGCAAAGGAAGAAGACGTGCATAAAACGGGAGCGTTGCCGGAAGTTCTGCCCTAAACAGTTTTGGTAGGAATCGGAAAAAATGCGGGAAGGAGAAAATCGAGGAAGACACCACTGCAGCAAAAATATGTTGGACAGAAAAGGCGCCTAGGGAATATTTTAAGTCCGACTCAAGCGGTGCTACAATGATCTACTCAGAAAAAACAACGAAGATTATGGATGAAAAGATCATTTCAGAAGGGGAGGGGGTCTAAAGAAGAAAAGGCTCCGCTGTCAATTTTGGATCCGCGGACCGTTGAAACAAGAAAAAAACGAGGCAGGCTCTAGCATGGGGCCCAAAGGCGATTCTCAGAGAACACAGCACGGAAGAAAAAACTTGTCGAAAGGGAAAAACCACGCTTGGGTTAAAAACTCTATTAAAGGGGAAAAGAGACCCGACTGAAAAAAAAAGACACAAGCGACAAAAGATTCGTAATAGGGTCCAGCCAGCCAAGGGCAAGGAGAGTTGCATGATGAAGCAAGAAAAGAACATGACCGAAAAATCACATGTTTACTAGATGCCAGAAGGGGGGGGGCCCTCAGGGGAGGAAGAACATCGACGGGCACATCTGAACGTCAGGGAAGAGGAATACCACGGAAAAGATCTCCAGGACTTACTGGGGGTGCCCCAGGGGAGGGAGGCCATTAAAAAAAAAGAGTGCTTAAAATTTGAAGAGGTAAACGTCAATGAGAGCACGGGGGGAAGGGGGAGACAAAAGCAACCAAACACCTTCGCCGAACGAAACACTCTGACTGAAAAAAAAGGGGGAATAAGAAGGTGGACTGTGCAGAGGGAAGCTTAGGCACGGCCGTTACCCAAATCAAAGAGACGGATCAAGCACGAAGGGGAAAAAAAGCTGGAAGCCGGGGGATTCACAGATTGGAGAACTAAAGGAGTGCCTAAAAGGAAAAACAACACGCCCAGCGAGGCGAATGAACTCTTGCGTCGGAGACCGTCAAAATCAAAAAGAACCCACGAGCGAAGAGGGGGGGGGGGAAAAGGCGTAAGCAGGGGGGGGGACAAATGTCAAGCAGAAAAACGATTGTCCGAGCGCGCGGAGGAAACGAAGGGTTCCTCCTTGAAGGGAAAAAAAAAGCAGGTAATGAGAGAAAATTAGCAGAGAAAGCTCGAGAAAAGGGGGGGGAAGAGGGGAGGCCTGGGGGAGGGGGTTTCAGGGGAAACGGCTGAAGAAGCCGAACACGAACGCGGGAAAAACCAGAGAGGTGAGAGGGGGGGGATTGCCCGGAAACGTTTGCATGACTGGTTGCCTCCGAGGGCAGAGGGGTGGAGAAAAAGGAGGCTGGGGGGCGGGAATGGGGCCGAACTTCTTGGCTTCGAAGTCAGTGGAAAAGGGGAGCCACATCGGAAAAAAAAAATAGGGTCAGGGGAAAATCGTGGAAAAAGAAATCGGCGTGAAACAGTCGAAAAAAAGGAAACGTTGGGGGGAAAACCACGGAAAAAGGGCAAAAAAAAAAAAGGGGGGCAGAAACCAACGCCAGGTCCCTGGGGGGGGGAAAAAAAAAATTCCTCATTCAAGCAGGCGGGGCGAGATTCAGGCGACTGAAACGTTTGTCAGCACGGGAAGAATCTAGGAGGTGGCGGGCCCTAGACTAGTTGTCGATCGAATTGGGTAACGAAAAAAAAAAAAAAGCTGACGGAAAAAACGCCATCCAAGCCTGGAAGAAAAGGCTCCTGGGGAAAAGGGGGGAAGGAGGAATTGCCCGATGATGTGTTGCCCGATCCACGAAAAAAAAAGGAGATCTGGAAAAAAAACGCACAGGAAAGTCGTCCTAATTGGAAGGGGGTCCGCCGAGAGGGGGAAAGTCATTGGGCCCAGGTCTATCGAAGGGCGAGAGCCGCCAAGGAACGAATCCAAGGCGCTTCAAAAGACGGTGGGAAGGTACGGAGAGCAATTCTTCCTTTCGGGACAAACGAGTTTCAAACAAGAGGAGGGACGAGCATCCCGAAAACGGTTGGCAGTCAATGGTTCCAACAAAAACCCATCGTCCCGGTGCGCAAGTTGGGGGGTCAGTTAAAAAAAACGCCCGACAAAAAGCCAACGCAAGGAACTGGGCAAAAAAAGGGATTTCTCTGGGGGGGAGCGCACCTCAGGAAAGGAAAAGGCGTAGCGCCAAAGCGTAAAATCCAGAAGAAAAGCCTCGAAAAGTGGCGAGGCAAGGGACTGGCATTGGCTACGGGATACTTCTTGGGGGACGGATGGAGGGAAAACGGGAACGAACCAAGAAAAGAAAAGCTTCAAAGTGGGAAGGAGATCGAGTTTTAGACGAAAAAAAAAACATTGAGCAAAAAAAGAATGCAAAAAAAAAAGAAAACAGGAACGTAGTTTCACGGAAAGGGGTAACCTGGGAAAAAGAAGGAAAGGCCACCACGAAATAGTTCACGGGGGAAAGCATGAGGTCCCTATTCGCGAAAGAGAGCCGAAACAGTAGAGTGGGGTGCAAAGAAAACGGATGCAAAGGGGAGGGGGGTCATACGCCGCAGAGTGCCATGAACACAATCGACGGGGGGGGTCGGAATCGCGCATAAGAGATGGCAGTGACAAACTGGCAGGAAAAAAAAGTTGGGGGGGGGCGAAGGGGCCGGAAGAAGAGGTCAACGGGAGGGGGAAAAAGGGGGCGGTCGGAGTGACGTGTGGAGCCCACCGCGAAAGAAAGAAGTCAAACCATCAAAGACAAAAAGGGGAGAGCAGACGAAAAAAAAAAAGGGATTTTTTTAAAGGAATAGCGTGGATCATGCAGAGGGGGGGAAGGAGGAAACCCCAAAGAACGAATAAAAAGAGAGGGGAAATATTGTTGATCCCGTCAGTGTGGCAGTAAAGTAAGGGGGGCAAGGTGAAAAGGATGGGGGGGGGGGGACCCGTTTTAGTTGAAAGTGGGGTCTCGATGGACGGGGGAAAGGATGGGGAAGACGAAGATTAAAAAAATCCAACTCCGAGGGGTGACTCGGAAGAGAGAGGGAAAGAGTTCGGTTCATAAAGAAAGAATCCTAGGGGGCATCGTCAAAATTGGACGGACATGAACCAATGCGATAGAAAAGAAA
>Ga0179591_1243245_pt1 | contig 14332 bp, 17 predicted proteins | sample CZOMad2_1_08_16f_FD_182891 | JGI IMG/M metagenome (GOLD analysis project Ga0179591, IMG submission 182891) | Vadose zone soil fungal communities from Angelo Coast Range Reserve, California, USA - CZOMad2_1_08_16fungal (PacBio error correction) | ecosystem: Environmental > Terrestrial > Soil >...
AAACATTGCTTCATATAAGCAGGGGGATTTTGTCAGACCATAGTTTTCTACGCCACAAAGAAGGGAAGAGGGAGGCCACCGGGTACATCTGTGCGAAACTGGATGAAAATGGTTTTTGAGGCGGAGGGTAAGAAGACTGAGGGGATGTGGGACAGGGGGTCAGGATGCATTGGGGATAAGGGGAAAAGCTTGGTATGTGAGGGACGATGCATTTGTCTGGAGTGCTGAGAGTTTGCCGCCTTCAGGAAAAATTTAATGTGGGACGTTATCTTTCACGTAGGGGGATGCAATGAAAGCTTTTCCGCCGTGTGAAATGGAGGACGGCGCCAAGTTTTCAGGTCCCTAACATTGGCCAACGGCGAACTTCTGATCACCTGAGGGAAAAGGACTCGAAAACTGGTCTAGCCGAGCATTTGCGTGGCAATCTTTCCTCTTCCTTGAAGGGAAAGGGCGAGCGTTTGCCCAGAGCGGGCGTCGATTGCACACCAGAAAAAGGGATCTAGGCGGCTACTGTTAACCCGGGGGGAAAAGTAGTCACTAAAAAAAAGAGGACTGCAAGATTGGTCCTCGTCGGGAGAAGACTGGGAACGACTGCGAAAACCTTGGGAAAAACCGACAAATGAGCTTATCATTTGGGGGACAGGGGGGTCTCCAAGGGGTGGGTTTTGGGCGTAAAGCACCAGAAACTAAAGCAGCAACAGGTCCTACGTAACGCATGTGCTGGCACCTGGAGAGGCCAGGGAAAAGTAAACTTCTTGGCGGAGGAGTTTCCGGCTGTAGCCAGTAAGCCTGGGGGGGGAGAGGAGATCACGATCGGCCGTCAGACCAACATCGTCTTCAGGAGTCTTATATTAGAAAAAAAAAAAAATCGGCGAGAAACCGGGGGGAGGTGCAGGCTGTCTGAAAGCCTGCGGAAATAACCGTATCGGTCCAAGGGAACAACCATCTTCACCGCTTTCCGTCCCCGCTGTCCTGGGCATAGGTAATGGCAGTTGGGTTAGCATCTGAACAGAAGGTCAAGACAGGCCATGCCTGGACGTGAACGGCGGGGCGACGAAGGGGAGAACGAGAGTTCGAACGATATCGATTGCAGGTCCTTGAGAATTAGGGAGAGGAATAAAAGTCTGTCGGGGGACGTGAATGTTAGTACAAGGTGCCCCTCGCCTCGGGGTCAATGGACCGCGGAAGGACCGCCAAAATAATCTAATAACATCGCACAACAAAAGGGGAAAAGATAATAGGGCCGTTATTTGGTTCTCCGAAGAGGGAAAGTTCCCGCGGGCGAGCAGGAGGGGAAAGAAAAGGAAAGCAAAGAACATTGGGTAGTACGAATGAAGAAAAGTGAGGAAAGGAAGAAAAGCTATATCGGCACACTGAGAGTTGACGAGGGTTTCGAACAGACGGTAAAGTCTCAGGGAATTGGGAAGGAAGAAGAAAGGGAAAACGATCACACCATTGCAAACTTCACAGAAAAGGAAAAAAAGAAACTGGATGTCGGCCGGGGTAAGATGGTGCGGGGGAACTAATACTTGGAGGAGAAGCTTTACATAAGCAAAACGAGGTGAGAGGACGTAATGGGGTTTCAAAAGATAAAGAAGATCAAAATAAACAGATTTTGTTCTGGAAAACGTCCAAATCGGGATCAAAAATAACAACACTCTTGTCAACAGATGCGTCTTTAGAAAGAGGGGACATAGCCTACAATCGGTAAGGGGGGACGACGAGAGGTGCCTAATCACAGGAGTGGGAGAATGTTGGTGTAATAGGGTTCGGGTGTCACTGGTGACGATTGCGGAAAAAAAAAAGAAGGTAAGAAGAAATTTTCGGGCAGTAAAGAAAGGTTTTATCCTTCCGTGAATAGAAATCAGACTAGACAAATACTGGCCAGGGGTCAGATAGTTCAGACTGGCAACCGCTGTTTGCAATAAAAAGACAGAGGGAAAACGATGGTGTTCCCTCGCATCAGGAGGGGGAAAACGCTCTACTAAAAGCTTCAAAGAGATCTCCTTGGAAAGACAATCGGAAGCCAGTTTTGAAGAAAGCGCCTACAGCAGGTTCTCATCAGTGTCAGGGGACGAATGGGCGGTGCTGCAACTTGTGCGGAATCTGGTCCGCCAGGAAGGAAAAGCGGGCAAAGAATTGACATGGAAAAAAGATCAGTTGACAAGATTACGGCTCACATTAAACTATGGGGAGGGAAGAAAAGAAGCAAGCGGCAAGCCAATTCAAAGAAGTCAGGAAAAAAAGGAGGGGGTGCCCACTGTATATAAAGAAATGAAGGAAAGTGTATAATCCAGAATAGCGTGTAGTTCATGAGCCTCAACAAAGTTTGCCCCAAACAGTGGCTCCATCGATGTAAAGGTTGGGGGAAGAAGATGGCAGTCGACTTTCTTTTTCGAAAAAGGGGGCTGTCCATTGAAAAAAGGAACCCTGTGGGTGCAGCCCTGTGGAGTCAAAAGCCGATGTACGCAAATTTGCAACAGTAAAGCAAGGAAGTCCAGTGGAGAAAGGAGAGCCTCAAACTTTGCCTGGGGAAGAATCAATTTGCTACCATCCGATTGGGGCTAAAGTGCGCGGGAAGGAGAGGATTAAGGCGCGCAAAAGCGATGGTCATCTCTTTGCAACTTGGAGATACAAGAAAGATGGAAAGGCCAGTAGTTTACTTAATGAAAATTCGGAGAAAGTATTGAGGGAAAGGAAGAGAAAAGGAAGGATCGGGAAGGAAAAGGTTTACCAAGGGGGTACATGTCCTTGCCGGCTTCGAATGGGTAGGCCGGGGAAAAAAATCGGCGCCGGCCATTTGGGAACAATGACGAGGAACGGAGGGATTGAAACACTAATGGACTGCGAAAAGCTCTCGAAAAAAAAAGAAGGAGAAAGAGATATCTGTTGGAAAAAAGTCAAGGTAGGTTTCACTCCGCCGCGCCTCAGGAAGGGTCACAAGGGAGGGAGAGATTCGCACCCGGCTAAAGAAAGAGGAAGGAGAACACATGTCCAACAACTACTTTACACAAGGAGAGAGGATAGTCAGTGGCGTGCAGGGAAGTGAACGTGACGTCATATTCAACTACTGGGCTGCTAGGGGAGAGCGGCAACTTTTTCTCAAAGAGAGAACTCAATCGGGACTGAAGAACTACTAGACGATAATGACCGCCAGGGCATGAGCTAAACCGGAGGCTGCAGAAATCTGATTAAAAATGGGGAAAGACATATTGTTGCGGCTAGAGCGAGACTGCAGGGGGACTTTGTCAAGGACTACATCGGGTGTATCCACAGGCTGAAAGAGAACCTGGTTTGGGAAAGGTGGCCAAGTGGTAAAAAGAAAATAACTTCTACTTTCCATTGTCAGCAAAAAAAAAAAATCGGGGGGTGAGGTCTCAAAATGGGGAAGGGAAAAGGGGGTGGCTGCGCCTGAACTCATACAAGGGGGGGGATACATTTGTCGATGCGGGAGACTTTTGTTTCAACTCTTTGGGGTTGGGGGGGGGAAGGGTCTAGAGTCATTTTAGTGACTTGAGATATTTGGGCACGCCGGACATCTCAGTGGGGGAAAGGATATGTCAAGGTATTGGTGTGGGAGGACATGAAATTTGGAAAAAGGCATGTGCCTTTCTGGAAGCGGCAAATGAAAGTTGCAACGGCTCCCTTCGAACAATGAAGGGAAAGCAGCTTCGAAACTGTTCTAGCAGAAGGGGGGTGCATGGCATCGTGAAGCGCGCTTTGCAGTCCTTCTACGTTGTGTGGGGACATAGTCTTCAACACAATCCGGTACGCGACGGGATTGAGGAAAAAAAACAGGATGAAAAAAGGGGAACTATCTGACCTGGCACAATGGGGGTCCTCGGGCGTCTCGCCGGTAAAAAGTCGACACAACCCTGGGGCTAGAAAATGAGCGTAAGAAGTTGTTAAGGGGGGGGGGAAACAAGGCCAGATCTTCACCAAGCAAAAGAACTAACAAAGAAGGCAGGACTTACTCATGTGTCGGAGCCGAAAGGCCGAAAACGTAAAGTCAATTGGGCGGGTGAGGGGGGTCCAGGAGGACCAGGGAAGACAAAAAGTGCTAGTAGATCAAGAGCTGGAAAGGAGATCGGCATTCTTATCTTCCAAAAATTTGACAATACGGCCGCCGAAAAGTGCAAAGGTGCAAAAGGCGAATGGTCAGCACCGGTAAGAGGTGAAAAGCCCCCATCTTACACCGCGAAGAAAAGGTCCAATGGTAGCGGAGGGAAGGGGGGGTACACCGTCTGAACTTCTGGCGACCAAAGAAAGGGTCGAACATTGGAGAAAAGGGAGTGGGGGAGGGAAACGAGATCGCTTTACAGGGCCGTCTATTCTTGTGAAAGGACATAAAAAGGACGTGTGAACTTGAAGTTTCCTTCACTACTGGGCGGAAGAAGTTAAAGTCGGCGGGCGCCAATAACTCGAAAAAGACTACGAACAAAAACGGGAAGAGAGAGAGTGGGGAGAGTATGGGGGGGGAGCACTGTGAGATTGAAATGCAAGAGCAAAAGGAAGGGAGTGCAATTCACACGACAGAAATTTGTAGTGAGAAAAGACGAAAAGGGAAATGAAGAGGGGAAGAGTCGACATCAAAACGCGGATTAACTTGGTTCGAAGAGGTCCAGAGCGGAGGGGAAGAACGACCGAAGATGGTTAATACTAAAAACCGGGGGCGAGGGAAAGAAAAAAAAAGAACTCGTTGAATTCACTAAGGTTGGGGCAATGGACGTTCTGTACGAAGGAGGGAAATAAAGGGAAAAAAAAAGGGAGTTAGTTTTCCGGGTTTGGGTAGGTGGGATAAATAGAATAAGTAGAAGGGTTTTTCTAAGTCCAGCTCTTATACTAAACGCGGTAAAAAATGCTGTGACGGGATCAAAGGGGAGAGTAAAAATAAAATACTTTACGGGTGTAAGGAAAAAAGAGCAGGGTGGGCCGCAGAACCTGAGGAAGAACTTAACGGTTTTGGCGTCAGTAAGTTAAATTTTTTCACATTGTAGAGGAAACCTAACACTGAGTGTGGGAAATTTGACAGGGTCGGAAAGGTTCACTCATTCGTGCAACATTGAAGCAAAAAAAAGAAGCTTGAACATTTAACGAGAGAACGATACGGGAAAACAAGGGGCACAGAAAGCCTACCAATACCGGAGGTTTGTGCCAGAGAGGGATCCTCTTCAAAAGGAATAGGAAAGCAGAAAGCGTAAGAGGACCGATGAAAAAAAAAGAAAAAGGAGGCTAGCCAGTTTCGAGAGGACAGAAATCATTTGCGACAGAGGGAAAGTGGCCATTTCCTGTTCAGGGAAAAAAAGTCGAAGGACCTAAGGGGACAAGGAAGTGTCTCAACGATGTCATTGGCCGCAAAACTACATTAAGATAGGGGAAAAATTAAACGAGGACGATTCATTCTAAAGAAGACTGCGGGGGAAAGGAAAATGAATCGAGAATACCGCTGCACACGGAGCCATGAAGTAAGACAAAGTATAAATAATATAATAGTAAGGAGAGTCTGAAAAAAGGGGGGGGCAAAACAGTTGAAATCCATGCACCAGCCACGGGTATGGTCCCCTGTTTTGTAAGAATAGGGGAAATACGCAAGGGAGGGTCCTAAAAGAATATTTGATGTCCAGAAAAAACCTTTGGATATGAAAACAGTGGATTAAAGGAAAGGGTACTCAAATTGCAACATTAGGAACGGGGGTTCGAAAAGGGGGCAGCTAGCTGCAAACATAAAATTGGGAAAAAATGCAACGGCAGATGGCGCCAAAGCAGGGGGGGCAGCCATTGAAGTAGGTGAGGCGACTATTCATGGACGGAAAAAGGGGGGGAAATCCATAGTGGGAGCTCGTTTTCTGCAACGGGCCGTAATGAAGATATCGACATACTGTGAACTGGAGGGATCCTTTCTTGCTACAGGAGAAACGAACTGGGACTACAGCAGTATAGAATTCAAGGGGTAAAAAGAGTTTGACATGGTGGAAAAAGGCTATAGTGTTTTGAGCAATTTTCGATCGTCTCCAAGAAAGGGGAGAACTAGGGGAAAACGGGACGTCTTAAGGAAGGAAAAATAAAGGAGGGACCCTAGACGATAAAAAAACCAAAAAAGAGGGGGGATGGGGCCAGTAAAGTGAGGTCAGAAAAAGACGCTCCCACTGGAAAGTCAAAATGGAAGGGAGAAGGAGGGACGCAGTCTAAATAACATGAGAAGGAAGGGAAAAGTCAAATACTTAAAAAAATAAGGAGAAGAACTAGGGGAAGTGGCGGGGGGGCGCAGGGAAGAAAGCGGCGTAGCATTCAACTAAGGTCGATCTATCCCGTGGAGGCGGACGGAAAGATGACGAGAGGGAACGGCGGAGAGAAAAAAGAGAAACTCCTGGAAGAGCTAAAAGCGCGGGGAGGAATCGGGCTTCACAGGGGTTGAGGACAATTTTACGAGAGAAAAAAGATTGAGGGGCGAAGTACTTTTTAGGGGGGAGGAATGGGGGGAGGTTGACACATAGGCATATACCACAGGGGGGGGAAAGTAGTGTTTAAAAAAACCCAATCCGGAGGGACTTTCGGGAGGAGGGCACTCGTTGAAAGCGGCGGGAGGAAGGGGCTGGGACAAAACGTGGGTTTAGAAAGATCAAAGGTACGAGGAAGTAAACATTTACTGATTCTGGTCGCCGTTGGGACCGCGGGGGGGTAGGATCTATGCCCAAAAAAGTGGGGGGGGTGGCCTAGTTAGGGAGGTGGGGAAAATGAAAAAGCGCCGAAAAGGGTATGTGGATCTTGAAGTGAGGTGGAGGAATGGATAGGGTGGAAGGAAGTCATCCAGAGGGAAGAGTCGACCACGGGTGAAGAAAAACATTGTCAAAGGTGCTAATGAGAGAGAACCTGCAGTGAGGGCGAGCGAATGATAGCTCAGGCTTTTCTGGTCAGTTCGGGAAGTGCGGGCGGGGGAGCGGGTCTAGTTTGAAGCGCGGGGCGTAGGATACATAAAGGTACTCGAAATTAGGATTGCGGGGGCAAAACGCGGGGAAAAAAAATAAAGGAGCGGACAACGAAAAACCATGTTAGTTGGAAGAGGTCACTTGGGGAAGAAAGAAAAAAAAAGAGGCAAAAAACTTTGGGGGAGATAACCGTCAAGGAGTCTTAACGAAGGGGTCTTCCTCAATCCCGGGAAAAGCAAAAGAAAAAGGAATGCGGAAGCAACCCAGTTAAGACGGGGTACTAAAGGTTCTGATGAAAAGACGGAAAGGGAAAAATTACCGTCAGGGGAGCGTGAAATGGATAACAGGAAAGACCTAGTTGGGAAAAAGGATATCAAGGAGCGCCGTAGACCAAAGTCAAAAATCGGTCGTGAGGGAGGCAGTAGGTATAACAACGACAGAAGGAAAGAGTTTCGTGGAGGACGGGACCAAACGGAAGAAGAAAAAACTGGAGGTGCAAGGGGAAAAAGCTCACACGGCTTCCTTCCCTCTTCTTTGTGGCCTTGTCGGAAAAAAAGTGGCCATGTGGGGACAGTATAAGAAGGAAGAGGTTCCGCACTTCTAACGAAGAGTTCTAAACGCGTTGAAGAGGGGGGAAGCGTAAAGAAAAAGTTCCTTCGGGGGAAGAGTGGCAGGGAGAAAAATTTGGGAGGGGAATGAAGGGGGCTTCAAACTACTGGCAACTCGAAAGTAAAAAGAGGAAAGGCTGAAAAAAAAAGAACCAACCCACCCCAAGGGCATAAGGGGAAACAACAACAAAAAGGAAGGAATTGAGAAAGGAAAAGAATGAGCTTAGTGGAGAATCCATCTTGGTAAAGTCCGTCTACGGCGCTGGGACAAGGGGGGAAACGTACATAAAAAACAGAAATGTGGAGGGGTAAATGACCAATACTTGCATTCCAGGGAAACGAGAGAGGGAGAGGGAGTTCGTCAATGGGTTCAAGGGAAAGGAGGGTACCGTTCAGGCGGGAGGAGCAAAGTTAGAAGTATGGCCCTAAAAAAAATACAAATTCCAATCCTCTTGAAGAATAGTGAATAGGGAATTTTTACGATAAAAGGTCGTTAAGGAAGGGAGACTAAAAGAAAAGAAGAGGAGGGGCTTGAGTTAGTGTGGTGTAGACTAGAAATAAAAGAATAAAAAATTTGGTCGACGGAAAAGTCGTTATTCGAAGAGTAAAAAAGGGGGAGGGGGGGCCGGGAGAATACAATAGAAACGAAAGAAACGGAGGTGTTAAACCGCCGAACCAGGTGCCCGAGGAACATGAGTGAGGAGTAAATTGGGGAGTCTTATAGTTCGGAGGTTTGGCAATTTGGAAAAAAGGGGGGGGGGAAATGGCGGGGACGTAAAAAGTAATCATATTTGCATTTTTCGAGAAAAAAAGGTTGGGGGGCAGAAGGTCGGTCAGGCAGGGAGGGAGGACTTCTAAAAAAAAGTTGAAAAATGGGGTCCGCGGGAAAGGGATCAAAATCGGGTTTGACAGGAAGCAATAGGGCCGGGGGGGGGGTGTTCCATCTGACTCCGGACGATGGGAAGAGAACGGAAAAAATCTGGAAAAAGGGAGGAACTACAGCTTACCATCAGGAGACGAGATAGGAATTTTTCGAGGAGAATGACAGAAATGTGAGCAAAGTTAAGAAGGGGGACAAAATTGCGTGATGAAACTGGTGCGACTGCTTACTGACAGCAATGAGGCTTCAAGAGGACACTTGCAGGAAAAATGCAGGGAAGGACCCAAGTACCCAAGAGAGGAGGAAAAAAATTCACGAGGAAGACCAAATAACTCGAGAAAAAAAAAAGGACTTTTACAAAGTGCGCAAATTAATGAGAAGAAATGTATAAGAAAAAGCACGGTACTGGAAAGGGGAGTGAAGCAAAAAAAGGGGGAAGAGTGGGAGGAACTTTTCCCCTGGGGGAGAAAATAGAACAGGAGACGTGAGGGTAGAACTGGCGGCCAAGGTAAAAATTTGTATTCACAGGGCTCAAAAAAACCGATTTGGATAATTTCTAAAGGATGGAACAAGTCAGCCTCCTCGGAAAAGAAAAAAAGCAAAAAAAAGGGGTTTCAATCAGGGGACGGAAGGTCATCAAAAAAGGGCGCCAAGCCGAAGTTAGCTCCCTGAAAGGGACAGAGAAAGGGATTTCGAGAATACGGAAGAGGGGGGGAAATAGGGGGGGCAAAAGTGGAAGCACCGGTCAGCGCCAGTAAATTGTACTGATAGAAAGTTCGGGGCTCACGGCGAAAAAAGGGGAAAACTGATCAGTAGCGAAGAAAGGTGGAAAAGGAGGAAGGGAAAAAAGGTGAAAAGCCAGGGATGTTTAGTGAGAAGTGTGCGAAAATACGCCGAAAAAAGGGGGAAGGGGAACATAGGGCCGGGGAGGAGGAGGGTACACACGAAAGGGGACGGGAAAAAAGAGCGATCAAAACAAAGAAACGTAAGGGAATATAGAGGTGGGTCTCAGGTCAAGGGGAGGTTTCAACCAAGACGAAAAGCAAGAGTAATGGCAAATTGAAAAGAGCGATTCGCAACAAAATAAAAAATCACTAATGCAGAGTAAAATTTCACCAGCTAATTTAATGATAGACAGAAGGTAGTCAGTGGCGTGGGACAAAAGGGGAAAAACGGACAGTCATAAGGTCAACTACTGTCAAGAGAGAGAAATGGTAGGAACAGGTTTCTGAAAAAGAGAAAATCATCCGCAAGAGGAGAGAAGATGAGATCATGGGAAAGAAGACATGTGATTAGAACCCACGGCTGAGAAAAAGTTCGTCTCAATGGGGAGAAGGGGGACGTGAATAGAGAAGCTGCAATGTAAAAGATGTTGCAAGTGAGAGAAGAGGAGGTTAACAAAGGAGGGAAGAGAACCTGGGGTGGTGAAACAAGAACACTCGTGGGGTTTCTAACAGAAAAGACTTCAGGGCTTGCAAAAAGGGAGAGGATGGGCGCACGGAAAAAAGGTTTTGCGGCAACTTAACGAAAGCTAACGGAGGGTGGAGGAGAAACATTTGCTTGAGTCTTGGGACGGGGGAAAGGGGGATGTGGTATTGAAGTCAGGGGGTGCCTCTTAAGTAAATAGGGGGAAGATTAAAAGCCAGAGTTAAGTGGGCAGGATGGGAACTATAGTTGGGGTTTTTGAAGGGGGGGAGAAGGAGGAGGGAAAGAGACCTGTACGGGAGAGGATCAGGGGGTAACCTACATGTGAAGGTGTCAGAAAGGAGGGAGAAAGGCTGGTTCTCGCGTTGAGTGAAACGGAAAAGAGAAAGGAGTGTCTTGGGAACGAAGGGGAAGGATTCGGTGCAGTCTTGAAAATATCGTTGTGGCCTGAATCAGCTTCGAGGGGGGAAAAACCATCAACGGGGGCTAGGCGTCTTCTGGTTCACCACGCGGGTGGGAAACGATATTCAAGCTTACCAAAAGAGGGGTGTCTCTTCAGGCTAGACTGTGAAAAGAAAGGCGCCCCCCTTCTCAGAAAAGGGGGAAAAAATGAGGACGGACAGTGTGGGGAGGGCCGCAATCAGAGTGAAAAAGGAAACCAAAAAAAAGGAAAAGAAAGGCACCATTGCACTAAAATTCCTCTGTAGGCAGGGGAAATGAGGGACACGAAAAAAGGAAAAACCGGAAATGGTCGCGGCTTGTCCGCGGTATCCCGGCAGACGAGGGAAAGGAAGTCAGAGAGAAGTCGACCAAATGAGGCTGGAGGAAAGGTCCGTTTCGGAGAAAAAAGCCGGCCGAATCACCTCTTTGCAGATGGAGGAAAAAAGTAACACTCAAAAGGGATAGGAAAGGGGAAACACCAGGGGTTCATTCTCCGCGCGGGAAGGGATAGGGCCATGGGTAGAAGATGAACATCGTGATAAGAAAAGAAGCTAAAAGGGAGCGTTCGACCAGTCACTCTAGGAGAAAAAGAGATTCAGGAAAGTCTAAGTCGTGTCAGACACCATGTCGGATTTGACTTGCATGAAGAAAGACGTAAAAAAAAAAAAAAGGGATTTCAGAGATGGAAAAAGACAAAACATCGAGAGAAAAAAAGAGGAGGATGACAGGAGGTTCTTTTCCGGGGGTAAAAAATTGGGGAAAGGGGGGAACGATGGAGGGGGAAAAGCGAACAAGTATTTAGAAAGCACGGAACAGACAACATGTGAAGGTAAGATGTAACACTACCTGAGGGAGGAAAAAGCGATGCGGAAACTCTAGGGGAAAACTTTTTTCTAGATACCCAAGCGTCAGATTTACGACGCAGAAAGGAGGGAAAAAGCTTTGGAACACCGTTCCCAGGACCTCTACAATTCAAAAATCTGACGCCGGTGAAAGTATTGTGTTCAGACGGAAGGAGGAAGAGATCCGAGAAGAAAAAAGTTTAAAGGCCTGGGAGGAGGTTTGGCAGAAAAGAAGGGAAGAGATTTTGGTGTGACAAGCCAACTCGAGAAGGAGTTTCCCAAGGCGGCGATAAAAAGGAAGAAGCCGAAAAAAATTAATTGGGGAAGGAAGGGGGAGGCCACAACATATTGAAAAAAAAACGTAAAATTTCTGATAAAGGGATGGGTTGAAGGGTTCCCTTCTGAGGAACGGAAGAAAAGGGGGGGTAACTCAGTTGTCAGGGGGGGGGGGAGAGCCAAAGGTACACTTCGTCACAGTCTAGAAAAGATAGGAAACACCTCGCAAAGGTGAAAGCTAGGGGAATATCTTGGGGGAACAAAAAGCGGTGAAAGAGGAAAGCATATGAAAAAAAGGAAGGGGGTGCATGTCAAGCATAGGGGACGGCAAACGCTCGAAATCCTGCAAGAACGAAGAAGGAAAGAGGGAACATCAAAAGGAGAAGGACCAGTGGTCTAAGCCGACATCAGGGGGAGAAGCATTTAACATGTAGGGAGAAAACGGTTCCTCCTCTGCAAGAAAGGGAAAAACAAGGACGGCGCAAGAGGAAGGTGTCCTAAAGAAAGAAGGGCCAGTCGGAACGTAAAATCAGGGAGGAAGGACAACCGATCAATAAATCAGGGAGAAAGTATCGCAGACGAAAAGCGGTTTGCACGAGAAGTAAAATCCTAAAAAGTGGGAAAACTCAAAAAGGAAGGGGGGGCTTAGATTGGGAAGGAAGGGCACGCACACAGTTGAAAGTCCCGTGAGAGATCGATGGACAAGGGGTAAAAAATCGGACAGGAAGGAAGGGTCTCTAAACACAAGGGGGAGGGACAAATGAAAAAAAAAAAGAATGGATATTCATCCTGTGCTAAAAGGAAGGTTTCAGGAGGGGGACACATTAACGAAAGAGGATAGCGAAGCCAGGGAAAAGTTTCCAACAGGAGGCCTAAAAGGGGTTCTAAGCCGCATGTTGTTAGATAAACCCACCGAGGGGAAGGTATCGTAGATGAGAGAAGCAAGGCCAAGCTTATGTGCCTAGCAGGGGAGGGAATGGAAAGGAACGGGCTCAGCTCGCCAGTTATTGAACGATTGACGTCGTTCTCACGGTCAGGGAAAGAAAATGACGAAAAAGGAAGGAGAGCCTCCATTTTTAAAAGGGGGAGAGGGGGGTGTGAAAAGGGGAAGGGACAGTAGAATTGTAGGGGCCGGGGGTGGAATCGGCGAGGAAAACTTTGACTGGGAAACTATTTCCTAGGAAAACGGAGGAAAACATACCTGACGGCGACGAGCTCTCAAAAAAAAAAAAAGTGGTATTAAGGGGGGAAGCTATGTTTGAAAGGGGGTAGGGGCACCTCCGGCGCGGCCTCGTAATGAAAGAAGTTGGCAAAAAGGGAGCGGGGAAGGTAGACAAAAACTCAAGAAAATGGTAAAGGATCAAGATGTAACAAGACTTAAAAGAAAATTGAAAGGGGGGGCTATAAGGAGGAAAGAGGAAGTTGTTCTCATGTGAAGACGAGACTTTACTGTAAGTCCTACGATCTGGATACTCATCACTGGTAAAGAACTTCAACATTTGAGGATAAGGATGGGGCATACGGGGCAAGGGAATCGATGGATAATATGCAGCTTCGACGGGAATTCAGGATGCAGCTAAGCAAACCCTGCGTTCATTGATCGACAGCTGATTACACTGGAAGGCTGCCTTGTTGCTTTCCGACGGTGTTTTCGTCAGACGAGGATGCCGGAGAGGGGGGGGGAAGGGTCGATCGGTTGAGAAAGAGGGGGGGGAAGAAGAAACCTGTGGGGGGAGGGGGGCTAAAAAGTTTTCTACCAAACCGGCTGAGGGGGGGAAGAGGGCGTTCACAACTGGAAACATAGCTTGCGGAAAAAAAAAATGGCGGGGGAAACTGTTTTGTGGGAGGAGGCCTTAATCCTCCCTAGGAGGGGAAGTAGAGTTGGGCTGGGAATGGATCCCGGTGTGACAACCGGCTGGGTGAGAGATTCATTTGGACTTAAAACTTTCTTATTGGAAGGGACTTCAGAAGGCCTAGGGGGGTGTAAGGGCCTATAAAGGGAAAGAGTTGGGGGGCGGCAATAGAAGGTCAAGAAGTCAGGGTCCTTGTCGAGAGGGGAGCCCAGGGCAGCCCGAAAGGGGAAGGAAGGGTGTTGGGGTGGTGGGGATGGGGGGGGGGGGGGGGGGTGAAGGAGGAAAGGATTGAGAGCGAGATGGACCAAGCGCTTGCTGTTAAAAAAAGGCCGATGCGCAGTGCATGAAGGTTCAGAGGGGAAAGCTTTCGAGGGGGGGAAACCAGACGGGGAAAGGAAGAACTTGAGGGGGGGAAACACAAGGGTGCACAGATAGGAAAGAGTGTACCGGAAAAGAAGGTAAGCTGTCGGAGAAACAGGGGCGACTGAGAAAAAACAAGTGGTTTTGTCTCTAAACGGCAGGAAGGGGAGCAGGGGGAGGGTCATCGCATCCTCGTCCACTGTCACCAGAGGGAGAGACAGCATTTCCGAAGTACTCAAGTTCTAGGGAAACCTTAGGAACGGAGAAAGTACCGCCTGGTAGGAGAAGGGGGGAAGGCTGAGACCGGAAAAAAGAAGAAAAGGGTAAAACGTAAATCACGGAAAGGGGCAGGAGAAAAAAAGAGGGGCTTTCACAAGGGAAAGGCTATCGTGAAAAAAACTTGAAGCCTAACCGGGGGGAGGGGGTAGTCTGTCAGACTGCAGAAAAGGGTAGTCCAAGGGGGAACACACAATCATTCACCTGCTTAAAAAAGAAAAGGTACTTGTAGGGAGCTTAAGTGTCAGGGGGGGGACGGGGGCGGAATCAGAGGGAGTCGTCATTCCTGGAAGGGGTAACAGGAGTAAAACATTGAGAAAAAGGAGAGAATCTCTTTCAGACTTCGAAAGTCGTGTGGAAGCGAAGAAAAAAGTCTGTCTGGGAAGAGTTCTTACAGCTAAGGTCCAGCGCAGTCGACAGGAAAAGGGTGAAGACAAAACGAGAA
>Ga0179591_1292555_pt1 | contig 14329 bp, 18 predicted proteins | sample CZOMad2_1_08_16f_FD_182891 | JGI IMG/M metagenome (GOLD analysis project Ga0179591, IMG submission 182891) | Vadose zone soil fungal communities from Angelo Coast Range Reserve, California, USA - CZOMad2_1_08_16fungal (PacBio error correction) | ecosystem: Environmental > Terrestrial > Soil >...
AGGGTTTTCCTGAGAGAGGGAAAAAACTCTTGCGCCCCGTGGGGAAATCGGACCGAGAAGATAAACGAACCGGTCTATGATGTGGGTGCTCTTAATCGGTGAAAAAGAGGAATGCCATCGCGGGGATAAAGAAGGATGAGAGAAGCTACTACTGATCGGAGGAAAAAGAGACTCATTTCTTGTCGGGGGGGATAGGAGGGGAGCTCTCTGCTTCACAAATGCAAGAAGGGGAATGAGTATCCGCTAGTAAGGCAAAAAAGAAGGGAGAGAGGGTTCACCTTCAATGCTATCCTGAGGAGAGGGACTTGACTCATTTTCTTTGTTTCGAAAAGGCCTGGAGGAAAGGGGAAGAGTATCTTTTCGGAAAGGGGGAGGCTCCCCTAGATCGTTGTGGAAAGGGGCCCTGTCAATAGTCACAGCGTGTGGGACTTGAACTTGAAAAGGAAAGGAAAAAGAGGTTTCTCTTGTATGTACTTGGAGGACGACTGGAATCGCTCACGTAAGGGGGTATACCACGCGCGAGAAAAGACGGGGACCGAAAAGGGAAAGGGGAAGTCCTTTAACGCCGCGCTCGAGGGAAAGAATGCTCGTTCAATTACCTTGGAGGGTCACTGTGTCCTTCGCGGGGAAGAAAGATCTTTCTCACTCTACGGGTAAGAAGAGCGGCTTCCAAAGTGGCACATCGTCCGAGGAGACGGCTTACTGGACCGTGGCGCGGGGGGGAAAACAAGAGGCGAGAAAAAAGAAAAGGGAGAAGCTGCTTCGCAGCTTTCCGGAAAAGGGAATGATCCCCTATCTCTACCCAGCCGACTTCGCTCGTCAGCAAAGGGGAACGATCGAAGAGGGGAGAGAGAGAAACAAAAACTGTTTATGGAGGAAAAGAGAGAAAAGGAAATCCGAGCCTCTGGCGCTATCGGAAAAAACCTTTTGTCTTACGAGAGGGAAAGCACGGCGGTAAAGGAGGAAGCTTCGCCTCAGCGGAAAAAAAAACCAGACGATTCTTTGAAAATCAGAGTCCGTTCCGCTCCAAAGGGAAAGTCAAAAAGAAGAAGCCTCTCCGCCAAAAAACAGTAGAGTGAGCCCTATACGTCTGGGGGAAGGGTACGAGACTGGGAAATCCATGAAAAATGAAGGAAAGAAAAGCTACCCTACATCGGGGGGGAAGATTCTGCGCGACAACTTGCGCACCGAAGAGACAAGATTTGATCGGCGACTGGGGGAAAAAAAGAAAGGGTAGCCACAAAAAAGTGATTCGCTCGACGAAGCTAGGACCGTCTTCCGGGAAACGGGTCCGCGCAAAAACAGGAGGGAACGCTCTTCTTCCTCGGGAAAAAAACCCTATCTCGGGGGAAAGTGTCCTACAAGATAGAGAAAAAAAGGTCACAATCCAAAGGGAAAGGAGAAAATTAGTCAGACTATCTTTTTTGAGGGGAACACTTCTAGCCTGCGCCGCGCTGGGAAGGGGAAATCAAATTGGGGGGAAAGCCAAGGAAGGTTGCCTCTATCGCGGAGGAGCCCGTACAATAAAGGATCGGGATCCTCCTATCCCGTAAGGGAATCTAACTGTCGGGGAATAGAAAGAACCTACGCTTTCGTCCTAGAAGGTCAACTCTTCCGATACGCGGCTACCTCGAGAAGGGAAGGTGGCGGAGGGAGGAGACCCTATCGCCGAACGGGGACGCCGGCCCATTCCCCCCTAGGAATGGACCGCGTTAGATCTCCCAAGAGGAAAAGCCCAGACAAAAGAAGAAAGGCCCTCTTCGGTGTCAAAAGCCCCTCATGGACGATCGATACTATCCTCTGCAGAGGAAAGGGGACTCCTCCGCTTCTCGTTTCGGCCGCGAAAGGCCTCGAGCTCCGGACAAGGAAAGTCGCAGGGCAAAAGGTTTCCCGTTTTTATCGGCTGTGGGGGGAGGGGGGCCGCCCACTAGGCACGTTCCTCTCGAAAGAAGGAAGGGAGACGATCCCAGCTCTTCTCGAGAAAAGCGAGGAAGGAGAGAAAAGGTTTTCTATTCCATATCTCCTGAAGGAAACGGACCATCTGGATTTCTCCTCCTGTGGGGACGGCCCAGGTCGCCCAGAACAGGAATTCGAGATCAAAAGAGAGGGGAGGGGAAGGACTCTTTTACCTCCGAGGAAAAAGCGCTCCCCGCTCCACTATCGTAGAAAGGAAAAAACGCTTAGAAGAAGTGAGAATTTCTCATGATAGGGGGAGAAGAATCTGTGTAAACTCCTCGCTACTCAACAGAAGGAAAAAAAGGTTTCGTCTGACCATAGAGAAAAAAAAGATGGAAGAAGATGAGTAGGGTACTTATTTTCGTCTCTCGTATTGAAAATCGCGATGTCCGATAGTCTCCGAAGAGAGATGCATGCGTGCATTTTGAGGAGGAGCTGGACGCCAAGAAAGGGAAAAAGGGAGGAGTTGTTCGGAGGAAGAATTTCTCTTATTTTGGGGCGATAAGACTTTTACTGTTAGGGGAAAAGGAGAAAAACGTGCAAATAAGATGGGAAGAATTAGTCGATCTTGCATCTAAAAGAGGAACGAGATCTCGTCGTTCCGGGCGAGAAAAGAGCTTGGGATCGTTCCTCGGGCGGGAAAAGGGGGCCTGGGAAAAAGGGGGAAAACATCCCTCTCCCACTGAAAGGGGGTCACTGTAAACTGGAAGAAGAAGCGGATTTCCCTTTCGTCCGCTAAAAGAGGCGGTCTTAAGGAAGAACGAAGAGACGTCTCTTTACCTTCACGAGGAAAGGGTACCTCTCTCTTTCTTTAAGGAGGGGGAGGGACGGGCCGACCGGAGATAATGAACGCTTTTTTTCCTATTTCTGGAGGGGTACTCACGCTCGGTATCCACCGTAGATAAAGGGGACCTTTATTTCCTTCTCTGGGAAAGTGCTGGGATAGTTCGGGAAACTCTACCTACACTCCCGGCAAAATAGAGGTCTCCTCCTAATGGGATGAAGCGTTTACTAATTGGGGAAAGGAATCATCAAAAATAAAAAGGAAGAGGAAAGGGAGGAGAGATCCTTTCTTCTTTCTATCCTCGAAGGGGGGAAAGAACCCTGCCTCTTCTCTAGTTCTGGTAAGAGTCTAATCTGCTCGCTTCCACACTTAGAGGAGGAAGGAACCGAAAGTAAGAGGGATCTGTCTCATTCTAGAATTTTTTCACCATGAAAAGGGAAAGCTTCTTCCTCAACAAAGAGTATGGGAACCGGGTAGGGAAAAACATAAAAGGTAAGTTGACTCGTCTGCTCGTGGGAGAAAACCACTTTCTTTATGAAAGGGTAATATTTACTCCTATCTGCAAGGCAGAAGTGTGATAGGGAGTTCCCTTTACTCTTGTAAGGAAAGGCGCATCCCTCATTTTCTAGTGGGGAAGGAGGTTTTCTACTTGTAGTATCGCAGAAGGAAAAGAGGGGAAGACAAAACACTTTTTTGTCTCGCAATATCTGAAAGCGCGCTCGATGAAGGAGCCTTCTCGTGAAGTGTGAGAGGTGGATAACTTTCGCTGTTCTTCCACTCGGGAAAAAACAAGCCGTTCTCTGTCTCACGAGAAAGGGAAAGTCTTCTTTTGTCTGGCGGAGGAACACTGGAGAGGGAAAAAACGGAGGGGCGGACTGTACCTTTTCGGAGGGGGGGACTGACGCTGTTCACAATCCTCCTTACTAGGGGGGAGAAGGAGAGACGCTTCCTGCCTGACGAGGGGAAGCCTAGAAATCGGCGGCCTCAAGAGAAGGTAGACGACTCCAGGACTTTACTATCGCCGGGAAAGAAAGAGCCTACGCGAATCTCTCTCAAAAAAAGAGAAGGATTCGCGTTATGCGTGTCGTACCGTCCGAAAGGAGAATCAGTCGTAGGAAATGGAGGAGTCGGAGGGGGAAAAGACCCTTTTGCCTTACCGCTATGTCGGAGAAGGGATCCCTTTTACGCAGAGGATAAAAGGGGAAGGGAGAAGCAGCGGAAACCTCTGAAAATTCAGGGTTAAACGCTCAGCACGAGGGAAACTTTCCATTAAAGCCCTTCCTCCGAAGGAGATGTTCCGCCGCGCCCTCCCAAGCAGAGACCAGTAGAGGAGGGGACTTTCTATTTGCTTCCGAAGAAGACCCCATCTAAATGACAAAAGAAAGGAAGACTGTACTTTACAAGAGCAGCAATCGAGCGCTCTTTCAAAGGGGAAAGGGAACAAACTTTCTCAAAAGAACGTGTCTACACTAGTTGATAGGGGTAGTGGCTCGGTACAAGTCGCAACTCGGGATCCAAGATCACTGGAGGTGAGGATCAGCCTTCATGCAGAGGGCTAGGCAAGAAGACAACTTTCCTCGCAAAACAATGCTATTGTGACATTCAGGGGACGAATCCTCTTCAAAAAAGAGAGGTTCGCGACCCGCAAAGTGGGGGGGGGGAGGGAGTCCCTATCTACTAGGAAAAGGGAAGGTTCTTCTGTTTTGGGGAAAGGGAAACCAAGACCTTCTTCAATAAAGGAGAGGGGGGGGAGAAAAAAACGACACTGATTGAGGTGAAAAAGAAGCTCTGTCCTTCTTAATAGGGGTCAGCTGTGTGGTGCCGGTTAAGGAGAGGAGGCAGGAATTGTGCCGTCCTATCGAGGGGAAAACTGCGGGCCCTACAAAAAAAAGGGGGACCTGGGTCTTCTCCTAAGGAAGAAAAAGAGGGGAAATCGCCAGCCGTCATTCGAGGAGAAAGTCTATCTCTACTTTGAGGACAAAAAAAGGGAATCTGAAATTTCTTGGAAATCTTCCGAGAAAAAAAAAAAAGGCTGCCTAACCTCGACAGGTGGGAGTACCCGGGGAAGGGAGGCAAAGGAGACCCGTAGAAGGAAGGAATTTCCGCCGCCAAGGAGAAGGAAGGACAGGATCGCCTTTTTTATCCCAGGGCCCGCAGCTCTCTAACAACGCGAAAAGAAAACTGTCCACCCGAGGAACTCTCCCCCTCGAGGGGGAAGAATGCGCCTCCCTTCAGGTAAAAGCAAGAAGCGATACGGAGCATCTTGTCTGGGGAACGGTATGGTCATTTGACAAAGCCTCCCGTCTCTTCTGCAGAAAAGAGAAAGATCCCTCGAGGAAACCGCCCTTCCCTCACCGAGGGGGGAAAGGGAGGAAATCTGGAAGAAAAAACAGTTCCTGGAGAACCAGGGGAACCTTGTTAGTCTTCTGTTTTGGGAGAAGAGGGGAAGGGCTCCCCACAGAAGAAAAAGAAGAATATCGTCTAACCTACACGGGAAAAAGGGACCATATCTGGGGCGAACAAACTCTTCGATGCAAAACTTTCCTGCGATAAGAGAAGGGAAGTCTGTCACGGGTGTAAAAGGAGAGAAGTGGCGGCAAAGATCTCAAAGAAGAAAAAAGCAATTACCCTAACCTCTGGATGGAAGAAGGGAAGTGTTACGTCTTTCTTCTGGTAGGCCACACAGGAAACGCAAGACAACCGGACCTATCGGCTGGGAAAAGGAGAAAAGCGATGTTTTCTTCCGATTATCCGGAAGAAAGAGGTGTACTCCTCTAACACCGACATAAGGAGAAAAAAAAGAGCGTCTCGACGCTCCGCATGAAGAGCTACTCCGGGGGTCAGTGCGCGGAGGCGCTGTCTCTACGGCAGAAAGCTGTGACTCCTCCTCTGACTCAAATCAAGGGCAAAAGAATCCAGGTTTTCGAGACCATCTCATGAAAAAAAGAGGATAGATGGTCGACGAAACCTGAGCCACTGCCAGGAGGGGGCTATGGGTCGGAATCGCGGAGTGAAAAGGGGGGGGCCCCGTCCTTCTATCTCTATGGAGGGGGAGAGAGCACTGGCCCGGGATGCAGGCGAAGGAAAAGCGAAAGCTCGTTGCGCTTTATCTCCGCCGGGGGGGGGAAGGCGTTCAATAGTCTGGCGGAGAAGAGCCGTGATTTCTCTTTACTACATAGTAAAAAGGGGAACCTGGGACGCCGATACTACCCGGCGGAAAAAAGAAGAAGGGTCCCTTGCCCGCTCGAAGGAAGAGAAGGGTTTATCAAAGACGACAACCGGAAGAAAGAAAGAAGCTTCTTTCCAGAGACGTTTGTTCTCTACTATCTTGGGGGGGAAGGGGAGGTTGACCCGATCGCACGTCTATGGGGCCTGGGGAAAAGTCAGCCTAAAGACCCACCATCCGCTCAAAAAAAGCACACGGGCTTCACTTACTGGTAAAGGGAAGAAGAGAAGGAGGGCCGGGCTTCGCTAGGAGAAAAAGAAAAGGGTCGTCGCTGCGGCCGACAGCGCGGGAGGAGGGTCTGAATATCGACCTGCACTACCAGGAGGAAACTCTTCTCTCCTGGGCTGAAAAAGGCGACGTGCCACAAGAAAAGAGAAATGGTGTGTTGTCCTTGTTTGAAGAGGGGAGGGGGAATAGTTTGGAGGTGACTATCGGAAAGGAAAGGAATCAACCTCGCGATCCTTTCCGATTGGGGGAAAAAGGGGGGGAGGGGGACAGCTCTTCTCCGCCGGGAGAATCCTTTGTCAGAGAGAGAACCCAACACGGCTACAAGAGGGACAGCCTACTATTTGGTCTCGGAAAAGGGAGGAAAAGCTGACAGCGTCTTTCGTGAAAAGGAAAAGAAGAAGAAAGAGCGAGCCCTGCGTCTGGCTATAAGCGGGGAAGAAAAATTCGGCTGAAAAACCAGCCGCTTCTCAGGGGAAAGAAACCGATCTAATCTCTCGGCGGGAAAATGAAAACAGGAACCGTCACCACCCATTCAATAAAGGGGAAAGAGAAAAAATATAAGGACAACGGGGGAAGGGGTTCACCTTCAATTCTCTCTGAGGAAGAGTCAGTGAATAAGTTTTCTGGTGGAGTTACCGGCCGCAGTCAAAGAAGGTTAACTCTCTCTAGGGGGGGAGATCTTGTCTGGGAAAAAAGGGGGGGGACTGCGCGCCCGAGTCTTTTGTGAAAAGGAAAAACCGGAAAGGCCTTTCATAAAGGGGGTGTGTCCTTCTTTCCCTTTACGAGGGAGGGGGAAACGCGTCGAGCGCAATCCCGCAGGGGAGTGTCCTTGTCCCGTGTCTACCGAGAGGATTGGGGGTTAAAAGAGCTCCCCTGAACGCCAAGAAGGGGGGGTAAGACACTCGCTCCACTCGGAAAGAGGGGAAAGATCGTCGTCCTTTAACTCTGCGCGAGGGGGGGAGGGGAGAAGCCTTGCGCGGCTACAGGAAAGTTTGCTTAGAGTGGTCATGGAAGGGGAGTCTGCCACTCTTGCGGGGGAAAAGAACAAGAAGTTCTCGGGCTCAGTGGGGTGGTGTCTCTTGTCTAAGGAGGGGGGAGTTCTGAAAAAATTTTGCAAAAAGAAAAAGAGAATCCTAGCTCTGCTTAACTTGAAAGGGAGAGTTCAGGCTGCGCTGTGCACAATCATATGAGGAGGAAAGAGTCCGCTTCGCGCGCGAAGGAATACGATCCTGGGCCAATTTTATCCCCGGGACAGAGGAGAGAAAGACGTCTCGCGTCAGCAAAATTTCTGATGTAGGGAAAAAAGAAGGAGGGACGATCTCAGGCAAATGCTCTTCTGTAGAATAAAGGAAAGAGAAGGAAAGAGGAGAGAGGAGAAAGATATAAATATTAGAGGGGATTGCCTAAGGCCTTCTATCTGACAGCAGGAAAAAACTTGTGGGGGGGGGGGGGGGGTTTTCTTACGGAGGCGGCAGCCCGGTCGATCTCAAAAGAAAAGGAAACCAGAGCTCCTTCCGGAAGCGGGCGAAAGGAGGAAAAAGATCACCAAGGGGAAGCAGCCTGAACCTCAGAGCCTCCGCCCAAAAAAAGGAGAGAGAGGAGGTAATGCCTTTCCGCGGAAAGGAAAAAAGGAAGCTCCTCCCCCTCCTCCTGAGTGGAAAAGAGAGTGGGAAAACCTATAAAGGGTTTGCGTCCGTGAGTTGGGAAAAAAAACTAAAGGACCAGTTAACATTACCAAACGAAAAAGGAAGGGCAGGCTGCTCGAAGCCAGAACATCGAAAGGGGAGGAAAGTCTGCTCGACGAACGTCGCCAACGACTGGAGGGAGGGCTTGTCAGCAACGGTGGGGGGAACGATTCCATTCTAAAGAGTGAAGAAGGAAATCCAAGAGCACCTCGGTATGCGCTAGGGAAGAAGAGAAGAGCGCTTGTTACCGTCGTAAAGGGGAAGGGGAAAAGAAGGGGGTCAGCAAGGCTGCTTCTATTGAAAGCAGGAAAGGAGTCCTCTTCAACCCTATCTCTGGGGAGGAAAAAAGGAACGACAAATATACCTCGTCCCGAAGCGAAGGAAGGAAAAGGGGACTCAGGTGCCGGCTTTTTAGGGGCCGAACGACATTTCAAGCTATCTTTTGCGGAAATGGAAGGGGACCCCTTCTATCCTTCTCCTCTCTGGAGGAGTCATTCCCAAAACAAGAAAATGGGGGGGGGAAATTCGGGGCACGAGGAAAAAGAAAAGGGTCCGACGATCGCTTCGTAAAAAAAGGGAGAGAGACGACCAGCCCTGAGCTCTTCTGGGTCGGATAAGTAAGTCGTCGCTTATCGCCCCGAAAGAGGGAGAAAAGAGGACGCTAGCTCTCCTTTACGAAAGGAAGAGGTGGTCTCTCAGGGAAGGAAAAGTCCTAGACCCACATAAGTAGGGGAAATAGACTGTATGGGAGGGGTTCCTGGTGAGGGTTTAGGTTCTACCAGGAGGAGAGAATCTCTTTCAGAGAAGGAGGAGCCGGACAGGTCGCTCCGTGTGGAGAAGAAAACAGCGGCTAGTCTAACATAGAAAAAAGGCTTCAAAAAGAGTACAACACACCCTAGAGGAGACGTGGCACTTCGCCTGAGAAATTACCAGCCCGAGCGATACGAGAAGGGGGCGGGAGGGGGGGATACCGTCGTGTGCATGTGGGAAGGAGTAGGGATAACCTCTGAAAAGCTTCTCTTCGGGAAGGGGAACGCTAGTCCTCTGAGCTAGAAAAGGAAAGGGGAGTCTCCCGTGGCGACCATTGGGAAGGGGAACCGGGAGACTCGATTTTTCGGGGAAAGGGGGTCTTTCCTGGTTCCTACGGAGGGGGGGAAAACCACATTCACCCCTGAGAAAAAAAAATAAAAGCCTAATTATACTATCCCAAGAAGCGGGATAAAAAAAGGGAAAGAGGGACGATTCCGTCCCGGAAAAGAAAAGGGCGATATCTTGACTTACATTTCTTGAAGGGAAAGGCGATTCATATAGAAATAGGGTAATCGTTGGGGGGGGGGAAAAAAGGTGGCCCGACGCCCGTTTTCGTCTGGAAGAGGTAAAAAGCCCAGAACAGTCAACGGAGGGAAAGAAAAAAAAGCACAGGCCCTGCTAGTTTCGTGCCGATATCAGCAAGGAAGAATCTGTTACCCCGACAGAAACACCGACTAAAAGGCGGCGCTCCCCAGAGAAAAAAAGAAGAAGCTCCGCATTCCGCCGATAAGAAGGGGCTCGAGAGAAAAGGATTCTCGGCATTCTCTATCTCCGTCGCAACAAAGAGTCTTAATCAAGGAAAGGACTCCAAACTCCTTACAAAGAAGAGAAGGAGGGGGATGACCATATCTCTCAACAACAAAAGGGAGAGAGAGAATTTGTCGACGAAAGGGGGGGGGGGGGGGGAGCAGTAGGGTACGATTTGAGGGGGAGAGTCTAGGTCAATTTTTGAGGAGGGAAAAAGATTCCTAGAGAAGAGGGAAAGAGACAACCTGGGCCTAGGAGGAAGGGAGGGGGAGGCAGGCCGACTGCCTGGGAATGGAGCGCACTGCAGAGTATTTTTTAAAAGGTCACAGAAGAGAAAATAGGCACGCACCTCTCCTGTAATGAAGATGGGGGTAGAGCGACTTTGACTGTTCTGTCTACACTTGGAACGAAGGAAGGATACAGTCTGGGAAAATCCGCTTTTTCCGGGGGGTAAGGGAATACAGGGGGGAATTATCGATAGGGAAAGGGACAATCTCTACAACCAGGGAAGAAAAGGGTGAAAGTATAGCGGTGCGTTACCTTTCGAAGAGGAAAGGTGTGGGTGTCGTATAGGGGTATCGTCTCCTCGGAAAAAATACGTCGTCGAGTTTTTCCATGTGGGAGGAAGAAAAGAGAAGGAGACCCCCACCTCCCCCTGGGAAAAAAGAGAAAGAAAGGGAATTCACGAGACTGTCTGCCACGAGGAAGCGAGAGACGGAAGGCTTCTCTCTCTGTCCTCGGGGGAACTGCCGGCTACTAGACTCGGGAGGAATACGATCGTTACCTGCAAAGAAGGGGGGAAGAAAAGGGATATCTCTCTAGGGAGGCGGGCGGCTCTTCGACGGGGGAAAAGAAAAGGAAAAAAGAGCTCGTATTTTTTTTTGTGAGAGGAAGAGGATGGAGAGCGTTTTCTACTATCATGCGGGAAGAATAAAGAGAAGAGAGATCCATGTCCTAGGGTTGGAAGGGGGACTTCAACTCCTGCTCCGAAGGGAGGGGAAAGAGAGCTCGACCTACACTCCCCTGGGGGGGGGGGGGGGGGGGGGGGTGGGAAAGGACTCAAACGTCGAGGTCGCCGCCTACTAGGTGGGGCAGCAAATGAGAGAAGAAACTCCTCCAAGAAGGAGGAAGGGGAGGGTCAACGTCTATCTCTACAGAAAGGAGAAGGAGGCTTTGTCTATCCTCGACTAACTGGGGAGAGGAGGAAAAAAAGGCAGCGGCTCAGTTGCGGGTTAGGGGAGAATCATCGGTAGAGATTCTAATCAGAGAGAAAAGCAGCCCCGCCTTCACCGGAATCAAAAAGAAAAGAAATTTCTCTCTGAAGGCAAAGAAAGAAAGGGCGAGAATGGCACTTCAATTCGAGCTGAGGGAAGGAAAGAGGAAGTAAAAAGTGTCTGGTTTCTTAACTAACAGCCCAGGAAAAGGAAGGGTGACTCGTCGCTCTTTCCAGGGGAGGTCGGAAACCACTGCGGGGTCCGGGAGAGACAAGCCAAATCGGGGTTAAATAGGGAAGAAAAAAGAATGGCAATGCAGCCTCTTTTTTTCTCTGAAGGGAGGAAAGAAAGGCGGGTGTCCTCCGCCTGAGGAAGGGGAGGAGAAGAAGCAGGTGATTTCTTTTAGGGAATGGTGAATTAACCGAAGAACTTTAATCACGCGAAAATAAAAAAGATTTGTATACTCGCAAAGAGAAAGAAAAAAGAGAGGCGTTTTTCTCACGGGGAGTAAGGAATACTTCTTCCTTGAAAGCGGAGGATCAAAGATTGTTCTCGCCGCTTCGCGGGGGAGAAGGCTTCTGGTCATTTTCATGGGCCGGGAGGGAGGGGGGGAAAAAAGGGAGTAACACGGCCTCAATCGTACGCACAGAAGGAAGAAGGGGAAGGATGGTAATAGAAATTCTGCGTTGGCGGAAGGAGGAAAATGGGGTGGAATCGTCCGCTTAACGGGAGGGAAAGGAAAAGATCATCTTACTGGACCTTTGAGAAAAGGGAGTAAAGGCTGCGCTGGGTCACAAGCGAGGAGAAACAGGGGGAGGGGCAAGCTGCTGAGAACGCTTCCTTCCGTGGGGAAAAAAGGGGGGGAACAACAACAGGTCCAATTATCCCTATCTCGACAGGAAAACAGAAAGAAAAGGGCGATGGTCGTACGCTCCAGGAGGGGAAAAAGAGGAGGTCGACATCGCCTACTCTAATCTCTCAGAAAAAAAAAAAAAGGGGGGGGGAATGAAAAGAAAGAGAGATTCTCTTAGGAGGAAGGGGGGAAAGCCGAAACTATTTATGCGATCGCACAGGAATGGAGAAAAAAAATCTGCCCTTTTGTCTGACGCGGGGAGAGGAGGAAGGACCGGTCGAGCTCGTGATAACCGGGGGGGGAAAAGAGAGAAAGCCGAGAATGCAGCGGAAACCGCTTAAAATTACGGAGGACCCTCTCCAGCCTGAAAAAGAAAAAAAAAAATTCCGCTCCACGGTCCCAATTCCGCAAGGAGGTGAGAAAGGGAAATTTACTCGGACGATGTTCCCCCTGGGAAGGGGGGGGAGGGAGAAGGACCCCGCAAAGAGAACATTTAGCCCTATAACAGGAGGGGGGGGAGGGGGGATTCCTTGTACTCAATCAGATGAAGAAAGAAGAAAGTGAAACATTACCCATACTAAAAAAGGGAAAAGGGGGGGGGGAGGAGCGATCCATAAGTAGAAGAAAGGGTAAGGACTAAAGGCTACAACTTTCTCAAAAAAAAAAAAGAGAGGTGGTCGACAACTGATTTTGATAGGACGGAAGGGAATAAAGTCGAAACGAGGTGGTCTCCACGACAGGGGAGAAAGGCAAATTCGGATTTCTTCTCCTACTAAAAAGAAGGAAGACGGTCTGGGGACCAAAAAATTTGCAATATGACAGGGAAAAAAAACGAGGCTTGCGCTATTGAAACCGGGAGGAGGAAAATTACAACCCGATCTCTTGGGGAGAAAGAAAGCAGGTTTTCCTACAAGAGAAGAAAAAAAGGACACTACCAGGGGACTCAGTTGCCACGGGGAGGGAAGAGAGAACGGGTCAATGACGATCTTTTTTCGCCGGGAGCTAAAGGGAAACAGGGAGGAAAATGAATGACCACGCGCTGTCCTTCTAAAAAGGGAAAAAGGATCATCGGGGTTTCCTTTGCGAGGGGGGAGGTGCCGCCTATCTCTTCGTAAGAGGGAGGAGAAAAAAATTATACGCGTTCGTTTTCGGCTGGAAGAAGGAAGGAAGAGGATCTGCACATCCTCATGCATAGCGTAGTATGAGTATCTAGAGAGTACGTTTACGAAACGGGGGGGGGGAGAGGGAAAGGAAGTGGCGCGCTGTTCGGCAAAAAGGAGGGAAGAAACCAAGTAGTAGGCCTTCTACCCTCAGAAAGGGAAAAGGGGAAAAGGGAGTGTAGTAGAAGCTCGTACCCGGATCGCAAAAAAGGAGGGGGCGTCAGTCTTGGGCCTTCCTCCAGGGGAAAAGGAAGGATCGCCGGTTTTTGTCAAAGTACCTCAGCTCGTCTAAAACGCGAAACCAAAGAGAGGACAACCCACCCTCTACAAAAACAGATAAACGAAAAATCTGCCATGGGGGACCGGAGGAAGGGTAGGAAAAAGCAGGTCAGCCCGATCGGAGGAAAGGGAGGATTCACGTCTTGCAGGTCCAGAGAATACTCCACTCTCGTCCTAGGAGGAAGAAGGGAACCCTCGCCCTCTCTAGAGACGAAAATACCGGTTCTCTATCGCCGGGGGGAAAAGAGGGGGGAAAGGGAGACGGGATTCGGTGTACCGTGTAGAGGGTCTGTCTCCTCTATTGGGGAGCATTCACCCCTCTACGACTATCTGGTCTAAACGAAGAAAAAGATCTCTCGATCAACTCTTCGATGAAACGGAGAAAGAAAACGTCTATCCTGCATTTCTGCGTGGTTCATAGAGGGGGTCTGATTCCCGATAAGGAAAAAATCGAGCGGTCTTTAGAAAAAGGATGTGGCGCCGCCGTTTTCTTCTGAGGGGGGGGGAAAAAAGGGAGAAGGAACAGTCTTAATCTCTGTCGTAACGGAAGAAAGGAAAGGAAGGGTCAGAAGTTATTCCTCCCGAACATGAAAGAAAAGGTGCCTCGAACACCGAAAAAAGGGCCCCTTCTCTATCAAATATCTCCACAGAAGAGGAAGAGGGAAAAGGGAAGTCCTTCCTCCTCTTCCATTTAGAGAGAGAAAAGGAAAAATAGAAGTCATCGAGAGGAGGTAGAAAAGAAGATAGTTGAAAAAACCGGTATACTCATCCTTACCCCTAAGGAGGGGGGAAGAAAAGGAGGGGGGAACATCTCCTCTCATACACAACAACTTATTCTTGGAGGAAGGTGGGGGTTATACTAAAACGAGCACCTTGACTTCGGGTGAAGGAAGGGAGGAAGGTCAGAGTTAAAGTATCTTTTGTGACGAAGAGAAAGAGCGGTAACAACTGGCCGGAATCAACTAAAAAAAGAGGAGGCATTCGGAATTTGCGTCTCTTCTGAGAAAGGGGGAGGAAAGGAGAAGAAGGCGGATTTTTTTCGCGGGGGGGGAAAGGGGATGTAGGGCGCTACTCGGCCACAGCAAAAAGAGGGAAGGATTCTCAAAGAAAAATCTATAATACTGTTGAAGGGGAGAAGGGGCCGCCGTAATGACGAACACTTCTGCGAAGAAAAGAAAAGGGGGAAGGTACTGGCCTCTCGACTTTGAGAGATGGAAAGAAAACGAGCGCGAACAACCGGCCGAAAGGGAAGATAACGGGGCGCGTTGTTGTGGGAAAAAAGCGTTTTTTCGAGACTAGCTTGGGGAGGGAGGTAAGCCCTATCTTCGTCAGAGGGGGGGGGGGGAAAGGAGACCTTTTCAAATCCACAGGAAAAGGGGCCACAACA
>Ga0179591_1313568_pt1 | contig 14329 bp, 16 predicted proteins | sample CZOMad2_1_08_16f_FD_182891 | JGI IMG/M metagenome (GOLD analysis project Ga0179591, IMG submission 182891) | Vadose zone soil fungal communities from Angelo Coast Range Reserve, California, USA - CZOMad2_1_08_16fungal (PacBio error correction) | ecosystem: Environmental > Terrestrial > Soil >...
CGGGGAATCACCGCTTGAATATTAAATGGAAGGGAAGGAATTCCGTAAGAGAAAAATAAGTTCGAGCACTTCGACTTCGACGCCAAAGGGAAGGGTAAGTGGTACCATGTCAGGGGCGGCCAGGCCAGCGAACATCGGCAGAACTACGGGGAGGAGAAGTAGAGGGACACAAGAAAGAAAGTGGGTGTCAGTCTGGGAAATAGAGAAAACTTCGAGAAAGGACAGAAGTAATCGCAATTCTGGGAAGTGTGGAGTAAACGATCGTGGTCACATCTGTAGTAAGCAATTCAGAAGCAGGGGGAAAGGGGTGCCAGACAGTTGAGACGTACTGTATCTGGGGCTATCGGCGACGTCGGCGACAGTTCGGAAGCAAGGAAGAGAAACAATGATGACCTGGAGAATCGTTCAAACCCTCTTCTGAAGGATTCGTATAGGCACTTGGGGGAGAAAAAGGAAAAAAACCAATGGGCCGTGTTGAGGTTCAGAAAGCATAATGATGGGGGGACCCAGGGTGTTGAACTGGCTCAGCACGCCTTCGCTCGACTGAAAATTGAACGACCGGATCGGCTTCACCGGAATTAAGCTGACGGCGTAGAAAAAGAGAGATGGTTAGCTTAGGCCGAGGAGAACACCAGGGCAGAATTTTCCGGCGGCGCCTGCAAACTGGCAGCCAACGGTCCTCCAGCTCATATACGCATTTGTGGAAAAAGAGGATGGACATGAAGAAGGACCGGTTCTTTTGGAGCGAAGCCCATTTTGATATGGGCCAATACGGCTGCAAGACATTGAGTCCCGGGAAAAAGCGGAAGCCGCTGTCGATCGGGGTATAGGGGTCATTTGCGCAGGCCCGTTCGGTGCAGGAGCAGCAAAACTTTGTATAGCGCGAACTCAGCTTGCGGTCTAGGCAACGACAATTTCGAAGAGTAAATAACAGAGAAACGCAGGGCGGTAGGGGGAAACCGCCAAATTTGTTGGTTGCGGGAGCACCCAGAGGGTACCATTACTTCCACCGTTCCGAGCTGATGCAGAAGGGGGAACGAAATTTAACAGAGGAGAGGGAGTCAAGGTCGCTACGAGCGTTTTAGACAGGCCCGCTGGGGAAGGAGAAAACAACGCGTCCTTCGGGTAGTGCGTCGGGGAAGAAGAAAAAACTCCAAGGAAAAGTGCGGGAAAAGAGGCAAAAACCATCTCACACTTACTTGTATGAGCTGGTAAAATGAAGGACAACGTCAGTAACGTCAAGTAGAGGCAGGAAGAAGAAAGAGCCGCTTGGGCGCAGGAAAGAAGGAAAATTAAAGCGAGGTAAGGGAGGGTGGCACGCTGCCGTTCGGGTAGTGATCCGTGATCTGAAAGGGACGGCACGCCGCAGACACTGTCGTATTGCAGGGGAAAGATTCTGCAGGGAACTTGCTTAACAAAACCGGAATAAGGGGTCAAAGGGTCAGGAGGCAGCGCCACCCAGATTCTGCAGGTCTGAATCTGCGAGGAAGGGGGCAATCCATTGTCAGGTAGCCTCACTGACCAGGAAGCTTACAAAGATGTCAATGAGTGCTCAATGACATCTGATCCAGGTAACTCGCAATGTCACAGGGAGTCCCCCCGTCTGAAAGGACGTAACACTGCCGAAATGGAAACCGGGGAAAGAATAAGCACGTTCTAAAGAGCTAGCTTAAAGAAAAAGTCGTCTCAGGGACGCAGAGGCCTCCTGCATGTGATTGGAAGGGGGGGAGCTAAAAGGGGAGTAAGGGGCGATCGGAAAAGCAGTCGCATTGGCAGGTGCAATCGGAGAGGAGGGTGGGGAAACAGGTACTGGTGAGCTTCTTCTATACGCGCCCACCGCAGTTGGAGAGGGGAGTGCGTTCTGATGGGACGAAAATGTTGTGGAATTGCGAAAGAGGATACTGCGGCTGTCTAAAGACGGGGGGACTTAGAGAAAAAAACATATCACCGATACCAGCACGCCGAATTGGATTTCCACATGGGGGAATATCAAGAAAGGGAAAGCTCGCAAGGGCACAACAAGGACTAGGGAAGCAAAGGGTCCGCCGTCTTGGGGTAGGCAGACCTTATGGGAGACTCAGAGAAATGTGTCAGCAACAAAACGCACGTCAAGCGAACCGGGAGGCCGCTGTCACTCGATTGAGGGAGGGGGGAATCTGCGCTGGGGATGACTCCGGCCGAACAGACCTAAAGCTTGTATCAGGCAATAATGAAAGGAACCCCTCTAGAAAAGAGGATGAGGTCCCGGGCGTCAAAATCAGGCGGGAGGGGGAAGTGAAGATTGACGGGGCAAACGACCGCCGGAAAAGATTTGGTCGCCCTTCAAAAAAAAAAAAAAAAAAAAAAAGAGAACCGGGAAAAATCTGCGGCCGATCCATATGACCGATCGAGAAGGGATCAAACGATAACCGCCGAGGCCGCGCTCGCGTCAAAAAGAGGGTACATTATCTCCCCTAAATAAAAGGGTGCTATCAACCGGAGGAGGACGACGACAGGGGCAAGCTATGGTCGCTCCTGGTTCAAATAGAATTGGTGCAACGGAAGGGTGTTGGCACACGGAACAACTAACTATCGCTTGATAAAAAGAAACTGGGCCCCGGAGATATAAGACCTCGTACATGGCGGTTTGGCCCACCGGAGTAGGAATTTTTCACATTAACCGAACGGGTACCAGACCGTTCGGTTTTGATGGGGGGTAAAGACGATCAAAAAAACTACCGTCGGCTTCGCGCTATGGCGAAACTCAGGAGGAATGTGTCAACCAAGAACCTCGAATTGGCTCGAAGATATGGTCTTGTCCGAGTCAGATAGGGGGATGTCAAAGGAAAGGAGGGTGTAGGGGAAGGGGGACGGATCGGAGCGACACTCTTGGTCATGGGAACAATGAAAAGTTAAAAATGGTCCACGTCATAGGGATAGACGCAGGTTGTCGAGAGAGGTTCTTCAGAATATCCCTAGAACCGGAAAGAAATGCGGGCCAAAGAAGGGGAGAAAAGACGGCAAGAACCGCAGTTCCGGAAAATCGAGAACAACCTGACTAAGAAACATGAAGCTGTTGAGCTCGAGACAGAAGAGGAAAGAGAAGAAGCACATCATGCAATTGAATGACGCGATGTGAGGAGAGGGGAGGAACCTAAGCTGATCCTCAAGAGAGGAGGCCTAGCATTTGGGGACCGATGCTCGCAGGGCATGAAGCTTCCGATCTCAGGATCAGAGGAACATAACTCTTCTGAGGGGAAACCGGTCTATCCTTTAAGAGCTCTGATCGCGAAGGGGGGGGAAGAAAGGTAGACAAATCAGGCGCGAGGAAGCTGGAGCAGTCCCCGAAAAAAGACCAGGGGACACTACCAAAAAAGACGGTTTACAAAAAGAAAACAATAACTTCTACAAGGAGAGGTCATGGCGAAAAAAGTGCTTGTTGGGCAAAAGGTTGACAGAAAAGGGAGGGAGGGGAAGTGAGCACGGAGAAAGAGGGGAAGTCTAGGATTAACAATAAACCTTACGGACGTGTAATTGGTGATAGGGGGTGAATTCCGCAACGTTGGCCAACGCCAGAAAAAACTGGATGTCGAAAATAGAGGAAGGCGGAAACCCGGAGGCCGTATCAGCCTTCTTTTATGACGGGGGGAACCTCAAGGGAAAAAATGTACACATTAGGACAGAAATGGTACACAAGGCTGACAAATCGATTACAGGGGAAGGGTCGGATTACGGAGCCGGCGGTGATCGCCTGAACACCAGCTATAGAGGTTATAAGAAGCACCATATCGAGGCCTCGGCGGGATAAGCACGGATAAAGTGAGCGGGACGAGGGAAAAGCGTCGTGACGAAATGTTAACCGGGATAGAGCTTTCCCTTGTCAATAGCGTCCGGTTACAGAAAAAAAGAGGGGAAGCGCCATCTCCATCTACAATGGGGTTGGGGAAAAGAAGGGAGGCCACGAGTTTGGGAAGCACAGGGGGGATTCGGGCACCTTCTGTCATAACCTAGGGGAGGGAAGCGCCATACAGGGAAGCAGAGTGGAGACCTCGTTTCGGCGTTTCCTGGACAGGGATGGGGCTCACGCAATGGAAGCATTGGGATGCAAAAACAAAGTTCTGCCGGAAAAAACTATAAGGGGGACCGTAAATGCGGGTATGATCGGGGAAGTGGGAGAAAGGAAGGGAATCAGGATATTCCCATGGGGGGTGAAAAATCAAGAAAGTTCGAGATGGTGGGGGGGTGGTGGATAACATCAGAAGGGGAGCAATCTTCATCACGGGGACAGGCAAACCATTTTCTATGGCAGCAATGCACCACATGTTAGTATATCCAGCTAATCCTCAAACGGGGGGGAGGGTGGTCCAGTATCGAAGAGGGAAGCGGTTTCTCAAGCCTGGCACCGAGCCCCCTACGCATTGGAAATCAAAATGTCAAAACGGCCGCATTCCGCGCATGCACCAAAAGAAACCAATCACGACAAACAATCTGCCAGGGGAGGGACAATTCTTTTCAAGAAGAGTCGCACAAAGGTAATTAAGAGGGGGTTCATTCGGCAAGGACGGTTTCAGTTCGGCGTGCATAGGGGACCCGGAAGGACTGGGCTAGTGAAGACTCACAGGGGGATGCAAGAGGGATCTCCCTGGCTTGATTTTCAAGGAATAAGTGAGGCGACGGAAAAGGCGGCTCAGCCATAAATCCACTGCAAAGAAGGGGAAAACTGGCCATCGAAAAAAAAAGAAAAAAAATTCATGAGGCAATCTGAAAAGTAATCAGGAAACCAACGGCTCCGAATAATACTACGTCCGTCCCACATTGTACTGAATACGTCCGCCTATGGGGAAGGAACACGGAACGATAACAACAGCTTCTATCATTAAGAGGAGAAAAATCGACCGTCATCAGGGGGGGTTAAGGGGCAGGCTGAGAATCCGTTCGCGGCTACTTAACTTTTAAGGACATCAAGCGGGGAGGGGACCGCGCCATACCATCGGGGGGGGACGATGTAAGAAGGAAAGCACTGGAGGTCGGAAAAAAAAAAAAGTGGGTCGGGTTCCTAAGACTACACACGCAGGCAGCGACCGAAAATATCCACGCGCGGAAAGGGAAAAAAAAGAGGCGCTAAGGAAAACGCGGACACGCAGAACTATGGAAATACTATAAAAAGCATATGTTCCCATTTTACTGTTTGCGATGGGACACCAGCTTGCTCATAAACGACACCAAAAGGGATCTGCGGGAGGGGGAGATACAGGACGAGGTCGGAGGGGGGGGGGGGGCCAAGTTACCTTCTAAATCCTTGGACGTGGACGAGAACCGCCTGCGCTAAGATACAAGGTGCCCTTCGTGCGAGCACGAACGGGCAAACAAACGCAGAAAAGCCACAAAAACGATTAGCCTGGGGATCAATTGGACAGCCTGATTTAGGACCGAGAAAGAAGCCATCAAAGGCAAAGAAAGAAGAACCCGCGTCTGGAAACCAAAAAATGATTACCAAACAAAGGCCTATAGAGAAGAGGTAGGGAGCGAACAGCACGAGCGCAAAAAGATTAGAAGGCGGAGGAAAAATTGATTGCAAGGGGTGGGGATCAGCTTCCGCAAAATGGTCGATGACGCGTCAACGAATACTGTCTATCAGAAATCGACTGGTCGAAGAAGGGGGAGAAAGGGGGGGAGGCTGGCTCAATTCAACACATGGGTAAGCGACCAATTAAACAAGTAATATCAACAAGGGTGCAAAGATGTCGATGAGGGGCCGGTGCTGACAATTGAAGCGATCCGAAGAACTTGAAAAGGGACGGGTTCTGGACGCAAGACGGAGACCGGGGGAAGCAGTTTTGGTACGTGCAGACAAAAATGGATAAGATCGCGCTGAGCAGAAAGAAACGGAACTTGAGGGTGTCGATGGTTTCAAAGGATAAATTGGAAAAGCTAAAGTTTGGTCAAGCATTACCCGGATCATCCGCGTATCCAAAGGCAGGGTAGCCCAGGCTTCCAATGCACACGCTCTGTGAACAAAAATAAGTAGGTCGCGGGATCGAAGGGGGGGGGGCAGGGAAAAGGAGGAACGGAAAAAAGATAAGCTCGCGCCATAATCAGGAAAAATTTCAGGAGTCAGGGAGGGGGGGCCCTGGAGCCAAGAGCCAGAACTGTGACCAGCAGTACCTATAGGAGAGGAAGGAAGAAGAAGGGAAGAACTTACCCGAAAAAGGAGGCGGGGGGAGTCCTGAAGGGAAAGGCGGCACGGATCTCTATCTCGCGCAACAACAAAGAAATCGGGTCCACTATTAAAGTCTCATGAATCAGGGAGTACAAGTGTCCTTCTTCCAAGCCAACTGCGACGGAAGGATAGGGGGGAAGGCCTGGGGTCACAATGGCTTTCGAGGATTGAAACAGCGACCGGCAAGTGCCTCGGGGTCCCTCGCTGATAAGGAGGTTGACAAAATAACAGGTGAAAGGTCAGGTTCCTTCCGTAATCGCATCAGGTCACTTCTAGGGACCGAGACAGCGGGAGGAGTACGGTTTCGCACAATGGCGGCCGGGGAGAATGGGTCTTCGATCGGGGGGAATCAAAGAGAGGTGAGCTCCTTAAAGGAAGAGGGTGACGACTTTGTCGCATCTCCTTGAACCGACGAAAAAAAAGAGTAGAGCAACGAGTACGTCGGTCGGGCTCCAAACTTAATCGGAGCGTCATCACTGAGCGCGAAAAAAGGGAAAGTCACTCTCTATAATAGTCGACCAACGAAGGCGGCGGAATCATGGAAGCACCCCAAAAAAAAAAAAACAACGGGAAACATCGCGGGGAGGAGATACTGAATCTATCGCGAAGGGAGGAGGGAATGGGTGGTTGAACGGGAGAAGCAATGCTCTCGACCAGGAGAAAGCGATAGGAAAGGGAGAAGCGATATAAGGCCTCGAGAGGGGGATATCCTACGGGGAGGAAGAAAAGGTACAGAAGGAAACTTCAAGCTTGGGGAAATCAGGGCTTCGCAGCGGCCGCTATAATGCATGTTGAACAAGGGAGTAATTTTAAGGAGAGCAGGTGTCGAAGGGACTTGCTGCTCGGGCAAGAATTGTAGGGGAGGGGAGATGGGTCCCATCCTATAAAAAAAGGTAGAAGTCAAAGAGTAATCACCTGTTTCCGCTTTCTGATAGGAGGGCGTCCGCACGGGGTTCTGGGGAAGGATCACCTTGTCGAGCGCTCAGCTCAAGAACGGTGAGAAGCGTCACGACAGTAGGCGTAAAGGAAGACTCGAAAAAGTCTAAAGGATGCCCGAGAGAAGCAAAAAGTGGGGGGGGGAGGTGGGCAGGAGCAAATGTCATCTCAATGACGGAAAGGCAAAAAGTACCTCGGCGGAGGGAAAGCTTCTGGCAGACGCGAGATCTGTGCTCGGATGTCATGGGCCGGAGGGGACAAGCAAAGCAGCGTGGATGTGTCAAAAGCGGGGCTCGGTAGTTAGGCGGAACGAAACGACAAAGGGAACGCCATGAGTCGAAATTAGAACGCTCACTGAATGGGAGTGCGGGACGAAAGGCGAAAGTACGGGGAAGAAATGGGAAAACAGGAAGTAGCCGGCGGACGGACTAGGCCTCCTCAGGAACTAAGCGTTGCTCAAAACAAACGGCGAGTTCAAGGGTCAATCGAGTTGGTAGCCGAGTGCGGCCGTCGTGAGAGGAACACAGGGGGAGAAAAAAGAAATCGCACTCGCATGCAATGTCAGGGGTATTGGCAGGGACGATATATAGAAGGGGGCATAAGGGGTCCTGATAATTCAAGCCTGAGTCAGGAAATGGGAAAGGGGGTAGCGATTGGAAGCACGATGTTTTCTGACAAAGAAAAAAACTGATTTAGACGCTTTGATGGAGAAAAAGAACCTGATAGCCGGAAAGCTTAAAAGGGGGAGACGTAGGGCCAGCGTTGAGAAGGCGCCTCAGAAGGGAAGAAGGAAAAAGCGGACGCTACTGAACCGGTCCTAAACTCTTAACAATTCAGCATGAAATTGACCCTTGTTGCGAATGCGAGATCACAGTCCGTCATCTCGTCCTGGTGAAAGAGAACTCAGGAAAAGGGGGGGAGTGAAATGAGGGTGGACGAACAGGCTCAGGAAAGGGCGCGAAGCAAAACAGTGCTGTTTCAATGCGAGACGCTTAAAGGGACGGTACAATTATGGACGACTTAAGAGACGCGAACCAGCATTCGATTAGCAGACGAGAAAAATTTGGGGGGGAGGGTCCGCAATCGAATAGAGTGCACTTGCCAGATCGATGAAGGATCCAGCAAAGTCATGATGATTCGAATAAAGGGAGTCCACCAGGGGGAAGCCCTTGATTCAAAAGCTCGCCCTGTAAACCCAAGCGGGATCCAATGTCCTATCTGTGGGCTAAGAAAGAAAGGTTAGTAGGGAAAAATTGGCTGCAACGGGACTACCCAGCCACCGGTCTCGCCGAAGGGGGGAAAAGGGAGGGATCAGGAGATAGGGTCGGCGAGCAGATGACGCGACACACCGGCTACTGGGCGACTGAAAGGGCATCATCATACCGGGAGGTCTGCCTTGTCTCAAAAAACCAACAGGACTACGATGTCTATTGGGACGCGGGGCGTGGAGCTTGACCCCTCATCGACCCCTATTTTTATACAGGAATAGAACGAACTTCTAAGCCATCGAAAAGGTCCGATGATCGAAATTAAACGATTCCAGGGATAGGGGGAGGAATCTTACATTAACACCCGACGAGCTTTGGGGTGTGGGAGAAAAATCAAAAGGGGCATCAGACCACACCAAATGCAACTCAGGGGGGGAGCAGAATCCATGCCAGCCGGTTGTTAAATGTGATGGGCCCCATAACAGCTTCTCAGGACGTGAGAAGGGGAACGCACCGGTTTGCCCAGGGAACTTCTCGTGCAGGAGGAGAGTTCACCGGGAGGGGTCCGTTTCAAACCATATCCTCTCTGGGGAGAGGGGGATGGAAGCCGACACGACGGAACTCCCGTAAACTTCTGCGTGACCCACGCTAGGGAGCTCAAAAAGAGGTCACACGCCACTCGCCAGCGCATACCTCGAAAAGGGCTGCGTAGAAAAGTTGGGAAAAGAAGAGAGGTGGGTTCGCTAAATTGTCAGGGGAGGGGGGGGACAGGGGACTGCAGACGGTATAAATTTAAGGTTGTCGCGGATCAAAAACGCAAAGAAGAGGGGTCCTGCCGATGATCTAAGCATAGTTCAGAAGATGAACAGAGATCGTTAACCTGGCGAGCCGCGGAGGCCCCAGAAAGGAAGGGAAACGGGACGCAAAAAAAAAAGGGAAAAGTGGAAGGAACTTGGAAAGAAAATCGCACGGGGAAAACACCGACTCGCAATTGCATGAAAGGCGGTGGTCTCAAAAAAACAAACGGCTGAGAAAACACGGCCAGGAAATGACGGTGTTGCGCAAAACTAGGAAGGAAAAAGGGAGAGACATCCCTCAAATGGCGAGGCCGGGTCCGTGGAATTGGAGAGGACCATCTGGGCCCCAGTTCATGAACTTGACACCATCACAGGGATCATCTTCAGAAGAAATCTACTTAACATGAAAGAAGAGCAGGGAAAAGGAATAGGCTTGTCCCGTCGAAAACATAAGGCCGAGGGAAAAGGAGAGGGGGCCGGACCCGGGGTCGGAACGTACAAGGTACAGGGGATATTCAACCTACTTTTACAAACTCCAAATCGGGATACGGGACAAGGGAAGAGGAGAGGAAATAGGAGGCATGAGTGGTTGGTCTTGACCCATCAGATCTAAACACAAAGAGCGGAAGAAACAGCCGGATTTAAAACCGGGAGGGGGGAGATCTGACACCATCAACGTACTGGAGCAACGGGTGAAAAATGCAGAAATAAGTTCCACCCAGCGACTGCATGTCACAGCTCGGCAGGCGGAAAAGGAGGAGGCGTATCAAAGACTGTTTATAAAAGGGCCCAAGGCACACAGGAAAAGAAAAATAGAAAGTAAACACAAGACGCATCGCGAAAAATGTTGGGACGGAGTACGATGCATACGGTATCGGAACTCCCATCAAAAACATTCTACAGGAGAGAATTTCCCTCGAGCCAGGCCTCGCGGGTATCGGAAAATCGAAGAACGGGACGTGCGCGAAAAGAAGCCCAAAAAAAAAATAAATTCCAGGGGGAGAGTAAGTAGGCGTCAAAAAACCTATGCCGTAAAATCGGAACCGTCATCGAAGAGAACGGGAATTGGTGGAGACCGGAACTCAAGAAGCTGTGAACGCCGGAGGCACTGGTCCGGGTTGGAGGGGGAGAAAAGTCATCGTCTTTTGCCGGAGGCGTCAAAAAAAACCAAAGAATGCCGAAGAATATGAGTGATCGGGGGAAGGAGGGTAATGGACCTTTGGGTCAACGCCAAAAGGGGGCCCAATTTTTGCACGGAGCTAAAATCAGGTGGAAACGGCAAAACAGTACTGCCGAAATCTGGATGAAAAGAGGGGGGAAGCGAGCGTAACTCAGTATTCCCCATGGGTGAAAAGAAAGGAAGGAAGGGTTTCCGGAGGTCGATCTCTGACTGAGGGAAGAGAAGGGGACAGATGATCAGGACAGGCAAAGGGAAGGAGTCGATTGATGACGCTGCAAAAAAAGTGTCGAGAGACATCTGAATGCAGCGAAACCGGGGGTGCGCCCGACGAGTTCATTAACGGGGGGGAGCAGAACGCCTACACCGCGACGCTGAAAGCAAAAAAGGTGGAGAGCAGGGTCCCGCATGTAAAACCCTCAGCCCCGCCAGCATCTGTCAAAAATGGAGAAAGGGAATGTCAAAAATCTAGTAAAAAAAGGAAGACTAAAATTTTGAAAGGGCGGCGTACGGGTTCTCGAGTTGCAGAGGGTCAATCGACCTGCTCTAGAAGGAGGAAAAGAGGGAGACTCGGGGGGGGGCCTACCATAGATGGGGGTCCCCCCTAGGTGGGGTGGAAAGACGAGAATCAGCGGAAGAATCAAAACTGGGGAAGGAAATCCCATTGTTATATGTGCCCCCTCGAAAAAGGAAAAATTAGAATGATCGAGGGAATTATCAGGAAAAAAAAAGTCGCCGAGTCGAAGGAAATACTCTAAATACCCTAACAGGTGGGGGTGGGAACGGAGAGGCTCCTCTGGTCGCTCAGGATCAAAAAAAAACAAAAAAGAAACCAAAACCCGGAAGAACCACAAAAACACACAAATCGCTCCAGATCTTGAAAAATAGAGCTTAATAAAAACGAGTGGGCAGAAAAAAAAGAGTACGCTCGCTAATGAAGGATCCTCGTTGGTCAATGACGGCGCAGTCCTCGTTTCATTCAACCATACACAATTTCCTTTGGGAAGGTGAAACTCACTAGGCAGTCGGACCGTTGGTCGGTCAGAAGGAACTAACATCAATTCTCTCAGGAGAAACACAAAAGGATCAGTACGGAAGATCTCGCCTGGACGTCGCGGAGGAAAGGAGATTCAAGATACCCGAACATAAAAGGAGGCAGAGCTCTTCCCGGGAACTGACATTAGGGAACACCAGCCGGACAACAAACGCCCCCCAAATTCTGACTGCGCGGGGGGAGATACGCGCGAGTGAGATGAAGGGATCCCTCTTGAGAAATCCATGGCGGGAAGCCAAGACTCCTCAGGGGAGAGAGAGCGAAGGGAAAAGTTTCCGGCTGAGCTGAAAAGAACACTTTGTCCTTAAAAAAAATCATAGAAGGGTCGAAAAGGGGATACGAAGTTTCGGATCATCGTTGATGGAAAGGGGCCATGTATTGGCAGCGGGCCAACAACGCCATAAACGAAAAAAGCCGACCGCAAGTCGCCAAAGAAATCAATGGAAACAGCATAAAAGGGAAGCCGAGCGACAGCAGTCGGCAACTTGAAGGCGCCTACGTCAAAATGCAGGGGGTGTATCCCAGGCAGGAAGAGAGTCATATCTCGATAGAGTGAGGAAGGAGGTACGCAGAAAACTGTAGCAGATCGAGACGAAGAGCACGCGGGGCACGTGAAACACCAGGGGGATGCGCAAGAAAATTCTAAGTATAGGACATCCAAAACGCCCTGCTGTTTGAGGGGGAGTCGTTGGACTGACAGTGCCCGACAGGGAAATAGAAAGTGGACGCTCCTCAGGAGAGCTATGGACACATTGGGTGGGACCGAACTGTAGACAGAGACTATCAGCGATTTGAAAAACCAGAACGAAGCGGGAAAAGAACTGAAGGTTCCCGAGTCAAAAAAGTGCGCTGGCGACAAGGCACAGAAGCTCTTTTCAAGTATGCGGACCTGGAAACCCGCTTGATCCCGACGGAACCGCAGGCACGAATATCTACGTCCGCTCGTGTATGAGGGGGAAGATTTTTGGGGGCAGCGCGCAGATACGGAAGACAAGATCTCCTTGAGGTGCAGTCCCTCGAAAAGAATTCGAGTGGGAAACGAGGAGGTCGCTGGCCTGGAAGAACGAGACATTGTGGGGAAAAAGTAACACCTATAAAGGGAAGAGGAAAGATAGGGGGGTAAGAAAAGAGAAGTCAGAAGAAATGGACTGGAAGAAAGGGGAATATCAGTATGTCACCGATCTATCTGAAAACAAAGGAGGAGGAAAGATATATCACATCACCTCTTGAATATGAAGGACGATGAAGGAAGGAAAAGAAACTTCATGGGCGTCTTCCACGGAGAGGGCTGACGAGACCACTTAGATGAAGGCTTTTCAATTTTCCTTTCTAGGGACTTCCCTGAGGGGGTAACGTACCCAGAAATAGAATTGAGATATATGGAGCAGGAAAGCAGGAAAGGCGGGGTCATCAGTATCGGGCTGCCAAGGAGGAGAGCTTCGAAGGACTTGGAGGAAAAAATGAGTCATTGTTCGAAGGGGAGTGAGTAGACGTGGGATCAGAAGGCTGTAAGCTCCTTGACGACGAATGTGGAAGGGGGGGAGAAAAATGGGGACGGAGGAGATATTCCGGTCGTATCTGTCTCAGAATCGCGGGGAGTATGATCGTAGACAGTTGAGAAAGCAAAGCTGAACTTCAAAATCAAAAAAGAAAGGGACGTAAAGACATCGGTCCACGGGGAAGGGACAACTTAGAGGAAAAGACGTTTCCAAAAAAAAGAAAAAGCACCTTCCTAAGACAAAAAGTTCCCTGGTGGGGGGGGGGGCATTTGGTAGATTGAGTCGAGGTAACAGGTGTTGAACGGTCAACAAGCCGTCCTCAGAACAGGACGATTACTACGAACGGGGGGTAGTCGGCGGACTAGGGCGTGAGAGAAGAATGAAATTGATCTTGCGGCCTATGAGACACCCCATTGTTCAGCATTTGCTCAAGCGTGACGAGATTGCTGGTAGCTCGACCGCGCCATCTATAAGGGGAAAGGGGGGGACCAAGATGTTAAAGTTCAGGGGGGGGGGGGGGGGGTGAATACGCCTTTGTCTTATTTCAGGGCAGAAGCCGGGCATTGGGGGCCGTCGGCGGCCGAAATTTGAAAAGTCGTAATAAGCCGGTTCGAGAGTGGCAGGACGTTGAAGGCCATGTTATGAGAGGTACGCAAACCGGGGGGAGGTCGCTCTCCTTTCCCTAAGGGGAGGGGGAACGGAACCGACATGAAAAATTGCGGAAGCTGACATGTCCTCGTCAGAAAGACAGAAACAACAAAACGATAAAAAAAACGGGACCATGGTGGGGATGTTTAGACCAATCCCAACGGGTGCCCATAGTAATGACGAGGGAAAGCTATGTGCCTGCGGGGCTGGTGATCGCGCCGACGATGGAGATCATGTTCTCGGTTGTGGAAGGGAGGGTAGTCATGCAAGCGAGTGGGAGAGGTTTCAGTAAACCGGACGACATTACGAACGTCGGGACACTTCCGAAGCCGCAAATTAGTGAATTCTGACCCGTCAAAACGGGGGTAGGGGGGGGAGGGCTTAAAGTCGCAAAGCCGAATTGAAAAAGGAGGAGAAGGAGAACTGGGCATTCAAGAACCTCCTCTGGAAAGTGCGCGGGAAGGCACTCAATTATACGGCTATTGTCAAGAGGCGGGGAGGGGTACAAAATTTCTGACGTCTAAATCGGAGGCGAGGACCAGAGATGTCGCACGACGAATGCAATGGAGGGTATGCGGACGAGTACTCGGACATCCTACGGGGAAATGAATTCCAAGCGGAAGTGAGGGTTTAAGGGGTTGAGCGTTTTCAAGCGCCACCGGAAGGGAGGGCAGGGGGATAAAAGAAGACTGATTGGAAAAAGTTGCCCCTCAAGGAAAAAGGAGCCGGGCCTAATCTGTCAGATATATCACCAGCGGTGCATAATATCGAACTCGAACAGGGAACGAAAGGGGGGAGTCCAACTTCGGCA
>Ga0179591_1339092_pt1 | contig 14327 bp, 23 predicted proteins | sample CZOMad2_1_08_16f_FD_182891 | JGI IMG/M metagenome (GOLD analysis project Ga0179591, IMG submission 182891) | Vadose zone soil fungal communities from Angelo Coast Range Reserve, California, USA - CZOMad2_1_08_16fungal (PacBio error correction) | ecosystem: Environmental > Terrestrial > Soil >...
CGTCCAAATAAAGGGAAGGAGTAAAGGTTTCGCCGCCTCAAGGTGCAATCTACTCTTAGATCCGAGTCTTCGGCTCCAAAAGAGGATCACCAAATGGGAGGGATTTAAAGAGACCATGTCCAATGCTAAAAGCGTTAGCGAGACCAAAAACGGCCATCCTGCTGGTCAATCCTGTACTCACCAATGGTTCAAACAGAGGGACAAAAGGGGATAAGGGGCATTCGCTCAGGAGACAGGGGGGGGACATACAGGAAAAAAGAGGAAAACAAGGGTCAATAAATCCATAGGTAAACAACCACTTCACGTGCTTCCTTGAGACACGTGCCGTAGACATGAGGCCTGCACTGGGGGGGAAGAACTGAACCGGAGCGAGTTGACGAGGAAGTGTGGGACTGGGGGGGGGGGTATTACCAGGTCTTCTGTCGGCATTTTTTTCCTAATAGGGATAGCACAAAAGAAAGACTTAAAATTTGTGGGGGGGGTGGTGGATGGATTTTGGGTGGAAGAAAGTGAACGCTGAAACAAACTTCATCATTGGTGCAAAGATTGGGGTGGAGGGCAACCCATAAGTGGGTCCGATGCCAGAAGAAAATGGAGGAGCACAACGCCTTCCACCCAACTGAGGGGGGACAGGGGCTTAGCCCAATATGAGATTAGGAGCCCTGGGGAAAAAAAATGGAAGAAGCGGAGGAAATCCTAACACTCTGCGCCTTGTGGAAAAAGGAAACCGAAAGAGAGCTTGACAGCTTGCAGAAAACAATGGCTGTGCCTAATGAGTCTTCTACACTCACGCGAGAAATTGGATAGAAAACTGGAAGCGTTGGGCACGGTAAAGCGGGTTTGCAACAAAATTGAAAAAGAAAAGGGTGAAAGGGAAATGATGAAGGCTGTTTTTCCATTGTGGGGGGACATCCGTCAACCTAAACGAGGATGTGATCAAAAACTCGTGGAACAAGGGGGGTGCAGTACAGACCCGTTTACTTTTTTTTGCCACATTCCGGGACAAAAAATGCACCATCAAAAAGATCCACGACAGGGACCTAAGGCGGTGGGTTTTAAACATCATAGTAGTCAAACAGAGGAGCTACCCGATCCCCTCTTAATACGAAGGTGGAAAAAGCCACACAGGCAGTCAAATGAGCTCAAGGCTCTGTTAGGGGGACATACAACATGGAGAAGGACCACCAGAGGACTTCGGGTTTCCAAGCCCGGAAAATGCAAACATGGGGCTGTTAAAAATGGCCCAGTTCGGGGTGGTCATGGACACCTGTGGAAGGAAAGATTCGAGTTACGCTCTTGGCATGGGATCGGAAAGCGAAAGCAACCCCGAGTAGCATGACTCGGGGTTGGATAATAAAATGCGTGTTGAAAAAGAAGGTAAAACGTGGGGGGCTGGTGAAACCCCAAAGATTCCTTGGTGCCGGTAGTCAACCGAGAATCATCGGGAGCAAACGGGGTAAAAAAGGGACAGGTCGGCAGACACCGCTAAAAGAACCCGTCCTTCCAATCTTTGTGAAATCATGTCCCAGCCTGGATTGGTATTTCAGGGGGAAGGAGTGCAGGGACATGAACAGGGTGGGACTGTTGCTACGGTGAAAAAGACGAGGTGGTGAACTGGGAAAAGAATCTTTCAGGTCAAGAACGATCCCGAGGGTAAAATGATTAAAAAAAAGCAAAAGGTCAAAAAAATTCCCGGAGGGAGGACGACGAAAAGGAAGGGGTTCGTTTCTTAGTTAAACCAGTCGCCAGTATTGAGGGCGAATTGAGTTTAGAAAAAAGGGACATGAAAACCTAAGACGAAAGGAGTTTAAAAAAATGAGTGAAGGGGGGACGTGGGGATGAACCTACCAAGGAGGATCTCAAAGTTTTCATTTGTTCAAGGGTGATACGGCCTAAAGAAGGGAAAGTTTAGGACCGGCAGTGGTGCCTAGGGATGAAAAAAGGTTAAAGCTATTATCGAGGGGGGGGAAGGGGACCGGGGAGCAACAAGTGTATCCTCTACACAATATTGCTGTAAAGGTAGGCCACGGCGTTGATGGTCATGGGGGGAAAGTAAGGGGTTGCAGGTAACTATTTGGTATGCAAAAGGAGGTGGTGTTTAAAATGAAAGGAATCAAGGTTGGAGTCCTTCGGTAGGAAATGAACAAAAATTGGCAATTAAACCATTGCCGGGGGATTATTCTCGTGGGGCAGAAAAAAAAGAAGTTGCGAAAACCAGACATGGGGGAAAGGGGGGATCAATGGGGAAGAGGGAAGGGGTTTGGAAGGAAAAAGTCCCTGAGAATTGGGTGTGAAAAAGGTTCTCGTGGGGGAATCACACAAGAGAAGAGGGGGGGGAGGGGAAAAACAGGCTCCGGGAAAAGGACGAGTCAAGGGGGAGAGCACAATTGAGGAATCGAAGGGATGGAGAAGGCAAGGCAAAATTCCAAGGTTGAAGGCGGGTGAAGCCGAGGTACCACGCGGAGGACAAGCTGCACGGAAACTGGGGGGGCAAAAGATCCAAAAAATCGCTGGGGGAAAACTGAAGTGGTGTGTGGTTATTCTCCGTGAGAGACGTCACTATGAGCACAAAAAGCAAATGAAAAAACAAAACTTTGAAAGGTAGGTGTGGCCTTACAGCCGGGATCACATGGCGCAGCCTCCCGGGTAATAACCCAAAAAGCAAAAGGAAAGGCAAAAAAATGGTGGTTTCCAGGTGTGCTTACAGACACGACCGCATGGGGCCAGAAAAGGGGACGACCGGACAGATCAGCGGGGGGGGGAGTTCCTCTGTTTTCCTGGGATGGAAGTCGCACCATGGCAACGGAGCATGAAAAAAACGAAAGTCGGACGATGGAAAAGGTTTGAGGAGTAAGAAGGGAAAGTTGGGCTTGTGTTTTGGCCGGGATGCACCATACTTCTAGGGACGATCTACTAACAGCCATGTGGGGATCCTATTGGTTGAGGGATAAAGAAGAGGATCACATAAAAAGGAGGACGCACCTTTAAAAACCTAAGGAAAAGAGGGAGGGGGAAAGAAGAGAAGCAAAACAGATCTCTCTTAAGGAAAAGATATACTTTACGAGTCAAAGCCTAGTGAAAGAGCTGTCAAGGGGGAAAAAAAACAAACGGGGGGGGAAAAGTAAGATTCGCGGTCGGACAGGTGCGAGAATCAAAACGCCCTGTTTTCTTTGGTGGAAAATATCCCTTTACCCCGGCAGAAGCGACTGGGGGTAGCAGAAAACAACAATAATGACGGCTTTCACTCCTTGAAGCGTGCGCAATTGCAAAGCGGAAGAAATGGAAAGGGTGTGTCATTCGTCTCGCCACTGGAGACATTTTCACAACCGAACCTGAAAAATAGTTAAACAAGTTCCAAAAACAGATAAAGTGTCCGTGGAAAAAAAAACGTTCGTGAAAGCGGGAGCTGGAAAAAAAAAAAACTCAAAGGAAGTGGGGAAGGGAATTACTGTTGAGGTTGGATACAACGTGAGGCTGGCAGGTTGGGGGGAACGGGAAATAGAACGCTGGCTACCCTATCTGTCCCTAGGGTTTTTCAGGGGGGAAAGGGTGGAGTGGGTATCTCATGTGACAGGTCTAAGGGGGGGGAAAAAAGAAAATCTGAAGGGGGAAACAAAGATTCTTGACGGCGCTTTCCAACCATCATTTGGGGGGCCCGCACGAATATAAGGGGGGGGGCTTGGATACAACGGCAAAAAAAAAATACGTGGGCATTGTCTTTCGCAGCAGGAAAAAAGACAAAAAATAGCGAATCTGGGAATAGAAAAAGAAATGGAGAAGATACACAAAGGCCTTGTAAACAAACAGAATATCCTGCAAACCAGTGAGTGCATGCAATGGGCCGAAAAGAAATAGAAACGCCAACAATGGGGGGAGAGGGGAAAAACCGACTTGGGTCCACTTTCGCATTTGACAAAATGGGGGGAGAAAGAAATGTCAAGGGCCTATGAATGAGGAAAATTTTTTCCTTTTGGCATTCCATGGAAAATGACGACACAAGGAAGGGGGAATTAAACTCTTGCCCAGGGGGCAGGTACACAAAAGAAAGACACCGTTGGGGAACTTGGTTTTCCCATTCCTGCCAGTGAAAAAGGGATGGCACAACAAGTGGAAGAAAAAGCGGGTTGTATAAGTCACTTCTCTCGCACGATGGAAAACGGAGATAAGGCGACCAGTTACCAATAACCTGAATCGTCCGGACGAAAATGAGGGCTCCACCCGATCCTTTGGAGGCAAAAAAAAGAGAATCACACAGGGGGGGCTCCAAACCCAGAAAATCATGACGCGAATGAAACATGAAATGCGTTGGGGGAAGGGACGCACCATCCGGCCAAAAAACGGCACAAGAATCCATTTTGTTCCTAAAATGCGAAATTGTCAAGAGGTTGCCTGAATTTTTTCTGTAACGCAAGGCGACATGATAAGGGGGAAGCTATGAAAAGGGGGGCTAATGGATCAAAAACGCGGGAAGAGACCAGAAAGACAGGAAAGGGGGGATTGGAAAAGGTCTGGGGGTATCAACCTGTAGTTCTTCCCTTCCAAAGAATTTGCCAACTTACTTGGGTACAAAGTCATTCAAAAAACAATGGGGAAAATAGAAGCAAACGCTTGAACACACGTGAACGAAGATGCACTGAATCAGGAAAAATAATCAAGCCCCATTCTTGCCTGTTCAAAATGCCTGAATTTTATTTGAAGAGGTGTTCGCCTCATGGGTAAATGTGATTGCTCCGGTTTTATAAGGTTCAGAGAAAGGGGGGAAAGAGGGGGAAAAAAAAGGGAAGGGACTTTTTGGTAGACTCCCCCGGAGGTAAAGGAGTAAAAACGCCTTGGGGACAAAGGAATAACAAATTTGGACGGAGTAAGAAAAAAAAAGGATGGATTCGAAGAAGCAAGCAAGACTCCAGTAGGGAAATGGTCCGAAAGTTGAGTGGACTCAAAAAGGGGGGGGCATAACCTGGCAATGGGCCTTTTACACAGAAAAATGGTGCATTTCCGGGAGGGGATAAAGAAGTGACTCATGGGGGGGGGGTCTGGTAGCAGGGTAATACTGGGGCGAAAGTACATTTGAAGTGGGGGGGCCCAGGCAATTTGCTCCGGCCGGGATTTGAAAAGTTCGATCTAGAGTACAAGCTGAAAGGGGGGAAAAGTCGAGACATGGATGAAAGAAAAAACTGGATGGACTCTTACGTGATGGGCCGGGAAGGAATGGGGGAATAAAAGTGGGCATTCTGGTGTAGGGAGGGGGTGTTCCCAATTGTAAGAACTTAAACTTTGCTTCTTCTTTCCCTGCCGGCAATTTCAAAACACGTATTCATCCTGCACAGGAAAAAACAAACCTGGGGCAACAAGTCCAAGGTGAACGCAAAAACCCGTGTAAAAAGCCTTTTCCGATGGAGTTTCACTCAAAAATTCAAACAGGCATAAAAAAGGGGGGCAAAAGAGAATGGTTCACGGGGGAAAATGACACAAGAGCAGGTATGTGTATTTTCCGCGTATGAAATAGTCAACGGGAAAAAACTAACGGGAAAGAAGGGGGGAGGGAGAAACAAGGAACCCTTGCGCCCATGTTCTTAGGTATGCCCGCTTAACGCGGAGGAAGGCAAATGAACAAGGGTTTTAAAGAGGAAAAATACCAATAGTACGTGAAAAAAAAAGAGTATTCTGTTGAAGGGGAGATGAGTCAAAACAATCTCAAACTTAAAAGAGTACAAGGTATTATTGAAGGCTCAGAGGAAGGAAAACACGGAACCGACGGGGTAAAAAAAAGCAAATAGGCAGAAAAAAGAGGACCGTTCTTGTCGTCCCTTCCAAGATGTGGCATACGGAAAGGGTGAAAAAAGGGACAGGCTGGGGGAGGGTGGGACAAGGGAAGGAAGTTTATTGGAACAGGTGTTCGGGGTGAAGGCGGTCAAACACAAGGGGGGCAGGGGCCCGACAGGAGGAGGGACCTGCCCCCCTCAGGTTAAGTGGTGCGGACGAGGAAAATTGAGGAGGGGAAAAGCCGGAGATGGGGGGGGTTTGGAGAGAGAAAAAGAATGGCCATGGGGAGATTTTGCAATGGGGAAGACCAAAAGGGGGGTATATTTCTTCTCCCTACGTGCTACTAAAATGGCAAACTACGGAAGCAAATTTTACCGAAGAACCTATGGGCTGGGAATCTCCATACGCAAAAAAGAAACCAAAAGAAGAGGGAAGCTCAAAGTGGCTTCTCAATAACTCGAGAAAAAGGAGGTCAAGGGTTAAAAAAAGGGTACGTCCGCTAACAGGGAAAAAGCTCTTTAAAATCATTTCTTCAGAAAAATAGGATATCCCAACTGGGGGGGGTATTTGAAACATGACATCAACTTTATCAGCGGTCCAAGAATACGTTAAAGCCTGGAAAAAAAGAAGTTAAACTTGAAACAATTGTAAGGAAAGGGTAAAAACTTGAAATAACGTTGTCACTTCGTCAAGGCGCGTGGTGCAACTACACAGAAGGTTGCAAATAGGGGAAATGACAACAACAACAAAGTGATCATGACCAGGGGAAGAAACTGGTTATGAACTCAGCGAGGGAAGCAAAGAATAAAAAACAGTCGAGGAGTTCGGAAAGGGAAGGGGGCGGTGGGGGGGGAGGACAAGCGCATGCGCGTGTGTGCCTAGAACAGAAGGCTACAAAAAGGAAAAAAAGTACGGGGGGGAAGGGGGGAGTTGGTTGGTGATATAGTACTTCATTCTAACTAGAAAATAATCTTCAGGGGTTGGAACCAGGTGGGGGAAGGGTTACGATTGGTAAAAAAGAATATATTTCTAATTAAACCAAGGGAAGCGGTCAGACCAAGTCCAAATTGGAGGAAGGGGCATGGGGGGGCAACTTCTCGCCAAATTCGAGGAAATTAGGGCAGGCATACGTATTAAGACTCAGAGACGTATAATAATAAAAAAGAATGGAAAGGGGGGATGAAAAAATAAACATCTTTCGGGCAAACCAAAAATGGGCTTGCTGAATGGGGGGAAAGTTTGGGGGCTTATAAAAGCAACAAATCTCTGCAAATGTTCTCAACTGATAGGGTGGAGGAAAATTAAAAAGGGGGCAAAAAAGTGGAGCAAATGGGGGGGAAAAAGCAAGGACCTGGGGGGAATTGTTTTTGTCATTTCATGAAGGCAGAAAAACGACGGGGGAGGAAATTGGAAAAACTCTGGCACAAAAAAGTGGGAAGAAACCATAAGGGCCACGGGGTGCATTTTTTTCAAGTCCGGCCACGGGACAAATCAAGCCGGACCACGGGAAAGCAGAGGTTCCTCCTCATCTTAGCACGCTGCCCTCTACAAAATGCAATAGAGCAGTAGGGGGGGCGGGAAAAGTCCAAAGAGGAAACTCCGTTCTACGAACCTGATCCTTTAAGCCGAAGAACCCCGGCGAAATGTAAAGAGAACACACAACAGAAGGACTACAACTTTAGTTGACGGCCATCACCCAAAGGAATTCCAAAATCAATTGCTGGGGCCACTGGGCAATTCCAAAAATGAGGGGGAAGGCCGGTTGTAACAATTCTACGCAATACTGAGACTGCAGGTGAGAGATGAAAAATAAAACGGGATAGGAGACCGAAGCCTAAAAAAGGGTGGTGGGATAAAAAGGAAAAGGAGTTTACTATCCTTTTAATCGAAATTCTTGAAAGAAAAAAAAAGGTCAAATTGGACCGTATCAAAAAGAAGAAATGTATAAATAGGAGCCAAAGGGTACAAACAGTTAAATGAGGCCCTGCCTCGGGAAAAAAAATAAGGACAAGGCCTGAAGAGCCGGGGGGAACAAAGGCCTGGAAGGTTTGTTACGATGATGGGGAGCGCTCAGTAAAGGGGGGGAAGGGGGGGACGCCTTGACCGACTTTTTTGATCCTGGAAAAGGGGAAGGGGAAATCGTTGGGAGGTCTGAACGACAAACCGTACGCACAGGGAAAGGGGAAGACAAGGTCAGGGAGGGGGAACACGAAATAAATTGGGTTCGTAGAATCAATTCAAGAGCGATTGAAGGAAGAGGGATTTACTCAAAAAGGGGACAGGACCCGGAAATGGGACAGACAGAAATGTATTTGGGAGTGGGACCGGAGAGGGGAGGACCTTCAACTAATCATGTTGGTGGGTAAATCTTTGGGAAGGGGGAGACTGCATAAAGGCATCAAGGAGGTTTGGGGAAAGAGAAAAATGCCTAATTGATTTTAAGTTCATCTATATGAGTCGGGCTGGCCAAGGGGACAAAAGGATAAAGAGGAGGATGAAACCATCGTCTGTAAAAGTGGCGGGGCAGCGGATTTTGGACATTAAGTGCCGGGCAAAAAAAGAAAAACGGGGAGATGGTGTCAAACTTGGGTTCAACGATGGGAAAAGGCCGAAGGATGGATGGAAATGGAAAAGAAAAGGGGGGACAAAAAGGAAAAACAAGCAAGCATCAGGTGCCGCCAATTCTTAAGGACCGTGGCAAAAACAAAAGGCTAAGGGGACTCAAAAAAAAAGCAAGGGTTGCGAGGGAATGAGATTTAGGGGACAGCAGAAAAGGCCCCAAAATGGTCCTGCCATCACTGGGGGTGGGGACCGAATGGTTCGGAAGAGACAAGTTCGCAATCGGGGGGAGATGTAAAGAGCAATCTTTTTAACTGGATGAAGTGAATAGGGGCAAGCATTCGGAGCGCAAGCAACCAACAAAACCGGAGACAAGGGGTTGGGTTGATGCGGGGATCACTCCCTCTGCAACTGCGGATTTATGGCAAACAGGAGGGGGGATGAATAAACCAGAGAGGGGGGGGCCTGAAGAGTTATTATTGCAAGGTGAATGCCCTTCTATCACAAAAATCCAAAAATCAAAATGAAATGTACCGTTTAGTTAAGTGTGAGGAAGGGAAGGGAGGGGGTCATACAGGCTCGCCTACAGGTAATAACCAAAAGAAAAAGAAATGGAAAAACAGAGGACAGAAGTTGCAGGTGATTCAGAAAAGGGGAACGGAAAAGGGGGGAATGACAGGACTCTAATGTTTAATGGTTTTGGCACTGAGGGATGATGAAAGGCGGTAGCCACTGGGCGAAAGAAAGGAGCAAGAAACCCCGGTGAGAAAGGGTCTGCGCGCCATTGGAGGGAAAAAGAGGTGAAAGAAGGGAAATGGGATTGTTGCCGGGGGGATGCAAGGCATGGAATGATCTGGACAAATAACGAAAAAGTGGGGGTCCTATGGGGAAGGAACAAAGACGAGGGAGAAAGGAAGGCACGTAAGGGGGACGCAACCTTTTCCAAGCTCACTTTGCGGTGAAAACGCGCCATCTCTAGACAAAACCACGGGAGGACGGAAAAAAGTACGCCGTCAACGGAAAGCGAGAGGAAGGAGGGTACCAGGGAGGCCGGCTAATGCCTCGAAACGCTACTACATCTTCCTTGAAAGTGCTAAAAAATATGATCCCAAAAATGGTGGGAAAAGAAAGACAATAAAGGGCTCAGGATTTAGCAGAGGGGCCAAAAAGAATACGGGAAGCTGAAAAAAGCTTACTAGGGTCCCATCGCAGAAAAAAAATGGAAGAAAGGGACGTCTGCCCAGGAACACGCGCAAAAATGGTCAAAAGGAAAAAAGGGAAACATGGGAATCCACTGTCTACCACTGGACACAGAATGATTCGGTCAGGTCAGCACCATTAAAAAAATAAGACAGGCGCGAGAAACAAAAAGGCAACACGTTTGTGATTTTGCTGGGTGGGAGTCCACTGGAGCGGCACGCCTGTTTTGGCCGGAACATAGAACTGCGGAGGCTCAAAGAAAGACTGGAACATGGGGGGCAGGATTTTGCTTTGTTGATCCGTGCCTTCCCGAACGGAAAGAGACGCTTCCGGTTGAAAAAAGTTGGTGAAGGGAGTCACCACTAAGTGGGGACCATGCACGATATCCGAGTAATCTTGCTTCCCGGGACGCCGAAGGGAGTAAGGGATAGCGGGTGAAAAGCAAGAGGGCACTCTGACATCAATTTACTATTAACGCGGAGACTTATAAAAACAGACTAGTTGAGGACAAAAACAGCTTCCTGAAAGGGCGTGCAGGAAGGTTCGGAATGAAACTACAAGGGGAAGGAATCGAAAAACGGAGGATTGGGGAAAAGGGAAAAAAGGGGCAAAAAATTGGGACCGGGAAGAATCAGGGAAGAGGAAGGACGTGGGGGGGGAAATTTGGGTAAAGAAGGCAAAAAGGGGACGTGCCCTCAGGAAGGGGGGAGGAAGGCTTACCAAATCCGTTAAAACACAAGTTTTGGAATACACCCAATAAGTACAAGTTACTTGGGTGGGTGCAAAAACAGGGCCAAACAAAAAAAATGCCCAAAGCCGGAAAAGACAAGGAACAAGCATTTGGGGGGGGTGAATCCAAAAAGCGGGGATCGCTGAGACTACACGTGGGGGAGGAGTCCCCTGGTAAATTCCGACGCAGTAAATGCAAGGGGGGGAGAGAAGTGATCACTTTGGCCTGAAAGCAGAGAAGGAAGCAAGAGGGGAACCAAAACACCTGTTTCATGAGACCGGCGGGGGGTACATAAAAATCCGTCAAAATTCAAAAGAAATTGAGGGGGACCCTGGGAACAGGGGCCATTCGGGTGTCCCTTTTTGAGGAAATCAATAAATAAGGAGACTTGCAAAACTAACGATAGACGACCCTCAAAAGGGCTGGAAGCCTCCTGCAGGAAAGTTGTGTCTTGAAAAAAGTTGGGAATCAACTCCGGTGAGGGCGTGATTGGACGCCCCAAAGATGGAAAATTAAACCAGTAGGGCAACCTAAAAAGGATACAGAGGAAAAAAGTTTTTAACAAAACAGTAAGGGCGAATGGGCAAATCCTCGGAAAAAATAAAATTCAAGGGGAAAGGAGAACTTGTAACCGGGGCCCAAAAGGCCAGTAGGGTAAAATGTGAAGGAAAGAGGGGGAATTCCTCAAAGCTTGGTAACTCAGTGGGGGAAAAAAGTCGGCGAGGTTTAAAAAGAGGGGAACAAGTAAGTTGAAAAAAAAAAGAGGAACTGAAAGAGTTAAGGAAGGAACGGAAAAGGGTTGGAACAACGGGGGGGACGGGGAGGAGAAGACGGACAGGGGAGGGGGGAGGGAAGAAAAGGATAGCTCATATTACGATCCTGGGTTCCTGCAACACGGGAACGAGAAAATGGGGCAGGAACATAAATGGGAATTTGGGAAGGGAAGAGTGGTTGGTGGAAACCAACCCGAAGAAAGATCAAGAGGGGGGTGTTTGGTAGCCTTTACTTCCTACATCATGTGGGGGTAGCCCGGATTTGCGGACTGGCCGGGATGGATGGATTTGGTTGAGAGCGGAGGGGAGGCGGGACATCTGTTAGAGAAAGTCTCCGACATTCACAAGCGTTCTGTAACGGGGGGCAAATTCATCTACTTGGGGGAAAGGGGCAGGGTACGTCCCCAAAAAGTCACGGTGGACAGGATGTATGCAAAAAGATTGAGTTGTTTTACGAAGGACCAGCCCGTGGGGAAGACATGCCCTTACATGACCCCATTCAGTCAAGGCAAATTATCAAAAAAATTCTTAAGTCAATTGGGAATACAAAAAAAAGTGGGGAAGCCAAAAACACTAAAGTTCTAGATTGGCGGATTAGTTTCATGAAGAAAAATGAGACCAGGGGGGGGGGGGAAGGAAAAGATGTTGGGGATCGACCAAAATCGGCATTAATTCTCTTTCAGATCATACTATGAAACTTGAGGCGTCAGATATCATATTGGAGGAGGAAAAGGAAGGCACACCGAAATGAGCGGGTCCATCCGGTCAGTCGAGGGTGGCCAATCGTGGACAATGGGAAATAGAATACCAGGATAGGGGTAAAAAGAAGCGGGTTAACAGGGAACGTGAGAATGGGCTGCTACCACCCCATCAGTCAAGGAAAAAAATAGGGTAAGCTTTAGGTTATTGTAGCCTCGAGCTAGGGAAAAACACTGGAGCAGGCCGGGGACCAGTGAGAAAAAAAAAAGAACAGTCATAAACCCTGTTGAAGGTCTGGTGCTGGAAAAAGCACGAACGAACAGGTAAGCGCGGAACCGCATCGGGGGGTGAGTGGGGGGGTGAACAAGTAGTTAAGTCACCAGTCGGGGGGAAGTCTTCACGTGCTAAGCAAAGGAAAACACCGTGATAAAGGGTTCGGGGAAAAAAAAAAAAAAAAAAATGTCCTTTGGAGTCAAGAAGGGAAGGAAGAAACGTATGAGGTGTGGGGGGCCCTTGAAAAAGACCCGCCTTCCGGTATTTCATGCACACCATTTGGGGGGGGGAGCCGATTTTTATTGAGCAGAAGAAGCTAATCATATGTGAAAGGAGCGGAAAAATTTAAAAAGGGATCGCACCGAGGGGGAGGGGAACGAGACGAACCGAGCCAACTTCGTCAGGACATAATAGATGGAGGCGATCGAAAAGCCATGTAGATAATTACGAACGTCTCCCCGTTAGACTCGAAATCAGCGGGTCATGGCTCATAAAAAGAAAAAATAAGGACCCCAAAGGATTTATGTGAACGCCATTTCCCTGCGCGAGCGGAAAAAAAAACGTTGGTCCGGTTCAAAAGAAGGGTACGAAAGGGCAAAATCGTCACTTATACACGTGTTTCAAATTTCGCTCGGAAGAATGGGGCATAACTTCCAAAAAAAAAGAAAAGGGTCAATACATCAAAGAAAGGCCAATGTAAAAGCCCGCATGGATCTTCATCCACCGGTGCAAGATGCCGGGCGTGAGGGAGAAAACAAAAGGAAAAAAATCCTATTGCGTAAAAGGGATGGGGTCTTGTTGGTTGAACCGGTTCTGGTTTGTTCAAGTAACAGAGACCTGCGCAGGCAATACAAACGGTAAAACGATTGGGGGTTTCAATTGGAAAAAATTGGGGGGGGGGGGGGGGATCTAGAGTTCCTTCTAAGGAAAAAATAACGCTGACAGTTTCACCAGAGGGGGTAGTTCGTAACACACACAATCAAGGGGGACAGGGGGCAAATGACGATTTCCTCTGGTTCTCACGACCTAAAAAATGGGGGGGGCAGAAGGGAAAAAATGCCTCAATCGATTTAGGGGGCACTGGGGCTCAACCAAAAGATAGTGATAAAGGTGAGATTAAATACCAGGAGCTACAGGGTGGTGGGGAAAATAATACCCATCGTTCCTGCAAAGAAAAATGTCTGGAATGAATACATGGGGTACCAGTAAAAATAAACTTCACAGAGAAATGGAGCGGGAAAAGATGCTTTTGGTCACTGGAGCAATTGGGGTTTGCAAAAAATGAAGGGGCAGGAAAATGATCAAACGGGGGGGGGGGAATTTGTGCTCATTTAATCCTCAAAGGGAGGGGTTCTTGTAACGAGTTGAAAAAAATGTTGGGTCATACCCAAAGAGTAGCAAAGGAAATTGTTTGGAAAACATGAAGTACACCTTGCCAGAAAGACGAAGGACAGCGAAAAGGTCCTCTCCCCGTTTTGTTAATAATATCAAGTTACGATCTAAACGACGTGTCGATCGAATTGTACCATCGGCAATAAAATTGGGCAAAACCTAAAGGGAGCCGGAGTAAAAAAAACATGGTATAAAAGGAACACCACCAAAGTTCTCGCCGTCGGGGACGGTTTCCCAAAAAATCACCATCCGCAAAGCAATGAAAAGATCGGATGGGGGAAAAAACCAAAAGGGCTTTTTCATGGCCCCTTTGTTGAAAAAGGAACAAAATTCGGAAAGTAAATAAGGGGGGAGGAGATTAAGGGAACGAATGGACGGCCGAAACCCGGGAGGGGGTAGCCTCAGCCGTCACCATTTGTTTGTGAAAAGTTCTTTTTTAACGCCATTTGAAAGCGGGTATAGCGGCTTACCTGGCAAAAAAACAAAGTTAACGTAAGGGTCCTGGGGAAAAGAGAGAAAGGAGAAGCGGAAAACTCAAGTTATATCTCCTCAAGCGCGGAAATAAAATTAAAAGAACTGGAGGGAGCTGACGTGGTTGTAATGGGGTTGGAATTAGTATCCCAGCCGTGGGAATTTTATGGACAAAAGGGGGGGAGGCGAACTCGGGGAAGGTTTTGGTAAACGTTGGGGGCAATGCGTATTTGAATCGGTATAGTGGAGCAGTGGAAACAAGAAAAGAGCAAATATTATAACGCCTTGGGAAAGGAGGGAAACTGGTCCAGGAGGGGGGGAGAAAAACCGGACGTGGGATTATCAGAGATCTAGTTTCATGAGGGTTTATCAAAAAAAGAGAACAACAAAACGAAAATTTGCCAGTGGAAAATAAAAGGGGGGCCTGTTTTGCCAAACGTGCGTTCTGGACGGAGACAAAAAAGGGG
>Ga0179591_1374829_pt1 | contig 14327 bp, 16 predicted proteins | sample CZOMad2_1_08_16f_FD_182891 | JGI IMG/M metagenome (GOLD analysis project Ga0179591, IMG submission 182891) | Vadose zone soil fungal communities from Angelo Coast Range Reserve, California, USA - CZOMad2_1_08_16fungal (PacBio error correction) | ecosystem: Environmental > Terrestrial > Soil >...
GCGGTTCTTTTTGTAGAAAGAAGATAAAGGGGGAAACCTTCGATTCAAAGATACCATTCGACGAGCCGGGGGTTTGGGGAACAGCAAAAGGTTGGGAAGAGGGCATCTTATCTTAGACTTCAAAGGGAAAGGACGGATAGTCAACTGGAGGAATGAAAAGTCGTATCGTGGTTGATCTTGATGCACGGGGAAATGGCCGATGGACAGCACTTCAGTCCGTTTGATTGAAAACCTGCTGCTCCAGGAATATCGGGGAAAAGGAAGATGCAAACGGATGCAAAAAAGCAACCCGTATCAGGGGGAGGTTGTAAAATCGGTCAACTTCACAAAAAAAGAAGACCATCGACCGGGAGATGGGTTCTGGAAAAAAGGGGAGGGCGGAGCATACGGGGAAAAGCTACACAGGTCCGAGGAAAGAAATCTGGTCTTAAAGGGGAGCAGGGTTCAGCAGGGCGGCGACCGGGGTATAGAAGTCTGTTCTTCTGGGACTACAGGAGGGAGGGGGAGGAACGACACCGCGCCGAGACGCTTGAAGCCAAAATGCAGATTTACTATTACATGGAGCGGGGTGGTGACCATTACTCAGAGGGAAAGAAAAACGAATTCTCCTGCGAGGGAGGGGGAAACCGAGAGGACGACAGCAAGCCTCAAGAAGCGAGTCGCAGCTTCTGAATAACAACCTAGACCAGCTTCTAAAATTGAAGACGACGCGGCCAGGGCCGCGGAATTCGAAATACAAAGCGGGCTTTAGGTTAAAGCAATCGTGAACGTCCATGCCCAATAGAAAAAACGAGGAACTTGATTTACGTCTAGGTCCGGGAAGGGGGAAAACAAAGGACTCCAGCAAACAAAGATCTCTGGATTGAAGGGAAGCATCAAGTCTAATCATTGGCTCGAAAGGGGGGGCGCGGCCTGGCTTTAAGTCTAAAGGGGGGACCTGTTTCCTCAAACAACTACGATCTCTGTAAAAAAAGGATCATAGGAGAGGGGGAAAAAAGGCAGCATGAAAAATTCGATAAGGGGTGGGAAAGTGTGAGTGGAGAGTTAAGCTCAGGTAGAAACCTCCATGACTGCAAAGGGGAGGGCAATGACGGTTTGGAAACCCGCATGAAGGCCCACTCGGGGGGCCTCGGAAGATTTCGGCCCGAAGACCGTTCTATAATCCAACTTGGGAGGGAGGGATAAGGGGACGGGGTTTCAGAAGGGGGGCCAAAAAGAAAGGTTCGTTGGGCGCTGTAGGAGCGTGTGAGTCTGAAAGAACACCGAAGGCCCGGGTCTGTAGTCCTCAAAAACCAAAGCTCCCTGAGGGGGAAGGAGCCGGGACAGGGGGAACTTGGGGGGAGGCCCGACGAAAATCTTCACGTGGAGAGCAATGGGAAAAAGACGGTCCAATAGCGGAGACCTAGGAAAAAAGGGCTCCACCTGCGGATCGGGAAAGGGAATTGAAGTAATACCGGAACACCTTCGTAAATAAGAGAAACGACCGACCGACTGCGGTGGGAAACGGGGGGAATTCAGCAGGATTGACCGTTGGGAAGGCTGAGGAGCGCCGGATTGGAAAAAAAAAAGCCCTCGTTTCGGTGGAAAATCGCCGGCATCCATCGGAAGGAAAAAAAACGGGGGTAGATCACGCAGACGGTGAAGATACCCTTATTTCGAGCTGGTACAGAGAGGCCCAGGAGGGAATGGAAAAGGGGGAGTCCCGGTGAGAAAAAGATTCAATGAGACGACTACCAATGAAGAATGAAAGTGATGTAAAATCCTTAAGGGCTCGTAGGAAGAAAAAACGGTGTCGTCCGAATGGGAAAGGGTGTTCGGCGGCATGCACATGACCAGTTGAACTACTCCGAGCGATTATCCTGTGGAAAGGAAAATCGCCCTAAGGGCCTGTGTTCGACGATCTTCGTCGCCCGATAGAAAAAAGTACGAAAGGGGTTGAACGTCAAAAATGGAGCGCGGGCGTCTAGGGGAAAAAAAACACTTTAAAAATCCGCGCTGATGGGGAACCTTCAATCACAAATCTCAGCAACCGTCCGCCACGATAGGACGATTCGAGCATCGGGGAGAGGAGCAAAACTCGTAAACTTCGTCACCCCGATAAGAATGGAAGGTATCTCGGAGAAAAAAGAAAAAAAGTGGGGCTCTCCCGTTCTCCGCGGCGGGAACTCTAAAGTGTCCCATAGAGCCAGAGAGTTCACATCCTAGAAGAGGTTTCATGACGTCCGACCGACAGGCGAAAGGGGACACCGCGGCGAAGAATCAGGGCCGGATGAGAGAGCCCCACGACGCGGCCGGACAAAACAAACAAAAAAACAAGTTCTTGCCCGGTGACGCGAGAGGCGGCCATGGTTTAATTCCCTAGAGGAGAGACTATCTTAAGGAAAAAAAGGGAAAAGGCATCATTTCGGGGGGGGGGGGTCTTCTTATCGGGTAACCGGGTGGTGTGCCCTGGCGGCAGCCCAACCGGGCGGGGACTTGATCTGGAGGGGAACCTGGGTGGAGGATAGCAGCTGATAGGGGGCGAAATGACAGGTGTCAGGGAAGCGGCTGAAAGGAACGAAAGCGCTAACCACCTCTAAAAGCAATCTCAAGGCGGCCCTGAGCAAGACGAATCGGAGAAAAGATAATAGGCCGCACCTTCTACAGCCACATCCGGGCCGGTAACCGGAATTCGAGAGGGGGCCGGAAAGCAGGGCGCTGAGCGTGGAACAGGGACCCCGGAAAGAGTGAAAAGAGCACTCTACTAGGTCTCAAAGACCAGGAAAGGGGGTGGGGAGGGAAGGAGCACTTCATCAACCCTCTAGGGCAGTCCAAGAAAAGGTTTGGCCCTAAAGAAAAAACAGAAACTCAGGGCTTAAAGGAGGGTCTGCCGGAAAGCGAAGCTGTCCGATCATGGGGGGCCAAGGGGGAAGGACGCTTTCAAGAAAGAAGACAATCACAAAAAGGGGAGGAAAGGGAGAGGGTCCGAGTGAAGCTGCGTGGAAATAGGAGCGGAAAAAGTCCAGGTGGAAAAAAAAAACACTGTCGAGGGGATAACCGCCAACGTTAGTCGCGCTGGGGGGGCCAAACCCCGTGACGTGGACTAGAGAGGGTGAGGATCATACCGAAAGGAGAATGAGGACTTGGTAGGAAAACTTCAAAGAAAGGGTAATTCGCCGTAAGAGGTGATGGTAACCGGGTGGCAAGAGGAGAGCTCGAGGTTCGGACTGCCAACGGATGCTTGGTTCTTTTTCGTGGGTAAGGGAGGACCCAAATGTGCTGTTGTTCGAAAAACGGAGGAGGGGAGCTTGCGCGGCAAGGCCGTCTGGGTTCAGACGATAAGCTGGAGAAGGGATGGGCTCGAGGGTCGTCGCCCGAAATGGAGGGGTTCCCCCAGGAGTCACGGAAACTTACTTACCACTCCTCTAAAGAGCCTCTCCCGAAAAAGGTATCCGCCCAGATCAGTGAGGTGCCATGTCCTTTAATGGGACCGAAAATTCCACCACAAATTGAGGGAATCATAAGGAAATAACACAAAGGACCCAGGTGTTTTCATAGGATTGAGGACATTGAAGGACACAGGGAAAGATCGTCGCTCGACCGGGTAGGGGGAAGAAAAAAAAAGTAAACGACGTCGTGTGCAGAGGAAAAAGTCGGAGCTAACGATCGTCGCCTGGGGGGGAGAAAGACCGACTTGTTGCTGTCAGAAGGAAAAAGAAGGGAGAAACAACAAGGGCACGATTAGGTGGGGGGACTAGATCTATGTGGGCGAACTGATACACGTTATATCAAAATTTCAAATGAGGGGGAACGCTTCAGAAACTACAACGGTTTAGGGGGGGGGGTACTTAGCTGAGACCCAGGGAGAGAAGAAAGTAGCTTGTGCTGGCTGGTTGAGTCTATGTTGAGGAAGCAAAACACCACATGCGCTGGAATCGTTTCCATGAATCAGAAGGCGGACCAGCATTCTTCTCTGGAAAAGAGGGGGGGGGAAAAGAGGTCTACGATATGAGGAGGAAAGAAGCATGACGGGCGATGGGCTGTATGGGGCGAGATCTCGGGGAGGGAACGGGCATTGGGACTTGAAAGAACAAACCGTAACAGTCGATCAAAAAGAAGGGCTCAAGATGGTACGGGGAAGAGACCTGATAAAAAGGGGGGGGGGACGGATTTATCAGATCAATGGAAATCGATGACCGCCAGACAGTGAGAACTCAAATCGTCTCGCCCGTCAGAAAGGGGCGGAAAACGCGATACCGGCGTGACTAAAGGTCGCCAAGGGAGATGATGGGCACTAAGCCTTACTCAAAAAGATGGGTTTCAAGCCCGTATCATAAACAAAAAGGGGGAGCTCGTTGGAGAAAGTCCCCGTCCAGAGAAAAAGCTTTTCGACCATGCGTCTCGGCCTGGAAAAGGAGGGGTATTACTGAATTGCAGCGGACGGGACCGCCGATCCAATGGACGCTTTCGGCGTATAGGGGGGGGGGGCCGAATCTTCCCATTAAGGGAGTTTTCGAGTCTCAAAACCCAAAGTCCTCGCCCTTCTCCGGACAAGGTATGAAAAGGGGGGGCACCGAGGGTGGAGGACGCAGAAAAAGGAATAGGCTGGCGGGGAAGAAAAAGACGAACGCGACAAGAAGGACAGGGACCCTTAAAGCCGGGGGAAAAAACGGGAAAATTTCTTATAAAAAAACATTTGGGATAATAAGTTGAAGACCGCCTGACAGTTAGGGGAAAGAGTCCTGCAGCGTGTGGGTGAACAGGAAAAGGTTTGTATTAAATAAAAAAAAACTGGGGGTCGGTATCAGAACTCGGGGTTAAGGAGCGATAACCCAAGTACCAAGAAATACTTATCGAGAAGTGGGAGGATGACGTCCCGCTCATGCTCTCTAAAACGGCGTTAGGGTGTGAAGAAAAGTAAATAGAGCTCTACGCCCGTACAAAAAGAGAACGCAGATGGAGCAATAAAAATGTCCTATAATCAAAAAGAGACGAGGCCGCCATGAAACGACGGACCTTTGCGTCGGGAAAAAAGAAACACGGGACATAAAGGGCAAGAGGTTGCGTCAGGGGAAGTCATCGACGTAGGCCCGGAAAAAGGAAAGGGCAGGCGTTTCGGAATAATAGGGGGAAGGGCGCGAGTCTCAAGGCCGGACAGGGTCGGTTGAAAAGACGATCGAGACAGCTTCAAAGAAAAAAGATGAGAAGAAAAGGCCGCCGCGAGTAAATCTGGGGGCAAGAAAGTCTTTCACAAAGGGGAAAAAGGGCCCGGCAAATCTTAGCCGGAAGGCGGCTTCACCGTCGAGAAGGGGGGGGGAGAGGTGGCGGTTCCGCGCTCTCCTTAAGTCAAGAGTCAAAGTCGCGCACGCTAATTAAAAAAGAAGCAAAAAAAAAAGGTCCGAGAAGAAGAGGTTCCCGCCGGAGGCAAAAGGTGGCAGAGACCGAGGTTCTCGGCAGATAAAAAACGCCACGCGCCGGAAGGGTTCAGAACCTCGAGTTAAAGGGAAATCTGCAGAACATCACGTTAACCTGTAGGTCGTCGCGGAACGGGCTGAAGATGGGGCCTTCATCCATAGAGAAGAGGGGGATAACCGACGGAAGTGCTGGCCACACTGGAGAGGAACGAGTTCGCATCAAGATCAAACAAGGAAAAAAATCTCGCTAAGGGAGGAGGAAGGTGAGGAACGATACGGCAGTGACATAGGTCTTCGAGGATAATCTAACTCGCTTCGAACCTTCCTCTCAACCAGAAAGAGAAGGAAACGGGGAGAAATGGAGAAGGGCATCTGGAGAAAAAAGGGAAAAGGGAGTCGTGGACCAAAAGACATCACTAAAAAAACCGGAGGGGGGGAGGGGAAAAGAGGAAAATGTGGGTCTTTGTTTTCCACGAACGTGGATCATCCTGACTTTAAAAGGCGAAGAGCCGTAGTCGGTGAGTGGGGGAAGAAGGTAAAGGAAGCGCGGGATTTAAATGTCTGGGGAAATGCCCCGGATCGTCAAACAGCAGGCATCATGCCTATCTATATTCAAGTGGGGTGATTGATGATACTGGGTACCAAAGGGGAATTCCGGGGAAACGTCCGTCGGAGCGGGCCAATGCCAGGAGGGAGGGGACTGAAACGCGGAAGGACGAGGCCTCCTATATCTAAAAGGAAACCGGGGGGGGTTTGGACCACGCGTCAAAGAAAGGATATGCGGGGTCTGACACCAGTCCGCTGTTCGCGGGAACTAGAAGGACACCGTTCGGCGCTAAAAACAAATGTTTGCCTATAGAAAAAAGCTGGGGATCTGGGGAACGGCTGAATTGGAGAACAAGCGGCTCTACGTTAGGGGATCTGTGCTATATCATAAAGAAGAGAGCGGCAGGAAAGCCACAAGACAGGAGGGGAGTAGGGGGATCAGTCCATTGAAATAGGGAAGGGCCTGGGGCAAATAGACGTTGTTGTTGAACGACTGAGAAAAAAAACACCACCCACCCCCCCCCGCTGTCTGAAAAAGAGAGGCGCGCCTTGTAGCGCGCAGGAAACGAAAAAACTCTCTCTTTCTCTATAGGTCAGAAAAAGAGCGAGTGACGACCTGAAGATCGGGGGGGAAGAAAAGTCGCACGGACCTATTCGCGACAACTCCATCTAAGGGACGTTGTCAGCTACGTCTCATTACTTCCATGGAGAAAAGCAACAACCGATGGGCCGTTCGGGGGCTGAGTTTGCCGCCAAAATGACGGGGGGAAAGGCAAAATCGGTGCATAAGGGGAAATTATAGGAAAAATCTTGAGATAGGGGTCGCATATTTCTTTTTGAAGCAGGAGTGGGGGAAGTTGCGTATCGCGATTCGGAACGCAACGCCTAACCTCTAATTCTGAAGAGGAGAAGGAGGAAGGTCATCTGACTGCATGCGGAGAGGTTAGTTGTTGGTCCGGCTGGATAGAAGACTAAGTTATGAGAATATACACCTGCGGGCTGAAACTCGAAGAAACGTTCAAACCCGCTACCGGGGGGAAAATACGGACGCCTCGGAGGAGGAACCAGGAAGCCGCCTTGTTATTGGTTGTTAAGGGAGAATCGGGTCCTGGTTTCAGTTGGGGGGAAAAAAAACGTTAGGGTAGCGTTAGAAGGGGGGAAGATATCCGAAGCAAGAACTCTTCGGAAGTCCCACACTTCCCTGAGCGAAGGGGTCCGCGCGTGGGGGAAATTTGGGGTCTGAAAAAAAGATTCACTTCGGGGGGAATATTACGTCAAAAAAGGAAAAACCAGGGTCGAGCACCGCTCCCGGCGGAATAAGGCTGAAAATGAAGGGTAACCTCACCCGTTCTGGGCCAAGGGAAAGCGGAAAAAGGGGGTTCAGGTTCAGGATTTCCGGTAGAAAGCGGAACATCAGGAGCAACCGAAAATCGAGGGGGCGTCCGGCAAGAAAGAAAGACGCCTAATGAGCGTGGTAGATCCTTTAGATATGGGGAGGAGAACCGTGAAGGGCTAGCCTCTTGCATATAACCAGAAATGATGGACGGGCCGTAAGAGATGGGGGCGATGCATGGGAACTACCCACTTATCTGATAAAGGAAAGAAGGGAATCGTGGCGAGAAATGCGGGGGAAGGGATTAGGTTTGGGGGGAAGGCGGAAAGGACCATATGCCGACCTCGGGGCAGGCGATTCCATTTGTTTATCGAACGGGCCATGAGCCTTGTCCAAATCCTATCGTGAGAAAGATATTCAGGTGAAGACGTGGAGTCTTTTGAACTCTCCTCCGGCGATGTCTGGACGAATTCCTTGAAAAACAGAAACAAAAAGGGAGGGAATTTTTCCCCCCCCAAAAAAAAAAAAAACTCGCCTCCAAAAGGGACAACAGATATTCGCTCGAGAAAGGGGGGAGCGATCCGGCGGACCTACCTTGGATGGGGAGCAGCAAGATTGCAAAAGGGGTCTCCAGTCGCCTAAAAATGCTGGCTCTACGGACATCGGCTCAGCGAAAAGAATGGAAACATCCTCGGGAGGAAAACGGTTTGAAAAGGGAACGTCCGACAGACAAGGGAGAAAGGACTCAATCAACGCGGAATTGGCCAAAAAAGATGGCCGGGGTCCAACAACCCCACCACGCAAAAAAAAGGAAACCTGACAGTTCGGGCTGGAAGTCGGAAAGGTGCGGAATTGGATTCCAGGAGGACGATCTCTGAAAAAGACGTCATAGGGTCGGTGTGTCGCGGGATTTCGCGTAGCAAGTGGTTGCCCAGGGAAAAGCAATTCCAGCAGCAAAAAAGGGTCTGAGCCCCACCTTGTTTTAGGAGAAGAGCGCGGGTCGGAGTGTGGAAGGGAAAAGTGAAGGCTGCCCCGGGAATGAAGATTGTCGCCTGACGGCCGCTCTGGGCAAGAAGAGAAAGGCTATAAAAACACCTCCGCATCGAGGAAGGACGTGAGGACGAATCTAACTTAGAAAACGGCCAATAGCCTTCTACATCCCAACATAACCAAGGGAAGTCAGGTACTGGATTGCCGAAATATTCAGGTAGGGTTAATCTAAAACTTTTAACAAAGTACCCCAAGCAAAAAGTTAAAAAGTCACCCGTTCGCTCAGAAGGAAAACCCGGCATCGCCTTGGCGGGTATTGAAGAGCAACCCTCCGTATAGGGGTTGTCCTACCGCCAGCCTAGGCGGAGAAATGACGTGGGGGGTAGGAGAGAAGGCGGAGACTGCAAGGAGTGTCAGAGACGCACGCGATCAGGTAACTCTCTCTACAAGGGGGGAAGGAAGGGTAGAGAGAGGCATTAAGGAAAAAAATTCAAGAGGACCCCAGGGAATAGGCAAAAAGGAAGCTGGCCGGCGAGATGTCGCCCCTCTCAAAGATTTTAGGAAAAGGGGGGGGGGAGTCGGCCAAACCAGGGGAAAAAGGCACGGCTCAGGGAGGACGTAGAAACTACGCAAAGGCGATTCGGGTCGACCCGGCGAGCGAACCGTTAATCGGGAAGCGGTTAAAGGGTAAAAACAAGCAGGCGCGCTCGGCGGAGGGGGAATAAAGAAGGACCGGCTGGTGATGGGGCATTGAAAGTATGCCCTATTATGTCGGTTTGGGGCAGTACGGGGAGGAGGTGGCGGCAGACGATGCGGCTTGTAGGAAGGAGAGAGAGGGGGATGGGGAAGCGACGGGGAAATAAAGAGGAGAAAAGCGCAGGCATGAAAAAAGTAACGGCTAACAGGGCCTCCGATCGCAAATAACCAGGTTGCTACACACCTCCAGTCATCGGAAGGACTGAAGTTCTTGCCGCATGAAACAAAAAGAAGGTGGTCAGAAAAAGTAAGCCCACACCTGAAGGGTAAAGGAAAAAAAGAAGTGTTTGCCATCTAGAGGAGGAGTATTGGGAAAAAATGTCCTCAAAGAGACTCTTCCCATCCCTTCGGAAAGACTTCTTGGGTGACAGGCGAAAAGGAAGAGAGTCAGGCTTTCCCTATCTGGGGGGAAGAAGGGTGTTCATAATTCTCCTGGGGGGGGGACTTAGTCATTACGCAAACCTGGGAAAAAAGGGGTTTTTCCTAAAGAAAGGAAGAAAAGAGGTGGGGGGTCCTCGATATGGGATCTGAAACGGGCGGACTGACCCTGTCTCAAACTTGGAAGAAAGAGAGTCAGAAATCCACGAAAAGGGGAGGGTCCGAACTTAGGCGCTCCCTTATGATCCTGGGAGTGTCGGGGGAGTCGAGGGTGTGAGGGGAAGGAGAAAACTCATTCTCTTTTTAATTGAATGGGGAAAGATACTAAGGAGGGAAAACTGAAGCAATGCTTCGAAAGGTCAACGGAGAAGATCTTTCTACAAAAAAAATAGAGAGTTAATTCCCTTATAGGGGACGGAGGATGTGCTTGTCAGACAAAAGGAAAAAATCGTAATGTCGGCTGGGGAAGTTCAGACTACAACCTAAAGGAGAACAACCTCCTTGAGACCATCATCCGGATTTTACATCCAGGGAAAGCGAAATAGGGGGCGGAGTTCTCAGGATCAAAGGCGGGGGGGGAGGGAAACGGCCGCATCAGGAAGGGAACGCAGGGAAAAAGTCTCGCCTTCACTAAAGTTAGAGAGACCGTGATCTACCGCGTTAGGCAAAGAAAGGGGAGCCGCAGCCTGACCGAAAGAGGGGGGGTAACAGCGGGCGCATCTAGAGCGAAAGACAGTTTTCTTAATCCAAAGGGAAAAACAGGTTGGCGACGCGCTGGGGTCGTGGAGGGGGCCAGTCCCGAAGGTGGGGAGTAAGGGTCAGCGTCAAGGCGCAGGGACGTCCGCCGGGCTGCCGACGGTCGGAGGGGGAAGGAACTCCCGCATGGCCGAATGGGTCAGTCTCGAAGCAAGAAGCCACCGGGCTCCGGACAAGGGAGAAGAGGGTTGAGGACGCCGACGAGGATCAAAGGGAGGGGGGATAATCCTCAAGATAAAGAGAAAAGCTGTCCGGGGGCTCAGGGCGCACCGGATGATAACGGAAAGAAAAAAAATTTGTGGATATAAAGGAAAATACGCCGCAAGGGGGTCGAGTACGTAGGAAACAAGCTGGGTGTAAGGAACCGTCCCATTGGGGAAAAAAGATCAAAACAGTCCTTGAAGGGGGGGTATCTCGAAAACAGTTGGGTCTAACCTCAAATTAACCCGAGGAAAGGGCTACTTGCAGGCATGGCCCAAAGCGGGGGCGATCTTACGAGTCGGTTAGGTTTTGCGTACAACCGGAAAAAATCTCTCTAAAGGGACCGAACGTTCCGGAGATAAAGGAGAAAGATTACGGGGACATTCCCGAAGCGAGAGGGGGAAGCCATTCTCAGAGAATGTGCCTGGCTTCCACCTTTCGAAAATCCGGGGTAGGTGTTGCAGGGGAAGATGCAGTCAGCGACGTCAGGCCTGGTAACGTGGCGTGCGCGAAGAGGCGCAGGAAGCCTATCCTCATTGGGAGAGAAGGGGGGGAGGAGGTTTCTCGAAAGCATGGGTAACGGCAAGGCGAGGACAAGGGCGCGACAAGGCGCTCCCGCGAGCAGGGGGGGAAGCTCTAGAAGCGTTGTCAAACGAGGAAAGGGAAACGAGTCAATCTTCCATAGGGGAAGCACCGGGGGAAGGAAGGAGACTCTGCGTTCCTTACGCGCAAGTAGACTCGATAGCGCTAATCAAGGATGAGACAATTCGCAAATGTCAAGAAAAAAAGATGATCTCCCCGCCGGAAAAATGAGGGGGGGAGAGGACTGTGAGAGAAACCCGAAAAAGAACGGACGCATGAAGCTGGTTAGAACCTCTCAATGGAGAGGTTATCTAAGGGGGGTCAAGAAAGAAGGTTACGGGGGCCCTTCTCGAAGGGCGAGGTACTTGCCTTTTTGCACGTCAAATGTCGAGGAAGGTGAGTCAATCCACCTACTTATTCTGAAGAAAAGAAGGGGGTCATGATCATCAAGTCACAAAGGAAAACCGCATCGAGAAGATGAAGCAGTGTGATAAAGCTTGAAAGGCGAAAAGTATCCGCTCAGAGCGAGGCAAACGGAAGCAGGGAACAAAAGGGACTACTCTCTTTCTTCAAAATGAAGGGGGAAGGCCTGATCCACTTCTCGGAATCTTGGAAAAGAGGCAAAAAAGCCTAACAACAACCGGAGGAAGGTGGGGCAAATGGGTCTTTTTGGGGGTCAAAACCCCAAGGAAGAAAAATTGATCATCCTGATGCCAGGAGAGAAAACAGCGCGTGCGGTGATTTGTTGGACAAATGCGGCCGGTAAGAGGGGGCGGATAAGGAGGAAGAAAAACTCAAAAGGGAGTCCATCAACTGCTTTCCTTCCTGAGGAGGGGGGGGCTCGTGTTTGATGAGTCAGAGTAAAAAGGAAATCGAACGATGGCCAGCACTTGAGTCGGGGGGGGGGGGGAGAGAAGCCAGTCGAGATCGGGTTGAAAAGGGGCCCCTTCTATTCCCCAAGAAAAGAGGACGCAACCGTATTGGGGGGACTGAAACCGCGTCACCTGACCCCAACGAGGCAACAGAAATGCGCTGGGGTACGTGAGCTGAGAGGTCTAAACCTTGCTGGAAAAAAGACACCAACATGTTGCCGGCTTAGGGATGAAGAAGAGGGGTTAGAGGGAACGGCTGCGAGTGGGAAAAAGAAAGACTGAGACTTAATCGGCGTGGGATCAAAGGAGGAGCGGCATGAAACTCCACCAAGCGACAGGGAGTGAAGGGAGCCGCCTTGCCTATGTGGGGCAGGAATTCACCTTCTCTGGTTGGGGGTGGAAACTTCTCGAGCTTTGGACAGACTTGCCAACCTCAAGATCAGGTAAGGACGCGAACGCAACGAAAAGTCCCACGCGTTTCTCATGCTGAAAAAAAAATCGAGCCCGCCATACCGGGAATCGGAAGGAAAACCAAGCCGCGCAGAGAAACAAATGGGGAAAAGGCCGACGTCGATACGAAGGGCCCAAGCAATCTAAAAAAATTCGGAAAAGGAGAGGGTCAAGGCATGTTGCAGCCTTAAGAAACTAGGAGCGTGCGGCAAAATCGTGGAGTAGGGAGACAGCAAGAAAACCTTGGGTCGATGCCTGGTCTCGGAAGGCGGGGGGTATCGTCGTGCGTAGGGGGGGGGGAGGAAAAAACAGAACGCCCTCGTTGGCGAAGAGCGGGGGAAAAAGCATGAAGGCACGTTCTAATTTGAGGGTGGGGTCCGGACTGACGATAAGACATAATCAGAGTTGAGTATAAGAGGGGAAAAGAAGAAGGGGGGCTTTCCTCGAAAAAAGAAAGGGGTACGGGGTCAAACAATCGGCAGGACCGCTAAACGGAAGAGGAAAAAAGGTATGTCGGCAAGAAATAAACCAAACTTCTATTATCCAAGTTGGTAGCAGAAGGGTAAAAGAATCCCGTGCCGGGGGGAAAGGGGGGGGAGCAATTCCCGTTTCGTCGCGGGAGGGATCGGTTGGTATTATAGCCTCCGCAAAAATGGGGAATCTTCTGAAGAACAAAACCCGGGCGACCCAGACTCAAGTTCGAGGCGGAGCGGACTTTGTGGGTAGGGGTCTAAGGGGATAAAAAAACGAGATGAGGGCAGATTACTGGGAACCAAAAATTCGGAAGAGAACCGGACTCCCGGCTGATCGGGGTCTTATTGTCTGAAATTCATGGGGACCGAAGAAACGAAAGTCCGAGACGATAGGAAAAAAAAACTGAACCACTTGGGAGTCAGGGAAGATTTGAAAAAAAAGGGGGATAACCTAGCGCATGAAACCAAAAAAAAGGGGGGAGGTCGGCGCCGGAATCCAGCGTGGGACTCGCTCGTAAGAAATCAAAGAACGAGATACCCTTATTTCACTGCAGAAGGACCGAAGTGCCCACCTTGAGGTTGATTCAAGTTCCGCGATGGCGATGATCAGGAGAAACGAAAAAACAAGGACTCATCATCGGGATGAATAAAAAAAGAGGGGGCGGTGTAAGGGGTTCAGTTACCGGGGTTCTCGGCAAGAAGGAAAAAGTGCCGACTCGTTCAAAGGTGGGGACGACAAGCCCATGCCCTTCTCAATTTGGCCTTAGAAAGAAGAGGCGCCCGAGAGGGGAGAAGACAAGGCGGCCGTTGGGGGAGGGTTGCCTCCAGCCGGTCGAGAAGGGACCATGCCTTTAAAAAACCGCTATGGTGAAAAGCAAAATCGCCGCCACCAAAACAGATATTCGTGATAGGAAGAGCAGGCGCATCGACGGAGTTCGAAGCAGAGAAACAAAGGGCAAAAATTGGCTCTCGTGTAGGACGTTATGTCTCTGTCAATCTGATTTAAACAAACATTCGCAATAAGGGAAACGTAACATCCAGGGTTGGTATGACGAAGGAAAAAGGGGGAGGAGCCTTCGACATCACATCTTTCCGAAGGGGGGCCATAGATCGCCGGGAAACCAGAGGGAGTGCAATGCAGTTCAAAGAATCGGGGCGGTCCAGTAAATTGACCGATACGATCTCTGGCAAAAAAAACGGAATAATCAATTGAGTTGGGAACGGGCTGGCTGTGGGTCACCTGTTTTTTTGGAAGGTGAGGGAAATGCCAGAGAACATCTGCTTGGGGTGGGGGGGCCACCTTTGTGTAACTAGAAATTCGTCAGCCTGGAGGGGGAGCGCAATTTTCATTTAGTCGGGGAAGCACTTCACAGGATTGCCCGAGAAAACCTAGCTCCTCTCCCATTAAGAGGGGGGGGGCCTAATCATCGGCCGCCGCCAGGCCGGACGCATCGCCTTCGAAAACCGCATACTCGGGGTGAAGAAGGAGAGCCCCCATCACCGGCCTGAAGGAAAGGAGTGCCTAAATCGGAGAGGAGCCTAGGAGGCAGAATGGAAACACGGGGTTACAAAAAAACCGAGACCGTCCTATTCCAGA
>Ga0179591_1268768_pt1 | contig 14325 bp, 7 predicted proteins | sample CZOMad2_1_08_16f_FD_182891 | JGI IMG/M metagenome (GOLD analysis project Ga0179591, IMG submission 182891) | Vadose zone soil fungal communities from Angelo Coast Range Reserve, California, USA - CZOMad2_1_08_16fungal (PacBio error correction) | ecosystem: Environmental > Terrestrial > Soil >...
AGGGTAGCAATGGGGGGGGTGGGTGATGGGGGAGGAACGGTTTCAGGCACAGAAATCGACAATATCAAAAAATTGAAGAGGGAACATGCTCTAAAACGCTTTTACCTAGAGCTAAGAAAGGTCCTTGAGGGGGTAAGTCTTCTCGGCCTCATGGTGAACTCCGGCAGGGGCAAGAAATAACTGCTTTGTGCTACGGAAAAAATCTGAGAGGGGGACTCCTCTCGTCGGGTGTACGGATCGGGAGGGGGTCAAGGGGGAGGGGGGGGGGGCAGATGGAAGAAGTGACGGTGGCGCTGCATATGTTCCAGAGAGCTCAAGTAACGCAAAGGACGGGGACGGAGAGCTCTCAAAAAGAAGGGGAAATCGAAAAAGGGTGGGCCGTTACTGGCTCACACAAACGACTAAAAGCGAAGAAAGGGGGCCAAAACACCTTCACCTCGTTGAGAAAACTCCAGAAACGATTGGGTGGAGCTTACAAACCGGAAGGTGGGGGGACCATCGAAGAAAAAGGAGACAAGGGCGGGGGGGGGCGCCTGCCACGCGGAGTAACTAGGACCGGTCTGGTACCAGGAACAGAAAGGGAAATGTTTGTTGATGAGAGAGAAGAAGAAGGAAAAGAACACCGCGTTGGAGCAACGGTCAACGTAGTTGAGGAACCGCCCGAGGGGGTAGGGGGAGGAAATGGCGGGGGTGAATCTTACCTAGCTATTATCAGGAACCACGCCGACCACCTTCTCTTGCTAAAGGGGGGAAAGCAAGGGGACGTCGATGTTTAGTCGGCCTCCGTCTGAGGAAGGAAAAAACTCGGGGCTAAAAAGATAGCGGATCCGGGCAAGGTCGTCGGGCCGATAGACCGATGTGGGAAAAACTGCGAAAAGACTCCCACCTTTACTGGAATTGTGGGGGGGGACTTCGAAAAGGAAAAAAAGACCTTTCCTCTCCCCAATGATATGTAGGTGGAGGAAAAATTACACAGTGCAGTTCTCGAAGAAAAAAAAGACAAAATCATAATTGCCGGGGAGGCTGGCAGGAGGAAAGAGGGACGGATTCAGCTTAACGTACTCCGGGAAAGATCCATCAACACAACTTTCAGGAAAACTGCAAAGCTCCTGACTCTAGGAATAGGGGGGCCCTCACTGAGAATGAACAGGGGGATAAAAATCGTGATTCCAAAAAAGTGGTGAAAACCGGGCTCTATTATGGGCTCCAAGATCTGACCCATATAATTAGGGGTCTTCGAACACGACCGAGAAGGCTAAAGTCCCTGGATGGGAGGTATAAAAAAAAACCAAGGAAGTCGTCACACTTCAGGTCAGGTGTGGGTCAGCCATTTTCTACGGTACTCCGCGCCCGGAAAAAAGTGGAAGCGGTCCCAGGGGTGGTATCTGAAGTTTGGGCAAGAGGGGAAAAAAGGCAGGGGAGGAGAGGTTTACACAGGACCAAGAGGGGGTTTCGAAAAGATCGGGGGACGGACTGAAAAAACCATCCCACGAATAGGAAAAAGCTAACATCTCATTTTGAAAGTGGCATGTAAAAGGCTAGAAATTGTGAAAGGAAAAGTTCTTATTCGGCCCATAATAGGGAAAAAAAATGAAAAAAAAAAAAAGCAAAAGGCCGATTAGAAATCAGAGGGAGACGTCGAAAAGGCCATACAGACAGGAAGGATGGCTGTCGAAGGGGGAAACCAGGAAAATTTTTGGAAACGAAAGGCAGTAAAGAGGGCGCCAAGGAGGAACGCAAAAAGGAAAAAAAGAAAAGTGGCTTCAAAAACTCAAAAACTCCGCCACAGGGAACAGGGGGGGGGCCCGAAAGCCACCAAAACCCAAAGGATAAGGGGGGGTCCAGCATCACACCGGGCGGGGGAAAGGACGATGAGCGGAGAGGGGCGAGACGCTAAATTGATTAACGGAGGATGAAAGCTAATCTAAGATCGCAAGTCGCAAGAGGGTAAGCGAAGGGAGGCGATACCAAAGGTCCACACGGAGCTAATTATCGCGAGGGCCTAGGAGGGAAAAAAACTGGGAACCAAACATCCGCCTGGGGGAATTTATAGAAGAAAAGCGAAAGTTCGGAAGGGGGAAGATAAGAGATCTTAAATGACTAACAAAGAAGAGAGGGAGTCAAAAAAACGAGACCAGCTCTAAATTGATTAGGGGGAAGCAGGGTTCAGAAGGTGTCTGTTTACCAAATTAGGAAGGGGGAAGGGAGAAAAGGGAAGGAGAAATCGTTGGATGGGGTCCAAGAAATTAGCGGAGCGTAGGTTTTTCTGGGGGTAAGCAGGAGACTACGGGATGGCGATTCATGAAATGGGAAGTCAAATCCAGAAGAAGAAAAAGAAGGATGTGGCATCTGAAAAGTCAACGGAAGGGCCGGACGAGGAATGAAATTACTGTCTGTAAAGTCTAGGAGGCAATAGTCAGTCAACTTTCTTGCGGGAAAAAGCAGGACGGACCGCAGGGGGACATAGGCACATAAACTGAGGGCTTGGAGTGGAGAGGCAGGAGAACCTCCTAAACCGGTTAAGCGCCTTTCGCAAAGGAAGGGTCAGAAAAAATGCCAAAGAAAAAGAAGAAGAATCTCTCGGGGTGTTCTCTCAGAAAACAAAAAACCGGAGGAGGGGGAAAAAAAAAGGGGGGGGAAATAAAAAGCGAGGGCAGGCCTTCCTGCATGGTCTCGAGGACGCAAAAAGGAATAGACCAGTTCACAAAAGGGCTGCCCTGCAAACAGTCTAAAGAAGCACAAAAAGGAATCAGCACGGGGTAGTTGAAGAAGGGGGGGGGGGAAGACGGTACCGTCTTGGAACGCAGGGGAAAACCGTGGATGCCGTGGGGGAAAGAAAGAGAAAGGAAATGCAGACCCGTAAGAACTGAACGAGAAGAAAAGCGAATAGGGAGGGAACCCTGAGGGTTCGTCTAAAGGATGGGAACACCATAAATCGCCCAGCGAAAACGTCGATCCGCAAGAAGGGTGAACGAAGCCGATACCGTTTTCTGGGGCCATAGAAAGAACGTTTGAGAAAAAGCAAAGCCCAGACGCACAGACCTAGGGACCCGAACCGGGCCGAACGTCGAAAAAGAAAGAGGTACCAAAACCTAAAGATGGGGAGGAGACGTGGGGTAGGTCGATGTGTAGCGCAGTCAAAAAGAATTAGTGGGAGATTGAAAAGGGAGCGACAAACTAAGATCCAGCTGAAAAAGAGGAAGGAACTAGGGCGGCTTGGCAAAAGGAAACTCAAACCCAATTATCTTCGGTACTGAGAGGGGGGGGGGGAGGGGAAGAAGAGAAAAGTTCTGGATGGAGCCCGAGCCCTAATACAGGTTTCAGAAGATGCGAGTAAATCGGCTTATCTATAGCCATACCTAGGGAGACTACAAGTACTTCTTTCAGAACTCGGGAGCACGCATTAGAAGAGGGGGGAAGGAAATTTTGTTTATTTCAAGGACCTTAGGGAAAAAGAATTTGGAGAATTTGCGGGTGGGGCGGCAGCGATCGGGCAATTTTCAAAGGGTAGGTGAGTCGCCAGGTGTCTTCAGAAGCAAGATTGGTGGGGGATAACTTGTCGCCAGCGGTGTTGAAGGTCTGGGGGAAAGACAGGCGATGCTGATGCTTCGGGGGAAAGTATTCTAGGGGAAGTTGGAGGACACAGGGGAATTTTCTAATCGGAGGGAGCCAGGAAGGAAAAATGATCAAATCCCTGAAAGAACCCTGGAACAATCCTCGGGGGCTACCATGGAAAAAATGGAAGAGGAAGGGAAAAAAAAAAATTCTCCTACCACCACATGCATAGGGGAATTGGGGGGGGTGTGTCAAGCTAACCAGACTCTAAGGGAATAACAAGGGGTTTCTTTAGTCACCATTATACACGGAGAGGTCTGAGAAAGGTAATATGGAAAAAGAGAGGTTTTCATAAATAAAGGACTGTCCTCGATTAATCGAAAAATTTGGCCGTCAAAATGAGGGCGAAATGTACTTGGGTTTGGGAACACGTGCCTCCCGCCCGGAAAGGGGGGAAAACCTAAAAGAGTTACTGCGCGGGTTCGAACTTCTCGAGAAATTCCTGCACTCCTGTAGGAAATATCAGAAGAGGGACCAAGTCGGGGCGAAGACGAGGGGGACGCAGGAACCTGTCTGCGTCATGGGAAAAGGAGCTGTAGAATCGCGTCGAAGGTTTGAAAGGAAACCATACCCGACAAAGCTGAAAGGATCCCTACCGTCTGAACAGGTACTGGGGAACTACTTGTTAAAGGGCTTGGTCTAGGACTATCGTCCCCTCACTGGGAGAAGGGGAAGAGGAGGGAAAAAAGACTCCGAATTTGCAAGTGCGTTAAACTACCAGAGGCGGTGACGTAAGGAGCGTCAGGGGAAGACAATGGAGGACCGTCAACTTCCAGCGCATAAGGGGTCTCCGGGAATTCCGAAAGGCACTACATCAATCGGAAAAAACGACGGAGGGAAGATGAAAGGGAAGACTAGGACCAGAATGTAAAAATCAAAAAAAAGTGGTGGAGGGGTTCCTCACAACTGGCGCAACTAAACTCGCCGAATTGGAGAAAAAGGAAGTGGAATACGCCTTGGGGATGGGTAAGAAGAGGTTATGATAGAAAGAACAAATCCAACTAGGGCAAACTTGAACGTTCGTGACCGGCTTTAGGGGGTATCCAAACCGTAGCTTATCGAATATCAAGGGATTGAAAGGGGGAGAGGCCTTCCAGCCGGGAAAAAAGGCGTTTCTCACTCCCCGCCTTTGAAAAGGCGCCGAAAAGGAGCAGCGTTGTAGCGAAGACGGAGGAGAAAAGAAGCGGGGGCGCTCGACGAAGGGGCGATTCTCCTGGCTCTGGGGAGGCGAAAGGAGTGACGGTGGCGAGTTGGAATATCGCAAATGAAAGTTTTCCCTAGGGAGTGGTGCAAGTAACCCAACCTTCGGGGAAAGGAAGGGGTCAACAACAACACCGGAGTATGAGAAAAAGAAGAAAAAGAAAGGTTTGCCTTGGTTGCAGCAAAAAAAGAAAGAAAAATGCCAGTCAGCGTCTGAAGAGGAAACAGGGGGGTCCCGCGTTTGCGAACACTATTACGAATTCCGACATACCCGGACAAAAACGGGAAAACTGTACACCCTACCACCCCACACACCAAAAAAAAGCAATGTGCCGCTATAAAGAAAAATCAATCCGGGCGAAGGGGGAATGTGAGCAAACGACTTAATCCGAAAACGCGATTCCCGAAAAAAAAAAAGTCAGGGATACTGAAGATTTAGCGTGATACTTAATAAAAAAAGTTCACCATTGACAGCAAGGTCATAAACGTAAGGAAAAAAAAAACCTAGGGAATTTGGGTTCGTTGTTTCTGAAAAAAACGGGGGGGCCTTACAAAAGACACCGTCGGAGGGGCTAAAAGTGAAGAAAGTCTTCGATTTGGTGCGCCCAAAGTTCTTGGAAGGCGCCAACGGATATAGTAGAGACACAAGATCTCGAAGGATCAGCGGAGTAGGGGGATAGAGAGGGGGGGAACGGACGCGCCGACGGGAAGAAAAAAAGGAAGGACGCATTTTGGCTAAGAAACCGGGGGGCAAGAAGACCCGAAGAAGTAATCCCATGTAGGGGGAACATTGAGGGCTCAGATCCACCGTCTACCAGTGGGTCCCGCGATCTGCGACGCCTTGCAAGAAGGAATGAGCACTTGTTACCCCTTAGCCTCCTTGCCAAGGGAATTTATTTTTCACCTCCCGGCGCCGGCGACGAGATCCGCCGAAAAAAAAAAAAATTAGCCGGACTAATTCCTTCTCAGGAGGGATAAAAAATTTTTAGTCGCCACACAGTGTGGGGAAACGGAATGAGTATGGTCCCATCAAGGGGCGCTGGCAAGAAATCATGAAGTTGCCGTCATCGAAACAAGAGCGGAAAACAAGCCCTCGGAATTTAGGGGGGTCCCCTGGAGCGAGTGAGGAAAAGTCAAGAACAAGTCGAAAACTCGTCAAAACAAAGAAAAGAAGGTAAAAAAAGGGACGGTAATCGTCGCCCGGCCAGGGAGCGCCCCACGCGGAATTTGTGCCAGTGCATCGCGAACCCATGAGAATGTTTACGCAAAAGCCCTCGGGAGATGCAATTAAAGCAAAGTAGCCCCCGGACAGAGGAATGTGAGGCGAAAAGAGTTGGCCATTGAATGGTCGACCAGCCGGAAACACCATTGGGGAGTCTGCGTATGTATTCGTGGCGTCATCGAGGGGCAAAAAAAAAGCCGATGAACGCAGGTGCTTCTTCTGGAGTCTTAGAAAAAGGCCAGATCCTTCCTAGAATTCTGTAGACGAAGAAGGGAGGTAGGCAGTTTATGGCTTGGAGACATTCTGAATGCACTAAAGACCCAAGAAAGCTCCTACCCTAAAAAAAAAGAAGTGCATTCGGGAAGCCACCGGAAAAGAATAACACGTGTTCATTTAGAGACTACTAGCCACCATCGGCCAAAAATGGATCTCAGGCGCAAAGACCACAGCGAAGGACAGAATGATAAGCGCTCCGCGGATCGAGTAAAGTAACTGGTAACGAGACTTCACTCGAAACGAGAGAAAATGCGAGCGAATCGGAGGGTAGCCGTGCGCGGCCCAAGGGGAAAAATAGGAGGCTAGAAAGTCCCCTCATTTCCAACTCTACATGGAGGAGGGTGCAGCGAAGGGAATGCCCATCCTCCTCGGCCATTAGAGAACCAGGGAGTGTTCGGTTCGATACGGGGACATAAGTCTCTATGTAGGAGCGGGGATTGACCTATAAACATGGCAGGGTCGGGGTGGAATCGCGCTGCTGTATGTTCGACGTCGCCGGTGTCGGGTTACAGAAAGGTGGACGGGAGTTGAAGGGAGGGGAGCGGAGTGGAATCGGGATAGGGGGGGAAAAAAAAGGGCGACTTCTGGTGGTTCTTGCGGAAGAAGGTGAGGAGGCGAGTAAGATAAAAGGCAGAAATAACAAAATCAGTTGTGAAGAGTACTTAGAAAGGCAATTTTGGCGGACGTACGCGCATGGACGGCGTCATTGACTGTGACTGACATCGGCAATCTGCACTTAAGGCTTGCTGGACATTTGCCAAAAGCGTAAAGGAAAACAGTCTGACGCAAGAAAGGAGGACGGAGTGAGAGGAAAGGGAAAGAAACTCCTAAGATCGCTCACTTTGAACTGGTCCGAAAGAAGATGAAAGAGGCAAGACTCGAGTGCAGACTGCCTCTCCAATCGAGGTTATCTCGAAGAAAAACGGAGGAAAGAGATACGCTCTGGGATAGGGCAAGTAAGGAGGGGGGGATCTCGAGTACCGCGCTTCAAGGCGAGACCAGCACGTAATGGAGAAGAAAGACAATTTGGGAAAATCCTAAACACTCCCCAGTTCAGCACGGTATTTGCGGGCGTGGCCTAGACTGGGAGCGACTGAGTTGCAGCGGGGTACCGTTATTTAAGGGAAAGAGGCCTAAAGAGCAGAACCGTCAAGCTCCCTTAAGAGGAGATCCTGAATCGGCAGGTTAAAACTCAGTCAAATGAAAAAAATGAATATGGGGGCATAGGATTGGGATGCCATTCAATCGAGAAGTAGATTAACGCACGCCTTGCATCAATAAAACCCGCCGCTAATTTTTCCAAAAAGAGGGGGGCATACTCCTCTTTAAAGAAGTCGCCTAACGACAGGAAGATTGGGACGAAACCGGCCGACAAGTAACACAAGGAAAAAAAGAAAGTCACTTCCAAACGAGTCCTCACTGAACAAGGGTGTCGAAAGTGGGACTGCCGCGAACATGAAGTGGCGAGTTTCGCTCTCGTAATCGAAAGCCGAATAAGGCACGTAGGATCTCACTGGGCAGGCTGAGTGAAAAGCTCAGACCTCTAGATAAGTAATGAAGGGCTGGCGTATCGAATCCTCAGTTTCTTGTGTCGGACCCTGGCTAACGAAAGATTCGTCGCTTTGCATATCGTCGAGCAGGCGAAGCACCCCGCTCGGACGAATTCCCCGTTTGACCCGTTACTTGCAAGGTCGACAGTCGCTCTAGGTCCTGTAAAGCGAGAGTTCGCTGTTTGATTCCGTAGATTGACATAGTTGGGGTACGATTGGCGCTCAGAAGATCGGGACAAAGGTCGGGAGGTCTTGGTGGCGGCAGCACTGTGAGCTCTTTTTTGGCGCTGAGGGGAGATTACGAGGGTTCACGGTGATTCAGAATGTCTGCAACAAGATAAACAGGGGGGCTATTTCATTGGAGAGATTTCAGAAAAGTGAGAAGGAGAGGATATTGCAGGGGGTCTAAGCCACGCAAAGAAGACGTGGGTCTAATCGCCGGCCGATTAAATGGGTGCATGGGGGCCAACTAAAGAAATCACGTGAAGGCCTAGAACGACACCTGGAAAGTCGACATTCACAACCAACCTTGTTGTAGTTCGAAAAAATCAAACGGGGCAAACGAAGGGGGCGTCAGGACAAATCGAAGGATCGCCACGATTTTCGTGCGGCAAATGCCCATTTCGTTGTAAGCGAGATGCACGAAGCGGCGTTCTCATGGACGGGCGAGGACGCCAGCAAGTCTTGCCGCACCTTCAGGACGAGGGAAAGAGCTTGTGGTATTTTGCCGCACGCATCCAGCACATCCAGGGAATCCCTGCGGGAATTTCAAAACCGTGTTCGACGAACACTGGTCAAAATTAAAACCTGACAGCACTGGATGCACATACGACGAAGAATGGGGCCAAAAAAAGTCGTTCGTGGTGAAACCGCAAGGGGCCCGGAGAGATGGTGGCTCCGGCTGCCGTGAAAACTGACGCGTCACCGTCGGCGGGCCGTAAGTGTGTGGTGTGGGCCACTTCATCCACCATCTGGCCCGAGTATCAACCTGCGAATTTCCTCCTTTAATCGAAGACGGGGCCCTTGTCTAGGTGGAAAGGGTTCGGAGCACTGAAAAATAAGTGGACGAGGCAGTATACATCTCATGCCGGGCAGAACGTTATAATGTCGTATAACGCAAATGAAACTTACAGGAACGGGCGTCCTTGCCGTTCCCGAGGGACGAGAGGCACGACGACCTGAATCTAGAGATAACGAAGGCCTACTAAGCCTATGCTGGGCAGGGTTGGAGACGCCCGGACTGTTGGCGAACCTAAGAAATCATGCTTACGAATCCGGGGAGCAAGACCGGGGGGAAGCTAACGCGCAGGGTTAGGACAAACCGGAATCTACAAAGATCCAATCGAGGTCATTAAAGGTTCGTGAATGCTGCTCACGCGTATAACGATTACGTATCAGCTAAGGGGAAAGGTAGCTGCCGGCCGGGGACCTTAACATCATTCTTCCTCGGACCGTCCTTGCGGTTGTGCGAGGAGGGCTCGATGGCCTTCTACTTTTTTGTCGGCCCTCTACCAAGGTCAAATTTCTTAAGAATTCTGGCATGGTAGCAACGAGTTGTGGGAGGAAGGGGGTGAGCGCTCCGTTTGATTAGGGGACAAGTAAAAACACGTCTGCTCTCGAAAAAACCAACGGAGAAGAGGAGAGCAACCAATTTTGGTACTTGCGCACAAAGCAATGCCGTCAAGGGAGTCAAGCGCCACCGGAACCCGATACCAGATGCAATTCTCGAACCCCTGCAACACACCCCGCCGCGCCGGCCATAGGGAAAAGAGAGCAAACGGGGTGCTGTGAAAGGGGGAGCTGCAAACGCAAGGAAGAAAAAGGGTGGTCCAAAAAAGGCCGCCTAAAATTACCCAATATAGCGGAAGAAACGGTCAAGCGTTTGGCGTCACGAACGAATGCAAAGCCGATGTTGGGATTGTTACGATTAGTGCAAATAACCGCACGTTTAGCAAGAAACGCCGAACCGCTCCCGTGCCCGTATTGTCGTACAGGAAACCATGTTTAGGGCTCCCTCGCCAGGTCTTGAGGAGTGAACCAACCAATTCTCCATAACGTCGGGGGGAGTCTTTCATCAGAGCTAGAAACGTAGAGGTGTGAACGATATTCTCAATTCAACCGAAAAAAGACGCACGGCGCCGACGGAGGAAAGCCTGGAAGGGAAAGAATTGTCTTCGAAACCGTCATGCGCGCCGGACGGAATCTGGCACTGGCCACCAAGTGGGGCAAATTGGCAGTTCGAGACAAGCTTACTCTACCAGTGGCGTATTGGGACAGCTTGAACAGAGAATAAGATTAAAAAGGTTCCGCCCTTCAATCGGAGCTTCCTAATCAATCCGGTGAGGAAGAAGGGGGAGCTTCCCGGGCGCAGCGAGGAATCCGCAGAGCGCCAGCAACTGACCACATGTCCTTCAGATGAAAAATCAAAGGTCTTTCTCTTTTAGCCACCCCGAAGGGCTTTTGTCCATAACTTTTAGAGTAATCCAGAACAAAACTGAGCAGGAATGTCCTTAACTCAAGATGGGGGCCGTACGTCTGAACACGAGCAGGAAAAAGAAGCGTCCGACCGTGAGTCTGTATTAGGGGGCCCGTGAAATACCAAACCCTCATCGGAAGGGAATCACTGGTCATGGGGAGAGCCGCGAGCCCGGATTGAGCATGGATGCCCACTCGCTTGGTCGCAAACCTACCGGACGGAAGCATTTGAGCAGAAAAAACCGGTGGCGATCATTCGCGGGCGGGGGAGTACTGCGCAAAAAATCGACGAGGCTTTGCTAGACGGGCCATTGGAAAAGGTCTAACCTACCAAGGGGTTTCAGGGTCTCAAAGAACGTGGTGGGACCAATAATAGGTTGCACCCCGAAGGGGTGAAGACCTAGGTTAAATTGGTCTTCTGCCGTCCGGAGAAAAGGCCCTAGAACAGCAAGGCTTGGAGAATGGGAGTGCATCGAAGCATCTTACGCCAAATGAATCGAGGGGGGCATGGATGGAAGACTTCCGGCAAACCAGTAAAGCTGCAAGAAAGTACAAAAAGAAGCCTAGAGTGCTGGCCCGGAAGCAAACAGGGCGCGCCCTCAGGCTCCCGACATTAGTCGAGCGTCTGCGCCAAAAGTACACACCTTTATCGTCAATAGTCCCAGGCAATCCAAAAAGACGCTTTCTATAATTCGAAAGCGCGACTGGGGGTCGGAAAGGGGGGAGAGGACAGTTGTGGTCTCTAATCTGAAGAGATCGAGGAAATGAGAAGCATTGCGCGGGCGCACATTTGAAAGCGATACCAGCCCTCTCAATCACCGGGGCTACACCTTGATCCGGGGGGGGGTGAAAATTACGAATTAAGCCAGCCCCTCTGTCGGGTCACGGTGCTCCGAGGATCTGTGGGTGAATTTCAGGGGCGAGATATCGCGACGCATTCTTTGATCGCTATGTTCTGCCGGTAGAAGAAAAGGGAGAACTCTAACCCTCCAGTGATTATTCGGTTGGGGAAGAGAGACTGTCTGTTGGGGAGACCGTCGACGTCCCGGGTTCTGTACACGCTGTATGGGGTTACGACAGTGGGCGGGAGTTGATCGTTATAGGGAAAGAAAAAGGCGGATCTATTGTGGAGGTTTTGAGTACGGAGATACTCGGCGAGTGGTCGAATGCATGACGGACCAATAGCTGGAAACATATTCAGGGATTGACATGATGACGCATCTTTGCGAAGGAGGGAGGCGAGCTTACGCGCGTAGGTCTTAAAGAGAGCCTCTTGGCCCTGCAAGAAAACGCAAGCAACGGGCTTTAACGATTGCAAATCAGCGCGGGTAAAACGTCCTGCGGCCTCGTCTACCAATGGATGAAATAGTGAGTATTTTCGGTACTCCTCCGAGAAAGAGTGAAACGCAGTTTGCATCCATGTAATGGGGAGGTCGGGAGGCTTAGTCAGATTGGGGCCGGCCCGATGGGGGGTATATAGTGGGTTGGGGGGACATTCGACTGCACTCAGCCAATCAGGGGCTGTGGGGGATCCGGGGGGGGTCTCATCGGGGGGGGGGCCAAAAAAGACTAGTGCTTTTTAACAATATATAGAAAACGGGCGCGGTGAGAGTTCAGTCTGCAGGGATCTCGAGGCCGCGGCATCTGCTCAAGTTCACCATACTGGATGCACTGGGGAGAGAGAACAGGTGGGGCGGGAGAGGGGCGGGGGAATATCCACATCCCTCATGGCCGTCACTTTGGTATTTCCGATCGCAGGACGGCCGAAGCTTTTGGGCATCGGCCCGGAAAATTAATGTGCAATGGGGGGCCGAATGCAGCGCCACCGTCAATGAGTAATGCGATTGGCCGGCCTCGCAAAGCTTGGGGGAAAAAGGTTTCGTCCGATGGATAGTAGTTCGTCAGACGAGTCATGCCATGAGAGAGAGAGACAGACGCAGTAGAACTCCTGCTTCAGCAGATCCACAGCAGAGCTACCTGTTGGGGGCATATAACGAAGAAACTCAAAAATTTTCAGGAAAAAAAAGAAATCCTTCGCCTAACGGTTGACACAAAGATTTGTTACCAAACGAAACCGCCGTCGAACACAGAGAAAGCAAAGCGACCAAAACTCAATCACTGAGAAATAGGTCGCAGTTGGTGCTGGGTGGTTTGTGTCCTACCATTACCGACCCTTTCCACTAGGGGTGTGTATCGTTCTGTGAGACTCTGGTATAGAGGACGATCCACTTACTTGAGAATAATATTGTCAGCACTGAATTCGTCGGGAATAATCCCCGGGAAAAAATCAACCTCTCGATCATTATCTCTTGAGGGGATGTTCATTTATCCAACTCAGGTGCAAGTGCGGCCCTCCCTGGTAGTACCTGCGCAGTCTATAATTAGAGTAGCGGATTCCACACCTAGCCAAGGTTACTAAAAGCTTTCGACCAGTCCGCAGGCAGAAAGGAGGGGGTATATAAATCGGGGGAGAAAAAAATTTTTGTTTCCAATTATTTCGAAAAAAGGTGTGAAGGAATTGCGGTGGCGTCAGACGAGCGGACGAAATGAACCGGGTGGCAGTCGGTGCCGCATGGGGCTTCGAATGAGATGTACGCTTGCGGGAAGCTTAAAGTTTTAATTCAGAATTTGGGAAAAACATTGCTCTTATTGTAGTCCTAAGTTGTCGACAGAATTACTCAAAGGGGGTTCCGGGCGTGAGCGCAAGAAACGACGATTTTCTAATCCCGCGGCCGAGCGGAAATGGGGGGTTTGGCAACTAGGGGTCCCACGAAAGAAAAATGAAAAAACCCTGGGCCGCCGGCGGGGAGACCGGCCTGGTCTTTCTCCGACACCACATGCCATCTACGAAGGGGGGGGGCGTCATACGACCTGCCCGCGCATTGCCGCCACGGCTGGGTCAACAATCCTCAGGTGGCGAGAAGGCACTTATCAGGCCTGAGTTGACAGAATGCTCAAGGGGGGCGCGGACCGCCAGACTCACCTGGGACGATGTTGACGGGAGTAAACTAGGAGCATGAGGGGCCCGGGCAAAAAGCCAGGACGACGGGGTTCAGGCTCTTTTCCGACACTGCGGTTAATATACCACTTCACTCATTGGGCCCATACAAAACCGAGGAAAACTGGGCCAAAAACTGGGGAGGGTGATCCACCCGGGAAGGAAAGGGGTCCAAGCGTGCCGTCAGGGCCCATCTGGGCTGGATCGAGTCGCCGTGGGGCTCCCAAACTTCAAACCAGCTGGGGTAAGAAGCCTATCCGAAGCAAAATAACCGTGAAAGAAAATTTTCCTCCCTCCTTTCAAGGGTCCGCTCGGCCGCAATGGTACGAAGGGGGGGGGAGGCGATCTCTAACTGGCAACCCGAATTGACGAGTGGCAGTACTACCCATCTCAGGCAGGGGGACGCGGGCTGAAAGGGTCCAGAACATATTCAAAAAATTCGGCTTGCGCTCGGCTCCCGTGCCGTTTCCGGTATGGTCAAAAACGTCGAAGCTCTGAAGTGGAGAAAAAACTGCGCTACGCCGCTGTCTCATTTGTTGGGCGTCACTCCTCTGGTGCGTGGGCACCTAAACATCTACGTTGCAGGGAATTAATTAGCAAGACTCAGTGGTCGAGTAAGGCTAACGCGCGGGGAAGATCCCTGGGGAAATGGGACTTAAATCCACCATCGTTGGGCTGGTAAGGGCGGTTCGTTACTGCTGCTCAACCGGTGCTCTTCTTCACGATGCGCATTCATCGGGGAAAGGGCTTGTCCTCGGTCAAGGGAACAGTTTCCCTTCGGTCTTACGGGACAAGGGGGGGGGGGAGGTTTGGCAGGGCTCCTCAATGCTCCGGCGTTTGAGGTCGTCTCTATGTACGCATAGGGGGTAACGCCTCGAACCCGAATCGTAAGGGTTAGAATTCTGCATAGGGGGGAGGAGAGTGGGTGGCGATGCATACTCATTGGTGAACCTGCCGCCTAGGAGGGGGAACGTTACAACCTTCGTGAA
>Ga0179591_1461814_pt1 | contig 14325 bp, 25 predicted proteins | sample CZOMad2_1_08_16f_FD_182891 | JGI IMG/M metagenome (GOLD analysis project Ga0179591, IMG submission 182891) | Vadose zone soil fungal communities from Angelo Coast Range Reserve, California, USA - CZOMad2_1_08_16fungal (PacBio error correction) | ecosystem: Environmental > Terrestrial > Soil >...
ACAAAACTGCACAGAAGAGGAAAAGCCGGTCGACGTGCTCCGGGGCGTTCTTTCCAGTGCACTAAAAAAAAGAAGTCAAAAAGGCGTGTGATCCCGGCAAAGAGGTCGAAAAGGAACATAAGTCCATCAGGCGGAACTCGCGCAGGGAAAGCCGCAGCTCCCAGGCGAAAAGAAAAAAAAAACCAAACGAAGTCGAGGTTACGTAAATCGGCCCCAAGGCGATGCAAGTGGAAAAGAAAAAAAAAAAGCCTCCCAGTGGAGACGCCCGACACCAAATCGCACGTCCGGATGGTCGCCACCCCCTTTTTTGCTCCATCTGAAGGGAAAAGGAATGTGGTAACAAGGAAAGGGGGGCAGTCGCCCTTGATCGTGACTGAAAAAAAAGAAACAGGTCCGCAGGGGTGAACACCTCATCCTTTTCCAAAAAAAAAAAAGGGAAGCACCCGATTCGAAAAAAGGGACGAATCCCTTTGTAAAAAAGGCACTTTCGATTCAGGAAAAGCGGGTGGGGACGAAAAAAAAAGGATTCTTCCGGGGAAGGGGGTTTTTCAAAAGAGGAACAATTTCCTCCCCAGGGTGCTAAGCTGTGGGGAGAAAAAAAGGGGGAAGGATGTCGAGCCTCTGGGGAGAAGCCTCAATGGCAACGCCCAAAAAACCACTCCCCGAAGGGGGAGAAAAAAAAATGCAGCGAAGGGGAATTTATTGTCAAAAAGGTGTTTCGACCATCGTCGAAAGGCCACGAATTACTACTAAAAAGGGGGAAAAAGGTGGGTCAAACTGGCCCGCCCACAAAAAGGACTCGACGAACTTGAAGGGTCCGGTTCGGGGTGTTCTGCCCAGGGGGGGGGGGGGTTAAAGACCAAGGGGACTTCTGTCAAGTTGTGCATTGAGGAAATACAAAATGCGGAAGGGAAAGAAAGCTGCCCTTCAAAAAAAAATTTGTTGTTTCGAGAGGGGGGAGGTTGTCGGGGTCGACCACAGGAATAAGAGGGGGGAGCGGTCGGCCCTTGGAAAAACACCGTCATGGAAAGAAAGGACTGAAGAAAAGTTAACTTTTTGGGAAACACTGCCTCGGGAAAGGTCCATAATCACTAAAAAAGAACTCCATCAAAAAAAAAAAAGTCCTGAAAAGGAACTCTACTTCGGCGATCCCTGGAAGGGGGGGGTGAGTATCTCCTAGAAAATCACCCTGAAGAGCTGATGGGTATATCTGTTGGGAAAGAAAAAGTTCGCTCGAGGGACTATCCAGAAAGATGGGGAGATGGTTTAGTTCCCCGAAGTTACTCCTTCAAGGGGAAAGTCAGGAAAGAGGGACCGGGAGGGACCGTAGAACCTTGCTGTCCACCAAAGGGAAGAAAAGCAACAGGAGAATAAGGGGGCGTTGATCGTCATGGAAAAAAAAAAAAAGGGGGTGAAATTGGGGGACCGTCCCATCAAAGAGGAGAAAAGAAAAAAAGGATAAAATGAAAGCGCCCACCAGATCGCCCCTCGGCGAAAGACGGGGGAGAGTCTGTAAACAAGGGGGCCCACTTCGATTTCCGAGCCTGAAGACAAATCGGAGGAGAACGGGATGTTTGGTCGGCGAAGGGGGAAAGCAGGAAGGAAGGAGTACTGTCTCCTTGTAAAAAAAAAAAGGGAGCGGTTAGGGGACGACCTCAGGAGAAGGCAAACGGCCGGAGCGGAAAAAAATCCAACGGGGGGTCACTACGCCCGGTAAAAGGAATGGCGAGGGCCAAGGAAAAATTGTAGAACGCCTCGAAGGGGGGGGGGGGCAAAACTCGTCTGTCAAAAGCGGAGGAACTACGAAGGGGCACCGTGGGCTACACGAAGGGGGGCCAGGGAAGACACGCCAGAAAAAAGTTTTTCCCGGGACCCAACCTTTTTTCAAAAATGCAAAAGACATCGCACCGGGGGAAGTAGCAAAAGGGAGAAAAAAAAAAAAATTCAAACGCAGAAAAGCGTCTCGACAACGGAGGGAAGAACATCCCTAAAACCGGGTATGTGGGGAAGACGGTTGAAGTCAATCAAAGGGTATTCCCCAAATTTATCTGGCGGGACGGGAAAGGGAAAACCCGCCCTTTCGGGCCGACATAGCGGCGAATCCAACCATCGGGGACTACAAGGTGTCGCGACGGAGGGCGTCCCTTGATGGTGGGGAGGAGGGTCCGACCAATCGACAGGGACGAGTAGGCAAAAAAAACATCGAGTTCGGGAACGAACCCCGAACGGGAAGGGATCTGGAAATGGGAAAAAAGGTCCGTCTGTAATCGGCCTAAGAAATAAGGGCGCAGGGGGGCTCGGAGAAGGGGGGGGGACGAAAAAAATCTGCCCAGGAAAAAAAAATCTGTCCAGGTGAACGTGGGGAAACAAGTGTCGCCGACAGGAAAAGGTTACAGCCGAAAAACCCACGGGGGGAGGTCGGTGGAGTAGGAAGGCCCCAGGGGGGGGGAATGGTGGGTAAAAAGCTCTTTGCAGAAATCGCAAGGGGGAAGGTTTCACAAGCCATTAAATTTAGAAGAAAGGGACCAAGGGCCGGAAGGGCGAATTGGAAAAGAAAACAACCAAAAAAACTAGTATTAGGAAAAGAGGGGGGGAGAAAAAAAAGGAAAAAAAGGCTCCAACCCTGAGGTGTTCAGAAGAGGAAAAATAACGGATCCGAAAAAAGTGTCTCTGGCCTTTTGGGAAAAGGAGAAAAAAGGCTGGGAAAAAACCAAAAAAAGAGCACCACTCACAAAAGATTTTACCGGAACCGACCTCCACAAAGGAAAAATCATGTGGGTGGGAAAAATGAGGGTGCCGATTGGATGGCAACAGTCCGGTATCCCAATGGAAGGGAAAAAAAAAGAAAAAAAGGTATCTCGGGCGTCCCATTATTCAGAGAGGGCCCCCAGAAAAAAAAAAGGAGGGACATCATCTCCAAGAGAGAAGGGGGGGGCGGGTACAGGGAGGGGGGCACCAAGACCGGAAAATAAAAAAAAAAAAAGAACCTCGACTCGACGATGGAAAAAGGAAAATAACCTGTCATCAAAAAAGGACGACTTCGCTCACTCGGGAGTTGGGAGATGTGGAAGGAACCTCCTCCTTCGGAGCAAGGAAAGGGTTTCCTGGAGGAAGGAAGCAACACAATGGGGGAAGAGAAAACGGACTTTACGTCCCAACCAAAGTTATCCGGGAAATTCAAAGGATGGGAAGGGAGAGAAAGCCCAGAGTCCCGCATTGAGAATCGCCAGCCGGAGCTAAACTCAGAAAAAGTCTAGTTAGGAGGGGGGTTTGGAAGAAGCGGCCGGAGGAAAATCTGGGGGAAAAAAATGCTGGAAGAACCGAAAAAGAAGAAGAAAAACCCAAAAAGCCCGATCTTGAGACAGGGAGAGGGCAAAGGGAAAACATAGAAATTCCGGGGAGGAAAAAGGGGGGGCAGCTGGGATCAGAATGGGTGGGAAAGTGACGTAAAAAAAAGGTCCACCCCGGCATGTAACAAAAAAAAAGGAAAGAGGGTTGACCAAAGAAAAAGCCGGATTCGGCTAAAAAAAAAAAGCTGCAGGGACCCTCGAAAGAAACGGGGGAAAACACTGTCGACTTGCCCACACTACACTAAAAAGGAGGAGAAAAGGGGGGGAGAGGTTGGCAAGGGGGGAAAAAAAGACTCCGCTGTCCGAAAAAAGGTGTCCGACAAAAAGGAATAACTACTTCCATTGAAAAGAGGGCGGGGATGGGTGCTCTACCCAGAGCAAGTGTGTGGAAAGAAAAAGATCCAGGCACAGGGGGGGAAACACTTCTTGGGACCGGACATAAAAAAGGGAAGGAAAAAAGGCGAAAGGAAGGTTCTCCTATTGCGCAGGGAAAAAAGAGGGGAACACGGAAAGGGAAAAAAAAAGGTCGGGCTACCACAGAAAAAAACGGTAGACGTCCGAAAAAAAGGGTGAAAAACTGGCAAAAAACTACCCGTCGAGGCTGGAAGGAAAAAAAGGACTTGGAAGGCGGGGAAAAAATGCCAAAAAGTTCTCAGGGTGAGAGGGCACAAAAAACGACGGTCGAAGGACCAGCACGAAAAACCGAAGGGGGGGCCCAAAGGTTCCGAAAGAAAGCCTCAAAAATGAGTCAACAAAAAACAGGGGGGGAAAAAACCCTGAAGAGCCCCTAGAGAAGGGGGGGGAAGGGTTTTAAGGTGAAAAAAAGGGTGGTGCCTCCAAAAACACTCAAGTCCTGAAGAGAGAAGAGGCTCCTGTTGGGAGAAAGACCCATGGCCCGCCAAAATCAAAAGGAAAAAACCAGAGATATTCTGATCCGTTTGGAATCTCCCCCTTGGAGGGAAAGGCTTTTAATTAAGAAAGGCACCGACTAGGGAACAATAACAAGAGAGCAGATTCGGGGGAGGTGTCGTCCCATTTAGGAAAAAAGGAATCACATTATTAGATCACGAAGAAAAGAAAAAAACTACCACGCTGTCTACGAGGGGGAATAGTGACCAGGAGAAAAGGAAGGGGACGAAAACGGGGTCGTTCCCCAAAAGGGAAGATTTCAACAGAGAAGGATTCGACCAACAAAGCTTGGAGAAGAGCAGGTACAAAAAGTGGACCAAAACCCTGTCAGAAAGAGAAAGAGAACTTCCAATTAAAGGCCAGAGAAAGAAATCCAGAGAAAGGGACCGAGTTGTCCTAAAAAAAGGGAAGAGGTGGAGAGAAAATGGATTCTGACGGTGGGAAGCGAAAGAAAAAAAAAAAAAAGGGAAGGGCGAAAAAGGGGGGGGGGTTCGGAACAAAAGCCTGGAGCCTGCCGCCGAAAAAGGAGGAGAGGGGGGAGACCCTCCTATAAAAGGCCACGGACCCTTAGGGAAAAGTCTGCAAAGGGGGGGAGAACTCCGAGCAGAGCAAGGGTAGAAATGTGGGGAAAATTTGGGGAAAAGGCCAACCTTGTCGCGGGGGAACTCACTCAGAAAGCAAAAAAATTCGTCGACGGGACGAAAGAGAAAGGGGGGGGGGGAAAAAGGAACTTCCGAACAAAGGGGTGGAAGACGGGGTCCCCTGGCCAAAAAGAACGCAAAAAACGACGGAGATGCGGGAGGAGGGGAGTTCTTCGGCAAAAAAGAAAAGGGAGGGAAAGTGGTAGAAAAAAAAGAAAAGTACAACGCTTCCTCAAGGGAAAAAATCCAGCAAAGGAGGACGAAGGAGAAACGGCGAGGGCGAGAAAACCGCCCGACATTAGGTGGGGGCGCCACGCTGCCGGAAAAACGGTCGACATCGAGATTCAAATTGCCTCACGGCAGGGGGTCGTCCTGCCGCCACATATGGGTCAAAAGAAAGGGGGAAAAGAATCAGAGGGGAGAAAAAAAGCTCGAAAGGGAAGGGAAAGGATGACCGAATATGCAAATCAGCCTAAAAGAGACAAGGAAAAAATGTCCGGGAAAACGGGCCGTTGTGGGGTCAACACAAAAAAGAAGGACCGTCCCAGATGAAAAAAAAAAAAAAAAACCAAGTCGATCAGCTCGACCAAGAAAAAAGTTGGACAAGGGGAAAGGGGGAACGGAACGAGGACTCGAAAGAACCGAGGAGGAGGAAAAGAGGAAATCACGGGAGAAAGAAAACAAAGGCAGATAAAAAGGGAAGGGGAGGGAGTCTGAGAGGAAAAAAAAAAAGAAAAACGGGTCCCCCTACCTAGGAAGCCCAAAGGAAGGGAAGGGGCCCCTCACTAGAGGACGGTCATCACGACAGAGAGGGCCGCATGGGGAGGCAAGAGGGACAACGAATATTCGTCAAAACGACAAAGGGACCCGAGAAAGAGGAATGTGAACCTGAAAGGAGGGGGGTAAAAGAAGGTCCCAAAAAAAAAACTCAAAAGAAAGAACTAAAAAGAAGAGGAGGAAGAGCCCGAGGACCGAACAAGAAAAAAGAAAATCCAAAACCAAATAAAACCGGAAGAAAATCCTGCCGACAGAAAAGGGCAGGGTGGCCTCTCGAAGAGCAACAAAACCCGAAGGACGGGGAATTTTGGCCAAAAAAATCGTTTTCCTCGGAAGGGGGGACCCTCTCAAAAATGCACTCCGTGCTGTCCAAAGGTGCCAAAAAACCAGGTTGGAGGGGAAAAACAATCGACCAAAAACCTATGCCCTGGAAGGGGAGGCAGGGAGGACTCCACTGAGCCACTGCTCCAGCCAACAAGAAGGTCATAGATATAGAAGGAAAAAGAATACCTCGAATGGGTGAGCGTCCATAAAAGGGAAAAAAAAAATTTGCCAAAAAAGGGGGAAACCCAGACATCCACTGTCGATACCGGGGGGAGAGGGGTCTTCTGGGAAAAGGGGCACGAAGAAGAAAAAATCGGAGGGGGATACCTTCGAAATAAAAAGGAAGTCTTACCGAAAGCAGGTATGCTCATCCCTCCAGAAATGGGCTAAAAAGGAAAAAGGACATTACACCCCTCGGCTGTAAAAAAAGGTCTAAAGCCTGCAAGTTTTTTTGGTAGACAAGAAATCCAAAGAAAAACACTTCGGACAAAAAAAAGAGAAACTTCTTAAGAGAAGGGGGGGACCGAGCAGGTTCCGTCGCAAGGAATAGGGCGAAGGCGGGAAAGGGCTGCGAAAGCATCCTTGGTTCAAAGAGGGACACCGAATCTGGGGGTTGGAAGGGGAAGCTTCACCAAAAAAACCGGGAAGACCTCAGGGGAAGGTTCGGAGAGAACAAGAAAAAGGTGACCCAAAAATTAGACCGCGTTAAGGGGAGGCCTTGGGGGGAGGGAAGCACCAGTCAGAGATTCCCTCAAAAAAGAGCAGGGAAAAAAAGGGAAAGAAAGAGCGCGACGCTCAAAAACAGGTATTTCATTGGACGACACGGGGAAGATTAAAGATCCAAGAAAAAAAGGGGTCCGCCAGGGGAAAAGCCACCCACGAAAGAATGCCCACTATTCTGCTGGGAGGTTCGATTGGAACGGGTCGTTGGGGGCAGTCCGAAGGGGGGGGTGTGCAGGAAAGCCCAAGGCCGGCGGAAAAAAAACCTTAACCAAAGAAGGTGTTCTTCCGGACGAAGGTGAACCAGAGGGGGGGGGAAAAGAAGAAAACATTGGGACTTTCCTTTGTTTGGGGAGGAAAAAAAAAACCGATGAAGGATGCGGGCCCCAAAAATTGCGAAGGGGTAAGGGGTCCACCAAAGAAAGAAAAAAGGGGTGTTGTGGAGAAGTTGTCCAGAAGACCAACGAATAAGGACTCCACTTTAGGGACCGTTCGACGTAGGCGAGAACCAAGGGCCATTTGTGAAAGGAAAAGGGGCAAAGGAACCTGCCCGAAAAAAAGGCCTCGGAGGGGTAGCTAATGGAGAAGGAATGGGGGGGGGCGAGGCGCAAGAACGGGATCAAAAGGGGAGGGCAGCGGAGGGATGTAGGTCCCGCCACTCGCAAAGGCGTTCTGAGGGCCCTCTGAGGATTCTGGACACAAAGGCTACCTCGGCCCAACCAAAGAAAAACAGCGGGGGGTGGGAATTGGGGGGGGACGTCGTGTTACCTGACGAAGGTAAGGGGAAAATGCATACCCCTGGAGAAGTAAGATTGATACCAGGGGTCCCAGAAATGGATCCCTCCGGAAAAAAGGGTTTTCTGAAAGAAGGGGAAAACATCTGCCGGGGGATAAGCATAAAGACCCTGGGGGGGGGAGGGGATCTATGGAAAGGGGGGGGGTGTCCTGCTCGCCTGCAAAAAAGGGTCTAATGGTCAAAGGGAGCGTTTACATGCCGTGGGGGGAGAGAAGGGGACGTTAAAGAACAGTCCTCTCCCAAAAAAGAAGCGGAAGACCTGCAAGGAACGGGGCAAAACCGTTAACTTTCCAAGATGCCAAGGGAGGTCGAAAGAATTCGGGGGTGGCAAGGGGGGGGGAGGTCTTCTCAGCAACATGAAAGACGTAGAAAAAGGGAAGAAAGAAGGTATTCCATCACCCGGGGGGGGAAAGTAATAACGGGAGAGGGGGTAAAAGACAAAACCCCCATAACCCTTGAAAACTTACGGGAAATTCTTTAGCAACTTTATTGAAAAATCGGACTAAAGGGGGAGTCAGAGAATGCCGAAAAGAAAAAAATCGGGAAAAATTCGCAAAGGATTTAAGAGGGAAGGGGTAAGGGTCCTCAGTGGAAAAAAAAAACGCTTTCCCCCAAAAAGAAATTGACTTCTTTCCTCCACAAAAACCAGAAAAAAAGGGGGGGATAGACGGAGGAAGAAAAAAGATCAGAAAAAACGTAATCGAACACAAGATTGGAAGACGGGTTTGCGCGAGTTGGCGCCGGCACGGCGAGGGAAAGCTCTTAGAGAAAAAAAGAAAAAGGAGTGGGGACCAAAACCCGGGGGAGGAAAAACGTTTAACCAAAAAAGGAGAGTACTACTTTCACTACAAAGGGTTAGGGGGGGGGTAAGCTGGGCCGGCTGATCGGGCAAAAGGGCACTGGGGGGCCCAAAAGACGTCCCGGAAAGGCTTTTAGAAGAACCTGGGAGGGGTCGAAAAATCGAAGTTGTTGGGAAGTAACTGTCAAAAGAAGTGAGAAGTTAGGAGGGAGCCACAAGCATTTAGGGGGGGGGGGGGGAGCCCGACCACCAAAGGAGAGGGGGGAACATTATTAAATGACTGGCCAAAAAAAAGGTGAAGGGGGTGGGAAAGCCGTGTGTCACAGGAGAGGGGGGCTTTCACGGACAGCCCGTGAAGGTGGAAGGGAAAGGGGCATGAAAGGGAGACCTGGTGGATCCGGAACGATCTGAAAAAACAAAAAAAGGGGGAGTAGGAGAAAAGGCCCCAATGCGGGAAAAAAAGGGAAAAACCTTCCGTTTAGGGCTGAAAAAGGAAACAGCACCGTTCGACACCAAAACGGGCCAAAGAAGAAAAAAGGAAAAACGCACCGCGAAGTACAATCAAAAAGGACCAGGGGGAAGCACATCATTTTTGGGGGTAAAGCAAAAACTCATGGGGGAACCCTAAAAAGCCCTCTGGAAAAAAAGAAGCCAGGGAGGATGCATCGTACCCGGAAAGGAAAGGCGGCGTGCACAAGGAACGCCTGATGTTCCCCAAGACCACGCAAAGACCCCGTCAGGGGGGGGAAAAACGGAAACTAAAAGAAACGCCGCAAAGTCGGGGAAAAACTCGACTCGACGATGGCGAGGAAAAGACAAAAGGCCGCCGTGCCGGAAGAAGGGGAAAAGGGGAATAGATGGGGGGGGGAAAAGTTGACAAAAAAAAAGAGAGATTCCAAAGGGGCTCCCTTAATAAAAAAAGGGGGGACCGCGGGGGCGTCTACGGGAGTCAGAACGGTTAAAAAAGATAGAAAAGGGGAACTATTGCAATGAGAAGGGGGCCAAAAGGAAAACGAATCCCATTGAAAAAAAATGGACGGGATATTTGCCCCACACCTAACTCCTAAAAGGGAAAAAGTTCGAAGACTTGGGGGTGGAGGAAATGCGAGAGTCTTCCTCGGTTTTGAAAAGGGGAGTGGAATCCTGAAAAAAAAAAAAAGGCAGCGTCCGCGTGAAAAAGGAAGGCCCCAAGAGAGGGAGAACAAAAAAAGCTCTCCCATTCAAGAAAGCCACGAGGAAAGGGCAGGCCTGGGATGGAGCAAAGGAGGGAAACCAGGGGGAGTCCAACAAGGGGAAATCGCAGCTTTGGACCAGAGAGAAGGCTAAGGCCGAGAGACCCAAAAAATGATGCGGAGGGAAGGGAGGTTCGCCAAGGGGGGGGGGGAAAAAAAAACGACTTGCCCACAAGGGGGAGACGACCAAAAAACGCCTAGGTCGAGTTGGGGGACAAATCAAAGACGAAAAAAGGGGGACCGGAGACTTATAAAACGATGGACAAGTTCAAAAGGAAGGACTATTCAAAAACGCCACGGCGAAAGAGAAACAATTGGAAAAAAAAGGTGGGGGAAAGCCGAGGAAGATCCAAAAAAAACTATTTTCAGAACGACATAGAAGACTCACGAGGGAAAACCATCCTACCCTCCGAGATAAACTTGGGGAAAGATTGCCGCCTAGGGAAAGGAACACTATCTCCCATAAGAAACCCGAGGGATATGTGCTGAAAAAAGGAGATCGGGGCGAACTGGTGCCAACGAAGAAGCGCACGGGAAAAAAAGGCAAGGAACGTGGGTTTACAAAATTCTCGAACGCGCACACCAAAGGACTGTATGGAGGGGGGGGACCAAGTTAAGAACCTACGGCGGAAAAGGAATCATGACGGAGAGGGGGAAGAAACGACCTCTCCAAATTTGAGGAGGAAACCCAAAAGGGGGTTCGACCTGAAGAAAAGATAAAAAAAAGGGGTGTTGGCAGAGTTGGGGAAAAGGCCCTTGAGCACGCGAAAAAAAGGCTTCGGAAGAAAAGGGGGTTTTGGTCTCCAACACAAAATGAGAAGGAAACCGCAGATTCGGGAGGGGAGGAAAGTTGCGGACACCTAGAAGCTTTCGTACTCAGGGGGGGAAAAGACGAGTCGAACAGGTCGGCCCAATCCGAGGACATCAAGGGAAAAAGGGGAGGGGGATCGCTTCATTCATGAGGGGAAAAAGGAAAAAAGAGTCTCCAAGGCCTGTGAAAAAAGGGGTCGTACTGAGGAAGGGAACCGACGGCCCAAGAAGAGTCTGGGGGAAAGCGGGGACCAGATCTACCGGAAACTAGGGGGGGGAAAGGGGGAAAGAGACGGTGACCATCTGGCGACCTTGGGGGCGTAAGCAAAAAGAAAAAGGGGTCGAAAAAACTTTCTCGTCCGGGAAAAAAAAAAAATTCGGCCACCTAGGGGAAAGGAAAAGACACTCCTTGGCGAGGGGGGAAAAACGGGTGAGTGGAAAAAAAACTTTTATGCCCGGGGGGGCCCTGGGGCAGCGCTGAAAGACTTGCCACATTGAAAAGAGGGTTTTCGAAAAAAGAGCAGCGAAAAAAAAAAAAAAAATGGCCCGAAGAAAGTCATCGCACGCCAGGGTTACGAGGGGAAAGGGGCTTCGTGCCCCCCATACCTCGAAACAACCGGGAAGCTGGAAAAAGGCAACCGTGGGCGGAAACCAACCCTTTTATACCAGAAGTGCTGAGTCCGAAAGGAAAAAAGGGGTCGTTGGTAAAGAAAAAGGGGCCGAGCACACTTAAAAAAGTGCGCCTCAGGGGTGGCAAAAGCCGGACAGAAAGAGGGGGCAGGAGTGAGAAGAGGAACCTCCACCTGGCTTTCGCGAAAAAAAAAAAAAAAGTATTAGTCGGTGGAAAAGCTCTAGGCACCGAGCACACCAAAAAAAAAAAACACCCGTCCGTCGGAAGAAAAAGGGAAAGAGGCCTGAATAGCCCCAAAGGACTTCACAACGAGGGGGGGAAGGAAACAAATTCGATTCCGTCTGGGGATGAAGAGAGAAAGAGGGAAGGTCTCGGAGCAGGGGAAAAACCATCGACATTTTCGTCCAGAAAAAAACCTAACAGGGAGAAAGTACCGACGTCGACCGAAAACCAAAGGAGAGAAAAGGACTGCGAGCCAGAAAAGAAAACAGACGGCGGCCCTCCACAAAAAAGACCACGCGCAATGGGGAGAAAAAAAGAGGTCCAGGAGACCTGAGGGGGACACCATCTGGGGAGGGACGGGGGAGAAGAGTCCCCGTGAAGAAAAGCTGCGCCGTCATCTCACCTTTGAAGGGAAAAGGCCTATAGAGAGAGAAAAAAAAACTGAGGAGATAAAGAGAGGAGGGAGGGCACTGAAACAAAACCTCAACAAAAAGCGCAAGCGGGTCTCGCTGGGAAAAAAAAACCCCGTCCAGAAAGCCCCGACCGAGCGGGTTGTTAAAGTAAGGGCCCCGGGTTCTCAAGGAAAAAAGGAAGAAAAAACGACATTTCCAAAGAGGAGCCTCCAAGAGTTTGGGACGCGAATAGAGTCAGAGGAAACAGACGGCTCAGAAAAAAAAATTCGAGAAGGGAAGGGCAGGGAAAGGCCTGTAAAAAAAAAAAAAAAGGTCCGTTAGATGCCCTTCAGAAAAGGGCTGCGGACACGGAACACTGTCCGAGGAACAAAGTAAGGAAAAAACAGGAGGGCCCAGCGTCGGGGAAAAGAAAAAAGGAGGAGAATTTCAACGACAAATACCCTCTTTGGGCAAGGATTACCAAAACGGAGTTAAAAGGAAAGGGAGGACGTGGAGGTGGAAAAAAAGTTGGTCCTCTAATGCGCGGGAAAGCCTTCCTCAGAAAGAACGCGAAAGCCATGGTGGGGGATCCTCAAAAAAGCCCCGATGCCCTGGCCGCGTAGGGAAGGACCTAGCAAGGAAACCCACTGACGAGACGAAAAAGGAAGGAATGCATACCAACGATGTCTAAGAAAAAAATCGATGGGGAAAGTACACATGGGGGGGACAGGTCAGAAACATCCACTGGGAAAAAAGGCAACCCTCCCTGAGGAGGAGGGGAGTCTTTCCATTGCCAAGAAAACGTTGAGAACAAGGTGAAGGGGAGTACCAGGGGGGCACATTCTGTCAAAAAAAAAAGTAATGCCTCAAGAAAAAAGGCGTGGGGCGAACCGGGAAGTGGGAATTGGGGGTCCGACAAAAAATCGCTGCCCACCGGGAAAACCAAAGCCAAAAAGAAACGCCGACGTTACAGGTCAAGGAAAAGAAAAGAACATAAGAAAAGGGGAACCTCTTTGAAGGTGAAAAGGGGGGGAAGGGGAACGATCAGGAGAGGGGGAAAACCCTTGGCCGGAGAGGGGGAGACAGTTCGCCGACACACTCCGGGAAAAGCGAGGGGTCCAAGAATCTGTTTCAAAATAGGAGAGGTTGTCAAGAGGGAAAAAGGGAGTCATCTTTAAAAAGGCGGTTGAGGAAAAGGAATCTTTGAAAAGGGTCCTACTAAGGGGAAACAAAAAAATCCCCTCCCGTCACGGAACGTTAAAAAATCTAACATTAGAAAAAGAAAGTCAAGAGCTCAGAAAAACCAAAAGAAGAGCTGCTCTCATTCAGGGGAAAGAAGGTATTGGTTTTGCCGCCCAAGTCGTTTCCCGGGGAAAGGGAAAAGGTACAAAGCAAAGGAGAAGGGGGGGTCAAAGGCCACAAGGGAGGGGACGATCTTGCTGGGGGGGGAAAAAAAAAGGGTTGCGATTTGGGAAAAAGGTTAGTTGGGAGAAAGGCTCTCAGCAAAAGGGGTTTGCAGGGGAAAGCGTTTCCCTCCCAATGGAAAAAAAAAAAAGAAAATACTAGAACCCGCGTCACCCAGATGGTTGGGTTCAGAAAGGGGGGGTCAGACAGTGTCGAACCAAAAAAAAAAAGGTCTGGGTGGGAAAAAGATGGGGAGCTGAGGGTGGGCAGGGAAAGAACCGCTTAAAAAAAAATTCGTTGGAAGGCCCGGTGCAGGGGGGAAAAAAAAACGGTTACTTGGGGGCGGAATCTAATATGTGGGGGGGGGGGGGGGGGTTCCTCTGTTCCAAAGAGGGGAAAGGGGGACTCCTGGAGAAAAGAAAAGTCCCATGTCCTGGAGGGGGCCAGGTCCCAAAACAAAGAAAAGTTTTGCCATTGGAATATAAAAGGGTGCCTTCACCCAGGGGAACTGAAAAGGAGGTGTTAGCAATTCAAATTTTGACGAAGCGTCAAATAAGAAGGGAAAAGGGAATCAGGGAAAAGGAAAGTGGGCCTCGGATGGACAGAAGAAAGGGTAGAAACGCCGGAAGATGTTGGGGAACTAGAATAAGGGATGAGAAACCAGCAGGATCGGGAGAATTTCTCAAGAAAGCAATTGTAAGGAAAAGAAAACGGTAGAACGTTGAGAAAAGGAAGGTCTGTGGTTTGTCCCGAGTCCAATCGAAAAAAAGGGAGACCGCAGTTCGCGATGGAAGGGTCCAAAGTCGCCCAAAAAAAGTCGAAGGGGGACCATTGGGCAACCAAAGTGGCGTGGAAAGAGCGCAACTACAAAAGGAAGCCAAGGGGAGAAAGGGGGAACTTGAGCGCCATCTGACTAAACAAAAAAAAAGCAAGAAGCGCCATTTTAAAAAAACGCGTGAAAGGCCGGTACATGACCGGGTGACTAGGGGGGAAAAGGAAAAAGTTCTCAAAGGCGCCGGGGGGGGGGAAGGAAGCCCAGCATCCATAAAAGGGGAACCCGGAAAGGATGGGCCCAGAGGGAAGAAAAAAAAAGAAAAGCGGGGTTGAGTCTGTGGGGGCGAGGTGGTCCAGGGAAGAATCAGGATCCATCACAAGGGGATTCAGACTAAAAGGGAAAAGGGTTTGGAAGACAAAGAAGAAAAACACACCGAAGGAAGGCATCTGCGGGGAGAAAAGCGGGGAAAAAAAATTCTTAACTTAACCTGAAACAGGGAGAAAACGCCCTGGGCTGGAATCTCATGAAGATCGAGAGGGGAGA
>Ga0179591_1373643_pt1 | contig 14323 bp, 17 predicted proteins | sample CZOMad2_1_08_16f_FD_182891 | JGI IMG/M metagenome (GOLD analysis project Ga0179591, IMG submission 182891) | Vadose zone soil fungal communities from Angelo Coast Range Reserve, California, USA - CZOMad2_1_08_16fungal (PacBio error correction) | ecosystem: Environmental > Terrestrial > Soil >...
AGGGGAGTAGAAATGTAGAGGGAGGGATCCGGAAAAACTCCATGTTAAGGAAGCAGTCGGCAGGCAGCAACACCTGAATCAGGAAGCCTTAGCAAGGTAAATCCCTCCGGGAGACGGAGGACAAGCTGTAAAGCAGATGGGATAGAACGGTTTCAAATGAGGGCAGAACAATATAGCGGCTAGGCTAAACTCGTGAAAAGAATCCCGTAGTGTGAGGAGAAGCAAGAGAGCAGTTCTCATTAACAGGGAAGGCATGAAATCTCAATGTTTTAAGGACAGGACGCGGTGTCCGCGTCCTGAGCCTGCAATCTCCCCAGAACACAAAGAGAAGCTGGTCTAATAGAAAAGTAGGCGGCATGGAAAAATATCATGGGGGAGGCCGCTTCTCACAGACCGGCATCCCTGAATGAAATACAGGGTTAGGTGACCACGAAAGGAAAAGCAGTGAAACCAAGGTCATTAGGACATGATAGAAAAGCGTAGAATTCGCTGGGGGACGCAAGAGGCACCGGGTGCCGCAAAAAAGGGAGCCCGGCATAGCCTACTCGTCCTCAAGAGTGGAGGGGAGGATACGCTTGAGACGGGAGGGAGAGAAAAACAATCTTCCAACGTCCAAAAAGGAGAAAGCCCCACCTCTAGACGGGGGGGCGAAAAACACCAAATTGAGAGGGGGTGCTGAAATACCTAAATCTACCAAAACGTGAAATGTCGTTCACTCGGGCGGCCGGTAAGCGCGTGACACAGAGGGAAGAGGAAATTCCTTTTTGCAGACACGGAGCATTCGGAAAGTCGTCGGGCTCAATTGACCACTTATGGACGGATTGTTGTGGAATTCTTGAAGTCGAACCTGGCATCGAACGCGACAGGCCACCCAGGGGGGCAGTATCGGGCCTCTCGGTCAAGCCAAAGATTGGGGTCAGAGGAGGCATAGAAATTCAGCAAAAGAAGGGTCAAAAAACTCACCGGGCTGGCAAGAAAAAGCATGATCAAACTCTAAAAAGAAATACCGATGTCGCGGGAATGATGGTCTCGGATCGTGGAAAAGGAAATGAATGAAAAACAAAACCAACCACAAAAACCAAACCCCAACCACCAAAACAAAAAACAAACCCCACACAAACCAAATCGCAAAGCGGTGGACCGACCTGGACGAATGACAGCAGCGAACAGTGGGGGCAGGGGCTCCCATGAGGGAGCAGGAGAAAGGCCTGATCAAGAGAGGGGAGTCTTTTGGGAGGAATAAAAGGGGACGGTAGGTGCACCAAAAAGCATGTGAGTCGGAGGGTTTGCACGGAGAGCCCGCTGCGCGACGAGGAGGGGAAAAAGAGCGAGAGAGCACTAACTAAGAAGAGGAGGGATTGAGGACAAGAAGGCCGGAAACATTCCGAATACAGGAGACCGTCGCGAGGGCTTTAAATGGGGAAGAAGAAAATTCAAGGGGAGACAGACCTGCGAGGGGCCACCTTTGGAACACAGAAACAAGCCTGCAGTAGTCAACACAGCGGGGTAGGGAGGGAGGAAGGCAGGCGGTGCACCGCGAAATTGAGGAAAAAGGGACTGTTGTAAGGAGGCAGACCGGGACGAATGGCAGCTCAATCAGCGGCGCATGAGATCCGGGGGACTAAGAGTCACCAAAAAAAAAGACAACTCCTCCAAAGGAGAAAACAGCGTCAAAAACATTTCGCTGCAACTTTCACGGTCGAATCCTGGAGTCAAATGGAGGATTCCTAGAAAATCCAGGAGCAAGAGTCAAAGGGGATTGCGACGTTCTAGGAAATCCTGGAGATCTACACTATTAAGAGAGCACCTCTTTTTTGCGCTTGGAATGGGGAAACGAAGGGTCCGGAAGGGGAATAGAAGGGGGGAAGAACACCGACCTGGAGTTTATCGCAACCCAACGAAAAAAACATGGGCGGGGGGGGATACATGCCAGGTCCTTAACGGGGGGGACGATGGAAACCTTCTGTTGTGGTGGCTGAAGGAGAAGGGTAGAGGGGCTGCACTCAAAAGACGAAAGAGGGGAGGAGGTGGTATGAATATAGAACGTGTCGATAACTTGGGACAAGATCGGTAAGGAGCCGGACGTCGGAATCAAAGGAAGCAGGAGTGGGAAAAAAAGAAAGGAAAGAGAAACGCGGTGACAGCGGCTGGGGGGGAATTTTTGGGGAGCGGCGACGTAAAAAAAATCGAGAAACGCAAAACGGGTTAAACTCGACTGCGTTCTGCGCAAAGGACCGGTTTTCTTTATGGGCCAGAGGGACTGAGAGGGAGGGAGGGAGGGAAAAATATGAGAGAAATCACATTCTTTGAAGGGTGAAAGGTTGTTGTTTTTTTGTGTGCTTGGTTGGTGTTTTGGGAAAGTGGGGGAGGAAAAGAGGAAGGGACTGTGACACACTCCCGATGGGAATTATTCGACGAAAATGCCGGACATGCGGGGTTGAAAAAGTTTGGCAGGGCGCAAAAAGCTAGCCCCAGAATTTGGCCCCAGAAAGAGGAAGGTCTCTGATAGTGGGGACAAAAGAAAAAGGGGGCAAAGCGGCTAATTTAAAGTGAAGAGGAATCAATGGGAGGTACCAAGAAGCGGGAAGGTGACGATTTACGTCTGCTGAACAAGGGATGCAAACTCGCGGGTATCACCAAACGTGGGGAGGGGAAGAGGATTGGGGAGGGGTGAGAAACAAAAATGGACAGTAAAGGGGGGGAGCCACCACGCAGGGAGCTCTGACGGAGACCTCCTCAACACAAACAACTGAAAGAGAGACGCCACGGAACGAGTGTTGGAGGACCATCATTTATCTACCTGTGTGGTTTCGACTGCAACCTAGTGTGAGGGAGCTTGGATACACCAGCCTCGATCATCCGAGGTCAAAAAGACAGGACGGAAACCAAACCTCAAGGGGGAAGGGGGGACGGGTCAAAACCAACAGATTCGGAATCAAGACTGTGGTTTCAGTTTTGCCGAGGGGAATGGTTAAAAGAATTGCAGCGAATAACGTGGCAAAAGGGGAGGGGCGAAGTCTTGTCTCGCCTGAATCAAACGTTAAGAAAATGTTTCCGCAATATGGGGGGAATTGGGAGGCGACATACTACCGGATGGTGCCCAGGAGGACGCCGCGGTACCGAGGAACAGTGTCAGCACATGGTAAAGGGGTGTGGCAACATCTCGGCTAAGAAAAAAGTCTCGAAAAAAAACGAAGCAACCGCAGTAAATGCTAACCAGTGCAACATGAAAAAAAAAAATGTGGAGGGGACGCGCCGGCGCAAAGAGCAGGCAGCAGGCGGGAACGCGGAGAGGAGGCCGTCATGGAGCAAAGAAGGGGAATGTCTCCGATGAAAAACCACGTAAGAACTCGAATCAAAGAACTATCTACACAGGGTAAAATTGAAGAACTAATAACTCATGGAAAGGGGAAACGCCGTCTTGTTTACAGACGAACGTGCAGCCGAAGGCAAAAAAACCCCAATGAAGAGGGGTAAGCTTAAGTTCAAAGGAAGCAGGGGGAAGAGAAAAAAAATTAGCGGGCTTGAGAGGGGGAAAGTCATGTCACTGCCTGGGGTTCAGAACTCGGAGATCACCCCGCTCGTCCGACTCCGTCACTGGGGCACACGGGACCAGCAGGGAAAAACAGAGTTTAGATCTTCTCTGGGACGACGATAGAAAGGGAAGGTCGTGCTAAAATCAACGGGGTGGCTTAATTAAAAGGGTAGGGGCATTAAACTAAGAAAAAGACATGGGATACGACATAAGATCCAGGACAGAAAGTGAAGAAACAAATGGTGGAAAAAGACGGCCTAAATGAGGAAGGGATCTGTTGAAGGCGGGGGTGAAAAAAATTCCGACAACGTTCAATAGGGGCGCCTCTGAGGTGATTAAAAGAGGGGACAGGTCCAAGGGGAAGTGCGATTAACTACACAGCGGTAGAAAAAAGGGGTCTCAGTCGGAAGGAAAAAACACCTAAGTAAACAGCCCATCCAGAACCTCTAAAAGAGCAGGAGTTGAAAGGGGGGACAGGAAGAGGGCCGACCACGACGATCATGGCGGAGGGGGGAAAAAACTGGGGAATATCCGTGTGAGAAATCGAATCCTTCGCTCTTCCTTCCTCTTGGATTTCTACATTGCTTGGCGGTCGAGTTTCAGGGGGGCATCTGAGGGAGAAAGAAATCAGCGGAGAAGGGAAAACTAGTCATGAAATGGTTTAACATCTGGAGGAAAATGAGTCTGGGCCTAAACTCGGAATAACTGACGCGGACGAGAAAAGGGAAAGGTTGGGTATCCAGCCAAGTTCGCCAAAGAGCAGCCAGCGTGGTTCACGTGATCAGGCTCGAATAACTGGTAAAGCTAGGCAAAGGAAAAAAGAGGAATCGCTGAGGGAGGAAGGGTCAGAACTAGAGGGAAAGGTCATCGGCCATGCCGAAGCCCAACCAAAGGACAGAATTGGTAATCTAAAAGGAAGGTAGTGGGCGAACAAGGGGAGCAGAGGGGGGGTCTGGTGTATACACGCATGTAGTGAATGAAAACGCGGTGCAGGGAAAGGAGCTGCTGGATATTCCTCCAAGATGGTGGGAGTTACGACACAGGAGAAAGAAAAACGGGCGTTTGGGGAAGGGGAAGGAGATCATCAGGCATCAGTGACTTGAAAAGAACCCAATCACGAATCAAGAAAAAGCCGGTGCAATTGAAATCGGGAACGCCTGGGAGAGGACTTCGAAGGGGGGGGACTTTTCAAGCAAAAATAAAAAGAGAGATTCAACTCCCATAACACTCCTACTGGGGTCGTGAAGCATACCCGTAAAAGAAGGACAGCGGAAGAAGGGGAAAGATAGGGGCGGGTCAGGCGTAAGAAGAGAACGCGAGTGTCGGGAAAACGCCTGAGATGACTATTTGTCTTCTAGCGGAAGTTAATGGGGGATTGAATTCTTAGTTGTAGAGACTGTACGATACAAAGATCAACTACAAGATTTGATTTCCTGCACTCCAGGGGTAAAAGGGGCTCATTCCCGTTAGTAAACATGGACGTGCTTCAAACTGCATGAAAAAAGTGCGGACAGCACCGCAAAGGAGATCTAACAACTTACTGAAAGATGAAAATCGGATTACTTGGACTTGAGGGCTTCATGGCATCGATTTGAAGAAAAAATTTGGTCTGAAGGGAGGAAATGTTCAAAATGGAAACCGTTCGGCATAACCTACGTTCAAGAGAACATCCGGGGGCTATACCTAGAGTGAGAAGGTGAGTTCCGTTCTAGTAAGGAAAACGCACTTCCATAGGTGCCGAACCAGGAACGGCTGGTTAAGCTAACTTCGCATGTCAAGCTTACAAGCGACCTCAACGAAAAGGCAGGAGGTATATTTCACTAGAGGGGCATGCCTCCCTGCACTAAAAAAAACGGCTAGACGGGAACAATAATGGAAGACGGGCGCTTAAGGGATCAGGAAAGAAACTACGGTCAAACATCGACTTTTGATATTACTTGCATACGCAGAAAATCAGCCGTGGACAGGACGAAAACATGCTTGGGGGAATTTGACAAGGAGGGACGCGTTGCACTCAATCTAGCTCACACCTTATGGGGAGGAAGATGAGGGAAATCGGAGTAGAAATGGAATAGGGAGTCACAAAGGTCAAGATAAAAAAAAAGAGGGGAGAATGGATATCACTCACAGCGAGGAGGACGATCAGGGAAAATACAAAGAAGCTCCAAAGTTTCAATAGAGCGTTTCCATCAGAAGGAAAATCCTGCTGAGAAAAAAGGAGGAGACAGCATTAATACAGGCTGTCTTTTTCGGGGGGGGCATATAGCGGGTTGTTAAAAATGGAAAAACATTCGCAGGAGAATTATTAAGGGGTTTCTGCTAGGGGGAAGTAGGGAGGTGGGGAATAGGGATGGCCAGCTCTGGGCGCAAAGAAGCGGGGTCAACTCAAGAGAGAAAAAAGTATGTTCAAACTGGAAAAGGAGCAGTAGAGAAGAGTAGAAAAGGAAGAAGGGGGGACGAAAAAGCCTCCAACAAAAACTAAAAAGGGGTTATTGACCAGACTGGGGAAGGGGGGCAACCATTCAGACCTGATCGACGAAGGAATTGTAGGCGGGGGAAGGATATTTGCTTACACAGAACAAAGTGGCCCGGTGTCGCCCGGTCCTTCAGGGCAGCGGCTTCTGGACACTCACATAAGTTAGTTGAGGAAGAACCGCTTTGACCCGTCGGAACCATACATTGGAAAACTCCCGGGTCGACAACTCGAATCTAGACGTTTGTCGCAAAATAAAAAGATATGCGGAAGGCCGGCGACCAGGTAAATTGAGGATTAGTCTTGTCTCAGGGTCAATGTCGATCACAAGAAAAAAAGAGGGTTGAATTGCCGCAGCATAACGCTCGGGGGGGATTTTCGCGAAAAGTCTTCCTGGCCAGATCTCATGGGTCTAAGAAGATAACCGGAAAGGGATTCTGTGCCGGGATTGGGGTGATGGAAGAGGGTAATACCCCTGATAGGTATACCCAAAAAAACCCGGGTTCTGCATTAGAAAGGCCATACTCGGGAGCACCTGATTGGTAGAAAAGAAGAGCAGAGCGAATGCAAAACCACCAGCCGTTCAGCAACTCCAAAAGATCGTTGTCATACAACAGGAAACAAGCGCTGATCAAAGATTTGGGTCCTACAAAGAGGGGGGGCCGTTGGACGAAAAGGCCAACCTGTAGTGACCATCCGGCTTTGACGAAGTACAAATGGCTGATGATCGCGAAAATATTCGTTATCCATGGGAAATGGAAATAGACAACAATTATAGGTTGTCCTGAGAAGGAGGAAAAAATGAGTCATGATAAACGGAAGGATCCGGGGAACTCTGTTGGGGTCGAAAAATGCCTTTCGAGGACCAGATCTTTGTTAGTCAAAGAGCTAGAACCAAGAAAAAAAAACAAGTACGAAACTATCATCTCGGAAGTCAAATCATTGCGCCAACGAGAGATCCGCCGAGGAAACAAGAAAAACAAACATGAAGGAAAATGAAAAGACATTCAATAAAGGGGAAGGCCGACCGAATGCAAATTTCGGGGGGACCCAAGCGACCTTGGCTTCCAATGAAGCAATAGAGGGACAGGAGAAAGGGTCCAAAATTAAAGCCTGATCTGCTCAACAATGTTGAGGGGGGGGCAGGGAAAAAAAAAGTAGGTGTGAGTGGGGGCCCTCGACCCTGGTTGGGGGAACCTTCCTTTGTGTTGGCAATCATCTTGCCTGACGGGAGGAGTTCGGAAGAAGAGGCAAAATCAGCGGCGACTGGAAAAAGGGGGAAGGGGTGGGGGGAAATACGAAGGCTGGACACAAAACCTCAACCGAAATCCATAGTAGAGGAGTATGAAAAATGCAATCGCGGGGAAAGGAAAGAGGACATTCTGGTCAGATCTTCTCGGCGTGGCGTGGAAAAAAGTCACTGACCAGGAGAATTCCCCGGACATGGAGGAGGGAAAAAAAAAGATGAGACCCAGGGTCGGGGAGGAAGAAGGGAGCCACTTTTGTGAAGGGGGGGAGGGGGAACGAGACCATGAGGAAAAAACCGGAAACGGATCGAGACGGTTGGATCCGGGGTGCCGGGGAAGAAAATTACCCTGTAATCAGGAACATGCAAGAAAAAATACCGGGGCGAAATTCACGGAGCGGGGGGGGGGGGGGGGGGGGGGGGGGTTGAAGCATCGTTCCACCGTCGGGGGACGGATGCGGCACGGGGTAAAAAGACTGAGGGGGAAAAATGCCCAGAGAAAGGTTCTGCTGTGGGGGGGAGAGAAAACCGTTTCGAGATGATGCCTGTCGGAGGACGAAAAGAAAAAAGATCTCGGGCAAGAGCCGAGTTGACATTAGGAGACAAGGAGGGGAAGGAAAGGGGAATTGTGCGCAGGGGAGACGTCCAACGAGAAAAGAGTAAACGTTTTGAGACGGCAGGGGGGCAAGGGACTACCGGCTGGGGGTTAGCGGAGTGGGGAAAAGGCGATTTGGTGCTGTACAAGAATGGAGGCGGACAGTGTGACCATTATTGAAAGGAGGGGTTCAGGAGGGAGATTCGGAGGTGCGGGCGGGAAAAAACGAAGACGAAAAAGAGTGGGCGGTCTCCGAAAAGACATGCAGTAAAATGATTAAATTTGGGTGATCAGGGCTCGGAAAAAAAAGGACATCCAAATGTTTTGTGGAAACATGACAGCGATGAAAGGAGGAAAAAATCGAAGTAAAAACTAAAAGGGAAAAAAAAGGGAAGAAAATCTGGGGTGGAAGTCCCGCCAGGAAAACAGGAAGACTGCGGGAAATCAGGCTTTCAACGTACATCACCCACCGGGGGGAAGTGGCAAATCGGACGACAAAGGGAAAGGAGAACTTGAGGGGAAAAAAACTTTGGATGGGGGAGAGATCATATACAAAACAAACCTGAGGAGTAAGTCGAATAAGGGGGGGGGGGGGAGGACTTTATGCAGGGTAGCCTCATAAGGCAATCCAAACTTTGTAGCGTTTTAAACCCTCCTCTTTCAAGGACGGAAATGGAACAAAGGGGGGCACCGGAGAGTAGAAAAAAATAAAGGATTTACCCGCAGATGGAGGAAAGTCAATCTTTGTAAGTGGTGGGGAAAAAGAGTTTGCCAGTCGTTTTTGGGGGAAAACTAAGGACATCGGACATAAGCCGGTCCAAGGGTCAAACATTTGTATGGGAGGGGAGTCAAGCGCACACGAAGCAAACTGAATATTCAAAAGCTTGAATTTTAATACAAATCGACAGGAGGGCCCAAGAGGGGAAAAGTCAATCCTAGGAGCATCCGGGAAACCCAAATACAAAATTTTTCACACGATGGGCAGCCGTCAAAAAGAAAAAGAAACATTCCAGGAGGGAAACGAAAGAGGCTATCCAAAAAAGCCACGAGATCAAAGGAGGGAAAGGCATGCGAACCCATACCAGTTCCATGTTTAAAAAGTGGGACGGACGTCGCCGGGCACGGGAAATCCCCGGCAGAAGGGAGACGGAAAGCAGGAGCTTACGGGGGGGCTGGATCAAATACTGAAACGTCAATTGAAAAAGGGACCTGACGAGGGGAAGACTATCCGACCTCTAGAACAAGAAAATAGGAAAAATTTTCGCTATTCACAAGGGACTCAACTCAGTTGAAGATGTTCCAAGTCCTTCCGTTTAGAGGCGAACGGGGGACCGGGCCCTCTGCTGTGGGAGAGGACGGCACCCAAAAGGAGCAACATTGCAATTCGCCACCTCCAGGCAGCGTGTAGGGGGAAAAAACTGGGTAATGTCTCTAAAGGTGAAATCACAAAATCGGAGCCCATCGGAAAAGTGAACAAGGGCCGTATCGTCCATAGGGAAACAATACGGCGAAGGTTTTCAAGGGACGAGATAGACATTAGGTCTGGACGGCAGGACATCAATTGATCCCTGGGGGGGGAAGACCGACATCATAAGCGGTAACAGTAATTCCTTTGCGAAAGGTGAAGCGACTTTGGAAAGAGGGGAAGGAGGAAGGGTGAGCATGGCCCTGACGTTGTGAGGTTGTTGGAGTCCTCCGTCAGGGGGAGGGGGGGGAGACTGATGGGGGGATGGGAGTCAAATAAACCAGCGAAACTTCCATTGCTATGGAAAAAACATTCAGGTAATGAACCATCTCGTTTGACTGAAAAAACCGGGTGAACCCATCCCCAAGGGGGGTGGGTACAAAAGAAGCAGTATGGAAATGGGTGCAAAAGTCCTAGTGAAACAGAAGGGAAAATCATAGGATCTGGGCAACTTGTGGAAAGCGGCGGTTCATAGGAAACTTAGCTCGGACATTATACGGGGATAGACATAGGAAAGGTCGTACGATTGGGGGGGAAAGGTGTGGTAAAAGACGTATTTCGCTTCGCGGATAATGGGAATATGAAGAAGGTGGGAACAGAGACGTGGGAGAAGCAGGGATCAGGGTGGCAATCAAAACCCGCGTAGCCTCAAGAAAGAGGGGAAAAAACCATTTCTTGTGTCCCACGTCGCCATGGGAAAGTTATCAAATCAGGGAGGCGATTAGGCGAAAGGGAGCAAAAACGACCAATGCTAAAGGAGGTCATTCAGCCGGTCTCCAGAGACGAGTTAGTATCATGGAACATGACTGTAATGTAGAGCACGTATGGGACAATCAGTGTGGCCCACGCCAAAGGCCGGGGAAAAAGCGGTTTGGGGGGGGGAGGGGGGGGAGGACAACTGCAAGCGTGGGGGAGTTGCTGAACAATTACTGAATTGCATAAAGGAGAGGAAGGAGTCCTGACCAATCATGTGGGGGAGCCAGATGGGGCCCACTGTACGAAGCAAAGCGTTGGGAACTGCTTGTGTCGAGAGGGACAGTCAGGAACGAAAGGGACAACATAAAAAATAGTCAGGGACAGAGGAAATGTAGGAAGGTAGCCTACGGGTCGCGTCAAATACCAATTGGGGATTCAAACTCTTCAGGAAACTCAAGCTTGTAAAAAAAAGATCCGCTGACTGAGCACTAATGACCGAAAAAAAACCGATTTTTAACGAAAGTGAGGGGCAAACGGTCTGCCAAAGTACGAAAAGCGCTTTTTTCGGACCAAAGTCAAGGAGGAGCTGATGTGTGCTAAAGGTTTAGTGGGGGGGGGGCATTCCTGGGGAGGAAAACTACTGAGGCGAAAAATCTTCGCCTAACAAGAAAGGTTCGTGCAAAGAAGGAAAAGAGAAGGACGGAGGCACGGGCGACCGGGAATGGGGCATGAAAAATTTCCGTGGGAGGGAGTGTAAAAGAAAAGTGAAGGGGATACAGCTCAGAAAAATCTCGAGGAAACATGGGAGGACTGGCAGGACTGAAAACTATCGATGCACACAGAAACCAAGTTTCTTTCCCGGTCTGTCACGGCTGGGGACCTGGTCCTGGCTCGAAGATAAGCCAAGAGTTTCATGGAGAACACTCTGGGGGAGAAACTATCTCGGGGGAAAAAGTGTCCTGGCGGCGGATTACTCGACTCTCAAGAGATTCAAGGAACAGGCAAGATCATGTCACGACTGCGGGAAGGCGGCGCATTGGACAAGAGGATTTCCCGAACAAGTGATGGGGGGAAAAAAAGGGAGACGCAATTACTGTAAAACAACAAGGAAAACTGAGCTCAAAAAAAAAAAGAACGCGTTCGGGGGGAAAATATCTTCCGAAGGTCCTTGCTCTGTGATTGGAGCAAGAGAAAGAGGACTGGGGTGATAGGGAAGAGGAAGCCGCGAAGGCCGGCTCGTACTGATGAAAATGGGTCGTGGAATGATTACAGTAGGGGGGGGGTATGGTCGTTGATGGATTCACGCGGCTCGTCTGGTCAACTCTTCTGTGTGCATAACAACAACGGGAGAAAAAAAAAAAATGCGTGCACACACACAGGGGAGAAGGGACAGAAGCGGCAGGACAGACTGCCAAGCTTTAGAGGCCGGAAGAGGCGGGGTCCGGAGAAAAAACAGTCACAGGGGTCGCAAGTTCGAGGTCAGTGTCTAACACAATCCGCACGGGAGAATGAAGGCAGAGATCGGTCAAAGGAGGGGGGGCGTGATGCTCACAGGCATGAGCGTGGACCATATACACTGGAAAGGGCGGGCGGGACGGGAAATAATACGGGACGTCGATCAGGCTTGATTAGCAGGAAAGGAACAGAGAGATCGGGAAGGGGGGGTGGAAGAAGGGTCAGGAGGCGTTACGGTCAGGGCTGAGAGGAAAAGGGACACCAGATAGCCCTGCAAAATATGGGACCGGGGGAGGCATTCGATCATTCGTTCGGGCGGGGGAGAAAAAAAGGGGAAGGAAAGTCAAGGACTAAAAAAAATGGGTAGGTTAAAGCTAGAGGCATCAAGCAGTCAAAGAATGGTCTATTCATCAGGGGGAGAGGAGGGGAGGAAGCTCTGTCGGAAGCAAGGAATCAAAGTGGTGCCTCAGTCAAAGCGCCCGGGAAAAAAGTAACTGCTGGGCAAAATAAACTAAGGGGTGGTCTTATACCAGGCTGGGTCGCGCGAAAGAAAAAAATTCAGCAGAATGACAAACGGAACCCGTCAGTTCATCCCCCCCTAATGAATGAAGGGGGCAAACAACAGAAGGAGGGGGAAGGCCAACTAAATCTCCAACAGAGCCGTAAAAGACAGGTAAAAAAAAAATCTTTGTATGGGCTGGGCCGAGTCAAGGCCATCCATTAGAGGGGAAAGCGGGGGGAGAGAGAGGCAATGGGATTTGGACGTCGAACAATCTAAAAGTCCTATCTAAGCGAGGTGATTGAACCGGGAAAGACCTGGCCGTGAGGGTGTATGTAGTTAAGTGCTAAAAAAAGAAGCTCTAAAGGAATTGCCAACGACCATTTGCTTCAGGGATGGGCCATTAAGAGGAAAAAAAACTTCGGTAGAAAGGCAGAACGCGTCAGGCGTTACCAGGAGGGAAAGCACTACAACTGGCGAAAGTGGGGCAAAAGAAAAAAAAGACCGCGATCACCCCTCTTGAAGGAAAAAACCTGGGTAGAAGGAAAAAAGATCAGGAAAGCAGTGAGCGGTGAAAGAGAAGGCCTGATTAGAGAGGAATATTCCAGGACTGGACCTGGACATTGCAAGGAAAAAAAGCCACGGGTGTGTTAAGTGCCCATGAGGAGAGAAAAGAAGTTCAGAGATCAGTGACAATTATCTTGGGGCAAGTGTCAAAAGGGCTTCTCGAAAAAACAGGGGAGGCGACGGTTTGAAGTCCCCAGACTAGAAGGTTGTGTTGGAGGGAACGCTAGGCCAACTATGATCAGGGCGTCAAAGGAATTACAAAAACTCGACGATCGGTCATGTGCCGAAGGCCAGAAAAACAGGAAAAATGACCGAACCCGAAACCAAAAAAAAACAAGGACCCCCAAAAAAAGACCACGAGAACCCGCTAGGGGCTGGGGTTCATTGGAAAACAGGACCTTTCCTTGGACTGAAATTGAAGAGGAGCATGGATAGAAACCGGGTGGACCAAATTCAATGCCTTATAGGGGGAAAAAAATTGGTGCTGGGCTGGGGAAACGGGACCAAACGATGCGGGGTTTGTTCACCGGGGGGAGAGAAAACTTGGGGGTTAGAAATGTTGGAAAAGAGAAAGGTGGAAGGGCGCCGGAGGGACAGAGAAAATCACCATACTTCCTAAAAAAGGTCGATCGAGTCGTAAGCTTCACCTCAAAAACGCCAATGGAAGAAAAAACTGGAGGAGATGAAAAAAAAGTACTAGGGCAACTTTGCTAAATTCACGGTCAGCCGCGTAGGAGCCATTGCTGAAACGGGGGGGAGTCCAATTGTCAATCCAGTGTCAAGACGGCACCGCGGAGATAAAGATGGGATATCTCTGACTGGGGGAAAAAGGAGCCGGAACAGATTTGGGCGGCTGAAACTGTGGAAAAAGGAGGGGCGCGGATCGGGGGGAAGCAAAATAGTCTACAATTGGCCGGACAGGACCAGTTCCTCACCTTTCACTACAACAAGACGACTTCTTCATGCACGGAAGGAAAAATTGTTTTTTACGGTTATTAAAAGGGGCGGGTTAAACAGTGGCGAGGGACTTCGAAGAAAGAAATGGTAAAAAAACAGCTCACCAATAAAAAGTTGAGGAACTTGGGGGGATGGGGCATCGAAACCGGTTTAGGAAAGCTTGATTAAGTAGGGGGACTGGAAGAAGGTCATTTAAAATCATGACATCAGGGAAGGAGCTATTTGAAGCCAGGAAGCATCCGTCCGGGAAGGAGGGCCCGGGGTGAGCGGGTAATTGTTAAAGCTACGGACAACGAAAAAAATGAGCACTTTACATTCATGACCTTCGGAGGATGGCGGACTTGCGCGGAGAAAATCTGGTAGTTACCATAGGAGATGTGAGGGTTGCTTGACAAGACAGTCGAGAATCGGAGGGGGGAACCAATGAACGGCACGGTCCCGGAGAGATCGGCCTGGTACGGAAAAGACGGGGCATCGACGAAGGACGATTATTTCGCACGAAAATGGAAGGGAGGAAAAAAAGTTTGAGAAGAGCAGGCCGAAAAGAGAGAACAAATTTTGTCCCCTACAGGGAGGCTGAAGTATGGGGGAAACAAATAGGAGGGGAAAAAATTACACAAACAAGGGTAACAGGATTTGACTTTCCGAATCGCGTACTCCAGGGGGGAAAATACGGAGACGCGCTGGGAAGGATAGTTAAAGGGGGGACAGGACAGGGCCTTTAACGATTCGACGAGGGAGGGGGGGAAGACTACAGAACCCAGTTTGGGGAGGGACAGATGACCCGAAAAAAATGGGAGAAAATGATGGATGGGGGGGAAAAATCGAACTAGAA
>Ga0179591_1383091_pt1 | contig 14323 bp, 14 predicted proteins | sample CZOMad2_1_08_16f_FD_182891 | JGI IMG/M metagenome (GOLD analysis project Ga0179591, IMG submission 182891) | Vadose zone soil fungal communities from Angelo Coast Range Reserve, California, USA - CZOMad2_1_08_16fungal (PacBio error correction) | ecosystem: Environmental > Terrestrial > Soil >...
ACCTTAAAGGGCTCTGACTTCTTACGAAGAGAACTCGAATCCATGTTCCCCCGCGAACACCTGAGGGAATATTCCCTCTAAAAACTAGCCAAAATAGAAGCGAGGCCCAAGTGATGAGGGAGGGCAACTAAGGGCCAGTTGTTAAGATGGCTGACGCAACATTAAGGCGATTAATTTAACGATGAATGGACCGGAGCTGTTTTTTTTAAGACGCGTGGGAAAAGGTGTGTTAAAATGAAGGTCAAAACACGAGACCGAATGTCAAAGGAACGCAAATGGGGGGGAGACGGTAACTACTGAACCGTGAATCCACCGTCAATAAAGACCAGGGTTTTATGCCAGCCGGGGGGGTTCAAAGGCGAAGATCAAAGTCTTGGGTGCCACTCGTCCGTTAGAGAGAAAAAAAATCCTTCTTCGCAACCCGAAAATACGTGCTCAATGGTTGGGGGTTTGCCCGTGACCGAAAAACATTAAAGTTCCTATCGGAGGGGGGATGCAACACAGGCAACAACACGGACCGAAAACGAAGGGTGCAGAGATGAACAGGAGTTGATAGGAAACAGGCGTGTGGCAGCCGTTGGAGGAGGCGGTCCCCAAGTGGACGCGCGCAGACGCAGTAGCAAAGAAGGAAAAATTGTAGGATCGCCGGATAGAAGTGCGCAAAATGCGGAAAAAAAAAAACCAGAGGGTGTATTATCAACGGGGAACACAGGCCCTTGGTATCATCGGCTGAGGAAACACATGGATGGCAGGGAGGAAACAACAATCTCTAAACAAAAGGGAAGGGAAAAATGTGGAGAGAATGACCATCCTGACATCCAGGTTGGCCAAAAAAAGGGAAGAGGACGGGGTAGCTGGTTTTTCAGTGGAAAAGAGCGCTTCTTAAAAACGGGGCGAAGGGGGTGAGACAGGCTTAGTCATAGCGCTAAGGGAAGCAAAGCTTTACTGAGAAAACGCGAATGGGGCACACGGAAGGAAAACCTCGCTTAAAAATAGGGCGGTGAGGGGGCATTAGGCAACTCATGAGATAACGTAAAGAAATTGTGGGAGGGGGCGACAGCGGGGGGGGGGGGGGACGATTTCTTCGCCAAAACCGGTAGGATTTTTTAGAATTGGGTGACCTTTCAGGAAAAAGTAATCGAGAAAAAAAGGAACAATAGACGGGGAAGCCTTTGCCTGCGAAGAAGTAGCGCCGAAGTGATAGGGGGGAACGCCATTTCAGCCAAGAGATTCTCTCCCTTTGACAAGAGGGCCAGAAACACCTTGATTAATGAGAAAGGAGGGGGCGGATTCCGGTTCCCGATGAGAGACCAATGGAGTGAGAAGGGTATAAGGCTTGAGTTGACAAGGAGAAACAGGAAAGAAGGAGTTTAATAACAAAGCGAAGGGGAGAGGGGATTAGTGCTACAAACATCGGAAAGAGGAGTACAGATCCGGAACCTCAAAGGGGACATCTGGGATTGCCAGTCACTTTTGCTGAAAGGAATAGTGATAGGATGAGCGGATGAGAAAAGAGATGAGGAGAGAGGTGGTAGGCGGGGAACCGAGGATTAGAGGATAAGGAAGCTTTAGAGGAGGAGTGGGGAAGGATTCTGCAGTGCGCCTTCTCTAGAGCTTACTGAACTCACCTGTGGGAGGAAAAAATTGACGACTAATAGGGGAAGAAGAGAGTTCTTCCATCCTCGTACTCATGCAAGCAAGGGAAGGGAGATACTGCGCAAAATCATCTGAGCGCGCGTGTGTGAGGGAAGGTAGGGGGCACATGGTAGAAACGGCCTTAGAAGAGAGCGTGCATGTAACCGGTCTTAACAGGAGACTAGGAGCGGGACGAGAAAACGGGAAAACATGACGGTCAGGTGTTAGCGAGTGCCCTGGCAAAAAAAAGGGGGGGGTTTTTTCTGAGGAGAAAAAAAAAAAACGGGGGTACTACAAGCACACGCAGCGCGCCGGCGGATCCGCTTTCCAGAAGAGAGGCTCATAGATGAAACATGAAGGGCGTTCGCTCTTCGCATCTAATTCTATGTCTCGGATCACCGGCCGTCAATTTCCCGCGGGGGCGCAGGGGGAAGGCCGCGCACAACATGGTAAGATTGCTGCAGCACGGGAGGCTCTGTTTCCTGAAAGTAGAGGGGCGTGAGGGAAAAGCCACAACCTTTCCCCGTGTGATGTTCCGGAGACGGAAGGATACGTGACGTCTACCAAAAGAGGAAGAGGAGTGGAACTTACCCAGCAGAAGCGTATTTCACAGGGCACGGAAAAGGAAAGGAAGACCATTCTACAAGGATCGAGTAACGCGAAGGGTGACGACGGCACGAAAGTTAAATGTGTCGAATTCACGGCCCCGGCATTCAACTTGCGATTCTGGTCGAAGGGAGGGGGAAATTTTCAAATAAGTCTCGAACCACACGCCGATCTGCGCTAAAACTTAGAAGGAAGGCTATTTTGGACAATGACACGGGAGAAAGCTGCTGGGAAATCATTGGGTGAGAGGATTCATCAATTGACTACTTCTGTCGAATCCGCTTCGTGTGAACGAGCCGTCACCGAACTGAGAGAGGGGGTTTGCTCGGAGAATCCGGGGCCGACGCTGCTAAGGAAGGTTGAGAGCGGGCCGGCTCTCCCGTCGTAAAGAGGGGGGAAAAGAGGGGTAGCCTACTTCGTACGGCGAAAACACGACTGACGGGAAAGAACATAGGGTCCCAGTTGACGGCTCCATTCGATACAATGCCAATTGAGAAAAGAGTCGGACTGGTACGCTTCTGAGAAGAAAGAATGCGCTGCGCATCGTTCCTCCCTAAGCTACGCAAGTGAGGGAAAAAAAAAAATTGCTACGTCGGCAACTTGCAACCGCAAAGCCCGCAACGGCATAGCTTATGGACCAAGAAAGGAAATTGCAATGAAAGACTCGCTCAAGGGCACGGCAGGGTCGCCAATCTGACTTCCATTACGGAGGGGGGGGTCTACCGACGAAATGTTCGGACTGTGGAGACACCATGGCTGGGGTCTATAAAACGCGAGGGATAAAATTTTACCTTCTGGGGGAATCAACACTCCTACGCCAACTCGTATAGGTTAAACTTGGGGAAAACCCATGGGGAAAGGTCCCAGTCGGGAAGCGGGTGTGAGTCGGAGAGAGATCTTGTTAAAGGTGTTTTTGCTGGGACTCATAGAAGACACCAACTATGGTATGGTAGGAAGGAGAGATAGAACATCCCCCTACTTCACCCCGGGAGCGCTAAAGAAAAGGAAAAGGAAAGGAATCCGACCACTGGACTGGGGGTGCAATGTAAAAAGAGAAGGGCACGCTGTAGAGGGTTAAAGATCCAGGTTATTTCATATCTTGGAAATAACCAGCGGAATTGGTGGAAGACTCAACACGCCATCGCCGCTCGGCTCAAAAAAAAAAAGAAGAAAGGCAGAGGGGACTCCCCGAACCTGCGGACAAGTTGATGTGCGAGTTGAAAAAAAGTTAAAAAAGGATGGAGGGGTAAGAGATTGAAGCCCGTCTTGTGAAAGTACCAGTCGAATTAGAAATTGTCTTAAGGTGCTTGCACGGACGTTGGAAGGGAGAACTTAAAGCGCATCATGGGGGAATCAGAAAGGACAGGATCTCCTAGGGATCAAATTATTGGCAGGGCAGCGAGAACGCTGAACTTTAGATGCGTCTACAGACCGAGGCAAAGAATACCGACGAAGAGTAGCCCCTGAAGAAGAACCGAGGGAAGACTGGGGAAACAAAAGCGCGGCCGAAGCCGTCATATGCCTAAAACGTCGGCTTCCTATAATGGGGGAAGAAGGTGTTTTTTCTCCGATGTCACATAATCTGATCTCCTAAAAAAGGAAAGAGTGACGAAAGAAGGCCCCTTACCGCGATCTACACTGGCTTCAATAGTCCAGCGGATACACAAAAACTAAGGGGGAGGCCCATGTTGAATCGCGTGGTTAAAAAAAGAAGAAATAGCCTTCAGTCGTGGGATGTCGCCGTTTACTCACTGGAAACCCACGAGAGCAGTTGTGAAAAGGCAGGGCCAGGGTGGGGAGCGAACTAAGGAAGCCTCCTGAACAAAGTAGCTGCATTTGATCACGGCGATGAAAGGACTTCCATTGTAAAATGATTGCTCATGGGGAGGGTCAGGATAGCTTAGGTCGACGTCACGAGATTAACGCCAATCCCATAGTAAAGGGGGAAAAAGAGGGGTGGGAGGGCTCTCCCGGAACGAACGGATAAACTCAAGTCGGACCCTGCATCAAAGACAGTGACGTCACTCCCCCGGCCCACACCGAACATCAAGAAGGGGGAAGAGAAGAGAGGGAAAAAGGTTCCATCTCTAACTCCGCCCAACTCCGGCGGCGTCGTTTCTCCTATCGGGAATATTAAGAGGTCACTCGGGAGGAAACTTGCGTCTCTGGAAAACATGGGTCAGGGAAAGGAAAGACATAAAGAAGTCATTTCACAACAGTCGCTCGGAGGTTCATAGTAGGACTCTCTTTAAATACAGGTTCCATTCAACGGGAAACAAAACTGCCGTATAAAGGACCACCCGGAAGAAAAAAAGAAATACGCGACTCTTCTATAACGTATGCAATTGGATTATTCCTATGAAATTGGATGGCCTCCATAGACCTGGATACAGAGCTATGCGATGGGGGGGGAGCATCTAAAAGTTCAGGGGGAAGGAATCCCACTACAGAGCTCACTGCCACGACTGCAGTCACTGAACTTAGAGCAAGGACGTATAAAAGAATAGTCACTGGAAGTCAAAAATCAGGATCAGATAAGGAAAGCGGGCACTCTCCCACCCTAGCTAGCTAAGCAATCACCAATTGCGCGGACGACTGCAAGTTGAGGACGGGCCGCATGGACTGACGGAAGGAGAAGGGGGGATAAAAAAAGCCTAGAGCTGCTGGGGGGGTGAACGACGTCGAACGGTGGGTGAAAATGAAACGATCAGAATTCAAAAGTTCAGGTCAATGGAAGTACAAGAGGAGGGGGGGAACGGTGGCCGCCAGTAAATCACTCCAGGGTGTGGTATGAAAGCATGGGGGTCAAGAGAGAAGATAAAAAAATCCTTGACGTGCTTAAATGCAAGGGGGAAAGGCGGCGCTGGGAGAAAAAAACTTCAGTCCGAGAGGAGGGGGAAGCTCTATTAATTGGGGGGGCGGACATGATACAAAATTCAGACGGAGTGCGAAAGGAACCAAAAAAAAACAACTCTCGGGGCCACAGAGGGAAGGACAGTGCCTCATTGAGTTGGGAAGAAGGGAAGAACATGGACACCCTATGTTTGCAACAACTTTTGAGAACCTTGTGCCAATGTCTCGAGGAGACGAAAGAAGAGGAGAGTCCTTAGCTGCACTTGGATATCTCCTGAGATAAGACGTCGCACAATCAGGAAATTTTCGCAAAAAGAGGTAAAAGACCCCGACCTTTCTTAACTCTCGGCTGGAAACAATTGGATCGTATTTCATGCCTGAAAGAGAGAGAAACAACACAGGAGAGAAAATGGGTTCGAAATCCTGGAAGAAAAAAGAAGGGGGGAACAACTGAGATAGCAATGTGTGAAGGGGAGTTGATGCGCTTATGGTGGGCGAAAGTTGGTAAAAAAATGTGGGGTGCGAGAGACGCAGTAATCAACGTAAGCGGGAAGCGCGAAGCTGGAGTCGCGAGAGGGAACTGGGCAGGATCGAGAAACGGTCCAACGGAGTATCATTATTTTACAAAACTCATAGGATCATTAAAAGGGGAGGGGGGGGGGCGCTATCTGGGGTTGTTCACCTATTGCAGTCGCCCGGAAGGCTACGATTAAAAGTTTGTAAGGTTGTGACGAACGGGCACAGAAATCGAGACGTGAAAACCAAAGGTAGAAGAAAGGAAAGGGGGAAAAGGGGTTGCATCGCTCAGCCGAGTCGAAACGACGGGGCCGCAATCAGCTTAATACGTGATAGGCGGGGGAGAAAGGGGGGTACCAAGGGAAAACACTGCTTGGGAGATTGATTACCTAGACAAGAAAGAAGATTTGGGGGAAGGGAAAAAAGGGATTAAGCAGGGTGAATTGCTGACTCGGGACCGGGAAAAAACATCACTACGGAGTTAAAAAAAGCAGCTCGAGGTTAGCTTGGAATATAGGGAGAAAAGAAAAGCGGACGCTAGAAACAGGGCAAGGGGGCCAGGAGGAATTGGGCTGACTTAGCGGTACCGGTCGATCTAAGGGACAGGGGGATATTGTCCTAGATGGGTACAAGGGAGCTATCAAAAAAAAAGGAGAGGTAATTGCAGCGTGGTTGCGCCCTGTTATGAGGGACTTACTGAAAGTCACCAGGAGGAGGAAGACAATTGAGCAGAGCGGAATGGCTTCCATCCTGTCACAATTTAAAATACGTTCTAGAAGGGGGAAATCGCTCGAGGATGGAGGGGAGGGGAAGTTTGTGAAACAGAAGGGGAGAGGGTTAAACGAAAAGGGCTTCACGAGCTATGCAATGGAACCGGGAAAAAACTGAAAACCTTGAAGAGCACCAGAAGGGAACAAAAATACCCCCCGTGGGTGTTTTGAGAAAATTTTGGGAAGGGAGGGTCCACTGAACCGTTTCTGCTGAATACATCTAGAAGCCCAGAAAAACTCCAGCAGACCGTCGTCTCTCTCCGAGAAGTGAAAGAATCTTTCCTCAGCGTTTGGCAGCTGTCCTACTGAGCATAGGGAAAAAGAGATATTCAAGAGACCACTCAAGGAAAATGTCGAGGCGGTGTCGCATGGTAAAGGGGGAACGCCACAAGGCGTAGGCCGGGATGGGAGTTTGCTTTTTCAGAAATAGGGGGAAGGGGGGGAATCGAACAAACACTGGAAAGAACCGGGTGTGGTTCAGCGTCGCTCAAGACGTCGACAAAGACCGCGAGTAAAAAGGGGAAACATGAATCCGCAGGAGAACCTGGAGTCAAGAAAAGAGAGAAGAAGAGGGTGGCGTGAAAGGCTGGGGCTTTCTGCAGACAGGGGAGACAAGCTGGCCCCAAACAACAGTCGGAGGGGAAGAGAGTACAAGGGCGATAACGACCGCATCAATGTCGCCGGTCAAAAAAAAGGGGAGTCAATAGGCGCAAACGGGGGGTGAAAGAATATGAAGAAAAGGGCTTCTTCGGCCGTTTGTCCGGGAGGGAGAAATTCAGAGGGAACGAACTTCGTGGGAAAAAAGATCCGACACAACCGTCCATTCTCGGTTCACAATTTCCTGAAATACGACGGGTTGGGCAGAGCTTGTTCCCTCCTCGTCAGGAGAGAGAGTCGTCAGTAGGACGGGGGTGAAAGAAGACGGAGGGTCAAACTTTGGTGCGCGACGCCGAGAAATCGATCTCTAGTAAAAGGTCAGCTTCGAAATAGGAAGACATCACTGGCAGAGAGGGGGGGGAGAGGCCATAGCATTAAGCGCTGCGCATCGGGGACCTCATAAACTACCATTCCTGAATTCAAAAAAGGGACGAAGAGGTTCTCAATGCGAAAAGAAACACCCGGAGGAAAAAAGGAGGAAGGGGCCAACCTCTTGGGGTACCAAAGCTCCGCCTCCATCAATGGGACAAGGGATTGTCGTTTAATCCTATTGAAGAAGGTAGGGGGGTCGAAAAAGATCTGATTCCAAAAAAACGATATCGGAATTATGAAAAGGGGGAAAATCCCTGTTCCCTTAAACCACCTCCTATCCAACACTTTTTCCATCATTGAGGGGGGCACCAGAAAAAATGTCTCAGTGGCAAGCGATAGCGCGTAACCGGTTTGGAGGGGGGTCAGAAAAGGAAGAAAGAAAAAAACAACCAACAAGAGGAGAGGGAGATAAGATTATAACCTCCCCCAAGAAAGAAACGGCCGCGAGATAAAAGTCATGACCACTTTATCTTTTGAAGAGTATTGGGACAGAGGGGGGGAAGTTAGAGGTCCCCTGGGGATTGGAGGATACGTTTAAATAAAAAAAAGAGGCGGGGGAATAGTCAAAGGAAAAGAAGGGGATAGGCCAGAAAAAACTGCGGGGAAAACGGGGACGTTAAGCTTGATAATTGCGCAGAATCGCCATGTAGAGGCTGCGTTGTTGGAATTGGAAGCATACGGGTGGAAATGAAGGGTTTCGGTGAATTCACTTGCAAATTCGATCATTCGGCTAGGAAAGAATCTCCAACCAAAGAAAATAGTGCACCGAAGGGTGTTTAATGAGAAAACGATCGTAGTGCTATCGACGTACAGTATCGAACTTCTAACAAGAACGCCGGGGGGACAACGAAAGACAAGACTTGACTCCCAATCGCTCGGACTCACTTCCTCAATGAGGGAGCTAGGGTAAACGGAGAAGCATCCTTTCGTTGTTTTTCTCTCTCAGGGGGGAAAGAGCATGCGAAATTTCTGGTAGAAAAAAGATATAAACCGCGCCGCGCAGGAGACCTCTGAAAAAAATGGAGGAAAGTCATCGGAAACACTGACGACGATTGAATTGGATGAAAGGAGAGGTTTGGGGGGCAGCCCTTGTCGCACTGGATTCGAATCCCATGGTGGGGGGGGGGGGAAATGCGGTCACAATCGACCGAAAATCGAGCGGACCATGCAGATACAAAGAAGGGGATCCTTTATCAATGAGGAACCATTTTCGGCCAGAAGCGGATGATACAGGGGGGGTACAAAAAGAAAGACGCTGCGTTGCAGACCGACAGTTGCCTGGAGAGCAGTCCGGACCAAGAAACGTCTTGGACTTAGTGGGGGGCGTGAGAAATAAAGAACGGGTCACAACTCAGCCCGTGCAAAGTAGAAGCCTCGCCATTTGTGGGGAGGGGGGAGGGGGCACTGTAACACGCTACGCGGGGAAAGATGCCTCTTATCTGCGAGACAGTTTTTCATAGGAGGAAAGTAAGGCGCCTAACGTCAACTGAGGGAGACTAGGAAGGGGGAAAAAGGGGGCGGCTAGAAAAATTCACACGAAAAGGAACTCAGTGTTGGCGGAGAGAAACAATAAAAAAACATGAACCGCCTAACATCCTGACAAGGTATTCGACACACCGGCTGAGAAGGCGGGTCGTAAAAGAAATCAGAAGGACCTCTAAAGAACACTTCCGGTCGCTAGATAAATCCACCGCCCATTGGACACCACGCGAGCTGCGGCAGGCCTGAGGATGATTCAAATGGGGTGCGGAAAAAAGGAAGATGAGAGCTAATTCAGAAATGACTGCATCGAGGGGAACATTGGGCATCTACAAGGGAAAGTGACAGTGAAAAAAGGAAGAGAGAAAAGAACTCACTGCCAGCAACAAGTCTAAGCTGGAAAAGGGATAAACCTGATCGAGGGAAAGAAATTAGGTTCCGCTAAAACGAGGGGAAAGCCGCGGAAAACCAATCGAAAAGAGGGGTCATAAGCGCTTGCGCAAAGTTTGCATAAGGCTTTCAAGCAGGGGAAAAACCCTGGGGACTATGAAGAATAGCAAGACGTTTTAACGAATGTGAAGTTTTGTGACTTCGGTCCACGAGAACACGCAATGAAACATCTGAAAACAAAAGGGAAACGACCATAGTAAAAGGCCAAAGCGTCAGGGAGAAAGGTGGGATGCCAGAATACCCCCGGGCTAATACAAGCGGGGACGAGGAAAGGGGTCTACGTTTCAGACTTATAGAGGGAGCCTGAGGACGCTTAACCAGCAGGACAGGGGGGAAAGAGTGAAACCGGACAAAAGAGAAAGGCGAGACTCTCCGGGAAAAATCCACGGCAACAACACACACCTCTCCAACATATAGGGGAGGTTAATATTATCGTGGGGGGTGATTCACAAAGAGGCAGGGGCAAGCGCTTGGAGCGAATCCCTTGTCAACAATTGGGAGAAAAGCGCGCGAGCAGAACGGCGCGTAGTATCTTCCTACTAAGAGAAAGGTCGACAAAAAACGGGGGAGAACGGATTATACAAACCTAAGGAACAGAACCATGGATCAATCAGGACAGGGGGTCTCTCGTCTTACACATGGAGGTAAGGAAAAAAAAGGGGAGAAGGTCGCAAACATCTCGACAACACAAAAGGAAAGAGTTTGAAAGGCCTGACATCACTACATCCAAACCCACTATTGGAAAAGAAAAAAGGGGGTCTTGGAATTCACCTTGGGGCGCAAAGGGCCCGAAGTTTTTTGGCCGACGGAGCGAGGTCAATGAAGGGAAGAGAAGAAAGCAAACGAAGAGGTGCAAAGGGGCCCCGGTATTCGAAAGCGCCAACGCAATAGGAGGGTTTCAGTATTTCAAATCAATGATAGACTAAATAATGGGTTGGGAAAGCTGGCGGAAGCTTGGTGGCCGGGATTGCATCGCACGGCGATTCAGAATTGAGGGGTATAATGGTGCCGTCGGTGGACAAAATGGAGGAAAAAGGGGAAACCAAATGCGCACGTGAGGCCTGGAGACTTCAGGGAACGAAAGAGAAAGGGGGGCCATATGACATCGTACAAAAATTGGTTAAGAAAGAAAAAAAACACCCGGGCGTGAGTGCGAGGACTGGAAGGCGAAATGGACTTAGGTATATGCGTGTGACTGTTACCTAAACAACCGGAAGACGGCGTGAACATATATAATGCGGGTGAGTTAAAGGGGAGGCTAAAAAGGGGGAGGCGGACCGGACTAGACAGAGGTGAGGGGATCACCTTGGTGGCTGACTGGGCTGTTCAAAAAATTAGATGAGGAAAGGGGGAGGGGCGTGAGGTAAGAGTTCTCTCTTCTAGGATAGAAGGAATTCAGGGAAAAACCAGAATGCGGTGAAGGAAAATGACAATTTTCACTCTAGGAAGAGGGCGAAGGGATCTGGCGAGCCTCTTACTTAGGGAGGGAAACAAAAGCAATTGGCATTAACCTGAAGCAGATCATAAAACTCTTGAGGATGACTGGGCCGGGGCCATTTAATATAGGGAGAAAAAGGGGGGGGGGGGCGGCAGCGCGCAGGGGAACTTGTTAACTATCTTAAATTGAACACCCTAGAAAATTGGAAACTACGGTCAGTAAGTGTCTTCGTTTAAAAATGAAAAAAAAAATGGTTTCACTGAAGCCGGGTAAAACAAGAAAAACAGAGAGGATGAGGAAACGCTCTAGCTTCGCAAAGCTGCATCTTCTTTTGAGGGGGGAGGTAAAGAGAGTGTCGGGGATCCGTATAGTGGAGAAACATTTCCAACAGCGTGGGGCGAAAAAGTCATTACCTAAAACGGGAGGCTTGCGCAGGGGACCGGGTGTTTTGGTGGAATGACGAATCCGTACCGGGGATATATTCTAAAAGAAAAAACGAAAATCAGCAAGCCTCGGAGGGCGCTCCATGGAGAGGAAAGCGCACGGGGCTTATAAAGTGAGCATACAGCCCTTGCCTAAATGAAGAAGGATCAAGGATCGGGTGTACGGGCCAAACACGATGAGAATGCCAGTTAGGAACCCTAAACCAGAGGAGTTCGTTGCGATCAGTTCGGAAGGGAGATGCCGACCGGGTCCTATGTCTACGACCCTCCTCTTAGGGACGCAGAGAAAAATCATTGTTCCTCTGCGCCAAATGGAATCTTAGAAAGGTCAAAGACTCGGGAGCATGCCGGGGAGTTGAAGCCATCCGCTTCACGGGGAAAGAAACGCCGGACCCACTGGGCGTCCAACTGGTGCAGAAGGTAGCTAACGGGCCTCGGACTAAGAATGTAGGAGAAATTTCTTCTCTCACATAGGGAAAGTTACCTAGAAGAGGCTGGTATCGCAACACCCGTCTACGGAAAGAAATCGCCCTTTGACGGCGGATCGATAGAATGCCACAAACGAGGCAATTGGGGAGCGTGAAGGACGCCGAAGGCGATGAGAATAGGGGCCTTGAAAAAATCTCCTTTAAATTGGACCGAGAGAAAATTGGAAAAAAGTAACGTTACGTCAGTGGAAACCATCCTGCAGCTCACTTCAAGCGGACGGGAGAAAGAAATCAGGGCAGCTTCAAGCTCTTCAAGAGGGGAACAATCATCAGTTATTTGAGGGGGGAAAAAAAATATGGAACTTCAGATGTGTGAGGCGCTAGAAACCAAGCCGCTTGAAAAAAGGAAAAGAGCCCACGGTCTTTCCAACAAATCCACGCCAACGGATGTGGATCGCTGGAAGGGGCAAAAAGAAGTGGAAAGGAGCTGCGGGGGGTTGTCCAGGAGGAAAAAAGAAGTTGAAATCTGTGGAGAAGAGCTCAACAACAAGGGATGAAGAAAATATAGAGATGGGGAAAAAACCATCAAAGAAAACAAAAAACGCCAGAAGAGACGGATCCACAAAAGATTGGTTTAGAAAAAGAGGGGAAAAGACGGATTGATGTAACGGGTCAGATTTTGCAAACACCGAACCGAGACCCAGCTTAAGGGTGGAAGACCACAGTCAGATACTCGAAGAGAAATAAGGGGGAAGGGGGATCAAAAACGAAGAAAGGCGTGGTGGCGAGGTTGTAACCAGATGGAGGGCGCAGGGGGATCGTTTTCGAGAGGAAATTTAAGTTGCGACGGTACGGCGTATGTGGGGATTCAAGACTGGTCTTCTACAAGAAAGAGAGAAAGTGGAGACCGAAGCATAGCCTCGGTCCGCCGGGATTTGCATTTCTAGTAGAAATGGAAATGAACGGTTAGTAGTCCTAAGGAACAATGGAAAAAAAATAGACGGACAAGAAGGAGAAAGAGACTGGAGGCTCGAGAGAAACCGAGTAGACCGATTTCCCTTTCTTCGGAAATAATTCGGCAGATAACAAAAAAAGGGCTGTGGCTCAAGAAATTGTGCTGAATGGAGACAATGGCCCCTAATGGAATTGGAAAGAGCAAGATAAAAGGTCGGGCAATTCATCTTAGAACAAAAAGGGGGGGTCCCTAATTGGGTAAGCTAAATCTACGGATGAAAAGCTGCAGGGGGCAATGATCCACGTGGGGGGAAAGGTGGCGAATGACGGGGGGCCAAAGAATGTCTAACTGCAGAGGACTCGACGCCGTGATTCTCTCTATAAAGCCAGGGTATATGACCCTTCTGGGGGAAAGACCTGGGAGGCAAGGAAAGAAGAAGTCTCATTGTTAATTGGAAAAAAAAAAAACGCAGGGCTGGTCATGGGGGAGCTAGGGGAAAAACTAAGCCGGTCCATCACCCGATTATTTTGGTGCTAGAATATATCCATGTTAGAATAGGGGTGCACCGGTCCAAAAAAAGACCGAGTCCAAACAAGGACGACACCGGGATTACCCGGGTACGGTTGGGACTGAACATAGAGTAAGTCGCCGCGGAACGCCTGCGGGGGGGGGTCTCCGATCTGCGAGGGTCTTATCCTCCGGGGCGCGCGGGGCTTGGAGGTACGGAAGCACATGGGCTTGAAAAAAAAGAAGACGGACGTCAAACAAGGTTCTTCGCGAGGGAAAATCGTCAATGACGCGAACTGGACCTTTTGTCCAAGCAGGAGAGATGAGGGGGCAATTTTCCTTGTCCCAAAAGTCCCGTTAACGAAAACGGCAAAGAGGAGTAAGCACTGCGTCAAAGAACGGATTCAATTTGTTCTGGCAGCGTATATGCTGGAAGCAGTCAAAGAGGACGGGGGCATCTCGAGATGTAAGAAGATAATCTTTGAGATAACGGAAAAAAGGGGGGGCCCAATTCTTAACTTATAGCGGCCAAAACCTTTACTCGATGCCCTCGGGTGAACGAAAGACAAAAATCATGGAGCAAGCCCTGAAACTCTCAAAACCTGCTAAGATGGCAGACCAATTCTTCGCACTCGTTGAAGTCGAAGAGGGACATAGCCCAAGGCGCGAGGAAGTAAAAGGGAGGAATGAGATGAGAAAGTCGGGAGGGGGTACAGGCGTAAACGAGGGCAACATTATAAACATCAGGAAAAAGAATTGCATCGGAAATCAGGAAACTCCGGCTAGAAGCACGCCAAGGTGTGCAGCCGGGGGGAAAGAAGACACTGAGTTCCAGGGGGCCGGCCCTCTTTTTCGACTTCGAGGAAAACAGAGAGGCGAAAGTCGACGTTTGCGTGCATTAATGGCCAATAAAAAAGGCAAAGAAAGGGATCCGAAGGGGACTGACATCCCGGAAAAGGCCGCGCAGCGGGCCAATTCTTCTTAAGTTCAAAATGCATTGAGTTTTACTATCCGACCCATGATGCTGGGGGGGCCAAAAAGGAGGGGAAAGGAAAACGCGACGCAGTATCGTTTCAGCTAAAGGAAGGAGCTTCTGATATAAACCGCTGAACCAGGGGCAAAGTTTGCGCCAAAAAAATAACGGTAGACCCCAGCCCTGGATCATCTTGTGATAAAAAAAAGGTTGGGGAAAAAGGTGGAAAGGACTGGGCAAA
>Ga0179591_1485999_pt1 | contig 14322 bp, 27 predicted proteins | sample CZOMad2_1_08_16f_FD_182891 | JGI IMG/M metagenome (GOLD analysis project Ga0179591, IMG submission 182891) | Vadose zone soil fungal communities from Angelo Coast Range Reserve, California, USA - CZOMad2_1_08_16fungal (PacBio error correction) | ecosystem: Environmental > Terrestrial > Soil >...
CATTTTTGAAGAAATCCATAAGGAAAAAAGCGCCCACCCAGTAGGGACTGGGGATTAAAAGAAAAAAGCCTCCCCTTTTAGGGGAAGGGGAAAAAGAACGCCTTCCCCTTTACTCTAGACAAAAAAAACTCGCCGCAGCTTAGTGTGGGGGGGAGGTGAATCTTCTCTCAGGGGGCAAGGGATCGTAAGGTTGTTCAGGAAAGACGCGGCTGACGAAGTTCTTGAAAGGAAAAGGTTCTTTTGTCTAAGAACGTATATCCTTCCACTCGGAGAGAGGAATAAGCAGTGCTTAGGAATGGGGGGTCAAGAAGCCCCTCAAGGGGGAAAAAACTTTTTCGGGGGGGGAGGGGGAATTTCGTTCGCGGAATGTCTGCAAGCTACAGGAGCGGCTGGTAAGAAAGAAGGAGAGAAGGGGCATCTCATAAAAAAACAGGGGGGGGAAAAAAAGATCCTTGCCTCACACACAAAAAAACGTAAGGGAGGGGGCGCTCATTCTTCCGAAAAGAGGGAAAAAAAAGGCGGGTTTTGGGAGAGGGGGGGGCAGCTGCTGAGGGAGAATTGTACTCAATTGGCAAAAAAAAAAAATCTGAGGACCAGGAAAAAACCTTTTATAAACTGAGGGGGGGAGGTTGGAAGGGGCCCAAAAAGTCTTTGATCGAAAGCGGCACGGGAAAAAAAAAAAGGGAGGGAGGACTTCCTTCTCCTCTTGGGGGGAGAGGGGCAAAAAAGGTTTAAAGGGTCACGATTAAAGATGATTAAATGGCCCGGCGAGGAAAAGGTTCGCGAAGATGCGATTCCTGTCATGGGGGGGGGCGATGATCAGAGGGGGGTTTTTGTGAGGAAAATGCGGAGGGGGTTGCTCTGTTATCCTCGAGGAAAGAAGTGCGCGCCGGTTAAGGGGGGAAGGTACCCAGCAGTTATCGATTTGAAGGGGTGAGAACTAGGGGACAAGTCTCCTAAAACGGATCGAGAATCAACACCAACAACCTTAGTAGTAAAAGAAATTTTGAGAGGAAGGGGGTGCGCATTGGAACCCGATTTTCAAAGGATGGGTTACCTAAAAAGGTTAAAAAAAGGAGAGATCCAAAGCGAGGGGAAAAAAATAAGAATTTTTAAAAAAAAGCGTCCCGAGATGAACACATCAGGAAAAAAGAAAAACTGGAGAGAAAAAGGAGCAAAAAAGAGCCTGTCTGCGCAAAGGAAGAGGGGTCTTCCGCTTCAAAAAAAAGGAAAAGGTAACCGTGGGGGGGGAAAGGGGAGAAGAACGCTCATCAACAATCGGAGGGAACGATGATCAGTTAAATTGGAAAGGGGGGAAAAGAAGACTTGGAACGGGTCCAAATTTCCATTGAATTCTAAAGGGGGAAAGGGGGGAGGAGAGGTTCGCACACGATTGGAACGACGATGGGAACTAAAGGAAGGAATCAATGGAAGAGTCCTGAAGTTTCAGCTTTTTCTGAAAAAAGGGTACCGATCATCGGCTCTCGGGGTGGGGGGGGCAGGATCCTTCTACCTTCTAAGAAGGTAAAAATAAGTCTTCTAGGAGACGGGAAAGAGTGGACCTAATCTTCTATTACGAAAAAAAAAACCTACACGATGAAGGGGAAAGGAAAGGAAATAGAAGAAAGGGGGAATGTATGAAGGGAAAGGATTTCTATACGCAAAGAAAAATATCCTTACTATACTAGGAAGAAAAAAGTATAATAAAAAGGGAGGAGAGAAGATCAGGTCCCATTAACGGAGGGATTTAAAAAAGAAGAGCATTAAAAGGAGAGAATTCTTGCACGGAAAGGAAGAAAAGGCTTTCTTCCTTCCCAATCAAAAGGGGGGGGGGGGGGGTTGGTGAAGTCGAGAGAAAGAACAATTTTACTACTCAGGGGGAAAGTCTCTACGATTTGGAAGAAAAAAAATTCTCAGGCAGGGACACCGAGTCATTACTGCCCCGAAACCGTTTTTAATAAGAGGGGGGGGGGTTTATTTCCTAACCAAGAAAACCACCGGGCCGGAGGGGGTAAGGGGAATCTTATACTTGTAAACTCCACTCGGAAAAAAAGCTGTTTGTCCGGAAACCTTCGTTTCTGTCAAAAAGGCGTCTAGGGAAGGGAGGGGGGGCCATCAAAGAGAGATCAACGCAGAATGAGCTTGCGAGAGAGGACGGAATTACCTTTCTATAAGAAGAATAACTCAGAAAATCAGGGAAAGGTCTCCGGGCAAAGGCAAAGAATTATCGCGACGACCTAGAAAAAAAGAAAGAGTTTTTTTGGAGAGAGGGGGACGATCAAACCCTCGCTTACACCTGGTAAATTCCAAATGGAAAAAAGGGTCTTTGCAGTGAAAGAAAAAGGGGCGAATATTGCACATATTCCTGAGAAAAAATCGGAAAAGAAAAAAAAGGGGAGAAAGGGCAGACATACCCTAAAGAGGGGGGTGTTTAATTGGGGGCGCGAGAACGCCTTAAGCAGAAAATCCCTTCCTCTCACCTGAAAGCGCATTGGGGGGGGGGGGAAAAAGGGGGAAGACTTTTTCGTAAATGGTAGGTTGGGGGGGGGGGGGGGGCCCGAGCTCCATCCCTTGTCTTACATAGGGAAGGGGAAGATTGTGTTACTTCAGACGGAGGAGAGAGAAGGCCAAAGAAGGGGGGTATTACGTGATCAGAAAAAAAGTTCTACTATCTCCTCAAGGGAAAAAAAAAGGATCGAAAAAAGAGGAAGGTTTTTCTATGAAAGGCGCAGGGTCCAGGGCCTGATTCTGAAGGAAGGAAATCATCGTCGATTATCTTCGAAAAGGGGTTATAAAAGAGAGGGGGAAATCTCTACTCTGATATTTCCCCCGAGTAAAGGGTGGAAAGAGACGAGGGAGATATTGCGAAGACTAGGCTTCGTCTCTTGTCAAAAGGTGTCAATGTAGCTAAGGGTCAAACTGAGAAAGAAATAAAGAACAAAACTTCTCATGCCATGTCGTTAGGTCGGGGGGGAAAAAATCACAAAAACGGAAACGACTAACGACATGGGCGAAAAAGGGGGGGGGGGAAATCGCGCGATAATCTATTATCTCCATGCTGCTTCCTGGAGGCTGGGAAAGCGCCGTACACCATAGATGTCGAGCTCCAGGGAAAAGAATGCATCTTAGCAGAGGGAATCTGAAAGAAGGCGAATTATACTCGCGGGGACAAAAAGGACGAGAGCGTCTTTTTTCGCGTTTCAAAAGGGGGGACGTACGGGAAAAAAAGAAAGATATCGCCGATGCAGAAAAGGTAACAAAAATATAAAAGGAAGCGACAGGACGCGGATGTCGCAGGGGGAAGCGAACACTCTCAGGAAAGGGGAAAAATATACTTTGGGAAGGGGGAGGGGGCTCCCTGAACATAGGTTGGGGGGTAAAAAAGAGACGGAACCGAAAGGGGAAGTCGCGTCTCTTCAAAAAAAAAAAGAAGGCCCACATGAAGGAAACTTGCCGATTTATCAAAAAAAAAAGGGGAGGGGGAGGGAAGGGAAAGCAACTTTTCTTGCGTTGAAGAAGGAAGGGGTTTCCAAAGGAAGAGGGCGTTCTTTTTCCTGGGGAAGGCAGGGACGGATAGAGGAAGAGAAAGAAGGGCCCATTATGTCAAAAAAAAACTGGTGTGACTCCCCAGAGATTTCTCTGCAAGAAAAAAAGCGTTTTTTCTTTTAAGAAAGGGGGGAAAATAGAAAAATCAGGGGAGAGACAAGAGAAAAGTTTCGGGAAACAAAAAAAAAGAGAAAGGAGCCTTGTACATTTCCGAAAAGTGTCAGCGAGGGGGGGGGGGAAGAGGGTATCGCGATCAACCCTATGCAAGTCAGGTCATCATGAGGGAATGAAAGACAACGTGCAATGCAGGAAATAGCCGGCAACGTTAGCAAAATTCCTAGAGATAGCAAAGCAAATTCTGCTTCTTGAACAAAAATAAAGCGAAAAGGTAAAGGGCCCTCCTATCGAGAGGAAAACCCTCCTTAAGGAAGGGGGAAGTTGTTTTGGAAAAAAAAGGAGGGGATAAACACCTATCAAACCTTTCAGGAAGACGTTGTTTTGGTAGAGACTTGCATTACCAAAAAACTGTCGGGTCAGTATGACAAAAAAAAATTTTCTTTCAAAGGAAGGAAGAGCACACGCGGCTATCAGAGAAAAGATAGGGGTTTAGCTGAATGAGAAAAGGGAAGGGGGGGGCCTCTTGATTGGGCACCAGGAGAACGCTTCCGTGAGATACCTGCCGTGACCGTGCAGAAAAGAAATTTTGGGGGGGGAGGGGGGGGATCTGCTCCTCATTTTTAAAGGAAGGTCATTCCGAGAGTGAGGGCTCCGGTGGAGGGGAGGGGAAGAAATCTTCTCTTACGGGGGAGAAAGGTTCGGCGGCGTAAGAAAAAGTCCACTCTTAAAACCAAAAATCTTGAGGAAGAAGGTAAAATGAAGGAAGCGGGGAGAATTCGCAGGGAGGGGCGTCATATAAAAAAAAGGGTTTCGAGGCAAGGGGGAAAGCTCTATGATGGGGGAGGGGTACTTTCATCTCATCCCACAACAGGAGTCGCCGGCTCCGGGCGAGAAAAGCGATATCCTCTCTCTCGTTCCAGGGGGAAGACAACAGGAGGAAGGAGGAAACCGTTTTGAAAGTGGGAAAGGAAGCGGCTTGCCTTGGGGGAGCGAGGGGGAGAAGTCGTACTTGATAAAGGAGATGGAAAAAAAAACTTGGAAAAACTGAAGCCATTCATCGGGGGAACTTTGGATCGGGGGGAGGAAACACGAGGGGAAACATATGAACAAGGAACTTTCTGGGGAGAAAGGGAAAGAAAGAAGCTTGTCTTCTCTAGCTTCAGAAGTTTCCTGCAGGGGGAAAGACAGAAAGGCAAGAGGTACAGAAGGAGGAATCTATGTTGAGGGGGGGAGCTTCCCTCTGTAGGATTACGGGAAGGGGGGGGGTCGTTCTTTGGGGGGGGGGGAAAAAATTGATGAGGGGGGGGGTTTTTGAGGGGGAGAGGGTGCTCTGTTATCCCTAGAGGAAAGAGGGTCGCTCAGGGGGGGGAAGGGAAAAACAGTTTCCTCATCACATTATCGAGGAAAGGGTTGTAAAAAAAGGGGACATAAAAAAGTCTCCGGAAAAGAGAAGGGTATCTCTCAACACAACCACTTAGGGAGAAGTCTAGCTCGTGGGAGGGGGGAGGGGTGTCTCTCAGGGAAGCAATAGGACAAACTAAATAAGGTGAGAACTTCTCTCAAGGAACTAAAGAAGACAGAGGGGGATACCATATCACCTAGAGGGAGAACCACAACAGAGGAAGAGAACACATCATCATAACTGAACTTCGACCGGAAAACTTCCCTAAAACATCTATCAAAAAAGTACTTGTAAAGGGAAAAGCTGCTGTCAATGACATTAACAGAATAGGACTCAGGGCAAGAGAGAAGGGAAGCCTCCGTTGGGAAAGGAAAACTCCATTCCCCAAGACTGAGAGAGTCCATGAAAGAGGGGTGCTCGACAGTTCTACAAGGGGGGAAAAGAAGCTTGAGGGGCAAGGGGTGCAAAAAAGGATAATAGAATCTCTTCACCAAAAAAAGGATTAAACATTCAACCGGACGGGGGAAGTCGGAAGCCTTATGCTCCCCCGGGGGGGGAATCAGGGGTAGTGGAAAAGGGGGGTGTTGAAAGGAAAAGGGGGAAACGTCTGATCCATTTTTTTGGGGGCCGATCCAAGAATAGAAGGGGGAACTCGATAAGACTTTCAAAAGGGGAGGAGGGGAGAGTACGAAGAGAAAAGTAAAGGGCACACTGAGGGAAAAGGAGATCTACTAACTGGAGCCCGCGGGGGGGAGGGGGGAGGAAGGTCTATACTCCTGAAGAAAAAGTAACTAAAGAGGGATAAGAAAAAAAACGTGACGAGGAAAAGGATCATTGTCCAATTAACTTGCTGTGGGGAGAAGGATCAATCATTCCTAGCAGAGAGAGGGGGCTTTCGACGTCCAGGAAGGGAATTCACGTAACCAAGAAAGCGGAGGGGCAAGAAACAGAAAAGGAGCGGTGCTGTTGGTCGCTGAAGGGGGCTTGCGGTCAGAAGAATGCTTACAGAAGGGAACCGCTTACGGGGAAGGGGGTGGGGAAGAAACCAAACCAAACGAAAGAAAAAAAAAGGTCTTCAAGTTTTCTCGGGAGAAGGGGGAAGAAAAAAAAGGGAAGGTTCGTCTTCCTAATTCTGGGGGAAGGCGGGCACCAGAGAGGAGTTCGGGGAATCTCCTCTGGTCAAGAGGGAAATCTTCTCTTTATGCATCATCGGAAGGGGGAAGCCCGTGGGACAGGGGAGAGAAAAAGTGGAATTGAACTTTTCCTTTCAGGGACTGCCGAAGGAAACGATAAAAGAGGAAGGGAGTTTTGTGGGGGAAAGAATAGAACAATTCAGAAGAAAATTACATCACACAAATACTACCAGACTGCTTGGGTAAAAACTGAATCGATATATCTCTCAGAAACGGAGAAAATATCCAAACCCATCAGGCTGAAAGGGGGGGAGTACGAAATACAATTATCACCAGCTCAGGGAGAGGGCGGGGACTGCACGAAAAAGAGGGAGTAAGGAGAAAAAATACTAATTCAGGAGGGGAGGAAAAAAAAGCAAGTCATCAATTTGAAAAAAGGGGTGTCTTATTAAAAAAAGGGGGGGTCCTTCTTTAACAGGGAGAACAAATAAGATGCGACGATCCTCGCAAAGAAAGCACGAAGCTCACTTTTGAAGAAGGGAAGTCGAGGAAAACGCAAGAAAAAGCGTTCTCTAACAGGGGGGAGCACACTGAAAAGAGCAACTAGGGGGAAGTATTGGGGGTGGTAAGACGGATTCTCCTTTAAAAAAGGAGAAAATGCGGGGAAAAGGGGAGGGGGAAAAGAAAGACAACAACCTATGTTCTAAAGGAGAAAAAATTAAAAAAACGGGGGGGAGATTCATAAAAAGGGGAAGAGGAAACTGTCGCATTTTCTCAGGGGGGGGGCCTGATGCAGGAAGGAAGGGGAAAGCGGCGATTTCTTCTATTCTCGGGAGGCAAGAAAGGATCAGAGAGGAAGAATTATCATGACAAAAATTTATCTGAGCAAAAAGGAGTGCAGTTAGATGGGGAGAAGGGGGGAACATCCTTTCCGTCTCTCAACGAGACTATTGTCTCGAGAGGGGGGGGTGGGAGGAGAAAGGCGTTATGTAGGGTAATAGGAAAAAAAGGAGGATGGATTAACATATATATATTACTCCCGACGGAAGGAGTTTTTGTTCTTGTGAAGAACGAAGTAGAGCATTGCACTGCGGAGAGGAAAACAGGATTAAGGGACAGAGGACGTCTCTGAGATGCAGAAAAGATCAATCCTCTCTGTCGAAAAAGGAGGGGAATCTCCAGAAGGGGGGAAGGGGTTCGCGTTCTTCTCTTGAAAAAAGACCGTAGAAAATAGGAAGGGAAAGAAAAGTCTTCCCCTCCGTAATCAGGGGGCTAAATTCTAAAGGGGAGAGGGAAGGGGGTAATTCTCTCAACACTTCGCTTCCGGGTTACGATACTGTTGGGGGGGAGGGAGGAGCGGAAGCCTTCGTAGAAAAGGGGGGGGGGGGGGTATATACTTGTCAAAAAAATTTTCATGAGGCTCTTCATCTTCTCATAAGGGGAAAGAAATCTGGGGTTGAAGAAGTTCGTCCATTGAGGGGAAGGGGGGGGGGGATCAACTGAACGGAACTTTTCCGTCTAGGAAAACGGCCCAGGGGGGAAGGGGTTTGAAGGGAGAGTCGTCGCCTTCGTCATTCGCTTGTCAGGAAAACATCACTGGACAAACGGAAAAAAGGGGAAGCAATGGAATTCAGAGGGGATGTAGAGAGGCTGAGGGGGTTGTCAAGGAAGGAATGACTTCTTCGTTTTCTTCGGAAAGGAAACTCGGTTCAGGGAGAAAGGTTCTGAATCCAAACCTAAGGAGAGTGGGGTTGCAAATAAGAAGTTTTTTCTAGTGAGAAAAACGATGCCGTTATTCGAGAGAAAATTTAGGAAACAGGGGAGGGAGGGCCGACAGAGCAGGGAAGGGAAACTTTGCACTTAAGAAGAGGGTGGAGAGGTCATGTCAGGGGGGCAATCGCAATATTCGTCGGGGGGAGGGACAAGATTGGAGAAGAAAGCGAAAGAAGACATCTCTTGAAGCAAGGGGGAAAGGACTGACAAAGCCAAGGACCGGAAAGAGGTGGCCTTGGAAAACAAGTGACAAGGGGAAAAAAAAAGGGACCGTCCGTGGCGAAGCTCGTTTGGTTTGGGGAAAAGAGCATTACAACCGAAGGAAAATGTCGTGTCAGGAGAAAAGAATGGTAAACACCGAGGCCAGAAAAAGAAGCTCCAAACCGGGGGAGGCTTCGTCACTTGTCGTCGTGGGAGGAAAAAAATCCGACGAAGGGGGGGTTTGATTGGGCCCGGAAGACAAGAAAGGCAAAGGGCTCAAAAATCTGCACTAAGAGGGGAAAAAGAACCGGCCCGTTCCTGAAGAAAGGACGCGAATCGGGGGGGGGGAACTCCGCTTTCTTACGAGGGGGACACAAAAAAGAAGGGGAGGGAAAAGTTTTGACAGGAAAAAAAAGAGAGCCCTTTCCACTCGTAAAAAAATAAACTCCAGTTCGGGGAGGGGAAGCCATCATTTTTTCACGAATGTCTTGGGACTTTTAGGAAGGACGATTTCGCAAAACGTCTTAAGAGGGGAGAAAACGGATATGATTTGGAGGGGGGGGGGGAATTGGACAAAGGTGATCTACGGGAGGGGGGGGAGACCTTTTGCCTAACAACCAGAAAAAAAAAGAGAGTCGGGTAACAAGGAAGGTGCCGTTTTCTTCTCATGCTTAAGAAAAAGGGAAGGGGGTGCAAAATGGGAGGGGCAGGGGATCGCTGATAAAGGAAGGAAATACTCATTTTCCCATCGGGAAGTGTGAACCCAAGGGGGGAAGTCTATCACATTAGAAAATTTGCTGGAAAGAAGGCTTTTACATGGGATGGAAGGGACTGCACTGAGGGAGGACTCATTAGAAGGAGGGGGGCTTATCTCTATCTTAAGGTAACGGGCCCAGGGAAGAGCCTATTAACAAAAAGCGTCTGATTAATTCGGAGGGGGGGGGGGAACTTTAGGGGGGCGCTTCCCGAGGGGAAAGGCGGTGTTTTATGGGGGGGGGGGGTCATAGGAAGGGAGGGTTGTTAGTTACCAAGGGGGGGAGAGGTTATGACCTAAGAGGGAAGTCTATTTATCCTGCGGTGGGAAAATCGTTTTTAAAAAAAAAATCATCAGTATCTATTTGCATCGGGGTGGTCAGAGAAAGAACTTCTCCCGTGAAGAGAAAAAAAGGGGAGGAAAAAATAGGTACGATCCTAGCTCGTGGGGGGAAGAATGTTGCGCAGGAAAAGGGGAAAAAAAACTATCTGAAAAAGGGAAGGGAGGCAGGAACATGAAAAAAAAATTCTACGGGACGCTAGAAAAGGGGTAGACTAAATCACAACAAACATCGGGACAAATCTTCACAAAAAGAACCCCGAAAAAGAAGGAGTAGGGGGGAAACAAAGGTTCATACAAAAAAAGGTTGTCTACCACAATATCGCGGGGAAAAAAACGTAATTCTTAATCTGGGGGCGAGGAAGGACCAGTTACAAAAGGGAGTCAAAGGGGAGACAAAAAAGAACCTCCTTCCCTGCCAGACTCAGAAAAGAGGAATGGGGGGGGTGGAAAAGGGACTGTTCTCTACTAGTGGAAAACCAAAGACCCCTTCCCTCGATGCGGAAAAAGGGGGAATGCTTATCACGGAGAGCTTCACAAAAGAAAAAAAGAAAAAGGGGAAACATTCCAACCGGCAAGGAAAAAAGGGTCTGGAAGAAAAAGGAAGGGAAAAGCAAAGTTCACTTGCCCGAGAAAGGGTGTCAACGGAAGAATCCATGGGGGGGGGGAGGAATAAAACTCTCATACCAATAAAAATTAAACTCGGAAGAGAAGGCACAACCTTTCTCTTGCAGAGAAAGAAACGCAGCTAGGGAAAGGAAAAAAAAGGGGGAAAATTGGAGGAGAGGGAGGAAAGGGTTTTGCTTTATTATTACGGGAGGGAAGGTCTATACTAGGAAAAGAAAAAAACCATATGGAGAGACGAAAGGGAAACGGTTAGAAGAAAAAAAAAGGTCGCTCAGTTCTCATTTCCATGAGGGACTTAGGAGGCAGAAAGAATTCATTCCTCTACAAAGAAGCAAGGGAAGACTAAAAAGGGAGTCATGGATTCGGAAAAGAAAAAAAAAGGCTTCTTAGTTTTGGAGGAGAAAATTACGAAAAAACTCTTTCGTTTTCTGCTGGGGAAGAGGGCATCTATCAAAGCGGTACTTCCAAGACCGGTTCGTCCTTTTTAATCCATCGGGGGGGATAATAACAAAAAAGGTCCCCCCTAAAAGTTTCCGGCAAGGTGGGGGGGAATACATAAGAGAAGTGAGCAAAGAGTGGAGCTTGGAGAAGAAAGAATGAGGGGGGGAGAGCGGCGTTTGCTGAGCGGAGGTCATGCGGAGGAGGGGGGTGAGAGAAAATCTGGGCACAGAAAAAGACGAATCTTCGCTTATCAGGAAAGTTGAAATGCAAGAATCAGTGCATATGACAAAACAAAGAACTTGGAGAAAGTCGGCGAAACTGGAAGAAGAAAAGATCGTGCGACGGGAAACGCAAAAAATCGTTTGGATCTCGATCTCAAAAAAGGGGGATGACCACCTTTAGGTTAGGAAAAAGGGATGCAGGGGGGCTCAAACCTTGTTCTTTGGAGAAAAGAAAACCGGAAGGAATAATGTAACGAAAGAGAATTCATCGTAAAGGAAAGGTTTCAGAACCAGAAGGGAAAGGGGGGGGATTCAAACCAGTTTTGTGGAGAAGAATGTTAGGGGGGGGGGGGGTTGGACTCGCCCTGACAGAAGGGGGGGGGGGGGGGGGGGTGTGGGTGTGGGTGGGGGGGGGGGGGGGGGTGGGGGGTGGGTGGTGCCGCCGAAAAAGAAAAAAAACCTTCAACCGAACAAGAATCCTCTTGAGGGTAATAAGGGGGTCTTCCTTACCTAAGGAAGAAGAAATGACTTAAGGGGGTTAAGAATTCCGCAAAGCAGAGAAAAAAATAGTACCTTACACTAATGGGTTACTGGAAAAGAATTATTCTCCTAGGGAAAAATACAGAAAAGATTACGTTATCAACCATTGCCTCCGAATCCCTAAGAGGGGGAAATCTCCGAATTACGGGGAGAAAACTACTGAGGGGGAGATGCCTACACTTAGAAAAGGTCTCATATAAAAGGAACTGATGCTTACTTCCGGGGGGAGGGCTTTAAAATCGTCGGGGGGAGGGGGGGAGGAGGATCAAAGAAAAAGAAAAGGACGCTCTTCAGAGGGAAAAATGTCAACCGAGGGAAGACTCGATATAATTGAGGAAAACGTTATGAATGGGGGGGAAGGAAGAAAATTCTCAATAAGGGGGGGGTCCTTCGCTCAACTCTAAGGGGAGAGAAATGGGAGAGGGAGCCCTCTTAACATACCAAAAAGGAAAAAGGCGTAGTAGGGGAGAGAGAAAAACAAAGAAGGAGATTACCCGACCGAACGAAGGCGGAGTGGGGGGTCTTTTACAAAAAAGGGAAAGTCAGAGACCATGGAAGGAATTCTCTTAAAAAATAGGACCAGGAGTAAGAGGACTCCATCTAAAGAAAGTTATCTCCTTCGGAGGGAAAAAAAGGAAAAAAACGTTCTCGGCATGGAGAGAGGGGGGGAAATCTCCTCTTCTAAAAAAGTCGGTAGGTCGAGGGAACGTAGAACGAGACGAAAAAAAAACGATGAGCTTCCCAAAAAGAAATCAAACCTGGAAAGGAGAGAGAAAGGGCGACAATTAGTTAAACAGGAATTCGGGGAGGGTTTACTTGGGAAGGGGGATCCTTATTCTCTTAGATGGGGATACTTAAATGAAGGGGAAACCGTCCATTTTAGAAAGAAGAATAAAGTGAGGGAAGTCCCAAAAGATTAGGGTTTCCTTTTCTAATTTAGAAAGGGTGCTCAGTGATGGGAGAAGGGAAGTCGATCACCGGGAGTGGTCAGAGAAAACAAGGGGAAATTTTGGGGGACAAAGAGAGTTCGTGCTTTTCGTTTCAGAAAGAAACGTCGTAAGGGGAGGAGGGAGGTTTAAGTAACAAAAAAAGAGGGTCCCAGCAATTGGGAAAGGAGGGCTGGTGAGAAAAGGGGCTTCGGGGTCTTTTCCAGGGGGGGGGGAGAGGGGGGGAGTAAATCGGGGGGCCCTCTTCTGAAGGGAAAAAAAAAGGTTTCTGAAGAGATTTCTTATAAAGGGGAAAGGTCCTAATGGATGTAAGAAGGAATTTGTAAAAAGAGGGGGGTTATCTTGAAGGGGCAACACGTGAACGGGTAAGCCTCAGTGAGGCCTATCAGGGTCCTGAGTGAAAAAAAAAGCGTCAAACCGGAAACATTTACCGAAGACGCAAGGGGTCTGCCGGGAAAAAAATACCAGGAGGCCATCTCGAAGTGACAGAGAAAAAGGCATCCCTCTCCGAGCGAGCGCTCAAAAAAAAAGGAAAGGGAACCCCTGAGAAAAGATTTTCTTTGGTATCAAGGGGGGAAAAAAGGAATCAAACCTTTGGGGGGGGAAGGTGGGGGTCTCATAGTGGAATAAACACTTGCATGGGGAGGAAAACCTTCCTAACCGACATTACGATGTGGAAGAGGAGGGGACGACTCTTCAGATCACACTCTTATAAAGAAAAAAGCAGGAAGGGGAGTTTCGTCATTGGAAGAGAGGAAAGAATCCTCCTCCTTATTTCAGCTTGGGGAAGAAATTCCTTGAATGGAAAAGAGAATTTACCTTCTCAATGCAGCGGGGGGAGGGGGGGGGTGGCATGAGGCAGAGGGAAATAAAAGAAAGTAAAAGGGAATGAAGTATCTATCTCAATTTTTGAGAAAAAAGGAACTACGGGAAGGGGGGGAGTCTCTTACTTACTATTTGAAAGGGACGGGAAAAGTCCACTAGGAAAAGAAAAAGACAAGGTAATACTCCAGTTCTTGGAAAAAAAAAAATCATTTGGGGGGGGAAGCATCTTTTTTCTTGGGAAAGGAGGTCAGGTCAACGGAGGGGAAGGAAAGACTTCTGAGCAAAAGTGAAAACTTATAGGATTGGAAAAAGAAAGGTCTTTCATCGAATAAAAAAAAAAAGAAGACTGTCCTGCTCCTTGAGAAAAAGACGGCTATAGAAGGAGGAGAAGGCTTCCCGAAAGAGAAAAAGAAGGGCCTGTTTTCATTTTGGGAAAGGAGTTTGGTGCAGAAAGGGGAAGGACTCAGAGGAAGAGGGACCGTGGAACAAAAAGGGGTAGAACTCGTCGAAAAGAATTTGTAATGTTGGGAAACAGAAAAAGGGGACATGTATGTTTAAATCAAAAAAAAAGAAGGATGGAATCGCTTACGGAAGAAGCTTGCTGCGCTATCTAAAGGGGGGGGAAAAACGAGGGTTAAGGGGGGGGGGGGGGGGGGGAAGAGTCGTTCCGATAAGGAAAAGGGGAGGATGAATGAAAGAGAGTCGGGGGGGGGAAGCTGTCCACGAAAGTCCTTTAATAGGGGGGGGGGGTCTTCATGAGGATGGGGGGGGGGAGATATTTATTTGGGGGGGCAAGGAGTGTTGGATAAGAAATCAGGGGGAAGGTGTCGCTCCGGGGGAAGAACAATTTCCCTCATCAGGGGAAGAATTGAAAAACTAGGGGAAGGAGCGACCAGCACTTCCTTCCTCACACTAAGACTCTCAAAACAAAGATAGAGCGGCGTTTTCGGAGACTTGCTGGTACGCGAGATATCGATGTCCAAGGAAGGAAGGGGAACGCTGCCACTTTTCAGAACCGCAGAGCAAAGACGAAAAAAAAAGCGGATAAAGAGAAGGTTGAAAAAAGAGTACTACTATTACGAAGAAAATAAGGACAAAAACAAGTGGGCCCGAGAGAGCTAATCTAACCAAAAAAATCGGCAAGAGGCTTGTAGAACGGGCTTCTGTCAATGACAGGAAAACCGCGAGAAAGGCGAATTAATCTACACAGAAAAAACGGGGACAGTTGGATGGAAAAAATCCATTTCCATGGAAGGTGTGTAAAAAGGTGGAAAAAAATCCCAGTGATGAAGAAAAAGACTAAAGGGGAGAGAAAGTCGCACACGGAAAAAAAAAAAAAATGCGTAGCAGGAACTTCTATCACGCTGCAAAAAAAAAAAGAAGGGAAAGGGGGAACGGGAAGGGATTTTTAAAAAGCTCCACCGGAGAAAGGGACGGTGCCCCTATCGGAATCGTT
>Ga0179591_1279063_pt1 | contig 14321 bp, 16 predicted proteins | sample CZOMad2_1_08_16f_FD_182891 | JGI IMG/M metagenome (GOLD analysis project Ga0179591, IMG submission 182891) | Vadose zone soil fungal communities from Angelo Coast Range Reserve, California, USA - CZOMad2_1_08_16fungal (PacBio error correction) | ecosystem: Environmental > Terrestrial > Soil >...
AAAGGGCAAGGGAAGATTCAAAGACAACACCTTCATTCATCAGTCGGCAGAGCCGGTAAGATGCTTCAGGCCAGGTACAGAAGTAAAAACAGAAAGGAGCAGGTCAACATTGGAAAGTACCCGATCTTACGAGGTGCGCAATAAATTCCAAGAATAGGAGCTCAACCTGGTCCGAAAAAAAAAGTGTGCTTGGGGTGGGGACACTGGTAACTGAGCGGGGAAACGAAATGAAGACAAAACCTGACATACTCAAATTGAACATCAGTCCAATGGAGGAAGGGGAGGAAAATAGGCTCAAGACCGCTACTAAGTCAAAAAGGGGAAGGGCAAATCAAGCCAAATAAAAGAAGGAGACATAAGAATAGGGACGGCGAGTCGAACGGCTATTTTGTGAACAATGGGAGAAGGACTCAAGGCAAGTGGAAAAAGGACAACATGTAATGGGTGGGGGGGGGGGGCCGGATTACCCCTGAATAATAACGATCTAATCGGGGTCAGGTTGAAGCTAAAAGAAAAAATGGATCGATTTAAAAAAGAGAGGTACAGGAAAAAACCGCTTCGGGCGTTGTCGATTTACTATGAGAGGTAAAATCGTGAAGATGTACGATGGCAAATTCTGGAAGTCCCCCGCGGAAAAGGAAAGTCCCATTATCTCGAAGGTCAAAGACTCAGAGTTCGGCCCCCCGATACAAGGGGTAGGGAAACAGCGACGAGCATTCAAAAAAGTTCTATCTGGCAGGGGCTGCCAAAAATTCAAGGAGCTCCCTGGACAGTGTAGTAGGGGTGGAGACTCGAACTCGCTGGAGTGGGTACGTTGGGGAGATTCCGGGGGGGGGAGTGGAGGCATTCAGAAAAGACCTACTCCTCGACCAAGGTAATGGGGTGCTATAAAAATCCGTAGGTCAACCCTGCGGAAGGCATGTTCCGGAGTGAGTCTTGCATGGAATCTGGAAGTCGTGGGATCTAGGTCTTAAAGTCTTTCGGTTGCGGCTCGGGCTTTCAAACCTAACTCATAAAAAGGAGGATGCGCATAAAAAAGGAAAAATTCTCCGGGAGGTACTGTTCTAGGCTGAACAGTGGAGAGTTGAACATGGCAGGGATCCTTTAGCCCGAGGGGACGCGCGGGGACACGCTTAGAAGCCCGCGGTACTGGTGTGGGATAGTGGCCTTCCGCAACCGTAGGCAAGGGCGAAGGGAAGGCCATTCGCGAAGTCAAGTGTAACCGATCGGAAATGGGCAAGGGAGGGGTCTGCGTAATAAGTGGTAGGCCCCCAGGACGGCTCCAAGTCCGAAGCAAGAAGGTTAGTAAGAGTAAAGGACAGACTCTGGGGAAGGGCGCAATAGAATGAAAGAGGGGGGTCTTCTCACTATAGGTTGATGATCGGCCCACTGGAACTTCGGGGAAAGGTCCGCTTCCACAATCCCGGTCTAGGGAAGGGTCGGAAAAAGATCTCAAAGGCCGGCAGATAGTAACGCCGGGATTGGGGGAGAAAAGGGAAGGAAGTTAAAGGGAAGGACCATCACGAATCGACTATGATAAGAACAACAGAGGCGGAAAAAAATAAAGAAAGGGTCAAGCATTGAAAATACTATGAGGAAAAAGCTTGGGGGGGAGAGACCCTTGACAGTTGAAACGGCAGGCAGCGATCTTACCGGGTGGTCAAGGCGGCTCGGAAGAAAAACGGTTGCGGGTAGGGGAACTAGGGGGAGGTGGAGGTGCCCAATCGGAAAGAATGGGAGCAAGCTGCAGGGCGCAATGTGGGGCCTACCAGATCAACCGCGTTAAAGACCAATTCAAAATCGCACTAAGAGGGAAAGTCTTACAAACCAAGGAGAACGATTAACTATTCAAAGAAATGTCGGGTCTCTGAGTATCACAATCGAACCATGAAGAAAAAGAGGGAGGGCTGGTTTCATGAAGGAGTACGGCGCGATGTCACACGACTAAAGGTCAATCATGGGGAAGAAGTATGAGAAAATCAAAAAACTCGTGGGGCTACGCGATGTGAAATTTTCACCAGCGAAGACGCGTCCGCTGGGGCAAGCACGTGGTGCGGGGCGGCAGCACTCATACCAGGGAGCTGTGAGGTGGGCGTCAAAAAGTGGAATCTTCTCCATTTTGGAGACGAAAGATTGGGACTTGGAGGGTGGAAAGTGTGGGAAATCGGAAATAACCAATGGGTTCAGGTAAAATCAGCATGGGAAAGGCGGGGCGGGGGGGTCAATTGCCAGCACTATATAGACCAAAAGGAAAGCTCGAATCGGCCGGAGGGGAACAACGTCAGACTACTGGGGACGGGGAGGCGCAAGCAATGGTTTTCGGACGTTGAATTGCTGTCGATGAAAGAAACTATGCTCGTATGAGGAATTCATTTAAAGGATTCTGTTCGTAAGGTAAAAGCCGAGCGTCAGGGAAAATACCAGGTCGAGGACTTCAAAGCCCGGTGGAAGGAATTTTGTAGGGGGGGGGGAGGAAAAATGTGGTCCGGATCTTGCGGGGAATGGTATACTGTGGGCGGCATTTCCAGAGATCTCTTCAGAATCTAGGGGTCCTTGTAAGAGAGAAGCGTAAAAGGGTCTGGGGAGAGGGGACTAAAAAACAACGCGGCCTGACGCGACAGCAGCCAGGGAATGGGACGTACACCGCGTCTGCTCCGACTCAAAGGGAATGGCGATAGAGGCTGCGTTAACCCGGAATCAAAAGTGGGCGGTCGAGGACGCCGTGTGGGGGAGGGAAAAAAAAGAAAGGCAACCATGGGAAAAAAGCGTCATAGATCCTTTGGCCGCCCATGATTGCAACTCCGTTCGGGCAACTGAGCTTCCAGGCCCTCCGCAGCAAGGGCTTGGAGCCGGTCGTTCAAAGAAACTTGGAGAGAAAAGACAACAAACACTGTAGATGGGGAAGTAGGTCCTCTTTCGGGCCATCAAAAACCCCTGCTGCGGGGAGGCAACAGGGAGAAAGAAAAAGGGCCTGAGGAATCGGGGAAGCCGGCGTAACACTCAGGCGAAAAAGGGAAGGGGGCTCTCGCAGATAGAAAAGGGAACCTTCTCAAGAAAGATAAGGGTGAGATGTCAACTTCAGGGAACACTACAAAAAGCAAAAGGCAGTACAGGACGACAAACAATTTTGTGCTAGAAGGAAAAATGATATATTCACTGAAGTGGCGCAAGCGGGGAGAAACTCTAACACAAACCGTGCGGGAAGGGAAGGGAGTGAGGACATTCAGCAAAGGAAACGCTCGCACTAAGGGGGAAAGAAGACGAGAAAGAAAACATTATGTGACTGTCAGAATGGGAACCTGGTCAGCTCATCACAGGGGAAAGGGTAAAAAAGGCCAAAACTCAAACGCTAAGAACGCGAAGGGGGACTGAAAATCGGCTCTTCACGCCGAACCCGTCCTAACCACATCAAACGTCCTTTGGGAAGAATAAGATAGGGCGTGCCCGACCTCGCTTAGAGAGAAGAACCCAAAGCGTGCTCGCGCAGGACTCCGGCTTGTGCTTAAATTTGGGAAAGACTCCGGCCAGGGGGGGGGGGCGCGCCTAAAGAGGGAGAATTGAAAGTCCGAGCCGCCTTTGGGGGGGCCAGTGGGCAGGTGGCGTCGCACACTAAGTGGGGTTAAAAAGTGAGAGGTCAAAGCCTGCCAACTGAAAAAAGGAAATGGCCCTCGTCTTAAAAAAAGGGAGAAGAAAGGTAACGCATCCAGAACGGGGGGGAGCCCTATGCAAGGAAACACTTGGATGGAAAACCATCTAAGGAGGAGGGCGACAGGGAAAAAACACAGGCTTCTCCAACTAAAGGATATGCCATCCTTCGGTCCTGAGAGGAGAAGGGGTCGATACGACCGTCAAGGCGAATCAAAAGAAATAGCTGGTGAGGACATGGGAGGAGATAACAAAACGCCAGGGAAGACCTGGGAAGGAGGGGAAAAGACAGGGCAAAAAAAGGGGGGCGACTGCGAAGGTTGAAAGTGGAAGGCCACGCGGGGGTCCGGTCAAAGTAGACAGGCCAGAAGGCCGCCGAAGGCTGATCCCCTGAATAAGACATCCACTCCTCGGGGGACAACGTGGGCTCTCTCGATCGGTCGGGACTCTTCTCCCATTGGGGGAATAAAGGGACACGATCAACCAAAAGTCTTCCCCGAAGGGGGGAAGATCAAGTGTCGTCCGTACCGGAGGCCTGCTTAAACGCTCGAATAGTGAGAAGTACTGTGCCTGGAGGCAGGGGCACGGCGCCCATTGGGAAGATCTCAACTGGAGGAGGAGGTAATATTCGGCAAAGTTTAGTCCTGACTCGCCTCGTGGGGGGGGGAGGGTGGGCGCGTGGGGGGGGGCGAGTGCCGCCGAAGGGCAAAAAAACAGTTACGCTCGGATGGCGCTCAAAAGAAAAAATGTTAGTGTTTTGAATAGGAGCTAAGAAGAAGCGCACAGTCTCGTACTCCTGGGAAAAAGGAGAGGTATTCACAATGTGGGTCGTAGAAGGAGACGCTGATGAGGAAAAGGTGCACATTCGGCGATGCGGGGGAAGGGGGAGTATGGCAGAATGGGAGAAATCGCCGGCCTTTTAAGGGAAGACGATCAACGAAGCGGTACTAAGTAGCAAATCTCCTTCTCCGCAACCAGGCGCCATGACCAAGAGGTTCGCCATGGCAATAAGAAAAAAAAAAAGCTCTTAGGGGGGGGAGGCGAGCTCTTCGAAAGATACGAGTTGAGAGCTCCGTCAACTAAAATCCGCAAACCTCCGCCAAAAAAAAAGAAAAGGACACAAAACGAAAAGGGGAAAAAGGAAAGTCCCCTTCATACGCCCGCACAAGGGAGGGTTTATGGGCGAGATATCTAAATCGGATGCGCAAGGGGAGGATGGCCGGGGGCCGGGAAGCGCTAAGGAGGGACATCCACGTCGCATCCACCCAGGAGGGGTGGAGCCTCGGTCGAACACCTCCTCATCGCTTTTAAAAAGGGGGGGGTTGGTAACACTTAGGATATACGCTTCTTTATAGTCGCTTTGAAGCCAGTGACGTAAATGTGGTTAATTCAGGATCGGAAGTGGAAGAAGGTAGAGAAGAGTCTCGATCGAACCACAAAAAAGCTACATCGTAATCTGCCGCTCTTAAAAAGAATCAATGGATCGCAATAACACTAAGGAGTTTGTGTCAGAAGCGAAATCTTCCAGTTGGAGAAGTACCGGAAAATCGCGCGCATAGAGGGGGAGTTGTTTTAAACAGGGGGACGGGTTAACCAACCTCCAAAAAGCTTTGGGGGTTTAAGAACTGTGCCGGGGAACCGAGACCACCTTGGGGCCAAATAGAGTGCCATTGCCTGAAGAAGAAATCACCTTGACGTCAAACGGCTCGTGACGCAAAGGTTCACGCATATTCGGCGAGGGGGAGAATAGTTTCAAGAACCGAAATTGGGGGTACAAACCAGGATGGGTACAAAAGGGGAAATTGCGGACAGAACCGCGAGCGTTCCGACGGGAAATCAATACCCCTCAGCGGACAAAACGGTCTTGATGGTCCCGCAAAGGGTGAGCAAAAAGGACGTTCTGCCGTAAAAAAGGAGTCCCTCAATCAGGACACGGGAGATGGGATTGGACCGGGGGAGACTTGCATGTCGAAATGGAAGGGGAAGACTGACCGCATTAAATGCAAGCCGGGTCTCGAAAAATGTCATTGGGGGGGGGGGGAAAAAACAGACCTTGCGAAGTCTAGTCACCGTGGGATGATGAAAGAGAGGAGACGTCAAAGATGAGCTGATCACAAAAAGTACATAAGTTCGGCCATCGCTGGAAAAGGCGCATAGTGAGGAAATTCCAGTTGCACATCTAGTCTAAATGGGGGGAAAAAGAAGGGCGGGGCAATGGAAAAAATTACCGCGATATGCGAGTTAGCCCCATCAACCAACATAACTGGAGCAGCGAAAGGTACACGGTACGGGGAGGGGGCTCCCCGGGGGGGGGGGGGGGCGCCGGTTGGAGGTCGAATCTGAAACGGGTCAAGTACAGTGCTTTCCTCAAACTAATCACCTTGGGGGTCGGACCGTCTCCCAGCTCTGGATCGGGAGGGGGGGTCAAACTTCTTGACGGAAACGTCGTCGTATATAAAAAAAAAGGGGAAGTTACGGAAGGAAGATCTCGGCGAGACGAAGGTATTGACTGGCTTATTCCTTGAAGGGGGTGGACCGGGAATACCAGACACAAGGCTTGACGTAAAGAAAGAATAAGATTGAAACCTAGGATGGTGGAGTTTGTGATCTGAACAAAGGTGACACCAACAGAGGATAGAGGAAAGAAATAGGGAGGGGAGGGCGATCAAGCCTATTGGGGGGTGGGGGGGTGGGGGGGGGGGGGGTGTTGGGGGTTTTGGGGGGTGGGGGGGGGGGGGGGGGGGGGGGGGGGGGGGTTGTTGTGGGTTGGTGTGTTTGGGGGGGTGTTTGTTGAAAAGTTCTCGGAGGAAAAGCCTGCCCAACCCAGAAACTGCGGATGTCGAAACAGATGAGGAAGCGTGCTATTAAGGGGGGGAAAAGAGCAAAGAATGCCCGCCTAAGGGAGGGCAAAAAAAAATCATACATTCACTGAAGAAAGAAGGAGGGAACCCGTCGTCCGGAGGAAGCGACACACTAAGACGAACATTTTCATCTGGGAGTTCCCAAAAATCCCTATTCAGAGGAGGGCACTGGTGACTGTGCTCCTGAGGGGTAAAGAAAGGGGGAAGGTTCCGTCGTAGCAGGGGGTGCTGAAGCTCTCTAACGGAACTCCGAAAGGTGGAAAGACGATGTCTATATCCAACTGGAGGGCACGCTACCCCTGCCGTGCGCGGGTAAAAGAAAGAGAAGGATCTTCATGCGGAGAGGAGGGCGCTGAGCGTTCTGCGCACTTCTGAGGGCAGTCGATGATGAATACTCGAAGAAAGCGCCGGATTGGAGGGCGGTGCGAAACGGCCAATGGCTAGGATCGGAAAAAAGAAAAAAGGAAAAATCATGATCCGGGGTAGCCAGGAGAGGGGGGGGGAAATACCCATTCCCGCGTACGGGGTTGCACTTGGCCACTCCTAATGGCAACGTTGGGAACTTAAGCGGTCCAATGAACTATTGGTCCGAAGAGCCTAATGGAAGCAGAAGTACAAAGGGGAAGCAATACGCAAATTTAACATCGACGAAACACACGGCGTAAGAAAACTCCGATGCAAAGGGAAGGTAGAGAAGTCTGGCTCGCCTACGAGAAAAAAGACCAATAAAGATTGGGAAAGGAGGGTGGTCGTGACGAGCTTCCCACCTTCTATGAAGATACGCTACAAGGCTAAAGCTGGGAGACTACGAGATCTCAAAGTAAAAAGGGATATCTACCGCTGGAAGCCAATTAAAGAAGGTGGACGCCTCAAGGATTGGACTTCAATCACGGGGTCCTATCTGCAGAGAAGTAAAACATTAAGAGGGGAAGGACGGACGACTTTCGGAAAGGCTCAAAGGATGTCGGGAACACGGGGCAGAGGATCGGGCAGCGGACGTCATCCGGCGCAGGGGAAAAGGAAGTGGTTCAAAAACAGGAGGAGGAGAAGCAGCGCCACTCGAGTGTGAGGCGTACCATCAGTGAGACGCTCGGGCTGAAAGAACTATTCTAACTTACCCAAAGAAAAACGACACCTCGCGCGAAGAAAAGATTTCAATCACTACACTTTGGTCAAGGAAGGACCAGGGGGACGGTGAATCGATAACATTCATGCCCATGGGAGCGGATATAGAGCCCATTAAAGGGCAAGCTGATGCCTAGAATGAAAGATGTTCGTCCGCCTTAAGGGAAAACATGGGAAAAACGGTTATTAAGAAAAGACCGAAATGTCGGGCTCGGTGTCTACTCTATGCCGGAGGTCTATACGAAAGAAAGTGCATGTTTTTCCATAAACGTGGAGATTAGAACAATACCCGGTGCTTGATGGGTCGGAAAGGGACTTCTAAAGGGGGATCTTCAGCCCCGAGTACAGTGGAACCACGGTGTTCCGTATTGGGAAAAGGGACCCCACTTTGCAGTGAGAAAAAACTGGAAAAGGCGTCCTTGGGGAAGGAACACTTGGGGGGAGAGGAAGCCGGCCGCGAAGCGGAAAGATTTTCCCGATCCAAACAAGCGAATAGGCGCGAAAGCGTCGGGGCAGATAGGGGGGCCTAAGGAGTGGTTAAGTTCTGGGAACGCCCCTCATAGTCTGCGAGGAAAAGAAACTGTGCGCCATAGTAAGGGAAGAGTCCCTCCGAATCACCGGAAAACTCCATGGGCAGTCATAGTTCTGTTGCCTTCTTCGGGTATGCGAGCCTTACTGGCGGCAGTTATCCGGATACTGATGCGCATTTCCTCGGCGATTCTGGAGAAAAGCGAAGGGTTCTTAGTAAAGGGAAAGACTGCCGTCCGGGCGTGTTTGGGGAGAGGAAACATCGGGTCCTGAACCGACTTCCAGAAAAGAGGGTAGGCTAAAAAAAACTTCGTCAAAAATCACTCGGGGAGTGGGGAAGGATAGGGGGGGGGGAGGAAGACCGTCTCCACGTAAATAAAAGGGATTAGACAAGTGATTTTACCCCAGGGACCAACGAAGAGAAGGTTTCCGCCGCGGGAAAGGGTGAAAAAAGGAATCGCGTGAGACCTGCGCGTCAAAAGAAAAAAAGGGAGCCGACAGGTCCGCCCCTGGAAAGAGGAGAAGAAACAAAGATGAGTAGAAATCTATAGGACGTGTGGGAGGGAAGGCCACCAGCCCCCGCTGCTGTAGTAAACCTGGAAAGGAAAGAATCGGAACGAGGGAAACTTGGAAGCGGACACACTGCTCCTAGGTCCTCAAGGGGGGGGGAATTTAAAAGAAAAGTCGGCTGCCCGGTCGCAAGAACCCTTATCCTGGGGGTCCATGAGGGATCGCAAAGATCAAATTAACATCCGCAGTAAGGTGTAATAAGCCATGCCAGGAGTATGGGCGTCAAGGCCGCTCGGGAAAAAAAGGAACTCCACACCACCGAGGAAACGCGTACACGTCATCAATAAACAGGGAAAAGATTCGGACAAAAAACGATATCCGTTCATGCGCAATCAGATAAAATACAGGAAGCCCGGCGCCATGGACGGCTCGACATCACAAACTGGGCCACCCGCCGGCTGACATCGGACAAGGAAGAAAAAAGGGTATAAAGGTTACGCTCGGAAACTGGGACGGCCCAGAATGGGGGGGGGCACACGTCCGGAAAAAAGATCCAAAATAGGGGGGAAAACGGTTCCGAAGTAAGGCTACCTTGACCACGCAGGAGACGACTCTCTCTTTTCTTGGCTGATTCGGGACAAAAACGGCTTCGCGCGTGGCGGCGATCAGGGGGGAGAAAGGGCAACAAACGGATGGGAAGGCCTTTGCGGAGCGTGACTTAAAAAAAAAGGGGGACATGATTGGGGTTTCCAAAAGGGAAGGACAAAACGCCTTTGTTCTCACGAGAGAAAAAAACCAAAAAGGTGGGGGCCCAAAAATTGGTGGAGAAGGTTGCCGAATCCTCACAAAACGGGTATTGGGGTTAACGCCGATAAAAAAGCCGCCCCAAGGGAAAGGCAACACCAGCGGACCAGGTCAAGGGGGGAAAAACACCACGGAAAGAAGGGAAAAGAACCTATCCCGAGCATTCGTGGTCAATATTCCCATTGGGAATCGGGAGCCGGAATACAAATAAAACGCGACTCCAATAAGAGAAAGGATGGCGAGGGGTGGGGCCGCGCCTGGTCCGGACCGCGTTCAGCGGAATCAAACCAGCTAAACTGCATATAGGAGAAAATTGGTCATTCTCCTAGGAGGGAAAAAACATACATAGTCCAACTGGAACCTAAAAAAGGGGCTAAACCTAAAGCGACAGCCAACTCCGGGAGTGCGCAAAGGGTTTGGGTCGCTCGCGATGCGGGAAAGGCCCAAAGGGGAAGGAACGCCCATGGAAAAACTCCGCGTCCTATCGGGTATAACCCGCTTTCAACCCTAATATTTCAAAAACCAGAAAGGGGGAGGGTCGGACTGTGGCAATACAGACTGGAAGAGGGAATCTAGACAGCAGATTCGCCCTTCTTTGACGTTCACAGAGCTCAAGGCGATGCAAATTGGGATAACCTGCAATCGGAGATCTTCTTAGGGCCGGATAAGCAAGTCCAAGAAAACCTCGGTTAGGGGAAGGGGGGGAAGCGAATAATTGCTGAAAATCCGGTGTCACCTCGAAGGGGAAACCAATCTCTTGAGGAAGGCAGAGGGGGGAGGGACGCTGACTAAGGCTTAAAAAGGAGCAATCCAGGGGACCTAGTTATGCACTCCTTGGCATGTTCAGTAGAAGTAACTGAGGAGGAAGAGATACCGAGAGCTGAATTCATTGGAAAGGGAGGAAGCGTGGAATTCGATATTTTAAAAAGCTTCAGGTAGAAGATCCGTCCGTTAACGGAGTGGAGGGGAAGGACACGATAAGATGAACGTCAGGCGTCGTAGAAGAAAAGAAGGATCCCTGGGACCCAAGCCTGCATCGGCCAGTAGGAGAATCGCTTATCGGGGCAGGGGGCAGACTAACCACACACACGCGGCGAAGGGATCGTCGACTCAAGGCTGAGGGGTGTGGCTGTTGGAGACCCACAGGTGTCCTAAAACACGCTCAGCAGCATAATCCGCCCCCTGGGAAACTGGACTAGGGTCACTAATATTATTGCCTGTGAAGGGGAGAAAGAATCTAACCTAAGCATGGTGAAAGCTCTATTAAGAGGGGTCTTATCGAAATCGAGAAACCACCGGGAGGTTTCATCGTGATCGGGGCAACGCCCGCAAAAATGCGTAACCACTAAAGTAAAAGGCCAAGACTCCACGACCCGTACCGACGATGACAAAAGACCTCATCGTTTCAGGAGACCAGAAACAGCCGGATTTTGGTGGGGGTGGGAAGCAAAAGGCCATATAGAAATCTGTAACTTCGGTAATGACGTACGCTGTCCATTCGAAAAGGAGTGGGTTCAAGGGAGTACTAAAGGGGAAGGGGGACGAGCTGGCCGTCTCTAGATTTGACAAATCTCTCAGATGGCCAAAGGGAACCCGCTCCTTAAATCAAAAATGGGATACGATCTCCCAGAGAGGGGGGAGTAAAACGAACGGCTAATCATTGGGGGAGGAGGGCGGAAGTCGAGTTCGCGATTCACAGGAGTCGAGCTTGGTGGGACCAATGGTCATCTTGCCGAACAAAAAAGACGCAAGCGTTGTTGTACCGGGGGATGGGGGAAGGCAACTGATTGCTGTAACTGCTCCTTTGTCCAAGGGAAGTCTGCCATCATCAAAAGAAGGAGGTAGTGCCGGCAGACCGAAGCTGGGATTAAGAAAGAGGACCGAAGACTTCGTGAGCGATAGATGGGAGGCGGGCGCACACGGACTGAGGTCCATCACACCCTAGTATTGTGGTTGGGGCGTACCAGGAAAGGGATCAGGAAAAAGAAAATTTCTGAAACGTTGCGCCGACAGAAAGCAGACCCCGGTGATTGGGAGCCCCATGGTCTGCGCGAGGTTCTGGTAAGGGGGAGGAAAACCCGGTAAGAGGTTCGTAATCAGGGTTTGGGAAACCGCTGGGGAGATGGGGTCAGCTCTACGCATGGGGAACTGAAATGGGGGAGAAAGAAGGGCACTGCGGAGCGGGCCGCATGAATGGATGCAGTTGTGAATCATCAAGAGAACTTGAGCGTCGATAAGGATAACACAAACAACAACTTAGAGGAAAACGACACAATGTCAGATGACTGATCACAGCAAAGGGCGGACAGTCGGGTCAAAAATCCGGTCCCGGAGGGAGTCGTGTGAGGAATTCTGCCTCAAAAGTCTATAGAGAAAGGAAGTGACAGTTGAAATTCGGGAAACTGATATGACCGGGAACCCGAAAGGACAAGAAGCATATCTAAAACCTTGAAGCCCAAGTGACAGACTTTGGAGGGTGGTTTGGGAATGCGCCCCTGAGAATTCTTACTTTAAGAAAGAAATTCGGGGGAACGAACCTGACCAATACCCGTTTTTAATGGGGGAATAAGTCTCAGTTCTGAAGGGGCATACTCGGGGCCTAGATTAGCTACGCACGTCAATAAAAGAACTTAGAGCAAATCCTCGGCGCAAAGGGGGATGACGAGAAAGAAGGGACTTGGGAATCACTTCTATTTGTGGGCCATTGCTCCTGAGAACTGCAGTTCCGGAAACAATGGGACACCTATTGGGGTGGGGTTGTTTTTGACCTGAGTGTGACCCATGTTTCTCGAAAAAAAAAGCCGCTCTCCGATCACTCTCTGCTGTCGGCCAAGATTTAAATGGTTAGGGGGGCATCGGTTCCTTTGGTCAGTCCAGACGACTCGCCGAGGGGCCATTGAGAAGACGGTGGGATTCAAGTAGTTACATAGAAGATTGTATTATCTTCCTTCAAAGCTTGGACATCGCGACGGGGTTAGTTCTAATTCCGGAAGGATGAAGTACGGGCCCAATCGGGGAAGGGGGACTGGGGATTTACCAGCAATCGAAGGGGACAGAATTATCAGGGAACATGTGCTGCCCAAACACCAGGAAAGAAGGACATAGGATTAAAAAAGAGGGGGGGGCATCGTACCGCGGCTTGAGGGGTGGAGCCGGTTCGAGCATTGGAAAATCCGCGGCAGCAAGGATCTCCCAAGTGGGCATCTGATTAGATAAGATCCAGAACGGGAGGAGCTACACCGCCGGGCGGCTGGCACTGGCTGGTCAGGGGGAAGAGAATTATTCTGGAGGGGGAATTGCCAGGACAGGGGGCGTGGAGCTGAGGCTTCATGGAAGTGGGAGTGAAAACACCCTCCTAAGATGAAGAAAGACAATCGAAAGGCTATTGATGGGGATTTTCTAGGGGGGGGGCTCTCAGGGTATAAGGCTTTTCCTCATTTATCTTTAAAGGGGGATTTCCGGGGAGGGGGCTACGCCTCCGGGAAAGATAGAAGGTGGAATACCACTCCAAAGTTTAATAGCTCCCATATCGATGCGTTTGAACCTAGAGGACAATTTGACAAAAAGAGAGTGCGAGGGGAAGGGGCAGCGACCCAACCGCAAATTGAGAAACTTTTCTAGTAGGATCTGTGGTCGTCTACTGAGGCGCGCCACTCAACTATGGGGAAAAAATCGATGTTGATCGGAAGTAAGAAAAAAACTCTTCTGGGGTGATGCGGCAAGGTTCCTCAGGGGGAAGAGGCCCCAGTTGAGGCTGCAGTCACGCTAGATATCTAAAAGCGCTCTATAGAAAAATGTGAGAGTTGGAATCCCCAAGGGAAAAAGGGGTTAGGCAGACCCCAGCTGGAAGGGGTCGTCGACTATCTGCTTAAAACTTTAAAGGTGGGGAGATGTCAGGAGTGGGGACGACAGTCTAGGAAAGGGGAAGAGATTAGGAAGCAATTACTAGAGGCGTCGTACAGTTACAAAAAAAGCTCGAGATACCGGGGTGGGAAAATCCTACCTCACTCTGATCCCTCTGATCCCCTAGGACGGAAGTTTATACTCAAAAGGAATCGAACTATTTCATCCGCTCGGCCTGACAATTTCAATCGCTGACTTTGGGAAAAGAGGGGGGGGGGAAGAAGCGGGAGAGATACTATTAACTCTGGAGACCATGTGGATCCTCTGTAGTGAATCGCCATCTATGGGAGGATTCCGCGGTTAAACGGAAAGTGTATCGAAACGAATCGTCTGAAGGCGAATGATGCAGAAAAAACGAATGGCTGGTAGAGGGAACCGCGCTGCCTTTATTGCCGCAAAGAAAACATGGCAAGAACTTTTGGGCGATTGAGGGAAGGAACAAGACAGTCTGGCGGCAACGTTGAACTGGTCTAAAAGGGGGCTTCATCAACAAGGGAAGGCGAACCACGTGCGTGGGCTCCTTTTGCAAGATGCCAAGAGTTGAATAAGGGCACGATCAAACTCAATGAGGGAGAGGTCGGGAAGCAACGGGAGAAGAAGACCAGCCCGAGCGTACGGGGTCCAGTAACGCGGAACAGAAGGAGGAACTAGAGCACAGCTTTCGGGACGACGGCTGGTCTCCACCATCAGATGTCGCGGATCCGTGTTCAAAGAGAGACGCTTCTTGAACTAAGTCCGAATCACCGGTACCCCGGGAGGGAAGGAGACCGTCGGGGGGCAAGGAAGATAGTGGTGATGCGATCCGTAAAGGGCCCTGGAAGTCAACGGTGAGCATTTCATCGGCCGATGAAAGTTCGGCTGAAACAGTTGTTAATCGGCCGCCGCGGGTGGGGGGGCAAGGCCTGAGGAAGAATGACGCTACCTGAATAAGTAGTGTTCCGGCAA
>Ga0179591_1374029_pt1 | contig 14320 bp, 19 predicted proteins | sample CZOMad2_1_08_16f_FD_182891 | JGI IMG/M metagenome (GOLD analysis project Ga0179591, IMG submission 182891) | Vadose zone soil fungal communities from Angelo Coast Range Reserve, California, USA - CZOMad2_1_08_16fungal (PacBio error correction) | ecosystem: Environmental > Terrestrial > Soil >...
AAGCCTTCTGTACGACTGAAACCAAACAAGGCGGGGCGACCTTACAAGATTGCGACAGCCGGTTGCCGGTGGGCGTGACTTTAATCTGATGGGGAAAGGGCAATCCATGGGGGGAACAAAACGCGTGCCTTTTCGGGGGTTTCAGGAAAAAAGGCCAACAGTGCAAAAACCCGCGAGCTGGGGATCACCCACCTCACGGCGCAAACACCCCCTGCGCGGGTTTCCCGTCGTGGGGCGAAAAACGCGAAAAGGCTCACTTGGGCGGGGTGCAGGCAGACAGCCTGCGGTGAAAGATCAAGCCGTCAACTGACAGGTCTGCCATGGAGAGGAACGATGTGCCCAAAAATGGGTTACACTGCTTCGGGGTGGAAGGGAAATTTTTTGGACCACCTCTGTCGCCAAAAGAAAGGACACTCGCCTCAAATTATAAGAAAAACTAAAACAGGGAAAAATTGGGGGGCCACCAACTCTGGGGGGAGAGGGGGAAGGTTAGGTTTACCTCAAAAACACATAAAATTGAAGAGTGACGCGACCGGTTAATTTACCACACGGGGCCCAAGGAGCACAAAAGAAATAAAAAAAGTGTTTTCGTGGGGGGCCTACCTGGAACCCAACCCAGGTGAGGGAGAATGGGGAACGGGGGGTAGGGGGGAACATAGTCCTGAAACAAAGGCAGGACGACTACCATGAAAAGCCCTAAAAAACAGGTCAAACAGGAAAAAGAAGATGATCCGAATAATGTTGGACCAGAAGGAACGAAGGGGTTTTCATGCATTTCACTCGCATTTTAAAAGACCAAGTTTGGGGGAAGGCGGTTGCACAAAGATGTACAAAATGAAAAAGGGGTACTTGCGTGGGAGTGCAGGAATTGACGAACGGACCGGGGGAAAAAAATGTCACACGCCCGGGACTTGGAGTTGACGAAGCTGAATCCAATTGGGGGGAAGGGGGACTTCCGGAACGGTCAGGTAGCCCGGGCAGGAGCAGGGAAGAGGGTACAGGTCCTGCCGGTGGGTAGGCCATCCAAAAACCAAACCGGAACTCTGCAGGGGGATTACAAAATAGGAGACGAAAAAAGAAGGAAAACTTAAACGTGGGGGACTCACGGGGTGTGGGACTGCCAGCCAACGTGCTGGAGCAGGGTTGCGAAAGACAAAAAACACAAACAAATGGGACTCGTGGACCCAAGGACAAAAATTTATTTGTAAAACAAAATCCGGGGAAGAGGAACAACAGCCCGCTCCACCTTTGAACTAACATCTGGTGGCTTGGCGGAGGATGGGGAAAAAAGAACCAAAACTGTACGCATATGTGAGATAAACCCAGCCTGGAAGAGAATAAAGGAAACTTACCCACAAATATCAATGAGGAAAAGGCATGCCAGTGGGTGTGTACGGGGGGGAATTCAAAAAAAAGAGGGCAGGAAGCTTAAAGGTGTTAAACAGGAGACAGAGGTGCCTCCTCTTGAGAAGTAAACTAACTTATTATTCTCAAGAACTGCAAAGAAAGGATGGGCGCGGACGGGAAGCAAAACCAAGGGGATTACAAGCCATCCTGGTGATGTTGGATTTCGAGCGACAATGTTGGGGTAGGTTATAAGCGGGATTCGAGAATACCGCAGTTAGAAGGAGGGGGATGCGCGCAGACGAACACATGAAATCAAACCGCAAACATGACTGGAAAACAGACAAAGGACCTCCCGGGGGATGGACCGGCTAGCTCAGGGGGGGGAGGTTCCCTTGGCTGTGAATGGTGTGCAAGGACTAACGAACGCGAATACGCAGAGAGCACTGGGGAAGATCTGAAGGTTCGACACGGGGACAGCAATTCTGTGTGGGGAGTAGGGGATTGGGCCGGATTGCGAATAGGTCACCGTTTACGAAACTGCAGGAGAGGCGTGGAGGGTGTTAAAAGAAAAATTAAAACGCCCGGAAAAAAGAAGAAGGGTAATCAAAGGACGCGTGGCATGGCGAGAGGGGGGGATGAACTACACACCCCCCCCAAGGGAGACCCAAAATCGATCGGCGTTGGAATTTTGAGTTGGACAAAAGCGGATCTAGAAACCGAGGACTAAGGGCGGTGTGGGATAAGGGAGGGTGGACCGAAAGAAGAGGGAAAGTACAAGCAGCGCAGTTCAAAAAAGGCTTAGACCCAATTGGAAAAAACGAGTTTAGAGAACCGTCGCCCCCTACGCACGGTATTTTCACAGTTGGGAGGGGATGAGAGGGTGGGGGTACCTCGCATGTTGGCTTCAACCGAATCGGCAGTAATCACCCAGAAATGGGCGAGAGATAACTCAAAAAAAACAACAAACAATCGTATGAAAGAGGGGACAAGGAAGTACTTTTGAGGGTTTAAACGGTCCGATGGGCCCGAAGGATGAAAGAACAGGATGCCGGACAATTTGGCAAAAGAGAAAACCCGATTCACCCTCAACAAAAAGGGGGAAAATAACCCAGGAAAAACGGGGATGTGGTGAGGCCTGGACGTCTTAAAATCGTTTTTTCCTTGCACCATTGCAGTACAGGGGGCAAGAGGGGGGGGGACCCGAACGCGCTGGGAGCTGAAACGATTTGGATCCGGGAAAAAAAAAAAAATCGCACCGCTGCGAAATAAGAGGTCGGGCTTCTCATATAAAGGGAAAAACCTAATCCAAGCGAATCTAGGCATGGAGGCGAACCGCACCACGGTCTGTCGAATCCCCGGGACGCACCCCCCAAGTCAACGAAAATGGTTCTTGGAGGGGATCTTAGGCACGGGGGGACCCTGAACGCTTGCCCAATGACGAGAGTAACGGCCGATGTGGTGATGAAAACTGATAACCACGCCACACAACACAGGTGAAAGAATCAGTCTGGGGGGGACAACAAGGAGAAACAGATACGGCACGGGGGGGGACCGCTACCATTCCTCCAAAACTTCGCCACGGCCATTAAGCGATGTAATGAAAAAATAAAGGGCCAAGCTAAGCCCCAGAACGCGGTTTACTAAAGAAATCAAGTATTCGATACATCTGGGGTTTTTTGTGGGTTTGGGGGGGGATATGTGTAATCATCTACAAAAACATCAATCCGCTCTAAAAAAAACGGGGAAAGTCATCGCAGTCACCACAAGGGTTTAAACCACCGACAAAAGAAAGAACTTCGAAGTCACCCCCCAGTCAAGCACGAATGGGGGCAAGGAAGACCACCCGGGGGGGGAGGGCCGGTTGGCCAGCAAATGACAGCCGTTGAATGTTTAATTGAGAATAAGGGTTGTAAGTGGAGAAGTCCAACAGAATCCCTCCTGTGGTCCAAAAAAAGGGGGGAAGTAGCATGGCCGGCCCTGCAGCGAATCCCAAAGAACAAAACTTTCATGCCCATTGGGGCAGGAGTGATATAGGACTCCAAAGGGGGGAAAAAGGGGGGGGAGAGTGCTTTGGATTAAGCTCAGCTTGAGCAGTAGGATTTCAGAGGTCGGGGGGGGGGGGGTTAAAACTGGGCCACTAACGCCAGCCAAACCAGATTAGAAAGGGGGAAGGAGGGCAGGGAAACGATGCAAACCAGGCATGGGGAAACATAAATTGGTGGTGGAATTCACTAAAAGTGCACCAGGTGGGGTGTTTTTTAGAGAAAAACAAATCGCGGACCCCAAAACACCCAAAACAACAATAGGAATGGCAGGGCAAAACCGACGACAAATGTGGGTGTCCTTGGGACCCAGTTGTTCGCGTGCGAAATGGTACACGGCAGAAGTTTGGGGACCAGGAACGGTGGGTGGGGAGGGGGCTTTAAAAACCAAGACATACTGGTCTAATGACGCCTAATGGAGGACGGAGATGAAACTAAGCCTGCAAAAAACGAGGTCACCCAAACCAGGATGCGGCAACGTGGAGACAAAAGGGGGTCCACGGCGAAATTTTATTGTACCAGGGACGCTGTGAAAGCAGAAATGTCAACGTACACCCAGGGAAATCGCAGAAACGGACCTCTAAAAAAGTGGGGTCGAAAAAACTGCAACGCGGCGAGCAGGCAGGGAGACGTGGGGAAAACACAGTTGCAAGTGGGGAGGAGGGACACGGAGGCGGAAAGTTCAAAAGGGTCTCATGGTAGAGAGAGGCCAACTGGGGGACGATACAAAAAGTAAATTCCAAGGGTCCCAGGCCAAGTCCAGAAGGTTGGGGGGTGGGTTGGGGACCCAGAGAAAAGAAAAAAGTTGGGGAGAAAGGTGGGGGCAAAAAAGCGAAAAGAGTGTGGGGGGTAAAAACGGTAGAAGTTCAACCAAACCAAACCCCCCACGAAAGTAAAGGTTGATGGTGGTTGCGGTTCAAGAAAGGACCCAACGCTCCAGAGGTTGGGAAACAGGCCACGGGTTTGAAGAGGTTTGGCACAGAGACAGGGGGGGGGCCGGGGGAGGGGGGAAAATTAAAGGGTGAGACCAAGCAGAACTTGAAAAGAGGGACTGAACAATCGATCAGTGGTGAAAGGGAGAAAAGGTGACAAGCCTGGGCGAGGGTGCTGTCGAAGGCCACAAGAAAAAAAAAACAGTTGCGTGCCGCGGGCGGTTTCACTTACCATGATTGACAACTCGGCACTCGCAAAAGGGGGCGTGCGGGAATGGTCACACATCAGTGGGTGTTTTTTGACAGAAAAAATGTTGGGATGGGAAGAACACGCAGAACGGGCACTAACGGACGAAAACTGCATTTGTCCCGGGGCCACGCAGATTAAATCAATACGATGACCACAGTAGCAGAGGGAACGTCGGAAAGTGACGGGGGGGGTGGGCAAAACTTCGAAAAAAGACTGAGTAAGGATGGTCAAAACACCAACGGGGGGGGGGAGGGGAAAAGTAAAATATATCCGTCAACGGGAGAAACCAAAACGGGGGGAACAAAATAAGGCGCCCACCGGAAACGTCTGCGCCCGAGCCGGGTGATCATTGGGATGGATGGTAAGGCCGTGGGGCCACTGGCCAGAAAATGACCGTCAGTGTAAGGGAGGGGTTTTCGTACTCACACTTGCGAAACAGGAGATTAACCGCCGAATGAACGGAGCCGACGTTGCCGTGAGCGTGGGGGGGTGTCAATAGGGTGGGGAAGAAGCGGAAAGACAATTTCAGTTTTTGCAGGTAGAAAGAACCTCTGAAGCGCCGCCGTCAACTGAAGGGCACGTGAACAGGAGCTGTGGGCAAGTCCACCTGTGGTTCAACCGGGTGGCCGTTGGTGGTCCCGCGCAGGGGAACATGTCGCAGAATGCAAAAACAGACCATCCAGCTCAGGCCAAGGGCGATCCTGGGCCCAAACCTGGAGAAAGGGGAAGGAGGTGGAACCGAAAAATCACCTTGGAAAAAAGTGTATCTTTGGAGTTTACCCAACGACCCAATTCACAAATCTAAACTTGTGTTGGGTATTTGGGGGGTACCTCCCTGCAAAAAAAAAAACAACTCTGGTCAAGGTACCGGGAGTGAAAAAGGGGTTGACACTGCCTTCCCAGGGTCCGAAACACTAGTACAGAACGAGGATACCCGGCTGAATCGATCCTCAGAAGAAAAGGGGGGGGTGCCGGAGGGGGCAAATAAATTCAAAAAGCCGCCTTGCGCGCCCCAACCAAGGAGGGGGTTGGGTTTGGCGATTTTTGGAAAAAACGACACTTTGCGATCAGGGGGGGAGGGTGGACGGTGTCGGAAGGAACAATAACGGGAAACAAAAGGGGGGTGTGGAGCGGCTGTTTGTTCCCGAAACAGAAATAAGAACGTGAAGATCGATCGTAGCCCGAAGAAGCAGACATACTGCAGCAGGTTGGTAAGCACTCACCACCCGGCCCGGAACTTTGAGGACCAAGGGTACAAAAACGTCCAAGAGGGGAAAACGCAGGGAGTAAAGGAAATAACCGATGTGTGGGTGACTGGCAATTGGCGGGAGCGTGGGTGGTTGTGCGAAACAAAAAAAACACAAAAACTGAAAAGTCTTGGGTAACCAAGGGAACACAAACCAGGGAAAAGGTGTTACCCATGACGGGATCGTTACAACCTACGGGGACGAAAAGGGCCCAGAGTAGAGGGAGGAGGGGGGGTGACGACCAACTAACTGATTAAATCAGGGGACCAAACTACCCAGCTGGAAAGATCGCAAGGCTTCAAAAACAGGCACAGAATCAAGGAAAAGACAACAAGGAGCAAGTGGGTGGGATGGGGGGGGATGCGATTGGGGAAGGAAAGTACAAATGTGGAAAACAGAACTGAGGGGGGTGGGTCAATCAGAGAGATGAACACTAACAGAGATTACTAAAAAATAAGGGAAACAAGATGGGGTCACGGCAAAAAAACCGGGAATCCCCACAGGGGTCAGCCGGGGCAACAGCGGGGGGTTTGATGTAACCTAATGTTTGTTGTTCACGGGAGAACCGGGGGGGTGATGGGACGATACATACTCAACAGGGTTAATATTATTGGAAGGGAGGGAGAAGAAAGGAACATGATAAAAAATCCAAAAAAAAAAAGCTTAGAGTAACTCCTTATCGAGGCGGTACTAGGAACGTCAAGGTGGCAAGTGTCTTGTAGGGACATTCCTACAGTAAGGCGACCAGACAGGAGAAGAACGTAAATCGGGCTTGTCGAATGGACAAGCACCCATTAAAGGGGTAATGTTGCTGAATGGGGGGTCCACTGTTGCGCAACCGCGTTAAGCGAGGGCAAATATTCTGGCAAAAAACCGCGTCAACGAAGAAGAGGGGACAAAGGTCACAACCGTGGGGGCAGCAATTGTGATTCTACAGACGACATAAATCGATCGCGTTGGGAAGGGTTTGGGCGTGAAAAAAAAACTTAGTCTGCGAAAGGCCCGAGAGGAACTAAGGAAAATGCAGAAGGGCTATTTGAAAAGAAGAAAATCGAAGCGGGGAAAAAGCGGGAGAAAAGCGCTGCATACTGCAACCAAGGGGAAAAAAAGTAGTTTAACCCGAAGCCCTACAACCAAACGGAGACGAGGTTGGGTCAACTTTGGTGAGGGATGAAGGGGGGGGAAAGAGGGGAATCGAGAAACTTCCCCCTGGGTCTTTCCAGCCGTCCACGAAAAAGACCTCCCAAGAAATGCGGAGAAGATAATAGAGACAACACAAAAACACGAGGAGGGAGGGAAAAATAATACTACTCAACCATTCTTGGGAGTTCGGGCCGGGTTTCGGACGCCTGAAAGAAACAGGAGGCCGGTAAATGGCCAAGCACCACCAGAGAAAGCGGACACTAAAAAGTGGAAAGACGCCCGTAACGCGGAGGGGGGGCTCTGGGCGTAAACGTTTGTTGTGTACACAGTGGGGGCACCTTCTGCCATCGGGTGAACCGAAAAAATCTGCAGGACGATGGGGTACGCTTCAAGACGAGGGGTCACCACGGTCCATCGAAAAACTAAAAACCGCCACCGGAAAAAAGAGTTCCGACGGGGGAGATGCAACAATGCCCTTCCCTAAAAGACAATCAGCTATCAAAAAAATCAACAGAAGGCGGGAGCATCGGGGTAGGGAATCAAGTGTCAAAAAGTTCAAAGAAAAATTTGCGGTGGAGCGGCTTCCGCCTGTGCAAGGAAACGAGGGGGGACACACGAAAGAAATATCAATGGCGGAACGCCGGGATGTGCACGCCAAGTCCAAAGAAATCCAACAAAGAAGCAACCCACACAGGGAAATAATCGCTTGCATTCAGCAGATATGAACGGGCAAAGCGACCAAGGCGGATCGATGGGTCGGTAGGAATGGGAAAAAATAAAATCAAAAAGAGAAGAACAACGCGAACGCCTACACCGAAGGGGGGGATCCCCGCTTTTTTGGGGGGGCTGGTTATCATGTGTAGCGTCAAAGCAAAGTCAAAAGTCAAACTCGATAAAAACTGCAATTCTCGCAGCAGAAACAACCAAGCGGTTCTGCGGGTACTCACAGAAAAAAAAATGCAGCTCGGCAAGAAAACAACCAAGCGTCCGGGAAGCAATGGGGGAGTCCGACCACGGTTTTGTCAAGCACGACATAGTTGGGGAAAAACTTTTCATGGGGAAGAATCAATAAAGGGTGACTTGAGAAAGCGCAAAAGGAGGAACAAGGTCTCCTGGGGGGGTTTCCACAGGTTGACACTGCTAAAAACTGCAAGCGAAGACAACATCCCAAAAAACATGTGAAGAAGGGTTCATCTGAGAGGCCTGGGAAGGTTGTGCAGGGGACTGGCGTAAGCCACTCAGCTTGTGGAGACATAGGTGTGGGAAAAGAGGTTCCGGGTTTGTAAGAAGGAAGCCTCCCGCCGCTCAAAAAGATGTGAGAAAGGGGGGGGGGGGGGGGGGGGGGGGGGGGGGGGGGGGGGGGGGGGGGGGGGGAGGGGGGGGGGGGAGGAGAAGGCGGGGAAGTGAAAAACAATGGTAGACATAAAAACGGGATGGGGGTCCTCTGAAAAAGGAAGGGGCAAAAAGTTTGGGGGGGGTGGGGGGGCCTCCAAAAACAAAAAAAACAAACGCTCAACAATAACGGAATGGAGCAACAGAAGGACATCTGAAGGGGTCAACTGCAGGGGGGGACGGGGATACGAGTGTTTGGGGGGGGGGTATCCCGTCAGAAGGTTTCCGGGACGTGGTTGGGAAGTGGCAATAAAAAAAAAAGAAAACAAAATTTCAAAGCGGCAAAACGAAAAAAAAGCGCCTACGAAAGGCGAATCCATTAAAACGGCCCCTCAGGATTTCAAGCTCGTGTAACAAAATCCCGCGAAAATTTGTAAAAACGCCTGGGAAGCCCGGAAACAAATCAGCAAGGACAACCACGCAGGAAGCAAACAACTTAAAAAAAGCGGGTAGTAAAAAGTGCCAACTATCAGACGATTAACTTAAGGGTGTGTGAAAAAACCTACCTGGACACACAAGTTTAGTCGGAGGAGGAACGCCGGTAGTTCGAAGGTTGGGTTTGGAGCGCATCCATGGGGGGTGGGAAATCCAAAACGGTTCTCCCACACCGGTCCCAGAAACCTCCCAGAAAAGGGGTGGGGGGGGGTGTCAAGGCACAGAAAAAAAAAGGGGTTGGTTGTTTTTGTGAAGATGGGGGGGGTCTGGCAAAAGGTAGAGGCACGGAATCTCCAGTGAGGGTTTGAAACCCGGGGGGTATGAAAAATGCAGTAATTACAACCGAAACAGAAAGAGGGGTTTTGGGAAAGGGGACCGGGGGGACTAAGTTGGGGGCAATGAATAGAGAGAAGACAAATATGGCTAAATGAAAGAAAAGGGTGAGCCGAAAAAAAAAGATCCAGCACGATCGGGGTTAAGATCGTCTAGAAATGGCAAGAAAGGTGTTGGAAGGTGCCATTACAAGTCTGGGTAAAGAAAGACCCTAAGTGGACGGGAAGGCGGGGTTTTGAAGAAAAAAAAAAAAGAAACCCCGAAAATGGGAACAGTTGGGGGGGGGACAAAACGAGTCAGAATTGCTCTGCTCGTGGGGGGGGGCACGCGGTTTTGGGAATGGAGGTAGAAAACCCAGAACCGCAAGACATCCGAACGGGTCGGTCCATCCGATTGACAATCAAAACCAAGAAAGAACCAGACGCTCATAGAGGGACAGGCAGGGGATTCTGGGGTTGTCGCCGGCGACAGCACTTAGGAAATCGCAACAACAAACAAAAACCCGAGGGGAGGACATAGAGAAAAAGAGTCAAACCTTGGGTCGTTGACAGCGAAAACCGACCATAAAAGTCGCGCCGTGCCAGCTGCAAACAGGGTGGGTTCATGTTTCATGTGAGGTAATCAAAAACAACGAAACCATTTCCGCCAGGACTCTTAGTGGTCTGTTCGGGGTGTTTCGTAACTCAATTTGAACAAGCTGGGTATAAAACCGCCGCAAAATAGAAAACGCTCTTGTCCGGCCGCGTGGGTTAATCTTGGGCTAAGCGCGCGAACGCCCGGGTTGAGGGTTGTGGAATGGGGAGACGGGAAAAAAGGGGAACGGGGGGTAGGAACGACTAAAACGATACTTCCATGGAGAGAGATGGGGCCGCTCCGATGTAAGTGCGGCGGGGGGTCCCCCAGGGGGGATCTGTGTTCTCCATAGCAAAAAACAAAAACCTCTGCTAGGCCCTTCTCGGCCCCTGGCCAATTCTGGACGTTGGAGGGGTTAACAATCAGCCATGGAAACATGGGGGACAAGGGGAAACGCAAACCTGGGGGAAAGAGTGAACACCAAGCCCACTCGGCACAAAAAATCTAATGGGGCTGGGGTAACAGCAAAAAGGCGGAAAAACAACCCTGTCTGAGAAATTTTAACCGGGATTGGACCAAGGTGACTCGCAAAGGACCAAACAGCCTCGAACCTAGCTACAACCATCACCAAGGGGGACGAGACTCCCAAAGAAACTTGTGTCAAGGACCCGGAAGAAGACTCATAAGGCGTGTCAGGAAACGGCTGCTAATTTTGGACAGAGCCCGGGGGGGGAGGTTCAAAGATTGTGGAAAAACTTGGAGTGGTGAGGATACATCTCCTGGGTAAAAGGTGGGGGAATGTTTTGGGGGTGAAATAGGAGAAGGGTGGGGAACGGGAAGATTAACGACTTCTTGAGACCGAAAGAAAGGAAAGGCAGTCTGCTGGTGGTTAGCCACTCAAAACCCCTGCCGAAAAAGGCTTGCCAAGGGGGGCCAAAAGAGTGCCAGCCGGGAAAAAAAACAAAATGAAATGGGCCGCAGTGGGGGGAACATGCCGTTTTATTGGGGGGGAGCGGGTTGAAAGCGAACACACAACAAGGGAACAAGTCCAAAGAAGACAACCGCCAAGGTTTGGGAACCATTCACGGGTAATCGGAAAAAAAGCAGTCTCAAAAGGGGCACACCTACATCTGGTGGAATAGGAGGGATTTAGACCCGACCCTCTGGGAGTGAACAGGTCAGATGCTCGCAAAAGACGGGAGACGCCCACTGGCAGAAAACAAGCAAAAGAATACATAGGCACAAAATGCAAGCAGGGGGGGGATTGGGGGACTCTTGCAGGGATCAGAAACCTGTGTGAAAAAAAGGAGAAAAGTGGCCTCTCGTGAGAATTCCAACAACGGTTTAGTCGAAGAAATAACATTAAACAAGGAGTGGCGACAACCGCCACACAAAACACAAGCTAAGGCAACTCGCTGTTGGAAGGGGGTTGTCGAAGCCTTCATGGTTGTAGAAAGGCTGGGGGTGAAAAAAGGCAGAGATACCGCAGTGAGAGAAATTGAATGGGGTGTTTTTGGGGTGGTTTGGCGCGAAAAAAACCGCAAATACACATAGATTCAAAAAGCACGGTAAGGAGGAAAAACCCCGTCTGCGCGCAGGCTGCACTGACGCGGGCGGGAAGTTGCAGGGGTACTACCGAAGGACGAGCCGAAGGCAACACGTTAGAATCCTTGCAGCACTTAAAAAAAACAGCCGAGTTTGATACAGTTGGTGCTATGGGGCCATGGTTGTCACTTCCGGGATGGGCGAAAGGAGGAGGGAAAGCACGCTGGGTGGGGGGAGTGGTGCACCAGTTCCCAGAGGGAGTAAGGAGTGATTCCGGGGACAGGGAGGAAGAATTGAAAACTTACGAAGGAGAAACCTAAAAAAAAGCAAAAGGGGGGGATTGTTCATTCGAAGAGCTGAGCAAAGAAAGACCCGAAGACTATGGCAGGTGAAAACGAAAGGGCAGGGATTTGACAGGAAATGAATAAAACAAGTTTCGGAACGCTGAAAAAACGGCCCTGGAAAATTAAAGCCCCGCCAGCCTTCAGCACAACCCCTCAGCCGTACAGGGGGATGGCACGGGGGTGAAAGGGATTGAAGGGGTGGAACTGCAATGACGACCTCCCTGGGGGGACATTTCAAAAAGACGAAAATCGGAGAAACGCCCAAGAAAATGGAAACCACTTCTGGCCCAACAAAAAAAACGGGAGAGAAGATCAAGACTCCGCAGTCTGGGAGTTTCGCAACGAGGTGTGCCACGTGTGAAAAAACAGAGGCGTCATGGACAGATAACAACCTCCATCGACACTCAAAAAAAGTTAAACACCGTACGCGGGTGTTGGGACTGGGATGATCGCACGTAAAAACTGGGGGTTGGGAAGGGCCGTAGGGGGGGCGCGGGAAGAAAAAGTGAAAACGTAAATTGTTTCTGGGTTTCGGCACAGGGTAAAAGACTACCGCTGCCACCGACCAAAGTCCGGAGGGATGCGCCATAATCACCCGAAAGGAAATTCAAAACAGCGGTGAGCTAAGCTCTCCGTAAGTCGAAGACACAGTCGCCTGCAAAGAAACTTTTGGTGGGGGCAGTCTTACAATCAAGGAAACTGCACAAAAAGGGAAAAAAATCAACCATAAAAAGAGAAAGACTGTGTAACTCCGAATGTTTGGCACTACACCACAACTCCCTCCACTAAGAAACACAAGGGATAATTCGGGCGTTCAGCGAAGATAGACTGCAAAGGGTTGTAGCGACCCCCACCTGCGGAATGCTCAAATGTAAGTAGGAAGAAAATAAAGAAAAAAAGAAGGGGCCAGCCTGCGAAGACGAAGACAAAGAAGGGTAAGAGTAAAAACCTTTGGGGGGCGGTGGTTGGGGGTAATGCATGTAGAGTCTTCAGGGACGACACAATCCCATCATAACGGGGACGTTAATTACTTCTCGACATCACCAGCACGGTCAACCAGAAAAAATATGGTCCGAATCACCACTTGGACAAGCGGGGGCCCTGGCCCCTTGTTGGGATTCACGGCCCCCCGGGTGGGGGCAAAGAATCACGGGGGGGGTTGAAAGGTGAGGTGATAATAAATGTTATGGAAAAAAAGAAATCGACAGAGAGGGAAATAATTTCCTCTTTTTCACACAGGTGGGGAAAGGCTCCCCCCCTAAAAGAGGGAATAAAAAGCCCAAAATCGGGCATCTTGGGTACTGCTATTCGGGGGGGCCGGTTTGGGAGAGGGGGGGGTCAGCCAACTTTGGAGCTCGGAAATTTTGTTTAATAAGGGACAATTCAATAAGCCGCAAAGCCCTCAAACCAGATGTTGTTACAGTCAGCGAGGGGCGGGAAAAGGGGAACAGGAAATGTAAAAAAACAAACGGGCTGGGGTGGAGGAAGGGGGACACGGGAACGTCTGACCGTTTTTGTTTGGCCTCAAGCAAAAACGAGAAAGTGAAACGGGAAGGCAAAAAAGGGAACAGCCCGGAGTTTTCAACGGGGACAGGTTTCCAAATAAGGAGGGGGGGGGAGACAGATTTCCGGACGGGTTGGGGAGGGGGTGGCGAAAACCCAGAATCAGTGGAATCTGCCGCTAACGTGGCGGTGACTAAGAGTAATATCTTGACAAAAGGCCACCAAAGGAAAAGGAGAGAGGGGGGGGGGGAACAAATCCCCGGCGTAAGGTGTTTAAGTTACCATGGACGCTTGGGAAGCAGCAAAAAATGTCCAAGCAAGTAAACAAAAGGGGGAATTCACGCACCCGAATGTTTCACATCAAGTAGCAAAGCGAAGAGAAGATCAAGAAAGGAAATTGACGTGCAACGGGGAAACAAAGGTTTCAGTGCATGTCTGTCTTTGGCCAGAGGATCGGAATTCAAATGGTAGCTGCAGTTGGTTAAAAACGTCGGGGACTTGGGGCAATACGAGTCCAACGGGTTTCAATACACGGTCCTAGGGTTGGGTTTGCCCGCCAAAGGGGGTGGGGGGGTGGGGGGGGGGGAGGGGGGCACAGAAAAAGTTGAATTTTTTGGTGTGGCGAGTTTGGGGCGTTTGAATCCAACGGGAGAAGCATCACTACGTGCCCAAAAAGTATGCCTTGGGGTCAAAGAAAGGACCCCAGACAGCCCTACCCATAGTTTGTCCCATGGGAGGGACCGGGGGTTGTGCGAAATGTTGGACCTAATGGGGGAAAAATGAGGCCATGGGGAAAAGAGAAAGGGGAAAGGACCAGCAAAAATCAAAAGGGGACAAAAATCGGACAAGACGGAACAATACGAGAAGGGGGCAGCGATGGTTGAACATGCTGAGGTTACAATGGTCTTTTCGAGAAACAAAAAACCGAAAGTTGGTTCCGCGGCGCGGTTGTACAACGGGACCACGGTGTCGAGGTAAAGATCGCAGACGAGGGGGGGGAAAAAGACAAACCTAGCGTGGGTCATGATTGGGGAAAGGAACGAAAACCAAACTGAAGAACTCACTAACAAAGAAAACAGCATGTAATTGGGGAAATTTCGACGCCTAATTTACAACAAGAACAGGAAAAAACCAATTCCGATCTAATAGGGTTTCTCTGAATTTCTTTGGGGGGGTATCTGCGAACATAAAAATTGAACTCTCACGAAAAAAAACAACGTACGGGAGGAAAGGG
>Ga0179591_1244735_pt1 | contig 14318 bp, 8 predicted proteins | sample CZOMad2_1_08_16f_FD_182891 | JGI IMG/M metagenome (GOLD analysis project Ga0179591, IMG submission 182891) | Vadose zone soil fungal communities from Angelo Coast Range Reserve, California, USA - CZOMad2_1_08_16fungal (PacBio error correction) | ecosystem: Environmental > Terrestrial > Soil >...
TTAACGCAGGGGTAAAAAACGTTTCGGGTCCATGCCATCGCCTCCCTGTTGGCGGCAGTTATGTGGAGCGTCCTCGTTGTTCCGAGTTCAGACGCGGTCCACGAGATACGTGGACTCCATCGTGGGGAGGGACGGAAATCGATGGGATGCTCAAGGGAAGTAACCGTCTAAGGAGAAAAAAAAGAACAGGAATAGGCAGAAATACTAGAAGAAGAAAGAGTTGGGGAACCTACATCTCTCGGGGGGAGAATCAATACTTGGCATCCGTCGGAAAGATGGAACCAGCTGTTCGCGGAGGCTGGATGTCTTCTGTCTACGCCAAGGATGATCATGCAAGAGAGTTCACGGGGACGAGTAATTCGGCGTTGTCTCCGTTCATGTCACCCAGCAATGAAACGCACGGACGAAGGAAGGAAATGATTCAAGCTCACCAAGATGGGGGAGTTCGGAAAGAGATACACCTCGAGCGGTCCGGCACCAACAGTTCAACCTTCCTTTAGAACAAAGAGAAAAAAGTGTGTTGTCCAGCTCTTCTTACAGGGAAACAGAAGGAAGGCAATCGGAACTACAGGAAAATGAACTGAAGAAATAAGCCTTTCCTGTCCTCAAAATTCTCGGGAAAAAGAGAGGTCTCCATTGCCAAGGACTCTCTGAACCTGATCACGGAAAGGAGGAAATAGAGCGGGGGGCTGGGTCACGTCTGAGCGGCCATGAGTGGTCGTGAGCCCGCAGAGGGAGTTTCAATCGAACCAGCCAAACCGCACAGGATAATAAAGCAGACGAAAAAAAGATTCTCGAAAGGTCACCATCACCCACTGGAAGGTGAGATGACCTGGTGTGGTTTCATGAAGTCTGATAAAAAGAGAAGAGTTAACAGCAAAGGGAAAACAAGAAAGGGATGAAGGAGTTCCATTGAATACTGGGCAGACCTAGCCGCAATGAAGAGGAAGAATGCTATGCAGACAGGTGGTCTCCAGGCTTTCGTGATACGGACGGGGATGGCTTCACCATAAAAGCGTGGAACACCATCATCGGGTCAATGAGCTGAAAAAAGCCCCGCAGAGGCCAGGTGCTGCAGGAAGAAGGGTGAATTAGCTGATACACACAAAAAAAAAGGGCCGGAAAAACGGCATCATTCCCGCGGGGATCTAGGTCCATACATGAAGGAAGACCCTGGGGCGTATGTCCGATACTGCCGGGGGGGGGGCGGGGAAAGTTCGCGTCTTCTGTCGGAAGTACTTTGGAGGCAAGCTTGCGATATGTTAGGCTGGGCGCGTACAGCAGCCATGGGTCGAGAAAGAAAGGAGGCTGGGCAAACGGACTGCTCAGGGGAATGCTGCCGGCAGATGGGACGTGAAGAGGGAGTAGCCCAGCTGCGGGTTGAAGTCAATAAAGGTCCGATTAGAACGGTCCAAAGGAAAGGGTCCGTCCACCCGGAATCAAGGAAAAAGGGGGGATGGGGGAGGTACAAGCGAGCACCGTCAAACTACACCGAAGACCAAAACCTGGGAAGAGAACGTTATCACTTTCGATGGCGCTGCCTTGGACGAGATTCAGCAGGAAGGTATACCTGAGCAAATGAAACAGAGTGAAGAACGCGTTGGTATTCATCAACCCAGGCCATGGGGGGGTGAACCCACGGGGAGAGGGATTTTTGGGGGCTCCGCGCCTTTTCTAGAGCTTCTTTAAGAATAGTTGAACCCTTTGCCTCACTGTGAAAGAATGGGTGGAGGGGAGATGTCATCTGGTTGATAGGACGGAGGGGGATGTCATCCCTTCATGCAGCGGGAACGGATCGGGCAGGCTGGGAAATAGGTTGGGGGGCGACGCGAAAAAAAAAAGAAAAAGGCAACGCAGCTGTTTCCCTTTGTGTCCTCCTCTGGAAAAGGCTTGTCGAGCAAATGGGAAGGCCTGCTTCCGGAACGGGGAAATCTACGCCGGAGAGTTTGGAGGAGGGGAAGTCCCTTTCGCTAACGGGTGCCCAGCGCCGTCCCACAACACCCACCGGCGAGATCCGTTCTCGAGATAAAAGATAGATCGGGGGGTGGCGGAGGAGGTGGGAGGTCAATATTCTACGGAGTTCTCCGTCAGAGGGGGATTCATTTTGGTAGGTCCTAGCAAAAAAGGTCTAACACTCATCAAGGCCCATCACAAAATGAAAACGAAGAAAAGGCCTCCTGGCGAAATGCTTACTATGGGGCCAAGGAAAGGTCTTCCGAGGGCCCCACGGGATTCATGCTTCGTGATTAATTATGCAACGCCTCGTCGAGAATACGCCGGATCAGGCTTCGGCTCATAACAGGTCGGTCAAATACCGCATCAAGGCGTGACTAAGAAGAAAAAACCCACCTGATTATTATAAAAACGGTAAGTCCCGTTAGCTTTCTGATGAAAGGTCAAGAAGGGGTCAATTAGAATCCCTCATTATCTCTAGGATTCGAAAGTTAGGAGCCACTAAGGGGTAGAAACTCCTTCAGACATGGTGCCCTTCTGTTAAGAGTCATCTGGTCCTGGGAAGGTCAGAACTAAAGGAGGGAAGGCCTTAGCCAAAACAGGGAAGCTCTTTCTCAGTTTCGGAGATCTTGAGGTAACCCCTTCGAGACTCAGGCCGATGACCGGGAAAGTGCAACATGGGTCCCTTTCAGGGAAAAAACGAGTTCTCGGATGGCTCGCCGGGAGAATGCGGGAGGGGGTATTAAGCTGCCCCAGGTCGTCGACAGGGGAAGGAACAGCACAGGAAAGTCTGTGAGTCTCGTCCTATGTAGTACTCAGCCGTTCATTCGGGCGGAACCACTCACTTTCGGCGCCTCGAAGAGGCATGTGGAACGGGGGGAGGGGGTTTCACGGGGTTCATCGTCGAGAAACCCTGCCGAAAGGATTTCATGGACATGAAACGAAGGGGGGGCGGACCAAGAGTATTCCCAGAATCCTACCTAATCTAGGTCATCCAGATGGTAACGCCGTAAAATTAACATGTAAGAAAGAGAGGAAAATGTGGGAATAGAAGATAGAAAGGCGATCATGAAAGCGCCTCTGGGGTTGTAAACTGATGAATCCAGGAAAGTCAAGGGACACCAAAATTGACGCACTTCCGTTGGATAAACCGTCCCGAAGGGGAACTTAAGCGAGTCTTCAGCAAAGACAAGAGAGAATTCTAAGGATACGCTCAATTGGGAAGGGGGGGGGGGGATTAATGTAAAACCTAGCGGTTCACACAGGCCAAGGGGCAAAAAGGAAAAAACGCGTGTGGGAGGGGGGGCCGGCTAGGGGACAGGAGAACAGAGACCTCTTTTTACTTTTTAGACAAGTTTCAACAGCGGTGAGAAATGCCTATCACCAAGATTAAAAGTACATAAGAAATAGGAAGAATCCCATTAGGGGCAGATAAGGGGGGGGACCTAACCTTCACGCATTAAGCTGGTATCCTCGCATCCTAAAACTAATTGAAAATAAGGGGAAAAGATATAGCAGAGAAGGATTAACTGAAAAGGGATCAAAATAGTTGTTTCTAGGCACCGCCATGTTCTACAAAAATTAACCCGGGATAGGAAGACTTTACCCGAGATCGTCCGAGGGGGCAATCAAAAAATTCTACCCGGTTGGAAAGGAAGGAGGTGGGGGGGGTGGGATAAATATCAATACAATAAGAATTCACGCCGGGACCGCAATGCAACTGGCCTCAAGGGAATAGGGCAAACCACTCAGACGCATTCTTTTTTCCAACAGCGTGTTTTTAGAAGACCGAAGAGATCCGGGGGACACACGAGCCTGGGAAACCAAAAGATCGCCTCTACCGATGGCTCTTATTGTCTTCTTTTTGGCAAGAGAAATTACGATAGGTCCAATTCAAAGTCCTTCTTGGTGGTAAAACTGGGGCAATACAACGGATGGGGGGCATCAAGAACGGGGGGACTAAACATCCAACGAAAGACAACACCGTAACTTGAAGGGTGAAGATCCTCTTCTAGCAGCTTATCGTTTTGAAACGTTAATGCCCGGGTTGAGTTTCTTGGGTGTGGGCTTGGGAGTATAACAGAACTGGGAACGAAAGATGGCCAGCCAGAAGGACCTTACTTCAAAAAGATGAAGAGGGGGGAAGGGAAGAAGTGATCAAATTAAGGTCAGGACGAGATTGGGCAAGTTCTCCTTTCGTGGACATGGGAAGGAGGCACGATAGGGCGTAAAGATTCCCTTCGCCGATTAATGGGGGGGAATGCGGTTAAGGGAAGGCTTGCCAAAAAAAACTATCGGATTCCATAAGCCGGGAAAAGTTGCGTTTTTACGGACTAAAGTTTAGGAGTGCGAACTCAGGTGTTGATGGAGAGTCATCAGAGCAAAACAACGAATTCGGCCGAGGGGTGCAAAAAATGCGACCAGCACCATGAGGATCGAATATCCTATCATAAGCCATTTGGTCAGGAAACTCCATCGTGGGTGGGCTAGGATCCTGAGGGCTCCGCGCGCACGGGGGGTGGGAAAAAAACGGCTTTCGACGTTGAGGGGGAGGGCTCGTCGTTCTGGGCTAAAGGACTATTCGCGACGATGACTTTAAAGGGAAAAGGACCGGTTTCAAGGAGCCCGAGGGAAGGATGCCGGCCTCAACCAAGAAGTGACGTCATCACAAAAAGAACTTGGAGTCAAGGCACAACGCTTTCAAAGTCCAACTTTATTGGCAGCACATCGGGGGGGAAGTGGGACGAGACTTCTTCTTCAGCACCTGGCGAGAACTAAAAGTCTCTCGCAAGGAAAGGAGAACACCTCCGATGAATCAAGCCAGTAATCGAGGAAATCGCCATGCCATGAACTATATAAACGAAAGGCGGGCATCGTATCTTTCCTGCCAAAATTAAAGGGCACACTGGCCATGAATGGAGGTATGCACATCGGGCTTTTCTGTAGACCTCCAATAAACAGCCCCCGAGAAGCAGTTCCCAACAGGTACCTCTCTACAAGAAGGCCATCAACACATGAAGGGCTATCGTTTGTAAAGGTCATTGAAAGATGAGAAAGATACGCGTCCCGCGCAAAAAAAGAACACAAAAATAATGGGGGAAGTAAGGTTTCGGAGGGCGATGTGTTCCGAACTCTACCGGAATGAATACGCCATCGGCGGCAAAGGTGTAGCACGGGTTGAAATAGTGAACTGTCAAACCAAGCGTTGGGTGTGGGAAAACACCAATCATCGTCAAGAGGTTGTATCAAACTAAGGAGAGGAAAAGGACCCTGTCGCAGGTCGACGATGTCAGGGTCGATAACAACCCCTTGCATTTCAAAAGAGCGTAACGATTAAAAGAGGGACCTTCCAAATACTGGTGGTTTCGAGACAATGCGTTCGCTCGAACTCCGGGCATTACAGGTTCAGGGAGAGAGGAGGGAGGATATTCTTTGGACAAGCTGGGGGGAGATCGTTCTGCTGGGGACAGGCAAGAGTGGACGAATAAAAAACTATCATGGGAAGAGGGACGAGATTTCTTCCGAAATGGGATCTTGCTCTCATTAGCAAACGCTGGGGAAAAACAGGAAAAAAGGAGAGGATCCTATTGAAAAAAAAAGGGGCAGAGCGAGGTCAAACCACGGCTCAATTTGAAGCAGGGAAAGGGGAGTAAAGAGAGGCAGAAAAAGCCTTCTGACAACCGAGAAAAAGAATTAAAGACGTGGGAGGAATTGTCGCTGGAAGGAATACCGATGAACCTTGACATGAAGGGGTTAACTGGAGAGCCACGGAAGTCCTATCAACCGAAAAGAGGAAGTGCAGACCGTCCATTGGTAACGCGAGGATGTTGCGCGCAACTTGGCGGGGCTTCTCCTATTCCAACCTGGGAAGAGGGATACGTTTCCGTGAAATCATCTGTGATTAAAAGAATAAAGGGGCGAAACTGGGGCGGCAGCCCCTGCAAAATATAAGTCATGGGCCCACTTGGAAAGAAGGGAGGAATTGTCGACGAAAAGATATGAAAACGTAAACCCTGCTGAAAAATTGGTAAAGCTGGCCTAGGCTTAGGGGCACTGGCAGGCTGCGAAACAATTAAGAGGGAAGAGAAGTAACAGATATGGACGGGGACTTGTCACGGCAAAGAAATGACAAGCCTTACCAACACCTCAACCCTTATGGGCCCTAGGAATGAAAGCGACTCGTTTCCTCTTATAGGTCTTTGGATTCAGTAAAGGAAGGGATACGCGCGGCCTTATATTTTGTTAAAAATCTGGACCTCACCCGATCACCTTCTGTGGAGAATGGCCGAACGGAGAAGCGGAGAAAGAGGCTAAAGAGGGCCTAGCCAGCCAGAAGTGGGCATCGCTATGCCAACCTCGCGACGAGACGAAGTCGGAAGACGGCGGGCGGGCTCCGTAACCGGCTGAACGCCGGGTCCAAAGGGGCTAGTATAGCAACAACAAAAAGGGGGGGAAAATAAGAGATAAAATAATAAAAAAAATTCTGACTTCGCGCCAAGAGGAGAAGAGTCGTCGTAAAATAGGAAGGGGTTTCAAGGCTAACTTCACGAGGCCGCTGAGGCCTCGGAGCAAGGTGCGCTTAGGGGGAAAATCAACGTTTAAAAACGCCGAGCATTTCGCATGGCGGCTGAGAGATTGGCGAGGACCTAACCAGGCTGGGGGGACGAAGGTTCGTCTACCTGAAGGGGGAGAAAATAGGGACCTTCCAGGAAAAACGAGTAGAGTGAGACCCTCGAAGGTAGGTCAGGGCGAGGGCCCTCATCTACGACGTGAACTCACATATCGTGAGGAGAGGAATCAGCTTTCTAGGCGCATCGGACCAAAGATGGGCTAAAAGGGGAAGCAGATTTTTCCGTTGAAGCGATTTGCATCCTAATGAGGGAGGGAAGGCGACGTTTCCCCTCTGCAGGCAGGAGAGAAAAGACCTCCGGCATAAATGAAGCAATCTTATAAGAAGAAACAGGTGATCACATATGCAAATTTTTTAAAAAGATTAGAAGTTAGAAAGGGGGGCGAGGCATCCCCGCTAATCTGGGGGGGGAGGCATTTTTATTAATACGGAGAGAAGGGTCGTCACCAACTGGTGGGCGGAAGGAACTTGCGATACTTGGACCCGAGAAAGACTTAATTCTAGGGGGTGCCAATGAACGAGAGGCGAGTCAGTTTTGGGGGGTCGATTTTTTCATTAGGGGGGAGGGGAATGATTGTGCAGAAAAGGAAAGGGGGGCAGCGCGGTGGGAGTGGAGCGCGCGCATCCGTGATAATCGGATCCAAGAAGGTATCTTGATTAAGACCAGGGGACACGGAGGGGAGAAGCAAGACATAACAGTAAATACCGTAAACAATCCAATTCTTAGGAAGGTTGGAAGTAGACCTGCAACAAGGCGGGCTTATCTCAGAAGAACTGATCAGCAGATGGGGAAAAGTACAGCATCGGAAAAAAAAGAAACCGTAAGAAACACGCGTGTCGCGCCCCCTTTCTTAGCTAACCCAAAAAACCGGAGAGGGGATCTTCTGTGCTATAGGTTGAAACGTGTCCTCTCAGAGAAGGGGGGGGGAAGGGGGGTTGATAAGCAAAAAAAAGGGAATGTCAGAAAGCCGTTCAGACCTCTGAGGAGGGGCGCGAAACAATCTTCAGCTATTATGTGGGTTCCACAGCTGGTGGGGAAGAAAAAAGAAGAATCAATACGACACCGCCCACCTCATGCTCGCGTCGCCGATGGCGTCTTCATTGACGGGAGCGTTTCGCAAAAAGAGGGAAAGAGGGCACGAAATACCGAATCGAATACAGCTGTGTTTCTTTTTCCTCTACTCGACTGGAGAGAGTACCGTAAAACTCAACAGGGCAAGAAAGGATACGTGAGTACAAAGGGTTCGTGGGGGTGGCCAATGCTCGTACTAATGGGTTATTTTCTTTCGTTGCGGAGAGAAAGAAATAGCGGCTACTACCAACTGGCCACAATCAGACCTGACCTTGCACACGATGTACACGAGGGCCGCAGGAAGTGGAGCATTTCATTGTCATGGCGATATTGGGAAAGGAAGATCACGTAGATAAGTTCGTTTAGTAGGGGGCGGATGCGTACTGTGCTACTGAAGGGGGACGTCCTGAGGTTTATTATATAGCCTTTAAAAAACACACAGATAGTCTGCACAGAAGGGGGGGAGGACTGTTGAAAAGCGTGGTGGATCCGGAAGAAACAAGGTTCGAGAGGGGTTCGCCATCGTTGGGAAGGGAAGAATCAGGAGGAAGAGGAAGGAGCTGCTTGCAACCGCATCCTGTCCATCGTCATGCTAATCGCCAGGAATAAGCCAAGGGGAGTATAGATAAGAGAGGGGGGATCGGGTAGCGGGTCATGAGGGGACTTCGCTGCGACGCAAATCGCACAAGACGGAGACGGCATTGATTGCGACGTCCGCTCAACTGGGAGGATGCTAGCTATTTAGAACTACAATGGGACTGGCGCTTTCTAACTGAAAGGTTTAGGAAGACTCAGTCCACAAACGATAACCAAAGGCTTTAAATACCGCTGCTTCGAAGGCACCACGGCCTTGGAGAAAAAGAAAGGTGTCCTGAGTCATTGGGAAAAAAGATCGTTGGTGGAGGTGGAAATCTTCGTCAAAATCAAAACTTGAAATCCGGCTCAACGCAATAACAAAAGATCGTGCCGCCAACCTTCCGGACATTAAGTAGTGAAATGAATACGAAGGTCCATGGAGCATAGTCAGCGGTCAATCGGACCAGTTTCAGTACCGGGATTTGGCCAGGAGGGGTTAGGGGGAGCAACGCTGTTTACGGGAGTCCAAAGAAAAAACCGCAACCTAACAAGGGGAGAAGAAGGGGGGCCACTCTGGCAAAGCTAGTGAGCAACATCACCGGATCGAGGAAGGTTGTAGTTTCGGCAGATAGCCCCGATCTCTGCTAAAAAACCAGCCACCAAAGGAAGAATGGGTGAGTTAGGGGTCTTCATGGGGCCAGAACTCTAGCATAACCGGCCAGCGTAGGGTGCTAGTCATATTTCCTGTCAGGGGATAAAAGGTGATGTAGTCGGAGCAAAAAAGATCGGGACCCCGCGACGTCTTCGAGTCCATTAGGCTGATAAAAAGGGAGGGCTAGCTGTCACAAAAAAATTGGGGAAGTCCCGGATAACGAAAAAAAACCCAGAGGGAAGAGAGGAGGGGGGCATAATAGCTGAGAAGGGTCGCGAACGACCTGGATGACGGCAAGGTGGCTATCAGGAAGTCGGGATATTAATGGAAAAGAGGCTGGGGAGAAGTTGGTGGCTATCGAATCAACCGCCGGTGCAGGTCGAATCCCACAAGAGGGACAAAGATTAAAAAGAGGGGGTCTCGATTGATGATAAGGCCATAATGTACTTCGAAAAAGCCTTCAAACACGTGGTCTAAGCCCAGAGAACAGGTATCAGGACGCCCATTTCCCTGATCACTCAGTAAAGAAAAATCCCCCGCGAAAGGGGGGGAACGTGAATTTCAGGGACACGGTTTGATACTGCACGTGACAACCTCAGAAGGATCTCGTAAGGGAACTTTTCTGAAGGGTTCAAAAGCCTGCATGAAGGGAGATGCAGGAAGTATTGAGGTATCTCCCGGGTGGGAATCGGGTGGTGACGACCGGCAGGTACTTTTTCGCAGAACCCATTTCCATTTCCCAGACACGTCTGGATTTGCGCAGCCCCTTTTATATCAAAAAGAAAAGAGAAAAAAAAAGAAAAAAAAAGAAGAAAGAAAAGAAAAAAAAAAAAAAAAAAAAAGAAAAAGAGAAAAAACAAAAAAACCAAAACAACCGAAAAAAAAAAAAACAAAAAAAAAAGAAAAACAAAAAAAACAACCACCTTCTTCTCTGATTTCCCAATTTTCCTAGGGGGATACTGGGTACGTGTTCGAGGTCCTCTATGAACTGCGATTCGATCTATTCGGGTCTCAAAAAATTCCTGGATTTAACGCGAAACCGAGTTCGGAAGGTTCAGAAGAGAGAAAATCAAGAAAAAGAGGAGCCCCCTTTTGACGAGGGGAATCCATTCTCTGGACAAACCTAGCATATTTAATCAGGGGGAAACGTATTTCGCCCGGGGTCAGAAGTCACTTCAGTCAAAGGCCATCGACTGAAAAAAACCCTAAACTGAACTCTCGCTATTAAACGCCGAATGTTTCCTGAGGAAGGTTCAATATCTTCTACACTGAGTCGACTGAGGGAAGGCGCAAAGGGGGGGCAACTCTAACTCATCCCCGGGACAGGGCAGGAACCTATTCTGCGGAGGAAAGGGAAGATAGCGCCCGAGTAGACGCTGGGGGCCAATTCTCAGGGGAGGCCGGGAAATTTACTGCTTATTGGAAAGGGAGGACAGAACCGCGAAGCGTAAAAAGACGAAGTCCGCGAAGAAGTCGGGTCGTCTCAATTCCCTACTGGAAGAGGACACGCAAAAAGGAGTGAGAATCAGTCAACACAACGAATAGGAGAGGGTCGTGGTCGATCTAAGGGGAAGTCGTCAGACCTCATTATTCGACTGCGGAGTAGGAAGACCGTTGGCAATATAATCATTCGCACTGCTGCTGGCCTCGGCCTGTCCTGTAAAAGCGTCTACCTGCTCCTGGAGTCGTAAGACAGGCCTGCCTTGGACTGTGACGGGGCTATCTTACGGGATGCCCCCTTGTGACAGACGCTTCCGACGTGAAAGCTTCCTGAGGGGGATCTTTGGTAAAGAGAGAATGTTCAGAACTCAGCGAAAAATTGGATGTTGGTTAATGCGATTTGATCTCAGAAAATTTCCTTCAACGCAAAATTCCTAAGGAGGGGAGGAATGTAATCATGACGGCATCCTTCATTACACACCATAATTGCGACAGAAAGTAAAAATTGGGTTCCTCCTCTTATATCCGGGAAACCTTCTCTAACTTATGGAATTGAAGCAAGGGAACGCGGAGGGAATGGGGGGAAATAAAGCCGTCGAAGCAAGAATCACAGCCGGAAAGGCCGTATCTCGGCAAGGGTACCTATGATAAGATAGAAAAAAGGTTCGAGGGAGAAAAAAAATCCTACCTCTTGTTGGGGGTAACTACCTTCCCGGGGGGGTAGAAAAAAAAAGCAAGGCACCCTGAGCCACGCTTGTTTACTCGTAATACTTTTCTAGCAGTTCCTGCATCGAGTCTTAGAAATCGAAATCGAAAAGGAGAAAGATGCGCTTGTTGATGGTTCGCAAGGTCGCCTCTGGGCCTCAGGGGTATTTCAAAACGCTTTGGGAGGTGGACGCGCCGGAAGTTGAATCATAGTGGTATCGGGGGGGGGGGGCTGAGACTCGTGGAGTCCAAGAGGAAATGAGACGCAACGAAAGAAATCTGTCTAACTGTGACAAGTTCACGTCGGTGATAAGGGGTGGGATGCGACTGACGGCACCTGTAAGAGAAGCAGAAAAGGCGAACTCAAGCTTTTAAGACAAAAAGGTCCGAAAAGGACGCAGAAACCGAATTCATACGATAGGCCCCGCAATGTCCTAAGCATAGTAAAACCGTTCTTAAATATCTGACAGCAGAGACCGCCTGCTCAGAAAGGTTGAACAAAGGTTGTGTAAGATCGCTATCCAAGGTCAAAAAAGGCAGCCGCAGAGATGTCGCGAAAGTCTTGGGTAACCTCACATGAAAAGGAGGATGGGGGGGGGGGACATCTTTTACTCAACAAGAACATCACCAGCCGGTATAGAACAGGCCTGAAACCTCCCCCGCCGAGACCGGGGGGTCTCAATTGCGCTGTCGGAAAATCTATGTCCTAAAAAGCTTCAATGCGAGGTGGCTTGCTCGCGTAAAAACGAGAGTGGAGAAGTCGGGACGAAACCGTCGGTGGGGAGAGCACCGATCCGTGATGGAACGTGGGCGAGGAAAATATCGGGGTTCCATGTCTACTACCGGGTTAGGGTGGAGGGGCTGGGTTGCTTAATAAAAAAGGACGGGTCTACAACGAAAAAATGAGCCCAGATGAACTTGCCGAGGGCGGATTCCAACTTTCCTGATCAGTTCTTGAGAGACTGAAGATTGGGGGCAACAAAGGATAAAATGTCGAGAGGAATTTTGAAGCTTCTAATTTCGGGGGAGAGCGTCCGATGAATTTCAAGTCTTTTGAGATCGAAGAGATGCGCAAACAACTCGAAAAAAAAATTCCCAACAGGGTGTTGAAATTGGTTAACCTTCCGGCAATCAGCCGCGGGTAAGAAAGCGTGCTCCTCCGCTTTTGGGGGGGAAGGGGGAAAGGAGGGACGAAACTGCGAGCAGTAAGAAGTCTACCTCTCATCCGTCGGCTTAGCCTATCAATCACCATTGGTGGCGGAGAAAAAGAGAGCAACGGGGTTATCTTGAGCGAGTCGTATTAGGAGCAAATCGTACCAAAAAGAGGGGCTCGCGGAGCAGATCTCTGTCTAACCAACATGGGCTGATGACAGGCTATTACATACTATAAGGGGACTGTGCGGAAGGTCGGTTGCACTGTGACAAGCGCGAGATCATTCAGACACTGAGCGAACTCAAAAAAGAGGGAGTCATAACAACTCGAACAATGCTTAGGCAAAAGCTTTTCAAAGAAGGTAGGACCTGCTTAGGGGACACGAGTCCGGTTGGCGGACAGCCGATCTTCTTCATAACAATCAAGTCTTAAAAGGAAGAGCGAGGACCTTTACGCCATAAGTGTGGGCCTTCACTTTCACGAGACGAGTCGGAAACTCATCCACCAGCATGAAGCTCAATTAACTGATCACAGGCCAGAGGGCCAGTAGTGAGGTCCAGTCAGTTCAAGTCAAGGAGAAATGTCATTAGGGAAATTAACGAGAGTTGGTTTACGAAAACGAACCATTCAACCATCAAAGAAACAGGAAAGGGGTAAGATGGCCAACAAGCGACTACTACGCTTCTCTGGAAAAGTAGGATCCCCTCTTCACGCGTTACGTTAATGCCGTGGTTTGGATCACTCAAGGTACACCGAGCGAGTAACGAGACCAAGCAAGAACAACAAGACTGATTGGTAAGGAGGGGGATTTAGGCCAATGGCCAAAGCAAAAGTAAACCCTCAAAAGCTTCCAGATAGTATAGGAAGAGGGTTCCATCCGACTGCGATACAAAAAAAAACGAACTGTGAACACCAAAAGAAGATCGCCGGAGCGGGTCCAAAAAATCGGGGTATTCAAAGTTGGGACGGCGCTGACGCTGTAATTGCTATCGTCAAGACCCGTTGCTTTCACCCTTCGATAAAGTCACAGAAGAGTAGGGGAAAAAGCGTCAAGGTTTACGGGCGTCGTGCTTCTCCAGACCAAAATCGTGGGACGGAAAGTCAGGTCAGGCTCCTTTGATGGGAAGGTGGACCGTCTGTTGAGGCGTCGCGGATCAATCACGTAAAAGGGCCCCTTATCTTGAAGAAGGGACGCTCGATTAGAAAGGTTCCTAAGGGGATCGGGGAGGGAGGAGAATGAACAAACCTCGTTTTGAAACGGGTAAGCCCAAAAAAAGGAAAAAAAGCGGTATACTGCCATTGCCTAGAGCTTCCAAAAGACCCACTCTAGGGACTGGCAGGGGGAGGGGACAACTCACCGGGCATCCTGCAACCATACAAGAAGTCTCAAGTGAGAATTTTGAGATATTCACTGCGCAAAAATAAGACAGATAAGGGGAGGGGGGGAAGGATCAAATGCCGGAATAGGACAACGAAGGTGTGGAAAGAAACAACAGGTAGTTAAAAAAAGACGGAGCGGGTTTTTGCAAGCGAAAGGGATATATCTAAGTTCCCCAATTGCCTCTTGTTAGCTGTTTCGATAAGGGGTCATTGGTAAGCTAGCTTCGGATCAGCTTTGAGAACAATCCTTCCTGGGAAGAGGAGGACCATTGCAAGAAGTGGCGGGGTATCCTCGAGATTACAAGAACTTATGGCACCCTTTTTGAACGATTGCCGCCATGAGCTGGGACCCTTTAAGAAAGATGCTGAGAGTAAAGAGGAAAAAGGCGGATATATGCTGTGGGCTGAAACACGTCGATCAGTTTCAAATCGCCGTAAAAAAAAACACTAAACCGAGAGAACGGGCGAGAGAGTACAAGGGGAAGCGGGGTGCGATAAACAAGAGCTGCGGGGTAGACGCCTTAAGAAAGATCAAGAAAAAGGCAGGCGTCAAAAAAAGGTTGAGGCCCCAATCACGGACAGACAGCAACAGAAAGATCTGTCTCGAGTCCTACGCCGCAAAGGCGAAAGGCTGACGATTGACAGTACCATAGTCCTATTCAAAAAAAAAATTGATGAAAGGAGAGATGAAAAAAAGACGAAGACGAAGCCGTAGATATTGCGCCTGTAAAAAGTAGGTCGACCTACTCAAGGATGA